>ERZ827088.919-NODE-919-length-39807-cov-3.448254_pt1 | contig 39807 bp, 64 predicted proteins | sample MGYA00519922_ERZ827088 | MGnify/ENA primary metagenome ERZ827088 (study PRJEB31778, sample SAMEA3449254) | human gut metagenome | biome: human gut; feature: human-associated habitat; material: faeces | place: United Kingdom | collected 2010/2012 ...
GAAACACTCTTTTCCTGCTCCCAAGCGCTGCCGCTGGGCAGCTCCGGCGCTGTGGTGCTCCATGCCATTCAGATCACCTCACACAGAATACTGTAGGTATATGTCGCCCGGCTGCCAAGCGGCGGGCGGCATTTCGCTCGTCCCGGTGTAGATGTGCCGCACCTGATCGGCGGAAAGCCCGAACTTCGTATACGGGATATCGTCTGCAAGCTGCCCCGCGCCGACCGTCTTGTCCGCGATTTTCTCCGCCGTAACGGCCTTTCCGCCGAGATTCGCCGTGCCTACCGCGCCATTGGCGTTGGACAGCGCTCCAAGATTCGCCAGCGCCGTTGCTGCGTCTGCGGCTCCCGTGCCGCCGGAATCGACGGGCAGCGCCGTGGTCTTAAAGGCCGCGCGGATTTTTGACACGATGTTAGACCACGGGGTTTTCCGATTCAGCGATACGGAAATATCATAGAATGGGAAATAGTCTCCGTCCGCAAGCGTAGCTTCTGCGGCAAGATCTTTTGTCGCCGCCTGTTTCGCTTCGATCGCATCCGGAATTGTAGTTTCATCATCTGCGCTCACGGGGATATCGTCGCCGGTTAACGTCACATTGCCGGAGGCGTCCGGCGATTTCGTGTTCACTGACACGACAGAGCCGGAGCCGTTCATTCCGTTATAAACGGAGAATGTGGTAAACTCCCCATTGTCAAACGTGATTTTGTATGTGTCCGTTGTACCTGCGGCGTGTGTGCCGCTTTGCAACGTGATGGACGCTATACCGTTGCCGTTCTTTACGTTGAACGTGGAGGTCGTTCCGTCCGTAAGCGTAACGGTGTAGGTATCCGTCAAGCCGCTCGTTCCGGTTTTGGCAATGCTCTTGATGGATGACCCGTTTGTTACGGTAAAGTTGGTGCTTGTGTTGTCCGAGAACGAGATTTTATAAGTGTCCACAAGGCCGGATGTGCTGATTTTCGCAACGCTCGTGATTGCCCGACCATCCGTTCCCTTGTCGCCCTTCGCGCCGGTCGCGCCGCGTACCGAGGTCGTCTGTACCTCCGTATCGTCAGACATGATGAACGTCAGGGTATAGTCGTCGTTTAGGGTAATGCTCTTAATGCCGCCGTGCCCGTCAAGAGCCGTTGCAAGGTCGTTGATAAGCACCTGTCCGGTCAGGGACTTTGCCTGTCCTGCCTGTTCCATGACAAACAGATCTGTCGTTGTTACGGTTGATGCTCTCGGAAGCTCGCCTACTGTTTTGTCCGCCAAGGATTAGCCCTCCTTCGTTTCCGCTGCAATCAATTTTTCGATGAGCAGCTTGATATAAACGAGCTTCTCGAAATTCTCCCATCCTTCGACGCGGAGGGTGCCGAGAAGCTCCTTGATTTTATTAAGTTCTTCCATGCTTAAACCTCGCTCGCGTACTTCTGCCGCAGCGCTGCCCGCTGTCCGCCGGTTTCATTGACAAGATATTCAAACTTTGTATAGTGCTCGAATACCGTATCATCTCCGTTTGCGGCTACATAGCGGATTTTCGCCGTTTTCTTCTCATCTCCGAAGATCGCCGCCGCTTCAACAAAAGAAAGGCCAGTCAGAGTGACATACAGCAGCCCAACAGTAGCAAGGCCGCAGAACGCACACGGGTATTCGCTTCCGTCAAGAAAAATGATTTTGTCCATATATCTCCTCACTAATAACCAAGGCATTTTATTTGAACAGTATTCCCTACACCGTCTCTAAAAGTGTAAGTTGACAGATTTACAGTATACCCATACAGCCGAAATGCCTCGTTGGTAGAAAAGGATCCAGCAGAGGCGTTCATCGCCGCCGCTGTTGCAGCACCGGAAAAAACATCCCCGGCAAAATACCCGTTTGCGATGCCGCCGTTTAAGTATCCATTGGTATTCGCCGTCGTGATTGTTCCAGACCCTATCTGGCTGCCTTGAATTGTTCCGGCGTCGCCGCCCGTCTGTATCCGGTTGGCATAGACATTTCCGGTAAACGTTCCGTCCGTTGCGTATAGTTGGCCGTAGCTGTTTACGCGGAATTTGCCGCCGCCGAGGGCTATACCATCCGCGCCGATGTACACACCGTCCACCGTCCCGTACAGCTCTGACAGCTTGTTATAGATGGCGTTCTGTGTGATGGTAAACCCGCTGTCCTTGCTTCCGATGAACCCGGATGTTGCCGTTATCTTGCCGGTGATGTCTACGCCGTCTTTCGTCGCCCTGAATACTTCCTGCCCGGAGCTTTCCAGAACAAAGCCGTCCGCCGTCAGCGACCATCCAAAAGAGGCGGAATTGCCGCCGGTCTGCGTCACTCTCGCGGCGATCTCCTGCGCGTGCAGTTCCAAAGCCGCCCGCATTTCCGCTTCGCTCGTTTCTCTGGCCGTGACCTCCGCCTGAATGCTCGCGGCATTAACTCTAAGGCTTGCCCGCGTCTCGGCAAACTGCCGGGTGGTCTTCCGGTCGGTCGGGGATTTATAGGGGTACTCATGGTCAACAGCATTCTCCTGCGGTGCGGAGATACGCGCCGCCATTAGCGTTGAGAAATTGGTTTCATTGACATAGATGCCGGAGAAAACGCCGTTGATGGTAACGCCGTCACCAAGCTCCGCCGCAGGATCAAGCTTCGCCCATTCCGTGTCATACGGACGATAGACAAATTCCCTGATGCTCTCTAAGATGTCGTTCGCCATCTGCTGGGAACCCCACGGGCAGTCAAGCTCTAATACATTATCCCCGCTCCCTGCCTCGTAGCATGAATCGTCGTCAACGTTGATGCGGACTTTGGTGTATTTCGGCAGTTCCGGCGTTGAAGTGTATCCCTTTGCGCTCCTCCCAACAAAAACCGATTCAGACAAGAATCCTGTCACCTCCGAACGTGAGGACATACCCGGCGGTATCCACGAGATAGTGTGTCTCGATGCCGATCTCATTCAGCCGGACAAGACGGAGTTTCCCGTAGTCCGACATGATGAAATTTCCCGCGTACATTGCCGCGATATATCCGAGGATTTCCCTCATAGCGTATCCTCCGGGATACTGCACCGGATACCCACGCTGCATGATGTCAAACGTGCGTGGATCGACGTCTACGCCCATATGCCCGGCAATAAGGCTTACAACGTCAATGTCCGTTTTGGGCCATTCGCCGATGTCCCCATTCACAGGAAAATCGTTCTCGGCCTTTAACATCGCGTCGTACCCGTGGAACACGATCTCGTCTGTGCTCTCTCCGTCGGAGCGTGTATCGATATAGAACACGCCCTTCGGTATCCATTCACTTTCCTTCGCGTCATTCACGGCACGGATAAACGGCTTGATGGAGGACATTCTCTTGATCGTCGCCGTCGGCTTTACCATCGTGACATCGATTTCCGCGGCTACACAGCACCCGACCATCGGCTTGTCGTCCGTGAAAAGGTGCTGCGTGGTCTTGATCTCTTTGAGCATGTTCCCGCCGTATCCGCCGGAATCCGAATCGTAGAAAATCCTCGTCCCGCCAAACGTGATATAATCGGCGTGCTCGTCGATCAAATAAAACTCGTCGCCGATGACGAGCTTGGTTTCAAACCAATGTGTACCGGCGACGATTTCCTTGTATGTTGCGCTTGTGTTCTGCATGGCTCATCTCTCCACAAGGGCGAGCGCATCAATGTTCCAGCGTTCTTTCCCATCACCGAAAGATGTATCGACCGTAGCCTTGCCGGTGCTGTTGTACATAGTCGTTACTTGCGTACCCTTTAACCACGGGTTTGTGTATGTTACTTCTACGTACTCCGGCATAAGCGCCGGTAGAACGATCTCGGCGTCTTTGGTGTACAGTGGCTTAAACGTTGCATCAATGCGGAATTTCGTTGCGATCCGTGCCCGGTGCATCGTGTAATCCATCGTGCGCCCCGCGTCCGAGCTGTCGCCGTCCTCTCTGGTCACGGTATATCCGCCGCCGTCCAGATATGGGAGCATATCCACGCCGTTAACTATCAGCTTCATTTTCCACGCCCCCTGTTCCGCTCTTCGGTATAGGTGTAAACCGCATCGCCGACCTTTCGCCTGTCAAGCTCAACCGTCGTGTGGATGTTTATCGGCTCGCGGCTTCCTGTTAAACGTTCGAGAAGCGCGTCCAGCTTACTTTCCAGCTCGGGAGAAATACCATAACCATACCCGGAGGAAAACGCATTAGGCGGCACTACACCGCCCATAGCAACGGCGGGCATTTTCATGCTCAAACCGGCGAACTTATCCGTCATACGGTCAACGATGCCGTCCGCGACCATCGACACCCACTGCGTGTTTCTCTCAAGCGGAATGACGGCCTCCGAGCCATCTTCACCGGCAATAAACGGAGTACCCTTTTTGACGACGCCGCCCTTGGCGAGACGCGGAATAGATACAGAGCTTGCACGCCAGTTTATACCGCCGCCGCCGAAGAATTGCAAAACGCTGCTGAACGCTCCGACGAGGTTATTGAACATCGTAATAACGCCGTTAACAAACGCCTCTACAGTGCCAAGGATACTGTTGATAAGGGACGCGCCCCAGCGTTTGATTTCAACCCAGACGTCGATCCATGCGCTCTTGATCTTGTCAAGCGCCGCCGACCAATCGCCTGTGGCGAAACCGTATACAACAGCGGCCAGAGTTTCAAAGATCGCCTTTATAAGTGACAATGCCGTACGAATAGCGCCGACGATATTGTTAAAAGAATACTGAACGACGCCGTAAAGCAGAATGAATACTTGCGAAAGGACGTTGCCCTTTTCGGAAAGCGTTTTCAGCGCATTGTCGAACCACCCATTGACTATGCCGCTGATCTTGTCGAAAAACGCGGTGATGTCGTCCCACCACCCGGACAGGAATGAACCGAGAGCAAGGAACGCTCCGATTGCAAGCGGTATCCATGAGCCGGTGAGAAGGGCAAGACCGATACCGATTTTAAGAAACCCGGTTGACATCTCCATGCACATGTCTTTAGTAAGGCTTCCGGTGTTGATGAAATTTTTAAAAGCATCAATCAAATCCAGAGTGCCGAAAAGAACCAGCGCAATGCTCGCGGCAGTTTTCCCGAACGCAAGCCCAATAGCAAGTGCCGCTATCCCCTCCAACAGGTTTTTGATAAGCCCGAGGTTGTTCTTGATTTTGTCACTGATCGCTACATCTTCGTACTTGATTCCGCTGCCGGAACCGCCCCCGCCGCCGCCGGAGGACGAATCCTGCGCAATGGTCAGCGTATCAATGCCCATGAGCTGCTTTTTCAGTTCCTTTGCCGCACCAGCGCCGGAAGATAGATTATCGCTCAACTTTCCCGTGTTGGTTATGGCCCGCTTGAATGTGCTTTTCCCACTAAGAGCCGCAAAGAATGCCGCGATAGCGTCAACAGCCTTTGTGATCCAGCCAATGAGCGTCTGCAATACCGGGATAACCGCAGTAAGAATTGGGGCGAACGCCGCACCCCATGACGCCTTTAGCCCCTGTAAAGACGCTTTCAGTTCGTTAATGCTTTTCTTCGTCTCAGGGTCGTTCTCGGCATAAGCCTTTACCGCTTCAATGGTGTATTGCTTTAGCTTTCGGAAAAGAACGAACAGCGAGCGGATACCAATGCCATATTTGAGCAGATTCTTCATGCCGCTTTTGATGGACTGCTGCGCACCTTCCATCGCGGCCTTGATGTCAGCGCCTTTGGACGCATCGGTGATTGTTTGCGTCAGCTCCCCGGCTCTTTTTTTCTGTTCTTCCAGCTCCGCCGTCTGCTGTTTCAGTTTGTCAACGATTTTCGCGTCCTGCGCTTCAAGCCTCTGTGCGGCTTTCTCTTTCTCCGCGAGAATCTTTTCCTGCTCGGAAAGCTGCGCTTTGATTTCCGCCTGCCGCTGGGTCTCTTCGATCCATGTCTGCGGATCAGCGTTGGCGTTAATTGCGGTTTTGGCCTCACTCTCGGCAAGGGAGGATTTTAGCTTTTCAACCTTATCATAAGCCTGTGCCGCCTCGTCCTGCGCCTGTTTGAGCTGTTCAACGATGGGTGCGCGTTTCGCCTCGCCGCTCTCCATGTTCTTTTTGAGCCTGTCCATGTCGCGTTGGAGCTTGTCCAATTCTTTGGCGGCTTGCCCGGCGTCGATTTCGACCGGGAATCTAAGTTCTGTCGCCATCGCATCACGTCCATTTCTTCAACATTTCTTCGTCCTCCGCCGTGTACTTCGTCGGGAGCGTTACCAAATCCCGATTCTGCCGCAGCCATTCCCGCTCGTATTTTTCGAGCTTTTTGCCTTTGGCTAGTTTCGAGCGCAGCGACACGATCTGCGAGAACGCGCAGTCCCCGCCGATCTCCATATACGCGCCCATGAACGTCCACCAGTGGAGATATTCGACCGAGCGGCATTCGTAGCCGAGCACACGGTTGACCGGCGCGACGATATACGGGAAGTCCTTTTCCCAATCCACAAGGCGGGCGGATTTCTTCCCGTGCGGCTGTCCGAGATCGATAAACCAGAAGCACTTCTCCAATGCCTCCGAATAGTCCGTCAGTTTTTCCCAATCGGGGAAAATCGTCTGTATTGTCGCCTCCGCCTTGTCCGCATCGGAAAAATCAGGGTCATTCAGAACCTCTATGAGGTCGAGAATAACCCTGTAGTCCGAGCGTATCGCATGGTCTGCACCGCCGACGGCAAGCGACATCGGCAGGGAGTAGATCATTTCTTGAATTTTGCGAGATACTTTTGCAGCTTCGGATTCGTCTTTTTCTTTTCAGCCGTAAAGGTATCGTTCATGTTGTCGATGAGGCAGAGCATCAGGTTGCACCACACGGGAAGGCCGTCCGCCATCGCATAGGTGTTCATCGTGCCATACAGGGGAGTGCAAACGTCAAAGCCGAAAAGACCGTTGATAAGCTCTCGCATCTCCCCGTCCATAGCACGGGCGGCAGCAAAGATTTTCTTCGCGTCGTTCTCCCCGGCGAGCATCGCCTGGTATTTGTCCTGCTGCTTGTCCATCGCGTCAAACGCATTAAAAACGCGCTCGATAAAGTCAATGTCGGTGAGGTTGAGCAACACCGTCACCTTTCCGTTGATGGAGATTTCCTGTACTCCGGTATCATGTCTAAGTTCAAGCATTGCTTAACCTCCCGTTCTCAGGTCGCCGGGGTAAACTCGATAGCGCCGCTGGTTCCCTTAGTCGCCGTGCCGATGGTGCGCTTGCCGCCGTAGGTCACATTGATGGGCATTCCGACGCTGCCGCCGCCCTCGCCGCCGAGACCAGTGACCTCGACCATGCAGGACTCGTAGCGCTCGGCAAATCCCGCGTAAGTGTGGACGATGAGCATGTCCATAGCCGCAAGCGCCATCGCGTCCTGATCGACAACGGCGAGCTTCCAAATCTTCTGCTGCGCCGCGTCGCCGCTGTCCAGCTCGCACGGCTCGAAAGACTGCGTAATGACAGGCTTCTTCATCGTGCCGTAGGTGTCGCCGAGAATGTCTTTCTTGCTCTCGGCAGACCAGTCGTATTCCTCGGAGCTGTCCTCCACGCGCTTGCCGATCACCGACCAAACAGGAGCAGAACCCGTGCCGGAGTTCAGATAAGCGAGAAGCAGCTCACGCGCCACAGTCTGCCCCGCAGCAGTGGTAAACGTGTATTCAGCCATTCGTTAAATCACCTCGTAAATTAAAGTTAATAGGATCTGGTGATCCTCTATGTCTCCTTCGTATCTGGCAAAAAGAGCCGCCGCCGTGTCGCGTTTGACTTTGCGCACGCGGATACCGTCCGCAATCGTCAGGCTATCCACGTTCGCCTCCGCCCACGCGCCATATGCATCCAGCACCTCGTCCGCGCTCATTCTCTCGTCGGCGTTCTTCGCCGGGACGCGATAAATGATTTTGAATTGATACTGCGCCTGATACGATCCGTCGATAAACTGCTTGGTTTTGTACGCCGCCTGAATGGTGGAAATGCATAAACCGCTTTTCTCGCCCAGCCATTCAAAGTCGAGCTTGGAAAGCGGTTTGTCCGGGTACGTATTCAGCCATTGCCGCACGGCGCGGCTCACGTCTGCGTTTTCTTCCGCAGACACTAATGTTTTAGGTTTCTGTTCATCCAAGGGACGAAATCACCGCCTTTTCTGCGACACGCGCCCACTTGCCGCCGTTTTTCTTGTAGGATGCGTCCATCCAATGGGATTGAGCTTGCGGGTGCATGTCCGTCGTGAAAACAAGGTCTTTCGCCGTCGGCGTGAGCGTTGCGCCCTTGTGCCAGCGCAATCCTACAGACGGTATGTTCATTGGGCCTTTACCAGTTGCGGCGTCAACCATGACCTTGCCCTCATACAGATATCGGGCTTGGTCGCCGGTATAGACGATCTCGTTTCCATCCGTCCGCGCCATGTTGGAGAAAACGCCCGTCAGCGCAGGGACAAAGGGAATCGTGTCTTTCAGCGCTTGCGTTGCAACAACGATCTCCGCCGCTTTACAGGCGGATTTGAAGTCTTCCCCGCTCACGGTCTTGATCTTTAGCGTGATCCTCATTTGCCACCGACCTGCCAATGCATCATGTCGCCGCCGAAATCACGGACATCAACCGTGCTCACATCAAACGCATAGTCATATTTCTCTTGCAGCTGCGCAAGGCTCATCATTTCGGAGACCTCGCCTTTGACAAAGTAGGTGGACGTGGAATTGCTATGCCCGCCGCTGTCCAGCGTCCACAAGCCCTGTTGATTCTCTGCCGCATAGAACGCTTTTGGCTCGACATACGTTTTCTTGTCGCCGGTCGTACTGACCGCATCAACGGAAAAGGGGATATAGAGAGTGGCGGCATCAGCGTCGGCAAGCCCCGTCTTTGCAACGTTCGTTCCCTTGGACACGTCAAGCAGCACACCACGCAGGATGGTGATGCTGCTGTGCATCTTTAGGTCGTCGTCCTCGTAGGAGTTAAAGACAGTCACAACATGTGGGAACACAGCGCTGCCCTCCTCTGTACAAAAGCCCCGTCCACGCAAGATAATCCATGGCGATGTTTTCCAGCGTTTTCCGGGCGGCTTCCGCCGTCTCCGTTCCGCTTGCGTATGTCTTGCTCCACGCGCCTACGGTCTGGCTCTTGACCTCGCCTCCGCTCATGCTCTGCGCTTTGGCGTTCTCAATAATTTGATACTGTTCCGCCAGCGCACAGCAGCACATAGCAAGCGCGTTGTCCGTGTCCGGGTAGTCCTTCGCCTTGCCCATGGTGTAATAGTCGATGAAGGCGCTTGCCCGCGTTGCTGCGCGGGCAAACTCCTGTTCCGTCAGGGCGCTGCCGAGATATGTTTCGGTGTAAAACGTGTATGTTGCGTACATCTGCGCCCCTCCGGTTTATCAGCCGACAGTGACAGCGGCAGTGCCGGACTTCGTTCCGTCCTGCTTAGAAACGGCGGTAACAGTCAGACTGGTATTCGTCTCATTGGAGGCGATGGTAAGAGTGCCGTTTTCGTCGATCTTCGTTCCAGCCTTTACAGCGGAAGACCCGGCAACGCCCCAAATGACGCCGTTAGACACCGCGCCCTCGCCGGTCACAGCGGCGGCAAACGCCTTGCTCGCGCCCTTAGCAACGGTAGCGGTGGCCGGGGTAACGGTAACGGTGTTGACCGTTCCGGCAGGAGCGTACACCGCGAACGGGCAGTACTTCGACAGGGTGTCGTTGTACGCCGTCTTCGGGTTCGGAATTTCCCAACCGAGACGCATAACCGCACGCAGCGCAACCATGTCATTCTGCATGAGGTTGTAAACGATGGAGTTGTCGGAAGGATCCTGCACAACGCCCTGATCGAAAATCTTGAACGTGATGTCCTGACGGATAGAATACACAAGCTCCGACCAGTCACCGGCGAACATGAGCGCCTTGGCAGTGTCGAAAGCACCATTGCGCGGGAAGTACATGGGAGAGCCGTCCAGAGCGTAAGGCGTTGCGCCCTGCATATCGGTTTTGAAGATGGGGTTGCCGTTCAGGTCTTTCAGACCGCGCAGCTTCGCACGCATCTGGATAGCGGACATAATGCCGTTAACAAGATAGCCGCTCTCTTCGACCTTGGCGATCACGCCGCCCTCGGCGAGAAGGTCGTCATAGATGTACGGCGTCGCCGCCACGACGGAACCGGCCTTCGTGCAAGTCTCAAGGACGCTGTCGCGCCAAGAGGTGGGCTTGTTCGTGCCGAACAGGATCGCGCCGTCAATGACCTTACCAAACGCCTCAACGAGACGCGGACGGACTTCGCCCCAGATGTCATAATCAGCATCGTCAAGCACCGCCTCCGGAATGGGGACGATGACGGCGATCTCTTCGGCATAGATTTTCTTCTTGTCCCACTTCATTTTCGTGGTCTGCTTCATGCCGGTATCGCCGTTCACGAAGTAGGCAGTGGGAAGCATGTCCAGAACGTTCATCGTCTGGGTCTTGCTCGTCATATTGGGGAGGCGGCGGCCCATCTGGAGGACGGCGCTGCCCTCGGTCACGCCCTGAATGATCTCACGAGTGACAGGTTCCGGAATAAGCCCGGAAAGGTCAGTTCTGTTTACAATGTTAGTAGCCATATTAGTCATGTTTACCTCACAATTCTCATTTAAATTTGCCCCGAATAAGGGCGTTCATAGCGTCGTTAGTGCCATTAGCACTGTTGGCGCTGTTGCCGACGTGCGCGGACATATCCACACGCACGGAGGCGGGTTTGCGATCTTTCAGAAACTCGTCGGCTGCCTTTTCAAAGCTCACCGTGTCCGTCACTTTCTGCCCGATCTTAAAACAGTAAAATTCCAGCTCATCAGCCGAAACGCCCTTTGCGGTCAGATACTTTTCCCGCTCAAACTGCGTTACCTTCGCTTCGGCGGCAAGCCGCGCCGCCTTTTCGGTGTCGCGCTCTTTCTCAATGCCCTTGAGCTTGTCCGCTTCGCTCTGCTGATTGGCTTTCCAAGCCTTATAAGCGTTCATTTCTTCCTCGGTGGGCATTCCTTTGGTTGCCCGCGCGAGACGCTTTGCAACGATATTGTCTACCTCGGCTTGTGTAAAAGTAGCCTCGTTCCCGCCCCCGGCGGTGTTGGGATTGGTATTCGGTTCTGCCATGATGATTCCTCCGTTTTCCGCCCGTCGGCGTATTCCGTTTATGCCCGTCGGCAAACAAAAAAGGAGCCCGTCCCGGATGGGACAAACTCCTTGAATGTTTAAAATTGCGGCTCGTGCGGGCGTTCCCTCCCGCGTCAACCGCGCCGAGCTATTGCCCGGTGCCACAGCGGCGAACCAACTGTGCGCGACTGCACGATTTAATGACGCCTTAGTTGGCGGCGCAAGCTGGAATCGAACCAGCAACGGCAGGGCGGCGTATCCTGCATCTCAGATTCCCTCGCGGGAGCGTCGGGAGCCTTTCCGACCTCGCCCGTCCGTGTTCCCATTTGCGCCATAAATGCGTGACCGCCAATGAGTAGTGGCGGCGCGGATTTGCTCTGTTCCCGCAAACAGCTTTTTTCTGGTGCAAAATTGCACCGTGGGGGCGGTTTATATGCCGTCCTCCCCTCGCCGGGCGGCACTCTCTGTCACGCTTTTATATATGCATGGCCGCTGTTGAGCAGTAGCGACGCGGTTTTTGTATCCCCCTCCGCAGGGGAAAGACAGGGGGAAAGGAAGGAAGCCCTGCCAAAGCAAGACCGTTATTTCTGTACCCGCCACAAGGTCAGGCGGCGCTCTCTGTTATGCTTTTAAAGAAGGATCCCATTTTCGTGACCTCACGAAAATGTTCATAGAAAAAGCACCGTGTGTTTACACGATGCTTTTGAACATATCAAATTCTTCGTAAGTCAGTTCCGTGAATTCTTTCCCTGTCTCTCTGCAATATTCTCGAATCCGCTTGAAATTATAGCCCGGCGAGCTGTCGGGAAACGGATCAGTCAGAGCGCCGTAATTGTCAAGAGGATTCTCCGCCATAGTATCTGTCATATAGTTTTTTCGCGCTCCTTTCTTCGATGGCCATAATTCTAAGTCTTGGGTTAATGAGCGTTGCGCCGAGCGATTCTTGATAATGCTTAATCAAATCCGACTTGGCAGTAAAGTATACATATCCGTCAAAACCTTGTTTGAAGCTCTCCCGAACAGCCTCTGCAAACAAATGGCCGCCTACACCAGAATACTCCTTACTTAGAAATGCAGGGTTGTGCGGGTTGTTAAACGGAGCAGCTTCAACTATATCAATCTTTACGGCATAATTGTTTGGATCAGGCTTTAAGGCAATTAGACCCTGTATGCGGTTATCTCCATCCGCTTTAATTCCGCGAATTGTATACCCGTTCTTACGCGGAATCGTCCAGTCAAACTCCCAGTCCTTAAAAACGCGTTTTGTTGGAATAACCTCAACGACGGTGGTGTTTACAAGTTGTCCGTCATTCATTCTTTTAAGGCAAGGGGTAAGCTCGTCAACCTCGATTTTAATTATACCATTTTCAGGCTGTTTTGCAATATTTTTTGCAGCTTTCTGCGCTTCCCGTGCTTCTTTCGGCCCGAACTCCGCAATGTTCCCGCGCTCGTACTGTGGCCGCAATCCTGCCGCCTTGCTGAACGCCTCATATTCCTCATTTAGACGACGATACCGTACAGCCTTTGTGGTATACTCCTCATCATCTCCGCGACCTTTGGCGGCAATCAGCTCGCGTTTAACTTTACGCAGGGACGCTTCAACCTGTCTCTGCTTTTGCGTCGCCTCGTAAAAGGTGTATTGCTTCCCCTCAAATTCAAAAGGAGGCGGATCAATATTCTCCAATTCCTCATCGGTGTATGTTCGCTCGGAAACTCCTTCGATCCAGATGTGGTACATATGTCGGCAGTTAGCGCCACACAAGCCGTCCACCTCGTCAAGACCGCAGACCTCATATATAGACGGGTAAATATCGCCGGTACGGACGGAATAAACGCGCCCCTGCCATTTCTTATGGCTCGCCCATGGCGTTTTACCCTCTCCGTCACGCGCTCCGCGGTGCGCCGTAACCTCTCTGTATGGCGTGTCAAGCAACGTCGCCGTCTGCTCCGTGTACTGCCGTGAAAGCTGGGTAACACCCGTCATAACAGCTCTGCGGGCAGCAACGTCAACGCGGTTATGCCAGCCGCTTTCATAGTCAACGTACTGCAAGCCGCTGTCCGTCAGCATCTTCGTTGCGTCACGGATCGCCGCGTTATAGCTCTGCCCGCTCTCCACGCGCATCAAGGCGTCGTCAAGCACGCGCTGGTACATCCTGCCTATATCATCGACCTTTACCGTGCCGTCCGGCGCTCGGTACGCAAAGCCCATGCTACGGGTAATGTTCGTCAGCTCTCCAAGCGTCTGCATCTCAATGGCGTTGATTTCCTGCATGAACAGGTCAGCATTGAAGTTGTTTTCGCCGAGAATAAGGTTGTCATCGATCAGCGTATCAAAATACTGCTGGTTTCGTTGAACCGCCTTGTTCCATACGGTGTCAAACTCGCTCTGTGTGAGCTTTAGGGCTTTTCGGATATACTCGTTGATTTTCTTGTAATCATACCCCCGGCGCTGCAAAGACCGTATGTGCTCTATCGCCGTCTCCGTCATTTCGCCGGTCACGGCAACGCGGGAGCATATATCTTCAAGTACTTGCTCCTCTAAGCGCTGATAGAGACGCATAAGCGGCAGGGGCAGGGAGTACATAAACTCCGGCGTGATTGGATATTTTGCCATTACTCATCGCCCGATACAAGGCTCTCCATCTGCGGCAGGGCGGCTTTTGCAGTTGCCTCATCCTCGTTCATCCACTTAGCGCGGAACTCCCAGTGATTCATGATTCCCATCTGCACCATACGGGAATCGCGGTTAAAGTCCGTCTCTTTGTCCTCAATGATAGAATCATCGAAATCGACGGTTATCTCGACGCTCTCGTTTAGCCCGGCGTTCATGTAAGCATTGCCCATTCGGAGAAGAACGCGGCACAGCTCAATGAGAACGCCTTCAAGGATGATCTCGTGCTTTTTGATCGTGCGGAACATCTCGGAGTTTTCGCTTATGATCTGCGTCGCTGTGGAGACGTTGCCATTGTCGTATTTGTAATGGTTCTCGCCAAACCCGCACTTGCTCGACAGGAGATTTAGCATATCCTGAATACCGGCGTTGTGTTCCGCCGTGCGGAGCTTCATATCGATTTCTTTAACAACTTCTTTCCCGAGCCCGTCCGCCGGTAAAACATGAAAAACGGCGTCATTCGGATCAAACAGAGGTTCGCCCTCTATTGTCTTTGTCGCCTGCGGCTGCACCATAATGCGCTTTTTGCCAAGCAGAAATTCGTTGACGTAGCTGTCGTAAGCTATGTCTACGCCCTTTATCTGATCTATGGCATTCGCAAACACCGAAATTCCCATCGGTAGCGTTGCATCAACATTATTGACAATGTTCAGCCGGTCAATAACGAACATCCGCTGTGTAAAATCAGTATGGACAATAGGAGCGATGTTTTCAAAACCCGGAACATCCGCAAGGTTTACCTCTAAGAGACTGCCCTTTGTGTCGCGGAAAAGAAGGTTTTCGATATCGTATTTTCCCTCTCCCGTTCGCTTATGGATGCAGATATAAAGGTATGTGTCTTTCTCAACGGACTTGTGAGAGCCAAACGCGCATTCGCTGACGATGCCGTTTTCCCAAGTCAGCGGGAGGATGAGATCAGCGGGCACATAATCAATTCGTATCTCTCCGCCGCTCGCGTTTACCTCGCCCGTGTTTACGTCCACAGAGGCATTAACGACAGTTGGAACATACGCAACCGTTCCGCGCGCCGCCTTGATCTCCTGCATTTCATTAGCCTTTACGGAAAAGTTGTTGCGAATAAAAACAGAATCAATAAAATCCTGTTCTTTCTTGCCTTCAAGGGTTATTTTGCATTTCTCGTTCAATAGCAAGTTCGCCCAATCCTCGCATACCTTTTTCGCCATGCCGAGCGAATACCGGCTGCATTTTATAAATTTCATGCCATTCCATACTTTATAATTATGAAACGACTTTACACAGCCATCATACCAGCTCTGCCAATTAGCGATATAAGTATAAAAACTTTCCGGGATAGTGGTATATCCCTTTTTCCGCAAAACTTCGTATATGTTCATGCTCTCACTCCGTACAGTCTATATGCCGGTTCCATCCCATACCGGATAGCGTCTATTGCGTGGTTGTTCTTGTCTGGGTATCCGCTTATAATCTCGCCGTCTTTGTTCCGCTCGTACTCATAGCCGACGATCTCTTTGTATGCGTTCGGCGTCCTGCGTTTGTCAATAACGATCTTTCGGCGTTGCAACCACTTCATACCGTATTCAACGCTTCCCGGCCCCTTTATTGCCGATCTCGCGTCTACTCCACTCGCGCGAAAGTCCACGATACTTTTCGGCTCCGCGCTGTCGCACGTAATCGGGAAATCATTATAATGGTGTTCGCGTATCCATGCGGCATTATCTTCGTTGCTCGTCTTATTAACGTAAAGATTTGCGGTATTCACTCCTCGTCAATGCCCTCACCGTCCTTTAACTCTACCAAGCCATCAAGCAGCTCGGCAAACCCATTAGCAATGGCATTATCGATATCGACGATGACAAGTGCGGAACGCTCCATCAGTTCCTGCATTTCAGGGCTTGCACAGTTCGCATAGTATTCCGCAATATTCCTGTAATTGAACACATTATGCCGGTTTGCCGCTGCAATAAGGAACGCTTTTTGCTCAGGAAGGATGTCTGCGGCCTCAATCTCCATGATGAGGCTGTCCGTCTTATCCGTATTGTACAAGTCGGCAAGGCTCGGCTTTATCCCATCCGGCTCATACTGCGGAATATTGACTTTCATGCTGTACTGGTTAGGCTCGCTCTCTTTTTCTTCCTCAAAAAATCCGAAGTCAAAGCCCTCGAAATCAAGCTCCGCAAGTTCTTCCGATAAAAGCGCATCATCCCATTCGGCAAACTCATTTGTTTTATTGTCCAGAAGCCGGTATTTCCGTTTCTGCTCCTCCGTCAGTCCCTCTTTGATAAGAACATCCGCTTCTTTGTAGCCGAGCTTCTTCAATGCCTTATATCTCGTATGCCCGGCAAGGATAACTCCGTCCTCATCCACAATGATAGGCGCTACGTAGGTGCACTGCTTGATGCTCTCCATGACATAAGCGACAGCATCATCATTCTTTCTAGGATTTTTTTCATAAGGGACGATTTCCCTTAACGGCTTTTTGACAAGTTGCATTTCAGTTCCTTCCTTTCCGCTTCCAACAAAAAAGAGCCGGAATCGCTTCCAGCTCTTTCGAGTGTACCCATTATAGCACTTGATTTTGGCTTTTTAGGCTAATCTTTCAACGTCGGCGTGAAGCTTTCGCTTTTAAGCATCCCCATGATCCTGCCCATTTCCGCAAGCCGTCCTTCGGCAAACGGCATACTGCAACCATTCAATTCGCAAGCTTCAATAAGCTCAAGCCGCCGTTCCTTGAAAAATTCATAAAGGCTGTCTGCGTCAATAGCTCTCATGATCACACCCCCGGCTGGTGAGCTTCTTTAGCTTCGATCTCGTCTGTCCAGCAGCGGACTTCCGGCCAGTTGATCGCCAGCGAGGACAGGACGGAATACACACCCTGCCGCATCGCGCGGTGTTCTTCTTCCGCTTCACGCTCGGTGTATTCGTCGGTATAGAACTGCTGCATCCGGCGGGCGACTTCGTCGTATACTGCCTGAATCTGGTCTTTCTCGAATTTGATGCCTTTCATTGATCGTTCTTCCTTTCTGGGCGGTTTAGCCGCCGCCCTTCGGCTCCTGTTCTTCTTATTTCACGTAGATCGTCAAGTCTTCGCCGGTGATGCGGAAAGAAACGAGCGTCGCGTTAAGCTGTTTTTCATACGGTGTGTCCGTTGCCATCGGGTTAACGGCAATGCCGATAAGCTGCGTTTTTTCTTCCACACCGCGAACAACGAAAATGCGGTGAATCGAGCTGGATGCATAAAGAAACTTGTTCAAGAACTGTCTTACTTTCATTTCAATTTCCTTTCTGCCTGTTGGCTTGTTTATTTGCCTTACAGTTGTAGTTATAAACTATTCAGTTTATAATGTCAACTGTTATTTTAAACTTTTTGGAACATTTTTGAAAAGTTTTATTTGACAAGCAAAAATATATAGTTTACAATCAGATCGAAAGGGGTGATCCAATGACCGCTAAGCAATTAGTTGATATGGCGCTGGCTTACGCCGGGATGAGCAAATCAGAGCTTGCCCGCCGCCTAAACTGGTCTCCGCAACTGTTAAGCAAACGCTTAAATACCGGAAAGTTCTCCGTTGAAGAATGGTGCGTTATTGCGAAAGCCATTGGCGCAGAACCACATATCGGCTTTATTTTCCCGGACGGAAAAGAAATATAAAGCAAAGGGGTAGTCATTCGACTGCCCCTTTTTTTGTAAGTCCGAAGTTCTCTGCTGTTCTTTCGATGAATTTATTATGCCAGTTCTTAGCGGTTCCGTAGGAAACGAACAGGGCCATAGCTGCCCCATGCAAAGTATGTGTGCGCTTAAAAAACACCATTTCGATGAGCTTTACGCGATCCGCGCCATTAGGATACCGCATGGTGTCCAGTATGGTCTTTTCGACAGCTAAATACTCTTTCATATCATCGAAAGGAAGCTCGCGCAAGGCTACGCTTTCAGCGGCTCGGTTTACGTCCGTCCCTCGTCCTGCCGCGCCGTATGCGGGAACAACAGACTGCTCCCGTATATTCCGCAAATCCTCACAATGCATCGGGTACGCCCGGATGATCGCCTTTACGAACCCCCACCATTTGTATCTTGGTTTGCTCATTTTACCTCCGTTCTCGCAGCGTTAAACACTCTGCGCGGAATTTTCGATTGTCAGGCGCATCTTTTCATGCCTCCCACGAAACGCTTAACTTTGCCATACTCACGGAGCCGAGGACGGAGTAAACGAGGTTCAGCGCTTCTGTGGTCGTGGTGTTCTCGAAGCAGAGGCTTCCGCTCTTGGGAGCGCCCCCCCTATTCTGTACCGGCAGAGCGTCAAGGGCTTTGACCTCCTCCGGCGGTTCTTCGTCTTCCAGCTCGGACGGTTTTGTTTCCGTCGGCGCTTCTACGGGATCGGCTTTTGGCTCTTCGGCGCAAAAGGCACGGAATCCGCCGTTGTTGGTGTTCGCCCATCCTCCACGGTGCGGAAACTTGATGCCGAGCTTCTTAGTCTCCAAGCCCACCGTCTGAACAGAAACGCCGAACATGGCGGCAAGATCTTTTTGCTGCACGTCGAAGCGCTTCTGTAGATTCTCTATGTACTCCCGGCGCACATCGTCCGGGAGTAACTTAAATTCTTTCCACCGCATGGGTCGATTGAGAGCGTATGTTTTTATTTCGCCGTTCATGGCTTCACGTTCCTTTCTTGTTAGATAGTCGGACGGGAAGATGACTTTCCCGCCCTTTCCGGCATGGGTGCGCGTATGCCTCGCGCCGTTCGCTTCTTCTCTGCGCAGTCAGTAATGAAAACGTACTTTTCATCGTTCACGGTTAAAACTCTCCATAACGTTCGATTTGATATATCTCACCGTCTATGGTGTATATCGTTAAAGTCTCGCATATTGCCGGAGGAGGCGACGCAGGAACGAAAACCGTACCGTACCTTATCCCGCAATACTCACACACGCTCCCGGTGATCGGAGCTCCACAGTTCGGGCAGTTCATCATGTTTCCCACCCGAACTCGTCCTTTATGGCGTCTTTGACTTCCCAGATGTTGAGGTTATGGCTGTTCACGCTCTCGCGGATGTTGCGCACCTCGTCAGACATGCGGTTCACGTCCTCCTGCGATGGATGGAAGCAGGACATCCATGCCCAAACGAAGATCGTCATGGCGATGGATACGGCCTTGTGCATGGAGACGTCTCTCGGCTTGCGTTTGGATTTACTGCTCATCGTCTCTCCTTTTTCCCCATGAGCAAAAATCGATTTTACTTACTTCCCCGAACGCCGTTATTACGCGCGGGTGGAAGCAGGTAAGTGGCTCGCCTTTGCCGCAATACTTACAATCCGCGCACCAGACAATCCCGGCATACTGTTCATCAAGTCCCGCCAATCGACCATCTGAAAACCCATTGTCGTATTGCTTGCGGTCATACCGCAAGGCGCGAATAAGCTCGTCTTTGTCCACATTAATGTCGATATGTTTTAATAAATCAACGACGCCATCCTCAAGTTTTGCCTGAATTTCGGCGGTTAAAAGCTCTATCGGCGACTTATACATCGTTTTTCCTTTCTCCGATTTTGTTATCGTCAACAAAATCGGCTCTCCTTTTTTCTCCGTGTGCGCAGAAGAAATCTGCGCTTGTCGCTCGCAAGCCGACTTCGTTCCCGTCGAGCATTATTGCGTTTTTTGCGCACATTTCGCGCTTGAGAATCGTTCTGTGATATTTGCAGTCCTTGCACCGCACAACTTCCACAGCGTCAATAGTGGGAGCATTTGCAATTTGTAATGCGTCTACATAGCCATAAGCGCCTTCTTTGTTAGCTTCTTTTATGAGTGCATTTGCATCAATTAGTCTTGCCATTCACTACACCCCCCATTCAACCACCACACACAGCGGGGGCATTTGCCGTAGCATGGTTTATGCATCGCTGTCACCCCATTCGTTTTCTTCGATTTGAACCACAGTCCCGCTCCGCAGATTGGACGTGCCGATGCATTCTGCTACAAGTTTGTAACAGTCATCGTGGTTAAGCAGCAGCGACAGGGTTGCCCCTATGGTGTTATCCGGCAATTCAAACGTTATTTTCATCCAGTTCGTCATCCTTTCTCTGATAGCAATTCAGCAGCGGGTCTGTCGTTTCGCAGAAGCAGCAGGGCTTTCCGTCCGCAGCGCTCGGCGGGTAGTGGATGCAGGATTCGCAGTCGTTCATTCCGCACTTCCCCTCCCCAGCCAACTGCGATCTATATTGAGTTTGTTGCCGACATAATTAACTGCATTGGCAACGCCACAGCGGAAATAAAAATCCCTTACGCGCTCCTCGACGGTTTCTCCGATTGTTTTTTCGGTGTCGTTGTTTTTGTAAAGAAATTCTAGAATTTCCTGTAGCTTCTTTTTTGAGATAAGACCAAACATTTTTATTTCTCCTTTATCATTTTTGCACCGCAATGGGGACAGAACGCGCTTTCTCCCATAAATGTGTTTGGCGCAAGACAAATTGAGCAACTATATGGCTGATAGAAATCATGCAAAACGCCCTTCCAATCTTCCCGTTTTACGACAAGCGACACCCATTTCCCGTGCTGTGCAACTGGCGCATATTGGTTGCACTCTGCACAAGGTTGATTATCAACCGCTCGACAAACGGGGTAATGATCGCAGCTTGGGCAAATACTTTCTGCCCCTGCCTTGATTGTCTGGTGGATATCAATCATTTTCTTCACCCTCCACTCTTCATCCGTCCATCTTTGCTCCGCAGTTTGGGCAGTAATTCCCGTCGCGCACATAAAACGCCATAGCATAAGCTTCACGCCCGCAGCACGAGCACTTTACCATTTCAAACTGCTCTGAGCAGTTTTCATAGCGAGAATGCACCCACTTTCCATGCCGTACAGGCGCAACGTCGGTGGCGGGGAAATCTTCAAGCTCGTTTGCCAAATCTTCAAAGGCTTCGGCAATTATTCCGCTTTCACCGCCCAGCTCTTCAAAAGCGCTCTGTGCTTCTTCAGCTTCTTTGCGAATATAGAAAACAACATCTTTTTTGCTCATGTATTTAGCCATTGTCATCGCCTCCGTCCGTTCGCACTTCTTTTTCAAGAATTGCATCGATAACTTCAATAGCGTCGAGAATGCCGCAGTTTACGCTTTTGTCGTGGTCAAATATAGCTCCCTCGATGAAACCTAACATGCGCTGAATCGTTGAAAAGTCTTTGTGTGTCATGGCGTTTTCCCCTCATAGTTGTCTTTAATACCGTGATTTCTCAGGCAGCAGGAGCACTTCTGGTAACGCTTGCCGAGCCATTTGCAGTTGTCGCAGGAAAGCGCGTCCTCTTCGAGCATCCGCAGCCAGTCACAGTCTGCCGGTTCACAAGGATCGTCTGGGTAGAGCTCGTTGCATAATTCGCAGATGACCGTCCGTGCTGTTTTAACTTTCGTGTATTCAGCCATTGTCAACCCTCCTATTCCATGCATCAGACGCATCTTTGAGTGACACTGCATCAATCAGTATCGGGTCGATGATGCAGCAGTTGTATTCGTCATCGCCGTATGTGTGATAAACTTTGAACACCCTGTCAAGTGAGTTGTAGACAATCGACACGGGTTTCCCACAGAACGGGCAAGGCTTCAATCTGGCCATTCCCACCCCTCCCAATCAATCGCCTGTCCGCAATGCTCGCAGTATGTGATTTTCTTACCGCCGCCGATAAATTCCCAATGCCCAAGGGCGTAATCACATGCGGGACAAATTGCTTCTTTCGTAGGCGTTCCCCATGTCCTGTCAACGCCGCTGGTCGGCTTTTTCGGAATCTGCTTGTCCAGCGCCTCACACGCCATAAGGCAAGCCTCGTCTACCGCCTCCTGCAATTTCTCCTTGCCTTTGAACCCGATCTCGGCAAGGGCTTCCCGCGTAGTGTCCGGGTGAAGGATTCGTTTTGCTTCTTCGTAGGTCATGCCGCGTCCTCCCACACCGGTCGGCTGTTCTTCCACTTGCGCCAGCGGATAAAGCGCCACCGGGGCGGCTCGCTGTCCAGCCACTTGTTGAAATGCGCGATAAACTCAAGGCGCAGATTGTACCGGCGCTTCTTTTCCTGTTTTTCGTTCACGATGTCAGCTCCTTTTCGTATTTGCAGAATGTCATGTCGCAGTCCTTCCTATCCGCGCACACGCTGCATCCGTGCGCTTTGGAGAAGCGGAAAAACTCTGCGGCGGTTCTTGTTGGGTAAACCTTTCGGACAGTGGCCGTTTTCTCGCTTTTCGGCTTCTTGACTTCCACAGGCGCTTTTTTCGGCTTTCTGCCCTGCCTCATGTGTTCGGCTCTGGCCGCTCTCACTTCGTTTGCGAGACAGCCGCAGGATCGCGTCTGCCCGTACATGATGTTGTTCTGCATGATGATTTTTTCCGTTCCGCAATCGCATTTGACGCGCCAGAAAATGAAGCCATTCCTGTCCGGCACATCGGCAAGGCCGAGGACGACGAGCCGCCCGAACCGCTGACCTGTCAGGTCTTTTCTCGGTCGTGCCTTTATAGCCGCCCTTGCCTTTTCGAGCTTTGCCATTGAAGCCTCGGAGTTCAGGCAGCCGCAGGATTTTGTTTTTCCGCTCCGCAGAGAATAACCGGCAATTACTTTCTCATTTCCGCAGTCGCATTTGCAGAGCCAATGCGCGCCGGAGTGCTCGGAGTGGTCGTATCGGATGACCGTCAGGCGTCCGAAGCGCTGCCCGGTAAGGTCAATTCGTTTCATCCGAGCCTCCGTTTTGCGTAAAGTGCCATGAGTAAAGATTCCGCCATTCCGTCATGCTCCTTGCGGCAGCCCGGCGGGATTAAATTCACGCCGGGGAAGAGCCGCTTGCAGACCTCGATGGACGTGTTCTTGTCCGCCGTGACGGAAAATTCCTTTTTCCACTTCTGCGGGCGGACGAGCTCATAGGGGATCTCGTATGCTTCGAGCATCCCTTGCAGCCAGCCGAAATTTTCCCAGAAGTGAAACATGGACACGCTTCCGTTCTTCGGCATCACGCCGACGTGCTCCAAGCAGCACACCGCCTTTTCTCCGCGCAGGTCGGAGAAAAGGCAGCGGTAGGTGTCGCGGTCATACCGGAACGTCTGGGCCTGCTCCCCGTTCAGAATGGCGAGCGCACCGTTCTTGCCTGGGTCTATATGCCGATGTAAATCATCGGTTAACCATCCCCTTTCAGAATTTCGTTTGCAAGCTGTCGCTTTTCTCTTCCCCTGTCGGCTCGCATATCGCCGCCCTTACAGCGGAACTGCGGCGCTTCCCCGTTCAGGCGGGAGAAAATGCGCTGATATGTCAGATTGTCCGTCGGCTGGGTGATGTCTATGTTCGTCGTGATGATCGTAGGCAGGCGCGATCTCATGCGGTCGTCAATGATCTGAAACATCTTTTCTGCGGCGTATTCCGTGTTGCGCTCTGCGCCGAAATCGTCCAGCACCACAAGCTCAAACGTCGCAAGCCGGTTGCGGATGATGTCGGCCTCGTCAAACATCCGGTCGAGCAGATTGACCGTTGAGACCATCCAGACGCGATATCCCCGATCTAAAAGCTCGTTGGCGATGCTCGCCGCAGCGTAGGTTTTGCCGCATCCGACAGCGCCGGAAAGCGTGAACGAAAGGCCGTTTTCCAGAATGTCCGTCCAGCGGTGGATGAACTTCTCGGCGAAGAACATGGACGGGTTGCCCGTGGAGTTGTCAAAGGTCATGCCCTCGTATCCTCGCAGCCAATTCGCCCGGCGTTCCTCGTTGAGCCGCCGGAAAGCGTCCTCGGCGGTCTGTTTCCGTGCCTCCGCTCCGCACCGGCAGAGGCAGCGGACGATGATCTCTTTTCCGCCGACATCAATGGCGCATTCTTTCTGCTCGCCGCATTTGCCGCAATAGAGTAGGCCGTCGGAGGCGATGTAATCCTCCGGCATGGCGGGGTTGTTACGTTTCGCACGTTCGGCAATGCTGCCGATAACGTCTGCTGTCAGCATGGCAAGTCCTCCATCGCGTCATAGTCTGGTGTCGCAAAGCGGCCTGTCTCCTGTTTCTTCGGCGAACGGTCTTTGTCGTAAAAACCCTCTAACACTTTCTGGAAATTTGACGGCTTTATAAACCAATCGAACGTCGCCGTAAAACCGCGGTTGCCCTGCCCGTTCAGAAAGGGGCTCTTGCGCACGTTCTCTATTGCTTCCAGAATGGCCGGAACGCCGAATTGGTTGATCCTGCCGGAAAGCAACTGCTTACGCGTGGAACCGGGGGTAACGCTGCGGATGGGGTTCAACCCTAAACTGTTCCATGCATCAACAACGGCCTTTTCCGCGCCGCGTCCGGCGGCAGACGGACGTACATCATCGTTAGATGATGAATTACTTTCCTTTCCTTTACTCTGCTCTACTCTACTTTCCTCTACTTTACTTTGTTTGGAAATGTTCGCATTTTCTGAAAAAATGTTTACATTTTTCGCTCGGATGTCAACATTTGGGCAAAAAAGGGCGACATTAACCAGAAGTATGTTTTCATCGACTTCAAGAACCTTACGGCGGTTGACTGCCTCGAAGTACCGTTTCTGAATCCCTCGGGATGTCAAGACGTGGTACTTGTCATATTTCTCTCTGTCGAACATACCTCTTCTGATAGAAGCCTCTACTATTTCGGAAACGACGTTCCCACCCAACCCGACCTTTCGGGCGAACAAAAGCGCAACCTCCGTTGTCCATTCAATGTAATAACCCGCCTTGCCGTAAATCTCTTGCAGAAGACGAACGATCACACCAAATCCTGTCAAGCCATATTCTGCTTCTATCAGCTCAAACTTCTCGTCCAAAATGACATCGAGCGGAAAGTAGTCAATTCCGCTCTTTGCCATGATCTACCTCTCAGAAAGGAAGCCGTCCGTCATCTTCCAGCGTCTCAAACGTTTCTGCCGTGCCGGTCTGCGGGGACAGGAAAGCGTCTGCCGCTTCGGTCTGTTTGTTCTTCAACGGCTTGTCCGCCGGGAGGGTGTAATCGCCGTCGGCGACGCGATCCACGGAAAGGGCACGGAACGGGCGAACCGACCAACCGGTTCTGCCGTTGTAGTCCCATTCCTCATTGCGGAAGAGAATGCCGATCTCTTTGCCGACGAGAGAATTTTCGTTCCAGTTCCAGACGTAGCCGCGGTTGGAAGCTTCAAACGCCGCCGTCAGCCCCTTAAAGCTGCGCTTTGTCCACTCGTCTTTTTCGCTGCCGTCGTCCTTCGGGATGAACTGCCGAAGGACGCCCTTCCATTTCTTGTCCTGCTGCGTGTTCGCATCGAACTCTTCCTGATAGTATCCGGCGTATTCGCCGTCTGCGATATCGAACAGGATGCAGAGCTGTTCGCCGTAGTCCGTCGCTTTCACGGCGGCCTGTTTGACGCGGCACACATAAGCGCTTACGGGAAGCTTCGGGCGGTCGGTGAACTCGCGGACTTCGTCCCAGTTGTTCGGTCTTTTGATCATTTTTCTTTACTCCTTTTTGTTAAGTTCGTAGTATTCGCGGATCGCCTGATCCACGGCTTTCAGGTCGTTGTCGATCTCCACGGGGAACATCTCCATGGGGCTTTTTGCTGTGGTGAAGCCGTCTGACTGCGTAATAAAGGTGTGCTTCTTGCCGTCCGTGTAAGCCATGAGAACAATAGAAAAGAGCCCTTCCAGCGTGAGCTGGTTATCCAGCATCTTTCCCATGGTTTTAGCCTTGACCTTGCCGGTGTTGCCGTCCGTCTCCGTGTGGTGGAGGAAGTAGACGATAACATCCGGCGGCGTCTGGCGGATCACGAACTGCACCAGATTGTAGAAGTGCAGCGCCATGTCGGTGAATTTTCCGTAGCCAATTTCTTTGGCCTTGGCAAAGCTCTCGAAGCACAGAAGATATTGACTGTCGTCGATGACAAAGGCTTTCTTCTGGCTCTGGGCGATGCCCTGACAAATGGTGTTGTAGTCCGACGTGGACTTGATCGGGAGCTTCTTTCGGAACGGCAGGGGTTTGGCTGCAACGTTGAAGATGCTTACATCGTCCGGCTCAAAGTTGCGGAGACTGGCGGATTTTCCGGTGCCGGATTCGCCGAGGATCAAAACAGGGATTCCCATTATTCCGCCGCCTCCTTTACCTCCGCGAGCTTCTGCCGGAGATCGGCGATCTCGGCTTCCAGCGCCTTGATTTTCAGCCCGCTGCGGTAGGCTTCCGAACCCCAGCGCGTGGCATCGTCTTTTTCCGCTTCGAGTTTCTTTCCCATTTCGTAATAGCCGGAAATCAGTTTCCGGTACTCACTCGACCGGATGGGGATGTAAATGTCGTCCGTTTCCTTTCGGTTCAGCTCGGCGGTGGCGTTGAGCATGATGTTGACTTTGCGTTCTTCCATTATTCAAGCTCCTTTCATTTAATCGCAATGGACATGTTCTGTACGAAACGGGCGCAGGGGATTTCCTCGCCAGATGTTAGCCGCGCTTTGATGGCGGTCTTGTCCACCTCCGGCAGTTTATAACGAAGGAGGTCTTCGTTGCCGGAGGTCTGCGCCCACTCAACAAAGCAGTCGTCCACTTCGACTGCGGAGGACTTGCGGAACGATACGGCGCATTTTGCAGTCTGGAACTTCTCGCCCTGCAAGGCGTATGTAAGATAGTCTTTCAGTCGTTCGACTTTCTTCTCGGTTGTCTTGCGGCGGGCGGAAAGAGCCGTTTCCTCTTCTTTGAGGGCCTTTGCGTCGGCGGTAAGGTTCTTGATGCAACAGGCGATGTTCTCAACCTTTGCGTCCCGCTCCATCAGAAGCGCGTCCAGCGCATCATTGTCAACCGTGATCTCGCCCGTATCGGGATCAACCGCATTTACGAGAGCCTCAATGCTCTTGTCGATTTCGTAGAGTGTCATTCATTTTGCCTCCATTGACATTATTTAAGATTTGTAGTATCATACGAGTAATGGTTGTTTTTTCATTTGAGAGCGTCGTCGGTGTCATCTCCACCGGCGGCGCTTTCGCCTTTTTCCGCCCATGTGGTGGAGCATTCAGACTGCGCGAGCCATGCGAGAACGAGGATTTCAAGAAACGTCTGCATGGACGCGATGCCGTTTCTTTCCAGCGCCTGTTTAACGCGCTGTGCAGCGCTTTCGGTCAACCGGCACTGTAACCGTATGGGTTTGACGCGGTGCGGTCTGCGGGGCTTGCGCTGCGTTACAGTGTCGTAAATCTCCTGTGCCCTTGCGCAGAACTTTACGCCGTAATCGTTCGTATGAAGTGCCATGCTCACCGTGCCATTATTGGCTTTCGGAAACTCTTCCCGGAGGGCGGCGGCGATGGCCGTATAACGTGTGTCGTTCATTCCGCTCCTCCCATCAGTGCGTATTCTGCCACGCCGATCGGCTTACCGATGTATTCAGCGTAAGCGGTTTCTACTCTTGCGCCGGGGCTGTTATACCAGTTGGGGATTGTGCGTATTTCGTCCGCTACGTCGATCATTGCAAAGCAGATACGCATATATGCGGCCTTGCTCATGCCCTCCGGCAGCTCGGCAGGATTCAGAACGATATGACCATCTCTTTCCAGTTCCATCTTTGCCGCAGTGAACTGTATGCGGTATTCGGGATTGCCAGTGATCTTACCGGCGAGATAGATAATCATTAGTGCCGTCCTCCTCTCTGCATGATCGACGTGTCCGGCATTTGAAGCCAGCGGCAGCAGTCGTCGGCGAGGCTGGAAAAGCCATAGACGGCGAAAATGCCCTCTATGATGGCAAAGCCGAGGCCAGCGCCGAAGCGCCAGACGAAGAAGACGACCGCTGCAAGCAGCGTCATTATGGCGGTTGTCGCAAATGCGGCTTTCCGTTTTGTCACTTGTCATCCCTCCTCCATTGCGCGGATGAGGGAGAACCCGCCATCGTGCGGCATGTACTCGTCAACGACTGTGGTCGTTCCCTTCCACTCGTCGGACATCTTCACGGGTGGGCTTATCTCGTTGCGGGAGAGGTAGGCGTAGTAGCTGTAGAAGATGCCACCGCTTGCATTGTCTACAATAACGACCGGGTAGTGGTGCTCAAGCACCGTTCTGGAGCCGTCGGCGTTTTCCACGTGGTCGCGTTTCGTGCGCCACTCGATGCGCGCGATGATGCACTGGGCAGCAAACTCCTCCGGCGTGACCTTCCGGGGTTCCATTTTCTGTTCCCGCCAGTTGCGGCACACGCTTCCGCTGTGGTTGCACATTGCCGACCGGCGGCATGTTTCGCAAGTCTTTTCCATGGTTGTTTGTCCTACTTTCTGCGGCGGTGCGCCGCTTTTTGTACTCTCTTGGTGATGTCGACGGTGTAATCGGCGATTGGGTACAGTTTTGTCCGCGCTTCCCGCCGGGCTTCGCATCCGGCCTTGAATTCCGCGTACCGGTGGCAGGATGCGTGACAGCCGACGAAGCGCTCGATGCAGCCCTTACACGGGGCGATCATCTTGCTTGCTCTCCTTTTTGCGTTGGTTCAAGGGCTCAACAGTGACGTTGAAGTATTTCGCATAAGTCTGCCAAACAATAGCGGCAAAGCGCTCGCCGTCCGCTACCGTCATTTCAGTCTGCACCGTTTCCCCTCCGTTCCTTGATGATCTCATCGACAGCCGCCTCAAGTTTGGCGCGTCCATTGCTTGGGCTTCGCTGACCATTCAGGATCATGCTGACATACGCCTTGTGGTAGCCGAGCCGATTGGCAAGCTCCGTGTTCGTGATGCCGTTGTTATGCATCTTGCCGATCAGCCGACCCGTCCATGCTTCGGGAAGATTCACTTTTTCACCCCCATCAAATTATTTTGATTTGCCAGTTGAAAAAGTTAACAGACCGTGTTATATTGGAATTGCTACAGTCCAAAACAACACGACGGGTTTTTGCAGGGGAATTTTTGTCAACTCTCTAACCGCCATTTGATAATATACTAAACCTGAGCAATAATCAACCCCGTTTTGGCAATTTTCTAAACTTCATAAGTTGCGACAAATCGACCATGCATTTTTTGGCTATTTTGTTTACTGTGAAAACGTACAAGAAGAGGTGATGTTATGTTTTATAAAAAGTTTATTGATTTATGCGTTGACAGAGATGTAACGCCAAGCGAAGTGGCTAGGGACGTTGGCATAAACAAATCAGCTATTAGCCAATGGAAGGCAAAAAGAAACAATCCATCCGACATCACAAAACAACGTATCGCTAATTATTTTAATGTTCCTGTTTCCTACTTTGACGAAAAAGAAGAAAAGCTCCCTGTCGATACTGACAAAGAGCTTTCCCCTACTAAGTATTCTGATTGGCAAATTTTAGCCGCCTACGAAAAGGCGGACGACAATGTTAAGGAAGCAATCCTGCTTCTTCTAAAATTAAGATGATAGTCTCTCGCAAAGCAGGATCCTGAATTGCTTTTTCAATTTCAGCTTTTTCTTTCTCCGCAAGTAGATTCTTTTCGTTCTCGCTCATTCTTATCCTCCATTATGATGAATTTGTAGAATTTGAGCAGGAAGTCGATCCTGCGGGCGTAGCGATCCGGTGCGTCAACGGGTGTTTGCATTTTATCACTTCCCTAAATTGTTTTTTCGACAATTTTCTGTTGATTCTATTCGCGTAGAAATTTATTTTGAACATAGCCGCGCAAGACAGGGGGGGTAACGAGATGGAATACATACCGTACTTCCGCTATGGCCGCGCATATAAGATTGTCCCGTCTCCGCCAAATTCGCTGTACGAAGATCGAGAGCTTATAAATTATGCAGAGAAAATCGTATGCGACGGCAAAATGTACGATCTGACAAGCGCGGAATCCATCTATTCAATACCTATCCCGGATTACTCGAAAATGAACAGAGGATCTATCGAAAGTCCCGTTCTATACCTTGAGTATGTTCTCCGTATGCACGCAAGCTATCTTTGGAAAAAGAAGGAATACCGGCTAGCTCTTGTTTGTCTTGGAAAGTCTACACAGATGATGCCGTTTTCGCCAATTGGGCACCTTAAAGAAACCTACTACCGTATTGTCGATTGGGAAGAAGAACTTGGTAAATTTCAAAAGGCGGCAGAATGGGAACAATGGATAGAAGATAATGCGCCAAACATCGAACAAGACGTTTTTACTAACGCAATAAATCGTTGTCGATCAGTAGGATCAGACCTCGTTTATTGCAATTGGTCTGGTGCGCAAAGCGCAGTAACCGCAAAATATCAAGGTAGAGTTTACAGCATTTCAGGAAAAGACAAGCGATTCCCTGCGCTGCCTGATTTTATGAAAGGGCCGCAGAACATTTGCTATTTGTCCGGCCCTTTTACATATTGGGGAGACAAAAGCCTTGATACGATCTATTACAAAGGGAAAGACGTAAACGCCATTTCAGTAAGTTGGCGACCGTTTAAGGACGATAGATCGCCACAAGAAATTGCCGGGTATAAAAACACGATTGAGAAAGTCATGCAGCCCAAAATATCTCGGTACAAGATGCGTGTATACTTCCGAATTAAGTATTATTTTCCTGAAAAGCTACCTAAAACAAAATCGGCGATTTATCGCCTTTCGGAAGAAGAATTTGAAAATCTAATTTCTGCCGCGGAGTGCGCCGGTGTCCAACTTCCGGAAAAACCTGTTTACAAAGAACCGATAGACCCAGAGCCAGATTATAACGGCGGACACCGTAAACCATTTTTCGTTTTCTGATTTAAGATCGCCCCGGCGTTGGCGGCAACCTCTGCCGGGGCTTAGGGGATGTGGTAAACCGACACGTCTGCCACATCTCAAGCGTACCCGCTCTTGCCCATAAAGTCCATGTTGTAAATCACAAATCAGGAGGAAGATTCAAGAACCGTTCCCAAAACTTTCGGGAAATCCAACAACTGAATGGAGATGGAGAAAAAGTGTCCGCGCTCACAGACCTACAACCTTACTTAGACGAGTATCCAGCCAAACTTCGCAAAGCGAAAAATGCCAGCGGCTTCACCCTGCAAGAGTTGTCTGACCTGTCCGGCGTACCCTATAACAACGTATGCGACACAAATGCAGGGCGGGTCAAGCACCCGCTCCTTTTTTATGCCGCTGCCACTTGCAAGGTATTGAATCTATCGCTGAATGAGCTTGTCGGTCTGGATGAACAGCCGGACACACAGCATGTCCATGATCTGGAATTAGAGAACGTGCGGTTATCCGGCGAAGTAAAGCATCTGCAAGAAATGAACGCAGGGCTGAGAAAGCAGGGGGAAACCCACACAAGGACAATTTATATGCTCATAGGCGTATGCAGTATTCTTTTGTGCGCCGTTGTATGGTACGTCATATTTGACATCCAGGTAGAGACCGCCGGTATTTTCCGCTCGGCTGGGACAAGCATTTTTGCTGGCGTCCTCGCCCTGATACTGAACGCCTCCGTCGCAACCATCATTTACGCCTTCAAAAGCATTCACAAGGGGAAAAAGAAATGAGAGTTGCACTTTATGTCCGCGTCTCCACGGAAGAACAAGCCGTTCACGGCCTTTCCGTCGATGACCAGAAAGAAAGCCTGAAAAAATGGGCAGAGGAAAACAAGCACAAGGTCGTTGATTATTATGTCGACGCCGGTGTAAGCGGAAGAAAAAGCGTGTCAAAGCGGCCTGAATTGCAGCGGCTTCTGTCCGACGTGGAAGCGGGGAAAATCGACCTCGTAGCGTTCACAAAGCTCGACCGTTGGTTCCGCAACATCGGAGAGTTTTACAAGGCACAGGAAGTCCTCGACGCGCACGGTGTTGTATGGCAGGCGACATATGAAGACTACGAGACCGCCACAGCCGCCGGTCGGTTAAAGGTCAACATTATGCTGTCCGTCGCGCAGGACGAGGCAGACAGAACGTCAGAGCGTGTTAAACGGATCATGCAGCACAAGCGGGAGCTTGGCCTCTGCCCGGCGGGTAAAACGCCCATCGGGTTAAAGGCCGTCGAGAGCCGACTTTGCATCGACGAGGAAACGGCGCACATTGCGAGGCGAATGTTTGAGGACTACATCGCCACGGGAAGCGTTAACCACGTCAAAAAGATGCTCATTTCCGAGTTTGGAATAATGAGAGCGAATCACCATATAAAAGGCGCATTGAGCAACGAGAGATATATCGGCCTTAACAACGGAATAAAAGTCTGCGACGCGCTGATCCCGCCGGAAGATTTTGCCCTTGTACAACGGATGCTGACAGCAAGAAGCATTCGCAACAACGGATCAAAGCATACTTGGCTTTTCTCCGGCCTTGTCTGGTGCGCCGAATGCGGCCATCGTCTTGTGACGCATTCCACACAGCAACGCGGGACAGACTACTTTTATTATCGATGCAAAAACTATGAAATGGGTATCTGCCGCCACAAAAAGAGAATCAACGAGGCGACGCTTGAAAAATATCTGCTTGCCAAGCTGCCAATCGAGGTACAGGCGCACAATGCAAAGCTCAAGGCGGGAAAAACAAAACCGCCGGTTGATACGGCGGCAATCAAGCGGAAAATGGACAAACTGACAGACCTTTACCTCGCCGATCTCATCAACCGCGAGAAGTACGAGATAGAATACACAGCGCTAAAAGAAAAACTGAACGTTCCGCCAGAACCGAAGCCCATCAACGAAGAACTTGTAGTGTCTTTGCTGGACGCATACGACAAACTTCCACCAAGTGGAAAAAAGGAAGTGTGGAATCGCTTCATTCGCCGGATTGTAATTTCGGAAAACGGCGACATCTTTTTTGAACTTGTTTGGCTATAAAGAACCTTAACGCCGGAAACGGTATAGCCAAAAAACTTTTGCAGCGTCTCCACATCACCGCGGTCCCACGCGACCTCGATCGCGTGGCGGATGGCACGCTCTACGCGGCTCGGCGTCGTGGAAAACTTCTTCGCGACCTCCGGATAGAGCACCTTCGTCACGGCGTTGATGGCGTCCATGTCGTTGATCGTGAGGATGATCGCCTCGCGCAGATACTGATACCCCTTAATATGCGCCGGAACGCCGATCTCGTGGATGATGTCGGTAACGACGCTCTCGAGCGAGGCGTTGTCCGCCTTCGCCTCCGGCGCGATCGCCGCGGAGCTTCTTGTTCCGGTGACGGACAGCGGCTTTTTGCCCGCCTGAGCGCACTGCCGCAGACGCTGTATCAGCTCCGGCGTGTCGCACGGCTTGGAGAGGAAGTATGCCGCGCCGAGCTCCGCGCACTCGGCAACGACATGTGCGTTGACAAACCCGGTAAGTACGACCACCGGCGGCGCGGAGTCCTTCTCGGCGAGCTTGCGCAGCACGCCCAGTCCGTCCAGCCGCGGCTGCACCAGCTCCAGCAGCACAACGTCCGGGTGCAGCGCTTCGATCTTGGCAAGCGCATCCGAACCGTCGGAGGATGTCCCCGCCGCTTCCATATCCCCCTCCTGTGAAAGCAGGCTCTTCATCAACAGCTGAAAATCCTCGTTCGGGTCGGCGATCAGCACGCGTATCTTGGTTTCCATAATATTGCCTCCATAATTATGAACTGCAAGCAGTTTGCTGATGTTTTTTTATGCTTGGCTACATTGCTTGACTAATTTAGCACAAAACAGCGGCGCGTCGCAGTAAAAACTTGTCGAAACTGTCTTAATATTTGTTCGCCGCCTTCCCTACGATTTCGACAAGCGGTTGCAATGATTTACATAATATCTTATCAAAATATGCAGTGTTCCGTCGAATCTCCACGCCTGTTTTTCGCCGGTATTCCACTCTGCGCAGTTTCTCCGCCGGAAATTCCGTGTCTTTCGCCGCGTTGGTCCCGAACCGGGCGCGGGATCTTCTTCCGGGAAGGCGCGCCGGATCGTGCTATATGAGAAAAAACCGGCCGGCGGCGTGGCTCTTCAAACGCTTTCCGATGGAGGGTTTCCCCTGGACGGCTGCCGGAAAAACAAAATGGCGTCGCTCCGCGCAGCAAAACGCATACAATGATGCAAGGCCCGCACCGAAACGGTGCGGGCCTTTGTTACGTCGTGCAGTTACCGACGTATCAGTTCGTAGACATAGATCTTTGATTTTGGATCGTATCCGTAGCAGTAAAAGCTGCTGCCGGCCGTTGTGAGAATATAATTCCCCACGACATCGGCCACATCGCCTTTGTGCGGCAGCTTCGCAACGATCTTCAGCGTCGCCGGCTCCACCACATAGATCCGGTGCTCCCCGAGGATGAGCAGCTCACCCGTCGGGAGAAACGCCTCCGGATACGCCCCCGCCGGGAGTGCCATAGTCCTTCCGCGGTACTCCGGCGGACATTCCCCGGAAAAGGTCACTCGGACCGGCGTTCCGCATTGCAGAACGAACCGCGTATCGGGACAGCGCGGTATCCGTCCCTGCGCAAAGGTCTCCCAGTCGGAAGGTTCCAGCGCGCCGTGCGCAAAATGCACCGGCGTCAGAATGCGATGCCGCTCGTCCTCGTCCGGATCACCGGCGTAGCCGTGCAGAAAGAAGTGCGGTTTGACCGTGATACGCTCGTCCTGAAATCTATAGAAAAACAGTTTTCCCGGATACTCAGCCGCAAGCCGCAGCGCCATCGGGGCGCTTTTGCCGGTCAGAAGCTTTTCCTCTTCGCGGTACGCGCGGTACAGGCGCTCGCTCCGTTCGCGGCAGAGTGCCTCCGGCTCATCCAGCATTTCCGGAACGAACGTAAGACAGACGCCAAAATACTCCTCCAGCAGCGCGATCTTGCGTTCCGTATCCGCGCAGCTGAGGATATCGGAGAGGCGCCGTTTTCCCCCGCTTTCGTACCCGACGAGCGCCGGAATGCCGTACAGTCCTTTGTTCGCGGAAAATTCATCGTCCGAGTACTTTGCCGCGACCTTCCCGCCGCGGAAAAACACGAACCATATCGCCTCGCTGTCAAATACGTTGAAATACAGGACCGGCGCATCCGTCGCGCGGGAAATGCGCCGCACGGCCTCGTACGTCCGTTCCGGGTCCGTCTCGGAAAAGTCGTTCACACAGGTGAACCACCCCGCAGAAAATGAGCGAAAGGGAAGCTCCGCATCCTCCGGAGCCGCCGTTCCGAAAACATGAATGCCGGTCAGAGACATGCCCATAGCCGCACCGCCTTTTTCTTTTATCCTATCATAAAAGGCTGCGCGCGCAAAGGAAAAAGACGGTCCGCAGACCGTCTTTTTCCTTACGAAGCCGCTTCGAGCATATTCTCCATGGAGATGCCGTATCCTTTGGTGGGGTCGTTCACGAGCACATGCGTGACCGCGCCGACGATCTTTCCGTTTTGCAGAATGGGTGAGCCGCTCATCCCCTGCACGATGCCGCCGGTCACGGCGAGAAGATCGCCGTCCGTGATCGTGAGCGTGAGCTTCCCGCCGTCGCCGCTGCGCGCGATGCGCGTGATCACGGCGTCATACGATCGCACGCCGCCGGTACTGACGGTGGAGAGGATCGTCGCCTCGCCGAGACGGATCTCGCTCTCTGCGGCGACCGGCATGGCCGGGAGCGTGCCGAGCGGCGTCCGGCTCGTGCCGAAAATGCCGCGGACCGTGTTCTCCTCGATCGAGCCGATCGGCGAGGCGCTGCTCGCGCCGCCGCACAGCTCTCCCGGCGCGCCGCGCTCGCCCATAACGACGCCGGTGACGTCCGCCCGGTAGATCTCCCCGCCGGAGGCGCTCATCAGCTCGCCGGTCTCCGGCAGACCGACGCCGTGGCCGAGCGCGCCGTACTCCCCGGTAGCGGGATCGTAAAATGTCACGGTACCGAGCCCGCGCACCGCGTCCCGCAGCCAGAGCCCGATCTGATACGTTCCTCCGCTGCCGAGCTTCGGCGTAACGGCAAATGTTTTCGTCTCGCCGCCGCGCTCGACGGAGAGCGTCACGCCCTCGCCCGAAAAGGCCGCCGCGCGGCGCAGAAAGTCCTCGGCGCCCGTCACGCGCTCACCGTTTACCGCGACGATCTTATCGCCCGCCTGCACGCCCGCTTCTCCCGCCGGGCAGCACGCGCCGCCCTCCGAGGCGATATCCGCGAGCGCGGACACCACCACGCCGTCGCACCGCAGCGATATCGCCACCGCCTCGCCGACCGGCACGAGCGCGTCGCCCGGCTCCGCGGCGAGCGCCGCGCTCGTCAGCGCCAGCACCGCGGCAAGCAGGGCGAATACATATTTTATCTTTCTCATAGGACTGCCACCCTTATCCTTCCCATGCTTTTGCATGTTTCGCGCCGCAAGCAGCTTCTTTGCGGCGGCCTATTCAGTATGTCTGTCGAGAAGGAAAAGAACCGCGAGAAATTTGTCCTCTGTTTCCATCGACTGTTTCACATTTTCTGTTTTTACTATGGTATCCTTCCGTTTTTCTCTCATGCCTGCCAAAATTTTTTCATCGTGAGGAAATGTCATGCAGATTTTGAAAACCGGCTCCACCGGCGCGGAAGTCGCGCTTTTGCAGCTGTCGCTCCGCCGCGCACAGTACGGCGCTCCCGCGCCCGACGGCGTTTTCGGCGGGGCGACAAAAAGCGCTCTGCAGGCCTTCCAGCGCACGCACGGCCTGACGCCGGACGGCATATTCGGCGCGGAGACCGAGCGCGCGCTCGCGCCATGGCTTCGCGGGTACGCCGTGCACACGGTGCGGCCCGGCGATACGCTCTTCTCGCTCGCCGAGCGGTACGACGGCTCGCTCGGCGCGATCGAAACGGCAAACCCGGCACTCGACCCGTTCGCGCTGCGGCCCGGGCAGCGGATCACCGTACCGCTGCCGTTTTCCGTCGTGCCGACGGATATCCCGTGGTGCAGCGCGCTCATGGACTGCGCCGTGGACGGACTGACGCACCGGTATCCGCAGCTTCGAGCCGAGAGCATCGGGCGCAGCACCCTCTCCCGCCCGATCTGGGCGCTCACGGCAGGCGACGGGCTGCGCCGCGTGCTCTACAGCGCCGCGCACCACGCGAACGAGTGGATCACAACGCCGCTTTTGATGAAGTATCTTGAAACGCTGCTCCGCGCGGCCGCCGCGGGTGAGACCGTGTTCGGCTACCCGGCGGAGGACATCCTCTTCCGCGCCGCACTCACACTCGTGCCGCTCGTCGATCCGGACGGTGTCGATCTCGTGACGGGCGCTCTGCCGGAGGGCGAAGCGAAGGAGCGCACCGCGGCCATTGCCGCAGAGTTCCCCGCAGTCCCCTATCCGGACGGCTGGAAGGCGAACATCGCGGGCATCGATCTCAATTTACAGTACCCCGCCGGGTGGGACACCGCCCGCGCGATCAAGTTCGCGCAGGGCTACGACCGCCCCGCGCCGCGCGACTTTGTCGGCGAAGCACCGCTCACAGCGCCGGAGGCCGCCGCGCTTGCCGCCTTTACCGAAGCGCTCGACCCCGCGCTCGTGCTCGCGTACCACACGCAGGGCAACGTCATCTACTGGAAGTACTTAAATTTTGAGCCGGAGGGCAGCCGCGCGCTCGCCGAGCGGTTTGCCGCCGTGAGCGGCTACGCCTGCGAGGACACGCCCTACGCCTCCGGCTTTGCCGGATATAAGGACTGGTTCATTCAGAATTTTGACCGCCCCGGCTACACGATCGAATGCGGCCTCGGCGAAAACCCGCTCCCGCTCTCGCAGTTTGAAAGTATCTGGAACGCCAACCTAGGTATCCTCACCCTCGCCGCGCTGGGGATATAAAAATTATCAAACAAACCCCACTTCGTTGAGGGTTTGATTGAGGGGATAACGGCTCGCCGCAGTGCACTCGCTCCGCTTGCACGTTTGCGAGCCGAAAGGTATTTTTGCCGATGCGCATGTCATCGGCAAAAATGCTTTAAACTTCTTCCTTGGGCGCAAACTCTGTGAGGCTTTATAAAACCGCACGGAAAATCCCGCTGCCGAAGCAGCGGGATCACTTTATCTTTATTAGTTCCTCAGCGAGTGGAGCGGGGCGGGGATGCGGCCGCCGCGGGCGATGAACTCCGCGCTCGACGCCGCGTGCACCGGCATGACCGGCGCTTCGCCGAAAAGCCCGCCGATCTCGACCGTGTCGCCCACGGTCTTGCCCGGCGCGGGGATGAGCCGGACGGCGGTGGTCTTATTGTTTATCATGCCGATGGCGGCCTCGTCCGCGAGGATCGCGGAGAGCGTTTCGGCGCTCGTATCGCCCGGCACTGCGATCATGTCGAGCCCCACGGAGCACACGCACGTCATCGCCTCGAGCTTATCGAGCGTGAGCGTTCCCTCGCGCGCCGCGGCGATCATGCCCTCGTCCTCCGAGACCGGGATAAACGCGCCGGAGAGCCCGCCGACGTGGCCGGAGGCCATCACGCCGCCCTTCTTCACCGCGTCGTTGAGCAGCGCGAGCGCCGCCGTCGTGCCGTAGCCGCCGCAGGTGCCGACGCCCATCGATTCGATGATGCGCGCCACCGAGTCGCCGATGGCGGGGGTCGGCGCGAGCGAAAGGTCCACGATGCCGAAATCCGCGCCTAAGCGGCGCGACGCTTCGCGCGCGACGAGCTGCCCTACGCGGGTGATCTTAAAGGCGGTGCGCTTGATGGTTTCCGCCAGCTCGGTCAGGTCGCAGTCGCCCGCCGCGGCGATGGCGCTGCGCACCACGCCCGGGCCGGAGACGCCGACGTTGATGACGCAGTCGCCCTCGCTGATGCCGTGGAACGCGCCGGCCATAAACGGATTGTCCTCCGGCGCGTTGGCGAATACCACCAGCTTCGCGCAGCCGATGCAGTCCCTGTCCGCGGTCAGCGCCGCGGCCTTTTTGATGACGCGCCCCATCGCGCCGACGGCGTCCATATTGATGCCCGCCTTGGTCGAAGCGACGTTGACCGACGAGCAGACGCGCTCGGTTTCGGCCAACGCCTGCGGGATGGCCGCGATCAGCGCAAGGTCCGCCGGCGTCGCGCCCTTCTGTACCAGCGCGGAAAAGCCGCCGATGAAGTTCACGCCCGTCGTTTCGGCGGCGCGGTCGAGCGCGCGCGCGGCCTTCTGCATCCCGTCCCCGCGCAGCGCGCCGCCGGCGATGGCAATCGGCGTCACGGAAATGCGCTTGTTGACGATGGGGATGCCCAGTTCCTTTTCGATTTCCTCGCCGACGGGCACGAGCCGCTCGGCGCTCTTGGTGATCTTGTCGTAAATGCGCGAGGCGAAAACGTCCGCGTCGTCGCTTGCGCAGTCCAGCAGCGATACGCCCATCGTGATCGTGCGGATGTCCAGATGGTCGGTGTGGATCATCCGGATCGTTTCCAAAATATCGTTTGTGTTCAGCACGGGGCGGCCTCCTTTATATTCTGTGCATCGAGTTGAAGATGTCCTCGTGCATCGTGTCGATGTGCAGCCCGTTTTCTTCGCCGAGCCGGGAGAGCCGGTCGACAAAAGCGCCGAACGGAACCGTCAGCTCGCTGACGTCCACCAGCATAATCATTGCAAAATATTCGCTCAGAACGCTCTGCGAGATGTCGACGATGTTCCCGCCGTATTTGGTGCATTCGGCCGAGACCTTGGCGATGATGCCCTTGCTGTCTCTGCCCGTAACCGTGATGACCGCTTTCATATGTTTCCTCCGCGTCTTTTTTTCTAATTATATATCAAAAAAACGACTTTTGCAAGAGGATTGTGTTGACAGCGGGCGGAAAAGCAGGTATAATTCCAATAAAAGCGCATCGACCCGCGCGCAGAACGGAAACGGAAGGAGATTTGCAGCTATGCTGATTCGGGAATTGAGAGACGACGAGCTTTACAAGAGCGCCAAGCTGTCCGCGCTGGCCTTTTCCTACGCCGTAAACATCGAAGAAAAAAAGATGGAGACGCTCAAGGAACACACCTTCGGTGCGTTTCTGGACGACAACGAGACGCTGATCGCGCAGGTCGTCGCCATCGACTACGTTTCTTTCCATAACGGGACGCCGGTCGGCGCGGTCGGCATCGCCGGCGTCGCGTCCTCGCCCGAGCATCGGCGCGCCGGCGCGGTCCGCGCCATTTTCGACCACCTGTTTTCCATTGCCGGCGAGCAGGGCTGGGAGCTGAGCTATCTGTACCCGTTTTCCTACCGCTATTACCGAAAGTTCGGCTACGAGCGCGCCGTGCGCAACAGTACGCTGACCGTGGCGCTGCCGGCGCTCGGCGGCATCCCGCGGAACAGCGGCGCGGCTCTCCTGGAATCGGACGACAGCCTGCCCGAGCTGCTGGCGCTCTATAA
>ERZ827088.920-NODE-920-length-39785-cov-3.779738_pt1 | contig 39785 bp, 27 predicted proteins | sample MGYA00519922_ERZ827088 | MGnify/ENA primary metagenome ERZ827088 (study PRJEB31778, sample SAMEA3449254) | human gut metagenome | biome: human gut; feature: human-associated habitat; material: faeces | place: United Kingdom | collected 2010/2012 ...
TGGATGGGGTGGCTTTGTCGGTTACCTGTGACCCGTTGGCATCAATCAGACCGTCGTGCAGGGGCAGAAGTTTAATTGCCAGATTGGTTTCGTCTAGAGCGAATTGTAGTATATCGGCAACGGATAATTTCGTTTTTTTAGAAATATCTCGGCTGTCAGTCTGTAAAGGAGCCTCTCCCCATTTTTGGGCAATGCGGAAATAGGTGAATCCCCGATAGAAATGTGCCAGTCCGATGTAATAATCTTTTCTGTTTTGGGTAATCTCGGCTTTGTCAATGTTTTCCAATAAAATGTTGGCGTAGCAAATTATTGCATAGTGTGAGTTCCAGAAAAAGTCAACGTAAATCGGGGTAAATTGCGTGGCATCCCAGTTGAAACTTTTTTGTGCAGAGGTACTTCTTAGTGTGTCGTGTACAAAACCGAGGTCGATGGGAGTTTTATTTGCGTTAAAGGCACAAGTACTTCTAAACTCATCCCGGAGGGCATTCAGGGAGGTTTCAATGTCTTTTTCCGTTTTGAAATAGTTCTCGAAAGTGACCGAGTTTTCAGGGATTACTTCTAACCCGTCCGTACAGGCAAAGCAGCCCCATAATATGCTTAGTATGAATAATATCTTGTTTGATTTCATGGCTATCATAATTTAATCGTTATACCTAAAGTGAGTTTGCGTGCTAACGGGTAGTTTTTCCCATCATCAAGCCCGGTGTTTATATCCACGGTTTCCGGGTCGAGTCCGGAGTAGTTCGTGATGTTCAACAGGTTTTCTCCACTGAAGAACACGCGAACGTCTTTAATGTATATTTTCTTCAGGAGATTTTTAGGAAGTGTATAACCGATAGTCAGGGTTTTAAGTTTTAGATAATTTACTTTTTCCACGTAACGGTCTATGATTGGTGACCAGCTATCATTAAAATTGTTGAGTTCTGTTTTGGGATAGGTGCTGTTGTCACCTTCTTTTTCCCAGAAAGATACCTTCTGTATGTCTTCAAAGATGGGGTACAGGGAGGTTTCTTTGCTTGTTGAGACAATCGGGAGCAGGTTGATCATGTCTCTTCCCAGAGAGTAGGACCACAGCATATTCAAGTCGAAGTTTTTCCATTTGATTTCGTTCACAATACCACCGTATAGTACGGGCAAACTACTGCCGATGTACACGACGTCCGATGTGCTGTTGATGTAACCGTCCCCGTTCACGTCGACGATCTGTAAATCTCCGGGTTTGTAAAATACATCTGAGAAGTATTGTTTCTCGATGGCCCGGTACGTGCCGTCTTGGCGGTAGTAGTATTTAATATCTTCCTCGGACTGGATATATCCCGTTGTCTTGTATCCCATGATGTTTCCGACGGGCTTTCCGATAATGTAGCTGCGACTATTCCCGATCATGTCACTCATGTTCATATCTTTCCCGTTGTAGGTTTCCAGTAGTTTGTTCCAGTTTTTTGCAAAGTTGACGGAGATGGTCCAGAAAGAATCATCCGTCCGCATGATGTCATATTTAATGTCGAATTCAATACCTTCGTTTGAAAGGGCTCCGGCATTTCTCCACATGGCAGAGTAACCGGAATGATTCCCCGGGATCGGGGTTTTGCTTAACATTTTGTCCGTACGGCGGTAGTAATAGTCGGCTGTGACGGAAAGACGATAATTGAAAAAGTTCATATCAAGACCGAGGTCATATTGCTTGGTTTCTTCCCAGCCAAGTTTGGGGTTATAATATCCTTCCTGTAAATCAGGGGTAATGATGGGGTTGCCCTCGTAAGAACCTTGTCCACCTAAAAGTAATCCGTAAGCTAGGTAAGGTTGGTTGAACTGGTTTCCGGAGACTCCGTAACTGAAACGAAGTTTACCAAAACTTAATGCCCCGAACCATTGCATGAAGTTTTCTTCCGAGAAGTTCCAAGCTATGGCAGCCGACGGGAAGGTGGCCCAGCGTAAATCCCTCCCGAATACGGAACTTCCGTCTCTTCTTAACGTGGCGGTTAACATGTATCTTTCCTCGAAGACATAGTTAAGACGGCCGAAATAACTCATCATTTTTTTCTCGGTGAAATCGGACTGGTAGTCTTTTAGTGCTTGCGTGTAATAGTCCCTATCTGCGAGAGAGGGCCACCCGTATTTCGTGGCATAATGTACGTAGTCACTTGGACCGTTTTGGGCGGTTCCCCCGATATAATTATACTGGTCGTACTGGTAGGAATATCCCAGCATGACATCTAATTTGTGACGTTCGCCGAAGATTTGCTGGTAATTGATCAAGGCTTCGTCCAGAATTGTGTATTCCCGGCTAACCTCTCCGTTGGTTAAGGATTCTTTCGGGTCATTTAGCCAGGAAGGCGAGAAGTAATTTCGGTTATTTTGTGAATAGTCGAGAGAAATCGTGTTGGAAATATTCAGACCTTTCATGATGTCCAGTTTTAAACCGAAGGTGCTGCGTAGGCGGTAGGTGTTGTTTTTTTCCTCTACACCCCGTAGGCCTTTTAATACCTCTTCGGTGACCGAGTTGTTGCCCGGTAGCAAGGTGGATTGCGATAGCGGGTCACCCGGAATGACTTCAACCTCATTCCCGGCAGAGAAACCGGAACTTTTCACGCCCCGGCTACGATCGGAGAAGGCCAGGTAATTTCTGAAGTCCACGGTTAACATGGGAATCGGGTTCATGATGAAGTTACCCATCAGATTTATCCGGGAGTATCCGGTTCCTTTCAGAATACCCTCTTCATCGTAGTAACCTAATCCTACGGAATAAGTCATTCGTTCCGATCCACCAGATGTTTGGATATTGGCATTCAGTGTTTTGGTGGCTTGGAAATAGTATTTATAGAAGTTGGTAGAGTTGTTGTAGAAAGGGTTTAAGCTATCTTGTAATTCATCTCCGTTCTTGTTCCCGGAAACAGTCCCGTCTCCCCAGTAGGCATCGTATGAACCGCCCTTGGCGTAAGCCTCTTCATAAGAGGTGGGATAGATATACATATTTTTATCTTGATCTTTATAAGCTTTGCGGGCATTGAAACGTTGTAACAGGCGGAAATTGCGTTCCGCTTTCCCTCCGGTTTGCACGGGGTATTCCGGTAGCACGTTGTACGTGTATGAAAAGTTGACATCAAATTGAGCGGATTGATTTTTACGGCCTTTTTTGGTGGTCACGATGATTACCCCGTTGGCTGCTCTTGATCCGTAAAGGGACGTGGCGGAAGCATCTTTCAAAATTTGGATGGATTCGATCACTTCCGGGTTCAAGTCTGCTAACCCGTTTGTTCCGGTTACCGGGGAAGTGAAGGAGGCCATAGGTACCCCGTCAACAACCCACAGGGGGTTCGAGAATCGTCGTCCGCTTTCCACGCTGAGGGAGTTGTACCCGCGAATGGTGACTTGAGTTCCTCCGCCACCGGGGGCTCCCGTGATGTTGGTTACGTCCATACCAGCTACTCGTCCTTGTAGAAGGTTGGCGATGCTTGGGGAAGGGATTCCTTTGATGGATTCTGCTTTCACGACAGAGATGGCTCCCGTCATTTCCCGTTTGTTGGTTTGTCCGTAGGCAACAACGTGTACTTCATCCAGTTCTGAAATGTCTTCTTCCAGAATAACCACGAGGTCTTTATTTCCTTTGAATGGAACTTTCTTGGTTTTATAGCCGACGAACGAGCATACGAGGTTTCCGGATGATACAGGAAGCTCGAGGACAAATTTACCGTTGACATCGGTGGCGGTTCCCAGTAACATACTATCTAGTTTGATGGTTACTCCCGGCATGGGCTCGCCTTTTTTGTCTTTCACGATACCCGATATTCTGTATTTTTTCACGTCGTCTGTTTTGGGAGTGGCTTTCACGACGATGATAAATTCCCGGTTTATTTCAAAGGTTAATCCCCGCTTTGTCAGCACGTGATGTAATAGGTCTTTTAATTCGATCTGGTCGAAATCGGCTTTGACTTTGGCATTTTTATCGAGCATATCGTTGTTGTACATCACGATACATCCCGTCTGTTTGCGGATTTCCCGGAATAGTTCTTCATAGGTTGTTTCGCCCATGTTCACCTTCATCTGGTATTGTCCTAGGGAGTTGGCACTTGCTCCGAATAGGAAGCCTACGAGTAGAATCATTGTTAATCGCATAATCAAAAAGATTTTCCAACGTTCGCTTTTTTTGAAAGCGAACCCTGTTAATGGATTTTTTTTCATACATTTGTAATATTAAGTTTTGACTGAACTGGGACCGAAAGGTGGTGCGAACACCTGACGGTCTTTTTTTATTTCTCGTATATCTGGATTACATTTCCATTCACTTTAAAATAAACATTAGATGTTTTTTCAATAAATTGAAGCATGAATAACAGGGTGTTGCTTCGTTTGATGGCACCCGTGAATTTGAAATTACGTATCTTGCTGTTTGCGAAGAAGAAGTCCACGTCGTACCAGCGGCTTAACTGTGATACAAGTTGTTCCAGGGGCATATCGTTGAATTCGAACATCCCGTCTTTCCAAGAGACATAGTCCGTGACATCTACTTTCCGTGTTTCCAGCGTCCCGGATTTATTTTTTGCGATGGCCTGCCATCCCGGTTTTAGAATACATTTTTCATGTTGATAGTACACCTCTACTTTCCCACTCACGAGAGTTATAGCTGTGGTCGTTTCATCCTCGTAGGCGCTGACATTAAACGAAGTTCCGAGAACTTTCGTGTCGGAGTACGGGGTGTGGACGATAAAGGGGTGGAGAGTGTCCCGTTTTACTTCAAAATAGGCTTCTCCTTTCACGCTGACCTCTCTCGTGTTACCCGAGAACCGGACGGGGTATTTTAGTTCGGTTTCGGAGTTTAGCCATACCTTGGTTCCATCCGAGAGTGTAAGGATGTATTCTCCTCCGCGGGAGACAACAAGTGTGTTGTACTCGACGGTTTCATCCGTTTCTCGTGTTGAAAGAGAGTCACTAAGCTCGTATTTTAATCCGGTGTTTTCACCATCTTTCACGATGGTGTTTTTGATTTTTATTTCGAAGGTATCATCAGCATTTAATTGAATCTTTTTCCCATTGTCAAAGATCAAGGTGGCTTTAGGACTACCGCTTTTCACTTGAGCCAAGTCGAGGATCGTTTTTTCCGGGACGGGTTCGTGAGGAATGAATCTTGTTACTGCAAAAAGAATTAAGCAAGCGGCTGCTACACCGGATACAAGGTATTTCCAATGGAAGGATTTCTTTTGTTTTTTCAGACGGAAATTCAATTTTTCTTTTCCTTGCAGAGAATTGATGCGTTTCCATGTCTGGGCGTGTGCGAGCTGGTAATGAGTCTTGCTTAACCTTTTAAATAGATCTTGATTTTTAGGGCTCGTATCGAGCCAGTCCCGAACAAGTTCTATCTGTTCCGGAGAGGCTTTTCCTGTCCAACAGGCTTGAATGGCTTGAAATATGTTGTCATCTATTTCCATGTTTCTGTTTATCTTTTATTAGTTAAACAGATTTTTGGTCCGGACGGGTGAATGAAATAAGAAAAAAATAAAATATTTTTGAAATATATCTGATAAACAGTGTGCTGAAAATGTTTTTTTATTGAAAATTCTGGGGGTATAACATGAAAAGCAAGAACATTTTCTTGTATTCTTCTAATTCTGATCGTAATTCTCTCATTCCGGCTTTTAGTAATGTTTTCACGGTATTAATGGATACTTCCAGTTCATCCGCAGTCTCTTGATAGGAGTGTCCTTGACACATGACAGATTGGACGACTTGTTGTGTCTTTTCAGGAAGTTTCCGGACGGCAGCCAAAATGGTTTCGATGACGGTTTCATCCAGTAGATAGGATTCCTCTTGAGCTATGGCGTAATGAGGTAAATCTAATTGCTCCGTGGGTAATCCTTTTTTGGCAATCTGGTTCATACAGGCATTTTTCACGATCGTGAAAAGGAATGTTGACAAAGCGTTTGGATGGATATGTTCATAAAGTTCTTTTTCCCATAGTTTCACGAATTGCTCCAGTACCGTGTCCTCAGCTTCCGGTAGATCATGGAGTAGGTTATCGGCGAACACAACTAAAGGTTTGTAATACCTGTCAAACAGAGCATTCATACCTTGTCTTTTGCCGGCTTGTAGCAAAGCTATTATTTGTGCATCACTGACGCTCATATCCTATTCACATGATTTGTTCTATTTTTCCGATTAGCTGCTTAGCGGAGAGACTCATTTGTTCTACGGCCATCCAGGTCACGATGTTTTCCCGGTTGACGAGATAGACACGGGGAATGGTGCTATTGGCAAAAAGGGAAAAGACTTTTTCGTTCGGGTCAAGATAGAACGGCATAGTAAAGTTTTGTTCTTTCCAGAAAGCGTTGACGACTTCGGTTGTTTCCCCGCGGGAGATGGTGACGAGTCGGAAGGTGGGATGGTCTTTCATTTCATTCCATACGCTGTCAATCTTCGGGAGTTCCCGCTTGCAATCGCTACAGGTGGTAACGAAGAAAACTAATAGGGTTGTGTTTCCCGATAAATCGTCACTATGAAGTTCTTCCCCGGTCGGGCTTTTCACGGTGAATTCCGGTAATTTGTCGTTTTCTTCGATATAATTTATGACATCTTCTTTTTCGTCTTTAATACAAGAAAGAAGAAGTAATGTAAACGCAAGTAACGTGACGAATATTGTTTTCATTTTTTACGAATTCAGTTTCAATTAGACCGTGAAATTAGCGAATAACATCGAATTATAAAAATATTACGTATTTTTTGCCTTGTGAAGTAAGTATATATACACAAGTGGGGAGCCTAGAAATCGCGTATGTTTGTATGCAGTAAAAAAGAAGAATAGTATGAATAAGATATTGCAAGAAGATTTTGACTTGGCTCCATGTATGGTTGCCGGATATGAAAGTTTTATGAATGGTTTGTTGAATATCGTGCATTCCGGGCCGATCTGCGAGGGCGTGGGTGAACAGATCAAGTCGTATGTGCTGGATTTTGTTCAAAATCACCCATTGGATTCTTTTGATCGCTTTTCGGATGAGACCTATATGCGGAATTATATCGGCCGGGATACGGAATCCGGCTGGGAGGCTATCGTGATGTCGTGGAAGAAAGGAAACCGTACGGCCATTCATGCTCATCCTCAATTTGCTGGTTACACGTTTGCCGATGGGGAGTTCTTGGTTGAGGTTTTTGAACCTTTTAAAGAGGGGATTCGTCTGGTTCAAGAGATGACAATTAGCGATATTCACGGGTTATATGCTATCGGTGAGGCTGGTAAATTCAACAATCATATTCACCGGATTACCTGTTTAAGCGATACGGCCCACAGTTTACACGTGTATTCGGATGATGCGTTGAAAGGGGAGAAGCTGGACGGACGAATAGTGTATTAATTTTACATTTTAAATTTTAGATTCTGGCCGCACAAGGCCGATGCTTTTTCATCCTAAATTCTACATTACTTTAAACTTTTCTTTATTTTCAATTGTAAAATATTATTTTTGTCGGCGTGTGTAAATGTTAGTAATAAATTAATAGTATGAGTGTGACAACAAAAAAGAAAGAAAAAGTAAAGTTTAGTAAAGCGTTTTGGGTTGCCAACACGGTAGAATTGTTAGAGCGTGCCGCTTATTATGGGGTGTTCGTCGTGATCACGTTATATTTGAGTAATGTCTTGGGATTCACTGATATTCAGGCGGCCACTATCGCGGGAGTTTTTTCCGCTTGTTTGTATTTATTGCCGACATTTTCGGGTGCGCTTGCCGATAAGATCGGTTTTCGTAAGTCGATGTTATTGGCGTTTACCTTGTTGTCGTTAGGTTATCTGGGATTGGGATTATTCCCGAATTTTCTGGCCTCGACGGGATTGGTTGAGTATGGTTACGTGACGAAGTTCACGGGATTACAAGAAAGCGGTTATCGCTACGGGATTATCCCGATCATGATCCTGATTATCGTGGGAGGATCATTCATTAAGAGTGTAATTTCCGGTACAGTGGCCAAAGAGACGGACGAGAAAAACCGGGCGAGAGGATTTGCTATTTTTTACGGGATGGTAAATATCGGAGCTTTCTCCGGAAAGGTTCTTGTCACCCCGTTGCGTGATGCCATGGGGCATGAGGGGATGATCGTGTTGAATTATTTCTCTGCGGGAATGACTTTTCTTGCGTTGATTGCGATTTATTTGTTTTACAAGAGTGATAAACACGCCGGGGAAGGAAAGACTTTCGGGCAGATATGGACGGCTTTGGTGAAAGTGTGTACTAACGGACGGTTGATTGTTTTAATCTTGATTATTACCGGGTTCTGGATGGTGCAACATCAGTTGTATGCCACGATGCCGAAATACGTGACCCGTTTGGCGGGAGAGGCAAGCGCCATTGGTTGGTATGCTAACGTGAATCCTTTAGTGGTCGTGTTGACAGTGAATTTAGTGACTTCGCTGATGCGTAAAAAGTCAGCTTTGTTCTCCATGACCTGCGGTATGTTTATTATGCCGATCTCGGCTTTGTGTATGGCTTCCGGGAATATGTTGGGCGGTGGTGAGATTCTTGGATTGCATCCGGTGGCCTTCATGATGATCGTGGGGATCGTGTTCCAGGGATTGGCAGAAGTGTTTATTTCTCCTCGTTTCTTGGAATATTTCTCTTTACAAGCACCGAAGGGAGAAGAGGGAATGTATTTGGGTTTTAGTCATCTACACTCCTTTTTGTCATCCATTTTCGGGTTCGGGTTGTCCGGATTCTTATTGAGTAAATATTGTCCGGCTCGTGAATTATTTAGTAGCGAGGCCGATTGGGAGGCTGCCTCTGCAAATGCGCATTACATTTGGTATTACTTTGCGGCAATTGCTTTGGTGTCAGCTGTGGCTCTGATTATTTACGGGAAAGTAGTACGCCGGTTGGATGCGAAGAAGGCGGCAGTAACACAGTAAGATTCATTTTATTAAATAGTAAAATGCCGGTAGGTTTTCCTACTGGCGTTTTTTATTTTACTTTGAATTTGCGATAAATTGAAGGTGTTGTATATTGAGAACTCTTAAAGGCTATTGTTAATAATGAGTGATGTTCGAGAGAGATTGTATTGTGTGTAAAACCGGGACATGGAGTTTATCCGGTTGAAATGTTTCCTTTGACGAGGGTACTTGGTCTTGAGTTTTGATATAATTATTTATTGCTATCGTTGTTCCGATAAGGAAAAGAACGATAGTCAAGATTAATGCTCTTATCATGGCTTTCAATTTTAGGTGAGTTTAATTTTACGGGAGATGTGATGATAAGGTTACAATGCAGGTCTTTGGCGGTGTTTACTTCATCAGTTCTTTGATTTTTTGTTTTATCTGGAATGAAAAGTTCTTTACGGTAACGAATGGTCGGTTTTCTTCGTAAGAATTTTCAAATTCTTTGTTAGCTTTGTGGGAATGATGAAAGATATGAAGACGGTTATAGATTTATTTGAAAGAAGTTGCGAAAAGTTTCCGGATAATCCTTATTTATGGGAAAAGAAAAACGGGAAATTTGCGGCGACATCATATATGGAGGTAAAGCGAGAAGTATTGAACTTCGCAGGAGCTTTGTGTCAATTGGGAATGGACAGGGGAGACCGGATTGCATTGTTAAGCGAAGGCTGTAATGCTTGGGTGTACTCGGAGTTGGGGATGTTATACGCCGGAGGCGTGAATGTACCGCTATCCATTAAGTTGACGGATAACGAAATTGTTTTTCGGGTGGAACACTCTCAAGCTCGTTTTTTGATTGTGTCTGCAAACTTTTTGAATCGAGTCCGGGGAATTGAGGGGCGAATCGGAGGGGTGGAAAAGATTATCGTGATACATTCAGATATAAATGAAGATAAATACGTGTCCTTTGAGTTATTACAACGAGAAGGGGAGATTTGGCGGGGAAAACACAAGGAGTTGCTGAATCACCGGATTCATGTCGTGACGGAGGATGATCTGGTAAATATTTCTTATACTTCGGGGACGACGGCTGAGCCTAAAGGAATCATGTTGTCCCACCGGAATTACGTGACGAACGTGTTGCAATCAGATTCCTTGATACAAATCCCGGCATATTATCGGATATTATTGTTTTTACCATGGGATCATAGTTTTGCTCATACGGTAGGGCTTTACTCTTTTATGTATAACGGGGCCTCGTTGGCTTCTGTCGATTACGGGCAGTCGGGAATGGAGTATTTGCGTAATATCCCGGTGAATTTGCAGGAAGTGAAACCTCATATATTATTGAGCGTACCTGCCTTGGCGAAAAATTTCCGAAAGAATATCGAGGCGGGGATCAAAGCGAAAGGACGTTTTACGGATAGATTTTATCATCTGGGATTGAAGATTGCTTATACATATAATGGTTTTGGGGACGATCGTGGACGGGGATGGAAGGTGTTGCTGAAACCTTGGGTGAAGTTATGGGATGCCCTCTTGTTCTCGAAACTTCGGAAACAGGTCTTTGGCGGAAACCTTCGTTTTTTCGTGGGAGGTGGGGCCTTGTTGGATATTGAATTGCAGCGTTATTACGCGGCTTTGGGAATACCGATGTTTCAAGGGTATGGGTTGTCGGAGGCCTCTCCCGTGATCAGTTCGAACACCCCCGGACGTTATCGTTTCGGTTCTTCCGGGATATTGGTAAGACCGATTAATTTGAAAGTTTGTGATGAGGAAGGACAGGAATTACCCCAAGGGCAAAAAGGGGAGTTGTGGATAAAAGGAGGAAACGTGATGGCTGGATACTGGAGAAACGAGAAGAGTACGGCCGAGACGATCGTGGACGGCTGGTTGCATACAGGCGATTTGGGGTATCTGCACCCCGATGGTTGGTTGTACGTGCTGGGGCGTTTCAAATCCTTACTGATAGCGAATGACGGGGAGAAATACAGCCCGGAAGGAATCGAGGAGACCATTGCCGAACAGTCGAAATATATAGATTATTGTATATTATATAATAATCAATCCCCGTACACAGCTGGGTTGATTGTCCCGAGTAAAATGGCGTTACGGGAGTATATCGAGAAACAGGATGTTGAATCGGATTCTATGGATGCCTACCGGGTTATGTTGAAAAAGATCCAGAGTGAACTGATGGCTTACCGGGTTGGCGGAAAACACGCTCATTTATTTCCGGAAAGGTGGCTGCCTGCCGTCGTAGCCGTGTTGCCGGAGGCGCTGAATGAACAGAATGGCATGATAAATTCGACCATGAAAGTCGTAAGAGCTAAAGTTTATGACCGATTTAAAGAAGAAATCGATTATCTTTACACCCCGGAAGGAAAAGAAATTACTAATAAGCGTAACCTTCAGAATTTAAAGCAATTAATATCTTGAATTGAAAAATAGAAAGTGTTGTCATTTTCAATTTTCAATTTTCAATTTTCAATTATTATGAAGCGTCGATCTACGAAACAAGTTAAGATTGGAGAAATATATATTGGATCAGAGTATCCAGTCTTGGTACAATCTATGTTAAATACCGATACGATGAATACGGAGGCTTGCGTGGAACAAGCGATACGGATTATTGAGGCGGGAGGTAAGTTGGTGAGGATTACGGCTCCCGGGGTGAAGGAGGCTAGGAATCTGGAGAATATTCACGCGGAGTTACGTCGAAGAGGTTACACGACACCGCTTTCTGCGGATATTCACTTTAATCCGGAGGCGGCGATCGAGGCTGCCAAACACGTGGAGAAAGTGCGTATCAATCCGGGGAATTTCGTGGATAAACGGGCTACTTTTAAGACGCTGACTTATACGGATGAGGAATATGCCGCAGAGTTAGAGCGTTTGCGTGAAAAGTTCTCGGCATTTTTGAATGTGTGCCGGGAATACGGCACGGCGGTGCGGATTGGTACAAATCATGGTTCCTTGTCTGATCGAATCATGAGTCGTTATGGAAATACACCAGCGGGGATGGTGGAGGCCACCATGGAATACCTGCGGGTGTGCCGGGACGAGAAATTTGATGATGTGGTGATTTCCTTAAAATCGAGCGATTGCCGGGTGATGGTTGAGGCGGTGCGTTTGCTTGTGAAGGAGATGGAGAAAGAGGGGATGGATTACCCGTTGCATCTGGGAGTGACGGAGGCCGGAGAAGGAGAGGACGGAAGAATTCGGTCAGCCGTGGGTATCGGTACTTTATTAAATGAAGGATTAGGCGATACGATCCGGGTGTCCTTGACGGAAGAACCGGAACAGGAGATTCCCGTGGCGAATCTTTTAAATGAGATCTGTTGTTTACAGGATTTGAAAACGGAACCGATGCATTTGGAAGGGCGTTACTCTCATCCTGTAATTGTTGCGGACATATCTAAGGTGGAATGTCTTGATGAGGCTGTGATGGCCGGTCTGGATTTTCACGTGGCGACAGAGAATGATCCCGTGTATGGTGATATGTTGAAAGGTGGGATGCGGGCTCCGGAGATGATCTACACGGAGGCTTTGGGACCGGAGTTGACGAAATTACCGGATTCCGTGACTGTGGTCGTTCCTTTTGATAGTCTGGATATTGCCCATGTGTATAACCGTAAGGCGGTCGCCTTGATTGATGCTAAAGATTTCGTTCGGTTATCGAAACCCGTGGAGGGGGACAGTATTTTCGTGGAAGTACGTGACGGAGAAATGATAAATACCGAGCTTGCCGGAAAGTTGGAACGGGAGAAAAATGCGATCGTGGTGTTGAAGCCAGACCATCCCTCCTGTGCCTTGTTCCGTTTGTACTTGGGAGAGCTGAAACGTTTAGGGATAATGAACCGGGTAATTGTACGGGCCACGCTTGACGAGTCGGATTCCAACAGGTTGAGTTTGTGGATGGCTGCTCATCTGGGGGGGATATTCCTTGACAGATTGGTTTATGGTTTGTGGTTGTCATGTCCCGGTATTCCGGATATGTTCTATGGGGTACATTTGAGTCAGGATATATTGCAATCGGCAGGAGTGCGTCGTTATAAAACAGAGTTTATCAGTTGTCCCGGATGTGGGCGAACATTATATAATTTGCAGGAGTCCGTGGCGAAAGTAAAGAAAGCATTTGCTCATCTAAGTCGTTTGAAGATTGCCGTGATGGGGTGTGTCGTGAACGGGCCCGGTGAAATGGGGGATGCGGACTACGGTTACGTGGGTGCCGGAAATGGGAAGGTGAATCTGTTCCGGGGGAAAGAGATGGTGCGTGTGGCCGTGCCGGAGGAGGAAGCCATTGAGGCATTGAAACAATTAATAAAAGAGAACGGAGATTGGAATGACTGATACGAGAGATACTACACCTTTGGTTTTAGGTACCGAGAAGATCGGAAAATTATTGATGCAATACGCTATCCCGGCGATTATTGCCATGACGGCCTCTTCACTTTATAATATGGTGGATAGTATATTTATTGGTCATGGCGTGGGACCATTGGCGATTGCGGGGTTGGCCATTACATTTCCGTTTATGAATCTGGCAGCGGCTTTCGGGTCGTTGGTGGGAGTGGGAGCCTCAACGTTGGTTGCTATTAAATTAGGACAGAAAGACAAGGAGAGTGCTACCCATGTTTTGGGGAACGTAGTGATGCTGAACGGGATAATCGGGTTGGTATTTATGACCGTAGCGTTGCTGTTTCTTGATCCGATATTACTCTTTTTCGGGGCAAGTCCGGACACGTTACCTTATGCAAGAGAGTATATGCAGGTGATTTTGGCGGGGAATCTCGTCACGCATATTTACATGGGATTGAACGAGGTGTTGAGAGCTTCGGGCTATCCGCAGAAAGCAATGGCTGCCACGTTGACGGCCGTTATCGTGAACTGCGGGTTGGATGCCTTGTTTATCATGGGATTTGGTTGGGGTATCCGGGGGGCGGCATTGGCAACCATTACGGCACAGATTATCGCTTTGGGATTTGAGTTACACCACTTTTCCCGTAAAAAAAGTTTTTTGCATTTCCAGAAAGGAATATTCGGACTGAAACGTCAAATCGTGGGGGGAATGCTGGCAATCGGGTTATCTCCGTTTTTGATGAATTTGTGTGCCTGTTTTGTGGTGATCCTGATTAACAAAAGCTTGAAAACGTATGGAGGAGATTTGGCAATCGGGGCGTACGGGATTGTGAACCGGATTGTATTTTTGTTTATCATGATCGTGATGGGTTTTAATCAAGGAATGCAACCCATAGCGGGGTATAACTTCGGGGCCCGACTGTTCGATCGTTTGATTCAGGTATTGAAATACACCGTCTTTTGCGGGGTGGCGGTTACGACAGTCGGTTTTTTGGCCGGACAGATCTTTCCCCGATCGTTAATTTGTCTTTTCACGTCGGATGAAACATTAACTAATATAGCGGTGGAAGGTTTGCGAATCGTGTTGATCTTTTTCCCCGTTGTCGGTTTCCAGATGGTGACATCCAGTTTCTTCCAATCTATCGGGATGGCTAAGAAGGCCATCTTTTTGTCGTTGACCCGGCAGTTGTTGTTCTTGATCCCATCGTTATTGGTGTTTCCTTCTATTTGGGGAACGGTTGGAGTTTGGATGAGTATGCCGGTTGCAGATTGTATCGCAACGATTGTTGCCGCTTGTATGTTGAGATGGCAACTGAAACGTCTGAAAGCGTGAAGAAATTTATATTATAGCGGTTACAGGTTCGAAAAAAATCGATAGCTTTGTAAAAGAATAGATTTAAAAGATCAAAATATGGATAATAAATTTGTTATTACAATAGGCCGCCAATTCGGAAGTTGTGGCAAAGAGATTGGGCAGGAATTGGCAAAACGTTTCGGGATCACGTTCTACGACAAGGAATTAATTTCTTTGGCTTCGAAAGAAAGCGGTTTGTGCCAGGAGTTTTTCGAGAAAGCTGACGAAAAGAATTCCGGAAACTTGTTACAGGCTTTTGCCGCCGGATTTACCTTCGGGCCTTTCCAGTACAATGATTTTCTTTCTAACGATAAGCTTTTTCAAATCCAGTCGGATGTGATTCGTAAGGTGGCCGGGGAACATTCCTGCGTGATCGTGGGACGTTGTGCCGATTACATCTTACGTGACAATAAGCGTTGTATCAACGTGTTTGTTCATGCAGATATGGAAAAGCGCGTGAAGACCGTGATGAATCGTCAGCATATATCGGAACAGGAAGCCCGTGAGTTGATTCGTAAGATGGATAAAACCCGTCCGAATTATTATAATTTCTACTCGGACAAAGAGTGGGGCGTGGCATCGTCTTACCATTTGTCTGTTGACTCGGGGGTATTAGGTGTACACAAAACGGTGGATTTCATCCAAAAGTTTGTGGAAGAAGTACTAAAAGACTAAATGATTTTTGCTTTACGATTTATGATTGAAGAGGAACCAATCATAAATTGTAAAGCGCGGGATATTTTAGTGAGTTGGGTAGAAAAGTTCCGGTTCTTTTCTTTCATGAAAATTCTTGAAAAGGAATTCAGAAAAAGGGGTGTTGAAAACTCTAGCACCATTAGGACATTCCTTCACGCAAGCACAACATTTAATACAAACTTCGGGATCACTCACGATCTCTTCTTTCAATTCAATGGTTTCAACGGGACAAATTTCGATGCAGTGTTGACATTGTGTACACAATTTGTCGATGGTGATCGGGGTTGCCGGAGTTTTAGGTTTGTTCTCTTTATACGGGAAATTTCCTTTCACATCCAAAACCGGCAATTCTTTTATGTCAGTATATTGATCTAGTTGCTTTATAATATTCTTTCCGAATTCTGCCACTATTTGTAAATCGCGTACATCGGGGCGTCCGGCTGCCGTGGGGAATTGCTCTGTGCTATAAGAATGTTCCCCGATAAAGGCTCCACCGGCGACAGGGAAGAAGCCCAGTTGTTTCACGGAGTTCCGTAATTCAAGTAAGGCATCTTCGTAATCCCTATTTCCATACAGAACGACAATGATAGCCGGGGTGTTATCTCCTTTTATTTTTTGTAGCCTTTCCAAAGCCGTCGGGGCTATCCTTCCCGCATATGTTGGAACACCGATGATCGCAAGCGTGTCTGAGGGTATCGTTTTTTGATCTGCGGACGGATAAGTTAAATCAATCTCGGTATTTACCATAATATCCATTCCCTCTGCAATCATCGTGACGATCTTTGCAGAGGTGTGAGTCGGTGAAAAATATACAGGTTGAATATGTTTTAGTTGCATGTTGTTTCAAGTTAATTGTTTTCGGCAAAGGTAAGGATTATCTGGATTATTCGGTTTTTATTACTAATTTTCACTCGTCGTGGCGTATTTGTAAAAATAATGATCATATTCTAAAAAAAAGTCGTATTTGCCTCACCCCTTTATCCTGTTTTTTGTGCTTTAGGGGAAAATGGCACTAATTATTGAATAATGGTAGTAGAAAAAATTCAAATAGAAACCTCAGAAATAGATTTGAAAGATTCTCAGATTTTCAAGGCTATTTTTAATATGTTCTATCCCCGGGCCTATACTTTCACGTTAAAGTTACTCCGGGATGAGGTCATTAGTGCAGATATTACTCAAGAAGCTTTTCTTTATATGTGGGAAAAAGCATATCGTTTCCCGGATATGATGTCGTTTAAGTCTTATTTATACAGTTGTTTGAAAAATAAGACCTTGAACTATATTCGGGATCATAAGGTGGAACGGAATATGGAGGAACTGGAAGATATTTTTGTAGATGAAGTTTCTATCGATCATTTGGTTATCGAGCATGAGTTGAAAGCCAAAATTCTGGAGGAGATCAATAAATTGTCGGATGTGAAACGGGATATCATGTTGCTACGCATGAAAGGGTATAGTTATGACGAGATCTCGGAAGAATTATCTCTGAGTATTAATACTGTGAAAACACATAAAAAACAGGCATACAAGGATTTGAAAGTCCCTTTGTCGGATTATAACCAGTGCCTTTTGGTATTGGTTTCGCTGTTGATTACATGTTTTTGTTAATAGATAAAAAGTATATTCATGAAAAAGATACGGAAGGATATCGAAATTAGTGATTTGATTTATAAATCTCTTCGGGGTGAGACCTCAAAAAGCGAGGACGAATTGTTGGAGGCATGGTGTTTGGAACCGAGGAACCGGAAATTATTCATGGAACTTCGGGAGGCAGACTATCTTTACGAGGGAGTAGCTGATATGTATAATGTGGATACTAAGGAGCCTTTTAAGAACGTGGAAGACCGGATCAGGAGAGGGAAGCGAGTACGTTTGATGAAGTATGTTTCGGGTGTTGCGGCCGTGTTGTTGGTGGGAGTGGTGTTTTTGGGTTTGATGGAAAAGGAAGAAAAGATTTCGGTGAGACAGGTGTTACATTCTTCTATATCAAGGGGAAAGATGGAGCCTTTTGCGACATTAGTGACCACGGCTGGAAAGGTTGTTTATCTGGAAGACTCTGTAAAACAAGAGGTTTTGGAGGTCGGAGGAAATAAGGAGACCTTGAAATCGCAAGGAAGTGAACGAGACGTGCAATTTGCTTCCGGGCAAGAAGTAGAATACAACGTGTTGACTACCTCAAAACAAGGAAATATAAAGGTGGTCTTGTACGATGGTAGTCTCGTGTGGCTGAACGCAGGGAGTGAATTACGATATCCGAATACATTCGTTGAAAACCAGCGAGTCGTATATTTGAAAGGAGAGGCTTATTTTGATGTGACAAAAGATCGTAGCCATCCTTTTGTAGTGAAAACTATCTCTTCCGAGATCAGCGTGTTGGGAACAAGTTTCAACGTGAATGCCCGAGAGAATTCATGTGTCACGACCTTGGTGGAAGGGTGTGTGAGAATGAGACATGGAATGTTGGATAGCGTGGAGTTACACGCAGGGCAACAAGCTTTACTTACCGGGGTCGGGAAAATACGAGTTCAAGAAGTCGATACGAGATATTACACGAGTTGGATGGATAATATGTTTGCCTTCCGAGAGGCTCCGTTACGGGAAATTGCAGAGGTGTTGGAAAATTGGTACGGGTGTGAATGTCGTTTTGAGAATCCTGCTTTGGAAAATATTCCATACACGACAATGGTGGAAAGGTATTCGGATGTAGATAGTGTGTTGCAAATTTTGGCAGGTACGGGTGATTTCCACTATACGAGAATAGGTGATTTAATCATTATAAAAGAAAAATAGGCAAAGAGCCTTCACTCCCTTTACCTATTTGTTACTCATTAATTGTAATAATTAAAAGCAAATTTATGAAGAAAAAACCGATTTGTTACACTTTTGGAGAGTGTATTTTTGGGAATGTCAGGTTTTTGAAACGATTCCTGAGTTTGTTGTCTTTGTTTATCATAGGCAATATAGGTGTTGTTATGGCTCAAGAAGTCCCAAAATTTACCGTGGCATTTAAAAATGCCTCTTTAACAGAGGTGTTTGATTATTTTGGAAAAAACAGTGATTACAAGTTTACGTACAACAGCGAGAACGTGAAAAACGAAACGAAAAAGATTACCGAATCTTTTAAGAATGTGACTTTAGAGCAGATTCTTGCAAAGTGCCTGGATGGAACACGTTTTAGTTTTGAAATCGTGAACAAAAACGTGGTGATCACGCAGCGGAAACTAGCGGATGTGAAGTTGATTGAGATTACCGGTAGGGTAGTCGACGAAAACGGGAATCCGGTTCCCGGGGCTACCGTATTGATTCAAGGAACTACGAATGGTGTAGTTACGAACATGGATGGATATTATGCGATTAATGTGAGACCGACGGATGCTTTACGGGTTTCTTTCATCGGTTACAAAACATCGATCGTGGAGTTGAAAGGGAAAACGAAGGTAAATGTACGTTTGAATCCTGAAGAACAAAAATTGGACGAAGTGCAGGTTGTGGCTTTCGGTAAGCAGAAGAAAGAGAGTGTAACGAGTGCTATTACTACCATTCGTCCGATGGATTTGAAATCATCTAGTAGCGATCTGACTTCCGCTCTTACCGGTAAAATTGCCGGAATTATTGGTTGGCAGACGGGGGGTGCTCCTGGGGCATTAACCGAAGAGGAGATGAACACCAAGTTTTACATTCGGGGTATCAGTTCTTCTAACGGGGCCTCAGAACCTTTAGTGTTAATTGATGGAGTGGAATCTTCCCGTTTGGATTTGGCACGTATGGCCCCGGAGGATATTGAGAGTTTCTCTGTGTTGAAGGATGCGTCGGCAACAGCGATGTACGGAGCACGCGGGGCAAACGGAGTTATTATTGTGACGACAAAAAAGGGAGAAGCCGGAAGTGTATATACTTCTGTACGTTACGAGGCTGTAGCCTCTATGCCGACAGATAAAATCGAAGTAGTAAATCCTCAAACTTATATGCGAATGTACAATGAGGCATTGTTAGCCCGTAATCCGGGTGCTACTCCTCAGTATTCTTTGAACCGCATCGAGCGTACGGGTAGTAAAGATTATCCCTCTTGGGTTTATCCTGCCAATGATTGGTTCAAGATTCTGTTCAAGGATTATTCGGTGAATCATCGGGTGGGAGTGAATGTACGGGGAGGTTCCGAGACGGTACAATATTACGCCTCCGTCAACTACGTGAATGATCAAGGTATGTTGAAAACCGATCGCTTGAATCAGTTTGATGTGAATATCAAGAATTCTACACTTTCATCCCGTATCAACCTGAATGTGAATTTAAGTTCCGGTATCCGTATGTTAGTCAATGCCAGTATAAACTATGATAAATATCATGGAACTCGTGCTGATGTACAATCGGCATATGCGTATGCGTTTAATGCTTCACCGGTAAACTTTGCCCCAACCTATCCGGGTGATTTCGAATATGGTTGGCCACACTTGCGTTTTGGAAGTGTGCGGAAAGGTTCGAGTGTTGCTCTTAACCCATATGCCCAAATTCAGAGCGGTTATCAGGATCGAAGTCGTTATAGTGCAACGACTAAGATAGAATATATCCACAATTTATCCGCACTGTTGAAGGGCTTGGAATTACGGGCAAGTGCTTCTTTGTCGAAAACCGGGTACGAGATGAATGCTTTTGAATTTAGTCCGTTTTATTATACAATGGATGCTGAAAATGGCGGTTATGATTTTGAGACCGGAGAGCATACTTTGACGTTATTGCAGAATGGACGCCGAACATTGCAAAAGCCTTTCCAAGGAGGATCGGCTTCAACTTCTTCTACTCAACTGGTGTATGAAGGTCGTCTGTATCATACTGCGGCTTGGGGAGGAGAGGATGCGACCCTGCATCAAACGTCTCTGACAGCAGTATTTCAAGCACTACAGGCAAATTCAGCCCCGGTTGGAGACTTGTTTAGTAGTTTCGAACAACGAAATTTGAGTTTCTCCATGCGTGGTAGCTACGGTTTTTTAGATCGTTACTTTGTAGAAGCTAGTTTCGGGTACAATGGTTCCGAGCGTTTTACCAAAAATAACCGGATGGGTTTTTTCCCGGCTATCAGTGGAGCTTGGATTATTTCCAAGGAAAACTTTATGCAGGGAGGCATTAATAAATGGGTCTCGTTCCTAAAGTTAAGAGGTTCGTGGGGAAAAGTAGGGAATGACGGTATTATTAAGGAGCCTCGTTTTGTCTATATGCCGGAAATTGTTGGAGGACCGTATTATATGGATCCAGAACCGGGATCGCAGCAGCAATTGCTTCGTAAAGAAATTAAGAATTATGGTGATCCGGATGTGAAATGGGAGGTTTCCGAGCAGTGGAATCTTGGTTTGGAAACCCGCTTTTTCAAAGATATTTTGGAAGTCAACCTTGATCTTTACCAAGAAATACGTCATAATATTATTGAACAACGTGTTACCATTCCTGCTCAAGTGGGTGTGGAAGTGAACCCGTTGGATAACTTGGGTAAAATTCGGGCTCGTGGTTTGGATCTGTCTGCTAAAGTGCAACACTCTTTCAGTAATGACTTTTGGATTATTCTAAATGGGACGTTTACCTATAATAAGGCGGTTTACAAGGAATTGGAAGAGGCAAAGGATAAACCGTACTGGCAGTTGAAAACCGGGTATGAGCTTTCCCAACGGGTGGGATACATTGCCGAAGGTTTGTTCCGTGATCAGGCGGAAATTGATAACTCGCCACAGGCGAATACCGGAATAATGCCGGGTGATATCCGTTATCGTGATGTGGATGGGAACGGTGTGATTGATGTGAATGATGCTGTACATATCGGTTTCCCCGAAACTCCGCGTATGGTGTATGGTTTTAGCGGTTTTATCAATTACAAAAATTGGGAGTTTAACTTCTCATTTCAGGGATCTGGTAAACGGGGTTTCTTTATCAATCCGAAAGCCTTATCACCGTTTGTGGATGACCATGCCATGTTGAAAGAGATCTACGAGAGCCATTGGACGGAGAAAAATGTGGATAATCGTCCCTTCTGGCCCCGACTTTCCGTGCAGGATATCACCGTCTACAACAAGCAGGAAGATTGGGCGGCGAATAATACGGATGATCGTCGTTCCACCTATTTTATGCGGGAGTGTAGTTTCTTGCGTTGTACATCCTTAGAGTTGGCGTATAACCTGCCATTGGGACTCCGTAAAAAATTGCGTATGCAGAATGTGAAATTTTTTGCTCGTGCCAACAATCCTTTCTTGATTTCCAATTTTAAATTGTGGGATGTGGAATTAGGGGGAGACGGGTTCAATTATCCTATTCAAAAAACATATGCATTGGGTGTTAATATTAGTTTTTAATTAAAACCGAGATAAAATGAAACATTTATTGTCTTATTTATTTATTCCGTTCTTTCTGTTCATGTCTTGTGACAGTTGGTTGGATGTGGTGCCGGAGGAGGATATAGCGACCATTGATTCGGAATTCGAGACATACGATCAGGCTTATGTGTGGTTGAAAAGTGCATACGCCTATATGCAAGACCTTTATGATCGATATGACGATGTCTGCTACACCGGTGCCGATGAATTGGTTGCCGACAATTACCTGAGAAATATGTCCTACCACCCTGAAGGGTTGAATATTATCGGTGGTCGACAGAACGTGTTGGATCCTTACTGTGACACTTGGTTTAATATATCCAGTGGTAATGCCGGACGTTGTCGAAAGGATTTTTACACGCAGATCGTGCTTTGCAATCATTTTATTACTCGAATCGATAACGTGTATAATTTGTCGGCTAAAGACAAAGAAGAGTGGAAAGCTGAGGTGGTTGCCTTGAAGGCTTTTTATTATTTCGAGTTGGTTCGTCGCTACGGGCCGGTGATGATTGTGCCGGATCAGTTTGATCCTAATCAGGAGGTGGAAAGCTTGAAGTTGCCACGTAGCCATGTGGATACTTGTTTTAATTACATCGTTCGTTTGTGTGACGAGGTTGTTGATTTGCTTCCTTCGTGTAATATGAAAAAAAGTGAACGGAAAGGTTATTTTAATAGAGAGGCTGTTATGGCGTTGAAAGTGCGAGCATTGTGTTATCAGGCTTCCGACCTTTTCAACGGTAATCCCGATTATGCCAATTTTGTGAATAAAAATGGAGAACCCTTGTTCAGTGCTGCCCCGGCAGATCCGAAAAAGTGGGAACGGGCTGCAGAGGCTGCCGTCAATTTGATTAAGCATTGTGAGGAATCCGGAGTAGCTTCTTTGGTTGAGGGTAACTCTGCCAACACGCCTTTGCAGGCACATATGTTGGACGTGGAAAAATCTTTCCAGACTTTCGGTTGGATGAGTGATGAGGTGTTGTATATGATTCGTTTACAGCAAGGTGATGGGTTACGTAACTATACGTTGCCTTACACGCCGGACGGTTCTAACCATACTCTACCGGGTGCTTGTTTGTCCCCGAGCATGAAGATGGTAGAAATGTTTTACATGGAGAATGGCTTGCCCATGGATCAGGATTTGAAGTGGGTAGGGGGTGGAAATCCGTATGCACTTAGCGTGGAGACAGATCCGAAATATACAGATGTGGTAGTATTGAACGAACCGATATTGAATCTCCATCGGCGTCGTGAACCTCGCTTTTATACCTCTATTGCCGCCGATCGTTGCTATTGGCGTTTGGGAACTGCTACGAACAATATTCATTTGGTAAAAACTTATCAAGGTGAAGCGTGGGGATTGCGTGAAAAACGATTATCAGCTACCGGTCCGCAAAATATTACTGGCTATTATCTAAAAAAATGGTGTTCTTCCCGGGGAACTCTTTTAGCTCATCAGCAGGGATTGACTAGTTTGGGTGAGAGACCTGCTGTTATTTTCCGGTTGGCGGAGATGTATTTGATTGCTGCTGAGGCGTTGAACGAGTGTAAATCGGCACCTGATGCTGAAGTATATAAATATTTGAATGTAATACGTAAACGTGCCGGTATCCCGGATGTAGAGGTGGCTTGGAAGAATGCCAGGGATCCGAATCGGGTGAAAACTAAGACCGGTATGCGTGATATCATTCGTCAGGAGTGGAACATTGAATTTGCGTTCGAGGGTTATCGTTTTTGGAATGTACGTCGTTGGAAAACGGCTAACGTGGAGTTTAACGAAAAATCTTTGGGATGGAACGTGGTTGGTAATAATGCCGATAGTTTCTACAATAATGGGAAAGGACCGGTAGTGGTTTATTCTGGTAACAAATTTGTAGCTCCGCGTGACTATTTCTGGCCTATTCGGAGTGAGGAGGTACAAACAGCCGGTTGCGTACAAAATCCGGGATGGTAAGTGTATTTGTGATTATAGATTTACGATTAGGAATTGTAAGCAAAATTAAAAATTTAAAATTATGAAGCAAAAGATATTATTCTTTTTATTAGTACTGGTTGCTTTCGTTGCCTGCAAGGACGACGATGATAATGGATTCGATGTACCGGTGGAATTTCGGAAAATCTCTTTTGACCCGGTGCCGGGTGGTGCACTAATGCGTTATCGCTTGCCTGCTGACCTGAGTATTTTTGGTGTACGTGCTCGTTATAAAGATGCATACGGGCGGGAATTGGTAAAAGAGGGAACCTACTTGACGGATACTTTATTATTGAGTGGTTTTGCGGAAGCACGGACCGGAGAGTTGGTGCAATTGACTTTTCTTGATAATAATTTAAAGGAATCCGCTCCTATAGAAATGACCTTTGATACTCAGGATGCTGCTACGGTAGCTCTTTTTGATAACCTAACGGTAAATCCGTTTTGGGGTGGTTTCAACGTGACTTATACCTCGCCGAATATCGTGGAGGGGACAGTGCATATTTTTTATGTGGGGACTAATCCTACGACAAAAGAGGAGGACAATATCCTCGTGGGAAGTTTTCCCATTCTGGAAGGGGGAGACACGCTGAATTTCGAGTTGAAACAAGCGTTGGACGAACTGAAAGTGGTGGTTAGAACGGACGATTTTGAAGGAAATCAGGTGAAAATGAAAATCTATGAAGGTATTGATGCCTTGGCGATGGAGATGTTATCTCCGGATCAATTTGCTTTCTCTTATCCTTCAGATTTGAAGATCGAGGATGAGCCGCATGAGATCGGTGTGAAATACCTTTTTGACGGGAAAAAGAAAGGAGCGAATTATCGAAAAAATTATCAAAAAGGCGAAAGATATAAATTCGGTACTTGGGTTGCGGGGCCGAATGCATTCGGAGAGCGTTTTGTTATCGATTTCGGTACTCCCAAAGTTCCGGCCATGTTACGCGGTGATGTATTTTTGTACCATGGGCACACTTATCCTTACGCTAATCCCGATTGGCCTGACCCGAATAAAGATATGTTTGTTTGCACGCTATGGAATGCCGTGTACACTTCTCGGTGCCCGGCAAAAATTAAGGTGTACGGGACGAATGCGGTTGATCCGAAAATAGTTTCTCTCAACGAATGTACTTTGCTTTATGTGTTGGATGATGATCCGGGGTGGTCTAATTTCTGGAGTAATGCTTGGTGTCGTTTTGCGGATTATGAATACGGACCTGTTGAAAGGCAGGCTGCCTTCAAAAATAAAGATGATAAGGATTTTGAGGCGGCAGATCCCATTTGCTTGGAAATGAAGTGTAACTATTCAGGGGAGGCTTTCCGTTATGTATTCTTTATCGTGGAGGACACGTATTGTAGTAATCGTTGGGGTAATCCTATATACGAGGAAAATCATTTGGAGTATATAACCTTTGACGAGTTGGAAGTGTTTGTAAAGATGGAAAACGAATAAAGGAACAGTTATGATAAAAAAATTATACTATATAATCGGTCTGATTGTCGCATGTTTTGCGACTGCTTGTAGTGAGAGTCTGGAAGAGACCTACGATGAGTTTTCGGGGGATGGGATGATTCGCTACGTGGGTAAATGTGCAGACGTGGAAGTGAATCCCGGTTGGGAACGTTTGCAAGTGGTGTGGAAACACAACATTGATGCGGCGGTGGAAAAAGTGAAAATCACTTGGGTGTCGGATAACGGGTCTGGTGAGATGTTTGTGGACCCATTGTCTCCGGACAGTGAAGATTTGATGGATACTGTTTATATTGAGAATTTGGGAGATGCCATGTACACGATACAGGTGAAAAACGTGGCTGTTGATGGTAGAGAGTCGTTAGTGGAGGAGAAATACGGCCGACCGTATTCCTACGACCACGAGGACTTGCGTTCATTCTCGCGGGGTGTAACGGCTTTTAGCCGCATGGGAGACAAATTAGTGGTAGTGCTTGATCAGGATAACGAAAATGTTAAGGAAATGTTGTTGTGTTTCAAAGATAAAGCCGGAGTAGAGCATACGTGGGATATGAAGGCTCACACGCGTGATTCGCTTTCCTATATGCAATGGGGCATGGAGGTTGAGTTGGGACGCGATTATTTTTTCCTATTACCTGACGAGGCTGGCGTGGATATCGATTTTAACCAGCCGATTACCGTACAACGTAAGGGGAAATTATTAGGATGTGTCGATGAAATAGACTTCAAGGATGAAACATTGGATTTGAACGAAAGGTTATGGTCCACGGCATTCTCTCAACTGATGCTTGGTGCCTACGGATCGGATTGGGAGAGTCGGGTGAATGAGGTGGAAACTTTGGAGATGGATTTCGACATGACTTCCATGCAAGATTTGATGTATTTTCCGAACTTGAAGAAAGTTGTTCTTGGTAAGAATCGATATATGGATTCCCAGTATGTCAAAAGTAATCACAGTGCCACGGATGAATACGTGGGGTTGGTTATGCTGCAATTCTTGAAAGATTCTCGCCCCGATTTCACGGTGGAGCGTTATAATGAACACTATTTTTATCAAAAAGATGCTTTTGGAACTTCTTTTTTGGATGCGTATAAAGGGGCAGGTAAGCTGACGGATTTGGCGTTTGAGGAAAAGGGAAATAGCAATATGCTTGACAAACCGGTCTACACACCGTTGGACACGTTGGGATGGGAAGTGACTTGTTCCGATACGGTGTATAATGGTTACAAGGATAACGGGGCCGCTATGTTGCTTTTCGATGGGTTGAGACATGTCGTGAAAGATTATGGTTATGGCTGGGTAGAGGAATATGACGAGGAGGTATATTTTGAACCGGCAGAAACGGTGGGTGCTGGTGTTGTTACCGTGACTTATGATATGAAGACGCCTCAAATCGTGGAAGGTTTTAAAGTGGGACAACCTACCCGTAATCAAAAAGGAGATACGGATTACTTGTTGTCGAATTTGAAAATCGAGTTTTCTACTGACGGTTATACTTGGACGGATGCCAATTACACGGATGGAAGTGCCTCGATAGGGAATACTCCCGGAGAGGAAACTTACCTTTTGGTACCGGAGGAAATGCGAACCCCCGTGCGGTATATTCGTCTGAGACTTTCGAACCGTCCGATCGGCACGATCAGTAGCCTGACAAAGTACTGCTTGCGTTTGGGTAAGTTTATACCGTGTACGGTCGAATAATCTGATTCTTGGTGCGTGCAATCCCCTGTTCCGTACGGGGCAGGGGAATTTTCTAAATGACTTGCAACCAATAAAGATGAAAATGAGAGAATTTAGATTATGCTCAATTATTTGTGGTTTGTTTTTATTTTCGCATTCTTGTGCAGCGGATTTGGATGTGAACGAAGTAGAACAACAGAATCAGAGGCAATCATTATGCATTATATTGCTCCTCCGCCTGCTGGAAATTATCTTGATTCGATGAAGTAGCTTTTGTAAATGCTTTACAGGTAGCAAGAGAAGCGAATGTAGATAATTTCTGATGGAACACGTTTTGTGTTTCGGAGAGATAATAGTTTTATAGCTGTTGTGTATTGGGATCCTAAGGATAGCTTGGCGGATTTAATTTGTGTGAATGAATTATTGATTCGAGAATATACGTGGGAAGGTCGTCTTTTGATTGCCGTACACGAGTGCTTTCATATATCACAAGTTCGGAATTATAATAATGATCAAGGGTATGCGATATGGTAGTATCTACGGAATATCGTACTTGGATAAAAAGAACGTTTAATTGCTCTGGCGAAGAAGCGAGATGGTTGGTTTATGTCGGGACGGAAAATACGATGGTATATAATAACTTATCAGCTGAAGAGAAGGCTACAGTACAAATTGCGTATGAAAGATTTAGAATTAAATGTAAAAAATAGATTCTTGTGAAAACTAAAATATTGATCTTAATTGTATGCAGTATCAACTGTTTCACGGGTAACGTGGGGGCCACCGAGCAAACGGGCGAACGACTTATGGTTGGGGATAAGGCCTTTGGGATGCAAGTCCTCCCACTCGAGCAGGATAGCGTGTTGGCGCGGCTGTTACATAAACGTTTGTCGGGAAGAATATCTACCGGTCTTTACCGGGGTTACGTGGGTACGTGGCGCTTGGCGGAAGGAAAGTTGCTTTTGGAAAAGATAGAAGAATACGATCCGGAATATAAGTTACGGGAGGTAGACATCAGTGGTATTTTTGACGCTTACCGGGAAAATGGGCGTATCGTGGCCCGTTGGTTCAGCGGAACGATTCTTGCGCAAAGAGGGGAGCTGGTAGGAAGGAGGGAGCGTCGTAACGAGCAGGAAATCCGTTATTTCCTGCGTAAAGGAGTGGTAAAAAGCGAAAAACAAATATACAATACTTTTCGGGAAAGTTCTAACGGAAGTTTTTTTCACACGATAGATATGTTGTTTAATGGTAATGGAATGATCTGGGAAGGGGATTCAACCCTGAACGTGAAGATTTTTCCTAATCCGGACGGTACGGTGAACCGGGTGAAAGTTTCGAGAGAGTTGGAATCCCAAAAGAAGTCAAAGAGGAGAAAACTTACCGACGTTCAACTGCGGGATAAGATTAATCGTTTGAGAAAGAGACGGGATTCGGAAAAAGCGGAGTCTCGTTTTTGGCGTAAAACTTACAGTTTCTGGGATAACAAGGAAAAGAGATTCGGCAGACATCATCCCTATACACAGGAAGTCACGGCCTGTGCCAAGTTGATGGAAGATTGGGACGTGTTGACGCTTGACGGGAAAATTCAGCCTGTGCAGTTGGAGATAAAATGGGGAGAGGACAGATCGAAAAGGATTAACTGGTTGTATTTATGGCGGGAAAAGAATCAGCAGGATTCGCTTGATATGGACGGAGTTTCCTATCGGGTGGATGGCTATCCCCTGCAACAGAGTCCGGATTTGATTACCCGCTTGCGCCCGCATCTTAAAGGGGCGTTCACGAGGAATCAACCCCGGGGGTATCTTGCCCGTTGGCAGATCACCGATGACCGTTTATGGTTGACTGAATTGCGTAATGCTCGCACGGGCGAATTAATCCCCCTAGCGGTGCTTGATCCCGGTAATAACGGGGAGCCAATAGAAGCCTCGTGGTACACGGGGACATTCGAGATTGCGAAAGGGGAAGTTCTTGGGCAATATTATCCTTTGGGTGACACCGAAACTCTTGAAGTGATATGTGAAGTGGAACAGGGACATGTAACACGTAAAACCATTTATAATAATTATATACGACCGGAAGAAGATACTGTTGCTTTCAATTATTTCATACAGGAAATCCGTTCGCATGATTGGGACAGTTACCCGGAACTAAAAGATCGAACTTTGCACGGTAAACTCATGGCCTACCCTCGCACAGATGGGGTTGCGGATTCGGTAGGTAGGGTGGAGTTATACGTTAACGGGGGCAAGGGGGAAGAGCGTTATCACCGAACGGTCACAGATCCCGCCGATCCGTGGATCGTGTTGGTGCGCCGTGCCGCCCGGGTGATACCCCGCTGGGAGGTGTGTTTCATCAAGGGAAAAGTGAAGCCGGTGGAAATTTATTTTACTATCAAACAAGAAGGACAAAAGAGACAGAAATTGCCGGAAGGGACGTTCGTGATAGATTTGCGCAAGGAGTTGGGAGGGAAAGTATTAGGAGAATGATAATAAATAGAATATGGAAAAAATAAGATGTTTGATGATTTTGATCGCAATTTTCTTTATGGGAAGTTGTGCCGAGTCTGTCTTGGACATGGTTCCGGAAGATGAAACGAATTGCATCTCGAGAAGTGGAACTGGTAAGTTAGATAAAGCCTTGGCATATCTAAAAGAGACTCGTTTGGGCGGACCGCTTTTGGCGTATGCCCGTTTGAGGTGTCCGCCGAAGTACGTGATAGAATTTACTTCTACTTTCGGTATCCCCGAACGTTCTATGCGTTACATGGGGATGGGATGGGTTTTATACAATCCGAATAATTTGCAGAATGGAGACCTTGAACAACTTGCATTTCATGAGTTGTTTCATATTTACAAGGACGGGAATGATGTTAACCGGGTGTTGAATGACGAGATCGAGGCGTACATGGCCCAGTATATTTTTTGTTTGAGCGTGGGGCGCCCCAAGATTTTTAAAACACCCAATGATGAGCTTACAGAGAATATAATAAAATTGGTAAAATGCATGGATTTGGATAGCGGAACTATTACATCCGATGAGTTTGCATCTCACTATGATAAGGCAATGAGAGCGATAAAGCAATGTTCGTTGTATCAAAATAAAGAGGGAGAGGCTCCATGGGTGGAATATCCGGTTCGCGATATATCCACCTTGTGTAATTTTTTAAGAAGTATCAAGTAATAACCTTTGTCATGAAACAGTTTATTTTATTTTTAGTAATGGTTTTGAATACCGGAATGTTGTATTCTCAAACGGGAAAAGAATCAAAATCGGATATATTGGAAGGCAAGCAGGTGGGAGACACGTTAACGGGGAAAGGGGTAAAATACAAACTTTACCGGGATAGCGATAATGATCTCTTCGTGTTGCAAAACTTGGCAAATCAAGACTCGACCGGTTTACGAGAGGTTTACCCGGATGACAAGATCGATGAATATTATATCCCGCTAGAGGTAAGAGTGAAACTGGCGACGATCGTGGGGTCTTGCCTGCCCCCGGAACAACGGGCTATTTACAAACGGGGATGGGCGGGTGTGTTTATACATTTTCGATTGGAACAGGGAAAAATCAAAGAGCTGGCATTCCGGTTTGATAAACCCGAGTGGGGAGATGTCGATCCCCAGTTTAAAGATAACGAGGAATATTTGAAAATGTTTTGGACGATGTCCGTGGATCAGTTTTATAAAATCGAGCGGGCGTTAATCGAAGAGATAGACTGGAGCGAGGAGAAGTGGACTAGAGAGGGAACGTACTTTAAAGTACTTATTAACAGCGGGGTGGAGTGGTAGAGAAATAAATTACGGGTACTGAAAACATGAAAAGAAGCAGCACGACTATATCTACCTTGTGTAATTTTTTAAGAAGTATCAAGTAATAAATTTCATGATGAAACAGATTATTTTGTTATTGGCTTTAGTATCGAGTTCCTGTATGTTGTTTTCCCCGACGAACGTAAAACCGGGATCCGATATCCTAGAAGGGAAGCAAGTAGGTGACACGTTGGTAGGAAAGCACGTGAAATATAAATTTTACCGAGATAAGGACGATGTGTTTTTGTTTTGCAGAATTTGGAGATCGCAATTCGATCATATTATATTGATGGTGTTGACGAAAAGTTGAAGGGAGATATGAAATGAGATGTGAAATATTCTTTTTGATAAAATGAATTTTATAGGCGAACTAAAAAAATACTGAAACATGAAAAGATCTAAATTCTTGTTGTTCTTGTTGCTCTTTTGCTCTCCGGTTGCCATGGCTCAGGAACAGGACAAATTGTTGCAATTGCTAAAATCGGAGTTGACGTACAGCATGAACGAGTTAAAAAAGCAGGCTCAAGCTCCTTATTACATGAACCTGCGGGCAATGGACGATTATACGGTGAACGTCACAAGTAACTTTGGCGCAATAGCATCCTCCCGGGAAAACCGGATGAGAACACTGGTTCCGCAAGTGCGGTTGGGTAGCTTGGAACTGGATAACTTCAAGTACAATTCGCAAGGGGTGGCACAAGATCCTCGCAGAGGTAATGCCTCGGGAGTGTTCCTGCCGCTGGATGATGAGACTGCAGAAGGTATCCGCGAGGCAATCTGGCGAGAGACATTGAAACGTTACAAGTTTGCCCAACAACAATTGGAAGCCTCGAAAACGAAAGCCACGGTCAGCGTGGAGGACGAGGACAAGGCTCCCTGTTTTTCGGGAGTTATTGCGGAGAAGTATTACGAGGCCCCGCTGAATGGTATCGATAAGATGGTGGACGTCGCTGCGTGGGAAAAACGCTTGAACGAGGTTTCCGCCGTGTTCAAGGCTTGCCCGGAGCTGCAACAGGGAATGGCGAACTTGACCTTTCAGGTTTACCGGACCTACTTGGTGAGTAGCGAGGGTGCGGAGGTGGTACAGAATCGGGTGTCGGCTCGGGTGATGTTGTCTGCTTCCCTAAAAGCCGCCGACGGGATGGTGTTACCATTGAACATGGATTATTTTGCCTACAACCCGGACGAGTTACCGGGTATTGACCGGATGGTTGCCGATGCGAAAGAGATGATCCGTCGTCTGCTGGCATTGCGGGATGCTCCTGTGGCAGACCCGTTTACGGGTCCGGCGATCCTTTCGGGTTCGGCGAGTGGGGTGTTTTTCCACGAGATTTTCGGTCACAGGCTGGAAGGTCATCGTTTGAAAACGGGAGGCCAGACGTTCAAAAAAATGGTGGGAGAGCAAGTGTTGCCGGTGGATTTCCAAGTATATTGCGATCCCACGTTGACTCGTTATGCTGGGACGGACCTGAACGGTCACTACCTCTACGATGACGAAGGCGTGAGGGCTCGCCGGGTGAATAACGTGGAGAATGGCGTGTTGAAAGAGTTTCTGATGAGCCGGGTTCCGCTGGACGGGTTTCCGGTTAGTAATGGCCACGGACGGGCTTCCGGCGGGGGGGATCCCGTTTCCCGGCAGTCCAACCTAGTGATCGAGACCGCACATCCTTACACGGAATCCGAGCTTCGCCAGATGTTGATCGAGGAGGCCAAGAAACAAGGGAAGGAATATGGTTACTACTTCAACGCCGTGACCAGCGGATTCACTTACACCGGGGAAGGTGGAAGTCTGAACTCGTTCAACGTGACTCCGCTAGAAGTTTACCGGGTGTACGTTGACGGTCGTCCGGACGAGCTGGTTCGCGGGGTGGACATGATTGGGACCCCGCTCTCGATGTTCTCGAACATTACCGCCGCCGGTGACCAACCGGCCGTGTTTACGGGGATGTGCGGTGCCGAGTCGGGTTGGGTACCCGTGACGGCCTGTTCGCCTATGATTTACGTGAGCCAGGTGGAAACGCAACGTCGCACACAGTCTCGCGACTTACCTCCCGTGTTGCCAGCCCCGGAGGTGAATACTTCTACCGGTGGTGATGGTGACGAGGCGATCTTCGGGGCGATGGACGAGGAGTTACGGAGAAATATGGCCGGTCTTTCGTTGCCGGGGGAGGCAAAGCCTTATTACCTGTCTTACGTGTTGACCCGTTACCGTCAGTGGCAGATAGCCGGTTCGCTGGGAGGCATCTTTTATTCCACGGTAACTCCCTGGCAAAGCTCCGGTGGAGTGCAGGTGATGCTGGGGAATTACCTGCACAACAGTGATATCCAGTATATGGGGCAGGTGGCTCCCGTTCAGTTGCCTGCAGAGTTGGACGGCTACAACATCCGTCGGGGATTCTGGGAGACATCGGACTTGATGTATCGTTTCTCGTTGCAAGTGATGGCACGGAAGATTGCGCACCTGAAGAGCAACCCGTTGCCGCCGGCCGAGGCTGCCGTACCGGATATGCAACAACTTCCGGCCGTCACCAAAATGGTAGAGCGACCGAGGCCCTTCGAGGTTGATCTTGCAGCGCTGGAAGGAATGGTAAAAGAACTTTCCGCCCTGTTCAAGGATTACAAGGAATTGTTTAACTCCAACGTGATGTTGGTCGCCGTGGAACAGGACAATTTCCGGTTGACAAGCGAGAACGTCCGATTGAAATTCCCGCTGGGGTTAGTGGGGCTCACGGTGAGCGCATCGGTGAGAACGACCGACGGCTCGACGGTATCCGATGTCCTTGCGATCAGTTCGCTGGAGAATCCGGCAGACTTGCCGTCCCTAGAGGAGTTGAAGAAAAAGGTGACGGATTTTGCCGATAACCTGATGGAATTAAAGGAGACGCCGATGATCGAGGAATATTACACGGGGCCCGTGCTCTTCGAGGAGGGGGCTGCCTCCCGGCTGTTCACTGATAACTTGCTATCACCGGGAAGATTACTGGCACTGCGGACGATGGCCCCGGCTCGAGGAATGCTGGACGAGCAACTGGGGCGTAAAATCATGGATAGCCGCTTGACAGTGAAGAATTATACAATGCTGGTGGAATATGATGGGACACCTCTTTTCGGTCATTACGAGATTGACGGGGATGGCGTGGTCCCGGCAGCCGAGTTGACCCTTGTGGAGAACGGGGTCTTTAAGCGAATGTTGAACGGTCGGGTGCCCACGCTGAAGGCCCCGGAATCCACGGGGAGTGCCCGTTTTATGATTTCACCGGATAATCCCGTGGCGATTGTATCTCCGGGAACCATTCACGTGCAGACGAGTAAGAGCGTTGCCCCCGAGAAGTTGAAGAAGGCCCTGTTGAAGGCAGCTAAAGAGGCGGATCTGGAGTATGCCTACATCGTTCGACGCATCGGTGGAGAGGCATCTGCAGTTTACAAGGTGAACGTGAAGGACGGCAAGGAGACCCGGGTCCGGGTGAACAATCTGTCTGCTCCGGAATTGACGAAGTTAATGGATTTGAAGGGAATATCTTCCGATGAACGAGTGATGAACTACTTCCCGAACGGCGTTCCCGCCTCCTTGATCTACCCGTCGGCTATCATCGTGGGGGACGTGGAAATCAACAGAACCACACCGAAGATCGAGGAAGTGCCGGTGCTGAAACATCCGTTGCAACGATAGTGGAAGAAAGAAATAATTAATTTATAGACACGTTGTCAACTCTCCCGTTGAAACTTGCCGGTCGAAACGGGAGGGATTATTAAAAAAGAGAAGGTCATGAAAAAAATGGTATTATCAATGTTGCTTGTAGTTTGCTCGTTTACGGTGTGTTTGGCCCAGCAGAGGTTTAAGATCACGGGAGAACTGGGAGGGACTATCGGGGGAGATTTAGTGTTGGTGAGTGCCGGCCCGGAAGGGGCGGTTAAATTGGATGAGGCTCTCATGGTGAACGGTAGTTTTGAATTTTCGGGACAAGTTGATTCCATGATTCTTGCTTACATAATGACAGCGGAGCAACAGCCGATAGCCACGTTGATGCTCGAGAATCTGGAATACACGATCGTGGCGGGGGAGAATGGCATAGAAGTACAAGGGGGAGGGGAATCGCAAAAAATATTGAACCTGTATAACGCTATCAATCAAGATATCACCCGGGAAAAGATGAGGATGGAACAGGAGGTTCGGGCCGCTTATGCCGAACAGAACCAGATGAAGTTGCAAGCGTTGCAACAACAATTTGAGAAGACGATGGCGGAGGTCGGAAAGAAACAAGAGGAGTTGTTTAAAACCTATAAAGATTCGCCCGTCACGGCCTTCATGATCGCCTCTGTCATGCTGCAAATGGATTATTCTCCTTTGAAAGCTCTTCACGAGATGCTGGGAGAACCGGCCAAAACGTGCTTTTACGGGCAATTGATTGCCATACAATTAGCAGCTTTAAAGCAAGTGGAACCGGGATCCGTTGCCCCGGATTTTAAGGGAGCAACGTTGAATGGCGACACGCTTTCCCTTCACGGGATCAAGGCAAGAGTGAAGCTCTTGGATTTCTGGGCCTCATGGTGTGAGCCTTGTCGCCGGGAGACCCCTAACGTGCGCAAGATATACCAAAAGTATCATGACAAGGGATTGGAAATCATCGGTGTTTCGCTAGACGAGAAAAAGCAGGAATGGGCTAAGGCAATGAAAAACGACAAGATCACTTGGCCTAACATTTCAGACCTGAAAGGAAAGAACTCGGAGATTGCCGCTCGTTATTTCATCAGGGGAATCCCTCATACGATCTTGTTGGACGAGGATAACCATATCGTAGCCAAAAACCTCCGAGGGAAAGCACTGGAAAAGAAGATTGCGGAGTTGCTGGAGGAAAATAAATAAAAAAGAGAACATGAAGACTTGTAAAGTTATTGTATTATTGGTTTTACTCGTTTCCTGTTGGAATTGTGCGGAGCCAGAGTTGGGAATCGAGGAAGAGATACTTTTTGATGCCGAATTGAACCTTCTTCCCGAAAATGTAACGGTTGCGGATTTGCTTCGAGATAATTCTCCCGAGGAATTTAAACAAGCCACGGGAAAAATATTGGGGAATACACTGGGAAGGAGATTGCTTCTAAGGGTTAAAAGTATACCGAATCGTCCTTTAATTTATTTCTGGCCCATCATGGATAAAGACGGAAATTTGGTCATGGGGGTTGATGGAGAACTGAGATATTATGGGATGGGAAGGATTGATTATAATGAAAAGATATTACGAGATGCGAATAGAGATGAACTCTTGTTTCATGAGTTTTTTCACTTTTTTCAAAATGGCAACTTACTTCCAAATAGGAACTTGAACAATGAAGTGGAAGCTTATGTTGCCCAGTATTTGTATGCTACTAGCAAGCCAGGAGGTGGTGCTCCAAAAATTATTAATTCCCTTTTTACTTCCATGATAAGAAAACTTGTTAGTGATATCGATAGAAGTACCGGAAATTTTTTGCATGGAGTAGATATTGATGCATTTTATAAAAATTATCAGGCAGCCTTGGATTATCTTAGTATGATGCCCGCTTATAGTGACGAGGGATGGTATTGGAACAAGATAGACAAGAATGTACGTCCATTTCCCAATCTGATAAGACTTTTGTTGTAAAAATTATAAAATAGAATACACATGAAAAAGATTATTTTGTTGATTATTTCTTTGTTTATCGTGAATATCTTGTTTTCCCAAATATTGTATGACGAAGGTATCGTGAAAGGTAAGAACGTGACGTATGAAGTCAAGCGTGGCAAAGGACATTTGAAATCGTTCACGTTTATACGAAACGTGAATAACCCGGACACCACTTTTCGAGAGGTGCCTAATCATGATATAATCCCTCCGCAAATGGTTGATGTCAACATGCAAGTAGCTGAAATTATACACGATGGATTGTCACCGAAAGAATTAGCCCAAATATATCGTAGTGCTCTTATCGGTATGACATTTAGGGTCGATGCGAAAAAAAAGGAATTATTGCAGGTAACTAATTTTTTTTACTTGTGCGATGAACCGTTTTGGGCAAACTTCTCTCCGGACAGATTGCATGATTTGGAACAGCTTATCTTGAGAAAATTGAAATTACCGTCGAAATTGCAAGAAATCTACGTGGAAGCTGACTTTTTCGTTTTTGTATATGGAAGTGAGATTCAAAATATAGAGGAAACGAGAGAGACTCGAAGAAAAGCGATAGAAGCCTGGAAGCAAAAAAATTTTAAAGTTGAAGTTCGGCCATGGCCTAAATTTGTAATAAAGGAAAAACAAGATGAAGAATGATATTTTCATCAAAAATGAATGTCGGAATGGATCGTAATAGTTAGAAAGATCGAACATGAGAAATTACAATTTGTTGTTATTATTTACTTTCATGGTTTTCTGTTGGAATTGTGCCGAGAATTTGGAAATGGATGAAGTAGAACAAACTGCAACAGAGGCTATCATTATGCATTATGTTGCTCCACCACCTGCAGGAAATTATCTTGATTCGATGCGAATGGCTTTTGTAAATGCTATAGAGGTATCAGGAGAAGGTAATATAGATATAATTTATAATGGAACATTGGAGTTTCGAGAAGATTATAGTTTTATTGCTGTTGTGCATTACAGCAAGGATGGTTCTAAGCGAATAATTTATGTGAATGAATTATTGATCTGGGAATATACATGGGAAGGATACCTTTTGATTGCTTTACACGAGTGGTTCCATTTAAACCGAGCTCCAAGTTATTATAATAATGATCAAGGGCATGCGTATATGGTAGTATCTACGGAATATCGTATTTGGATAAAAAGAATGTTTGGTTGCTCTGATGAAGAAGCAAGATGGTTGGCTTATGTCGGGACGGAAAATACAATAGTATATAATAACTTATCTGCAGAAGAGAAGGCTGCGGTACAAATAGTGTGTGAACGATTTAAGATTAAACGTAAAAAATAGATTTTTATGAAGACTTGGATATTAATAACTCTTGTTCTTTCGATGTATGGACAAGTGAATGTATTGGAAAATTTTTCTTCTCTTGAGGAATTGGAGTGTAAGGATAGCGTGTATGATTCGGAGAAAGATGTGTTTATTATTTTGACTCCTGATACGGTATTGCAAAGAGATGGTGATGAAGAGGGGATATTTTGTTTAGAGAGGTTGTCGGGACGAAAGAATGAAATAACAGGGCATTACGATACTATCCGGGGTCTGGATTATATGTTGGAATCCTCGGCAAGAGGTATTGCTGATCTTTTATTAATGTATGATGAATATTTCCATAAAAAATTGGTTTTGCCTAAAACGTTTTTGCAAAAGGTGAAGTTGTTGGATATGAATAAAAAATTTACGCAATTTAGAAACTTTCGTGATACCTATAATTTTTTGTGTGATACATTGGTGTACGGTGAAAACTTGAAACGGGTGAGAGAGTATCTGCCGGAAAATGCTAGTTGGAGTACAGAATTGGAGATGCGCGACAAAATAGCCCCGTATATAAAACGAATATGGTTGATTGATACCCGATATATTACGACCGATTCGCTCATATTGCTTCAGGTTAGTCCAGCTAAGTCTTCGGGCGGTTTTTCTCCGCAAAAGAAACATACGAAATGAGATGACGAGAGACTATTGTGGTTTTATTAAACTGAAATAGAAAAAAGAATACGTGGGATACGAGATAAAGCGGGATATAGCGGGTATTTTTTTCCAAAACTTGTTCAATTATTAAATCAACAATCATGAAGATGGACCTGAATGCAACCCCATTTTCTAACATTGTAACGCTGATGAAATATTAATTGTAAAATAGGATTACGCATGGCTTAATTTTATAGAAAAGTTGACAGAATGCGAGGTTGAAGCGTGAAGATAAAATGTGATCAGTGATTTGAATAAACATGTAAAACGCTCCTTCTGATTGGGGCATAAAAATAATTATATATGAAAAAAGTGATATTGTTACTATTATCCGGAGTTTTGTTTGGAGGGACTTGTCTGGCCCAGAATGGATACACGATTTCCGGAAAAATTCGAGGTCTATCGGTTACTAAAGTCTTTGTAGTGACAGCCGATTTTGGTCAGGTCGATACGCTGGCATCAACCCTTGTAGAGAGGGATAAGTTTATACTCAGAGGAACGGTGCCGGGGGAAGCTCGTGCCGTGAACTTGACGTTTGCCGGGGTGGAAGGACAGGTACCCCTGTTGTTGGAGAATATAAATTATCAAGTTTCTGTTACTGCACAAGGGGCTGCAATAGAGGGTGAGGGCCCAGCCATGAAACTCTGGAAGGAGTTTGAACGCATTGGTCACGATTATGCCGTCGAGAAAAATCGAGCAGAGGCAGAGTATAAGGCTTTGGAAGGTGGAGGTAATACGGCGAAAATTGAAAGTTTGCAATTTCGTCTTGACAATGCTTACAAGCAATCGGTACTTAAAACACAGGAATTGATTAAGGCTAACGCTGACAATTATGTCTCGGCTTACGTTATCGCCTTGAATATGCCAGCAGACGACGAGGCCACGCTTCGTGCCAAATACGAATTATTGGGACCGTCGGCTCGTGCCACGTCTCCCGGCAAAGTCATAGCAGCGATGTTAGATCGATATGCCAAATTGATCGAGGGAGAAGTTGTTCCTAATTTTACCTTGATGAAACCTGATGGCAACACGTTTACTTTACATGGTTTGTCCGCTAAATGGAAGGTCATACATTTTTGGGCTGCACAACAAGGTAGTTCTCGGCGGGATAACTCTGATTTGGTTAAGTTTTACCTGCAATATCGCCCCAAAGGTCTTGAAATTATCAGTGTGGCTCTGGATGAAAGTGCTGCCATGTGGAAACAGGCTATTGGGCTTGACGGTATGATTTGGACCAATGGTTCGGATCTTAAAGGTATGGAGTCCGAGATTGTCCGCCTCTATCTGGTGCGGGATCTTCCGGCTTATTTCTTGCTGGATGCTGAGAATCGCATCGTTGCTCGTGATCTCTCGTTTTCCGATCTTCGTGCTAAAATGGCAGAGTTGACGAAGAAGAAAAAAAAGAAATAAAATGCTTTTATTTTCAAGTGCGTGCGAAAGGGGAGTTGAAACGGGGATAATCCCGGCGAGTGGCGAGGGTAATTCTTGTTTGTAATGTTTTGCGATTCATGTAGTTGCGAGTGTTGATGGAAAAAAGATGAAAAATAATGGTGAAAAAATTTGGAAAAGGGGGAATCATTGCCTTATCTTTGCACCCGCTTTCG
>ERZ827088.957-NODE-957-length-38722-cov-49.272868_pt1 | contig 38722 bp, 26 predicted proteins | sample MGYA00519922_ERZ827088 | MGnify/ENA primary metagenome ERZ827088 (study PRJEB31778, sample SAMEA3449254) | human gut metagenome | biome: human gut; feature: human-associated habitat; material: faeces | place: United Kingdom | collected 2010/2012 ...
CTCAAGGAGTTCAACGCGAAGAAGACCGAGCCTCTGACCCTCGGCGGAACGCTGGAAACACCGGATGAAGTGGAAATCCAAGGAGCCTCTATATCAGATTGGAAAGAAATAGACAATGGGGAAGTAAACGCAGATTTGTAACTAAAAATGACAGATATAATGAAGACAAGATTTTTTGCACTTGCTGCGCTCGCCCTCTCACTGGCCGCCTGCACGCAGGACGAACAGGCCGACGACAACCGTCTGCCCGAAGGTGAATTCCCCGTAGTCATCCGTGCCACCGGACTGTCCGTAGAGGCAACTCCACAGGCAGCCCCATCAACCCGTGCCACTGTGGACGGCGACTGGCAGGGCGTACAGACCGTGGCACTCAAGATGGGTGACGCGGTAAAGGAATACACCGTGACGGCTTCTACCGACAGCAAGAGCGCCATGCTCTCAAGCGAGAACAACCCGCACTACTGGACCAGCCGCGACCCGATTACCGTATCGGCATGGTGGCCCCTCGACGATACAGACATCACACGGATGCCTGCCGTAAAGGTGGCCGAAGACCAAAGCACACAGGAGGCCTTTGCAGCCAGCGACTTCATCGCCGCCATCGACCAGACGGTGGAATTTGACGAACCGAAGCTCACCTTTACCCACCGTACGGCACGCATCACCGTCGCACTGAAGCCCGGCACAGGCATCACGAGCGTAGCCGGAGCCACGGTGAGCCTCATGAGCCTGTCCGCCGATAACGAAAACCCGACCGCCATCCAGACCTACCACGCAAGCGGCAACAGCTACGAGGCACTGACCGCCCCGCAGACCGTTGCGAAAGGCGAGCCGTTCATCCGTGTGGAACTTGGCGGCGGAACCTTCTACTTCCGCCCGCAGAACGACGTCGTATTAGAGGAGGGCAACCGCTATAAATATACCGTCAAAGTGAACGCCACCGGCTTGACGCTGGAGGGCTGCACCATCGGTGACTGGGCTGACGGCGGCGGCGAAGAAGGCGCAGCCGAGGATTTGGGCTATAACTACGACACCACCACCAAGACCTACACGGTCTATAACGCAGACGGCCTGATGGCATGGAACGAAGCTGTGCAGAGCGACCTCACCATCAACTGCACCCTGACTGCCGACATCGACCTTACGGGCAAGAATTGGACTCTGATAGGTAATGGCAACATATCTCAAAGCGGTTACCAAGGCACCTTCGACGGACAGGGACACCGCATCAAGGGGCTGGACATCACTACGGACAATCCGTCCGGTGAGAATGCTGCATTGTTCGACGGTATCGGCGGCAACGGCGAGGTGAAGAACCTGCAATTGGTGGATGTGAACTACGATGTGAAACAAAACGGTGCGTCCGGCGGCATAGCGCGAGGTAACTATGGTACCATCACCGCCTGCTCCGTAACGGGAATGATAGCAGCCAGCAGTGTTGGCGGCATAGCAATGCACAACAGCGGCACCATCACCGCCTGCTGGTTCAAAGGGAGTATAACGGGAACTAACCGCGGTAACATAGCCTATATGAACTTCGGCACTATCACCGCCTGCTATTTTGGACAAAATGGGTGTGTAGGAGTACTAGATAATTATGGTACCGCTGATACTCATGGAATAAACACCGGTGACTCCTGGCAGACAGCCGTAGAAGGCATGAACCCCGCCCTCACCGGCAACGGCTACCAGTGGGCACTCGGTACCGACGGCCTGCCCGTACTGCAAAAGAAACAATAACGAACCCTAAACAACACGCATCATGAAACGAACAACCATCCATATATCCGCAGCCCTCGCCCTGCTGCTCGGCATTGCCGCCTGCACGCAGGACGAAGCGGGCTTCCTGCCGGAAGGGGCGGAAGGCACACCCATCGTCTTCACCGCCACGGGGCTGAACCCCGACGCGACAGCCACCGCCGGTACCCGTGCCCCCGTGGACGGGAACTGGGAGGGCGTGCAGAGCGTGGCAGTCAGGATGGACGGCACGGTGAAGGCGTACGACGTGACGCCCACCACCGCCGACAACACCAGCGCCACGCTGACCTCCGATGACCCGCACTACTGGACCAACCACGATAACATCACCGTCACGGCGTGGTGGCCCTACACCGCTGGCGAGACAACCCCGCCTGCCGTGAAGGTAGCTGCCGACCAAAGTGCCCGGAAGGACTTCGAGGGCAGCGACCTCATCGTGGCCGAGGAACAGACGGTGAGCTACGGCAACCCCACGCTCCACTTCACCCACCGCACGGCGCGGGTGACCGTCGTCCTGACGGACTACACCGAGGAGCAGATGTTCGTGTGGCTGACGGGCCTCTCCACCGAGAATGGAAACCCGGCTGTAATCGCCCCGTATGACAAGGGCGGTGACACCTACACTGCGCTCGTAGCCCCGCAAAGTGTGGCAACGGGCACAGCCTTCATCACCTGCAAATTCACCAACGGCAAGGTCTTCGTCTATAAGATGAAGAACGATACCGACTGGCAGGCGGGCAAGGAATATACCTACACCGTCTCCCTCGCTGCGGCAAAAGACCCGGGCTACACCGTGTCGGAGGACGGAAAGACCTATACGGTTTACAATGCCAACGGCCTGCTGGCATGGAACGAAGCCGTACAGAAAGATATGACACTGAACTGCACCCTTACCGCCGACATCACCCTGCCTGCGGTGGCCGACGGCGAAAGCAACTGGACACCGATGGGCACAGACTACGACCCATATAACCCATACACCGGCACCTTCGACGGTGACGGACATACCATTACGGGGCTGACCATCAACCTTCCGAATCAGTGGTGTGTAGGACTGATTGGCTGTCTCGGCGGCAAGGTGCAGAACCTGACGCTTGCAGGGGCGAAAATTAACGGCAGCTACTATGTCGGCGGCGTGGTGGGAGTGAACTTTGGTTCCATGATCGGCTGCACCGTCTCGGGCACCGTCAAGGGGAATAGCTTCAACGTCGGCGGCGTGGTGGGATTCAACAGCGGTACCGTGACCGGCTGCTACGCCACGGGCGATGTCTCCGGACACAGCGATGTCGGCGGTGTGGCGGGACGCAACTACAACGGCACCGTGACTGGCTGCTACCATGCTGCGGGCGAAGTCTCCGGAAACATGAATGTCGGCGGCGTGACGGGATACAGCTCCGTCTCCATGACTGGCTGTTACTGGAGCAACAACCTCGAAAGAGGTATCGGCAACGGCAGCACTGAGGGAGCCACGAAGGTGGACGGCACAACCGTTACCTGGCAGAACGCCGTTGATGCCATGAACGCCGCCCTGCAGAACGCAGGCTCAGAGTGGCGTTACGAACTCACCGGAGCATTGCCTACATTGAAGAAACAGTGAACCGTCGGGCGGGCCCCAAATCGGAGCCCGCCCTTTTTCGTACCGGCAGGCGCCCGTTCACACCGACAGCCCGAAGGAGTGGACAAAATCGGGCCGGAAAGGGATCTCCGCATCCGGCCAATCTTCACAACTGTCGTATCCGTCAGGAGGGGGGGGGCAAGAAAAAGCCTTGATTCCGTTTAGGGATCAAGGCTCTGCTGCTTTTTGTTTTTGTGGTACCACCAGGAATCGAACCGGGGACACAAGGATTTTCAGTCCTTTGCTCTACCAACTGAGCTATGGCACCATCCCGATATCGGAAGCGTGTTCCGTATTATCGTGGTGCAAAGGTAACCATTTTTTTTGATTCCGCAAGCATCCGACGCAAAAAAATCCTTTTTTTCTCATTTTTTGCCCCGATACCCCGCTTTGCATCTCCCCAAGGAACGGAAACGAACGGACGGTCGGGAGCTCCCGACCGTCCGCCTGCAGATTATGTGCCCAACCGGCATCCCTGCCCTATTGGACGGGATCCGTCAGCACGAACTTCTCGTACATGGTACCGAATGTTCCGGCAGAGACGTTGTAGGCCATGTTAAAATAATAGGTCTGCGTCTCCGGATCGTAGTAGCTCGTCACATCGGCGCCGTCGGTGGTGACATAAACCGGACCGTAGGTCTGGTGATCGGCTCCGACATATTGCTCGGCCACGGTGATCTTGCCCGTCGCATCGCACTTGAAGAGCAGATCGACGCCGCCGCCCCAGTTGGTGATCTTGTACGACGTACCCGAAGCATAGAGCGACAGACCGGGATCTTCACCCGAGAAGAGTCCGTTGTAATAGAAGGTGCCCGTTCCAAGGAAATCCCACACCGTCATGTCGATGCTCAAGACCGACCATCCGCCGTCGTAGGTGACATAGGGATTCGAGTAGCGCACGTCTCCGATCGAGAGTTCGAGCGTGTAGTCTCCCGAGGAGACCTTATTGACCTTGACCTCAAGGGCCGCCTTGTTTTCACCAGCGGCAAACTCGATCGTCGAGGGGCACTCGAAGGCCTCGCTGCGCGAGAAGACCGTGAGAGGAACCGTGGCGGCCTCCGCACTGTTCAGGCGCATCACCTCCACGGTGAAACTCAGATTGTCGATTTCGTCCGACATCACGTCATAGGTCGTCGGATTCGAATCGGCGAAGTAGACGTCCATGCAATCCGACGGCACGGGCTCGCTCCACGTAAAATCATCGTCGTCCGAGCACGAGGCCAATCCCGAAAGGCATGCCGCGAACAGGGGCAGATATACTGATTTGTTGAATTTCATACGTTTGGTTCTTTTCGATTAAACGGATCTTGTTATTCGATGACATTGTCCACCGTGTTCGACGGATCGGGGTTGTTCATGCCCACCAGCGCCGAGTTGCTCTGCCATTCGGTACGCGGGATCTGGAGGTTCCACCACGGAGCGCGGCCGTCCACCTCGAAGCGGTAGCTGTCGTCGGGGCAGTTCGAATTGGCCAGGTGGATGCCCAGTGCAAGACGCTTCTTGTACCAGAAGGCGATGCCCTCACCCCAGAACTCGATGCGGGCCTGCAGGCCGATCTCCTCCTGAAGCTCCTTGAGGCTCGAGGCCGAGAAGCTGTACGACGGCTGACGGTAGGACTGCATGAAGCTGTTGAGTGCATTGACGCCCTCGGAGAGGTTCTGTGCGCCGAGCGCCTCGGCCTCGATCAGGTACATCTCCTCGACACGCATGAGCGGATGATCGACCGCATTACCCACGGTATAGGTCGTGTAGTTGCCCTGTCCGGGACGGAACTTGATCGAAGTCAGCGGCTTGAGCGTATTAGCGAAGAAGGTCTGGTAGTCCGGGCGGCAGCTCTTGTAGTCGTAGTAGTCGAACAGTCCGGGATCGAGCCACGAGTGCTTGCGGAAGTCGTCGTCGGCGATCTCCGCATAGAGGTTCGAGTTGATGCCGCGGCACACGGACTTGCCATAGTTGGTCCAGTCCTCCTCGGTGGACATGTGGGCAATGAACGAGTAGAGGTTGTGGACGGTCTCCGAGGTCTGGACGGTACACCACATCCACGAGCTGTTGCTCGTCGAGCTGTTGAAACCGGTCGTCGGATCCTCCCACTGGGTCTGCGTCAGCGGCGAGTAGCTGCCGGCCGTGATCGCCTTGCGGGCGTAGTCGGCCGCCTTCTGGTAGGCTCCGTCCACACCGGCAGAGCCGCGCTCGAGGTAGGCACGGGCCGCAATACCGTAGACGACGCTCAGGTCGGGCATCTTCTTCGACGTGCGGGCGTAGTCGGCCAGCATGCGCTCGGCGCGCTCCAGGTCGGGGAAGATCACCTGGTCGTAGACCTCGGTCACCGTAGCACGCGGATTGCTCTTGGCCTGCTCCTCGGAGGTGTTCTCCGTGACAATGACGCAGGCCAGGTCCTTGATGTTGTCGGGAATCGTGTAGTCGTGCACCTGCGAGCCGTTGCACTCCTTGGGTTCGAACAGACGCACCAGGTCGAGGTAGAACTGTGCGCGGAACGCAAGCGCGATGCCCAGATAGCTCCGCTGGTCGGAGTTGAGGCTCTCCTCCGGAACGGCCGAGAGGGTCGAGATCACGTCGTTGCAACTCTTGATCCACGAGTAGTAGTTGTACCAGAACTGATAGCCGGTGACATAGTCCTCGCTCAGGTAGAGGTTGCACATCCAGTTGGCGAACCAGTCGTAGCCGGTGTTCCCCAGCACGACCATGTCGCCCGTCATGCAGGTGAGCGAAACGTTGATCGCCGGGTAGCCGAAGTCCCAGGCCTGCGAGTAGTTCTGGGCATAGAGCGTCAGGGCGCCGGGGATGGCATTCACCATCGCGTCGAGGGCCGTGGTCGATTCGGCGACTTGGTCGGCCGTCGCCCCGTTGGTGGGGAAGGTCTCCTTGATACAGCCGCTCAGCGAAGCGGTCGCCACGGCCGATGCGATTATGTATTTGAGTATGGTTTTCATTGTGGTCTGAAGGAATTAGAACTGAACATTGATACCGCCCGAAATCGTCCGGATCGGAGAGTAGTTGGCGTAATTCGTCGAACCGGAGTAGCTGTAACGGGGATCGAAGCCCTGACGGCGCGACCAGTAGTAGACATTGTCGCACGCCAGGTAGATGCGCAGCTTGCCTACGCCGAACTTGCGGGTGAAGGACTCGGGAAGCGTATATCCCACCTGGATGTTCGAGATGTTGAGGTACGATGCATCGAGCAGGAAGCGGTCGGAGGTGCTGACGCTCGTGTTGTCGCCGTACTGGAAGCGCGGGATCGTCGTCGAGGGATTCTCGGGCGTCCACGACTTGAGGATGTCCTTGTTGAGGTTGCTGCCGGCCGACGAGCTGTAAGGCGAAGCCATGCCCGAAGCGTAGCCCGAGTCATAGCTCAGACCGCCGATCTGGTAGGCGAACGAAGCCGATACATCGACACCGAAGAACTGGAACGAGGTGGAGAAACCGCCGTAGAGGTCGGGAAGGGCCGTACCGCAGAGGTAGTTGGTCGCCTCGGAGTAGGTGGTCGTCGTCTCACGCGTGACGTTGCCCTCGGCGTCGGTCACATCCTTGTACCACATCGACAGACCGGTCGTCTGATCGACACCCGCATACTTGGGGATGTACCACGTGTAGTAGGAAAGCCCTTCGCCGACGAAATAGCTTCCGTTAGCATATCCCTCGTAGCCCTGCGCCGTGGTCGATTTACGCTCGGGAGCCAGGTAGGTCACCTTGTTCTTGTAGTGCGACATGTTCAGGGTCAGATCCCAGCGGAAGTTTTTCGTCTGAATGGGGGTTCCGTGAAGCGTGATCTCGAAACCGCGGTTGCGCATGTCACCCACGTTGTCGTAGTAGCCCGAGTAGCCCGACGACGGAGCCACGGGGAAGAAGAAGAGCATGTCGGTGGTCTTGCGGTTGAAGTACTCGACCGTACCGCCCAAGCGGCCGCGGAGCAGCTCGAAGTCCGCACCGATGTTGATGTTCGTGTTGGTCTCCCACGAGATCTCCTCGTTGCCCTTCGTGGTGAAAACGACCGACATCTCGCCGCCGGAGTTCTCGATGTTGTAGTAGTCCACGTAGAGGAAGTTGCTGATGTTGTCGTTACCCTGCGAACCGATCGAGGCCTTGAGCTTCAGCATGTCCACCCAATCGACATTGAACCACGACTCGTGGTTGATGAGCCATGCGGCGCTGGCCGACCAGAAGTTGCCCCAGCGGTGGTCGGGGTGGAAGCGCGACGAGGCATCGCGACGGTACGAACCGTTGAGGATGATCCGGTTGTCGAACTCATACTCGACGCGGCCGAAATAACCCTCGTTGTTGTACTCGGTCGTATAGGATGCCGCCCCCTGCGAATCGACGATCGAGCCGTTGAGCTCGAGGTTGCCGATCGAGAACATCTGCTCCTTCGTACCGCTCAGCACGTAGTTCTTCTGGTTGTAGAACTCGGGTCCGACCATGGCGCTCAGGCGGTGCTTGCCGGCGAAGGTGTGGCTGTAGTTGAGCAGCTGCTGGGCGTTGATCTCGAACGTGCGCTGCGTCTGCACCGTCACACGGCCGCCCGCATTGGCAAACTGGCCGTAGTAGGGGTTGTACATCGAGTTGAAACGCACGTCATCGAGGTTCGTACCGATGTTGAAAGTGGCGGTCAGATCGCTGAAGAGCTTCACGTCGGCAAAGGCCGTCCCGGTGAACGCATTGCCGTTGCTGAGGTTCTTGTCGAGCTGCACGCCCTGCAGGGCGTTGAAGTTGGTCATGAACGGACGCGACAGACCGGCATTCATGCCGTCGCCGTAGTCGTACATCTTCAGCCCGTTCTTGTCATACATGATGTTGCCGTTGCCGTCACGGACGTAGACCGGATAGATCGGAGCGGCGTTGTTGGCAAAGGCGAAGATATTGGTCGATCCGGTCGATCCGGACTCGTCGCTGAGGTAGTTGCTCTCATAGTGCGAGTAGCTGGCATTCGCCCCGACCTTCAGCCACTTCTTGGCCTGATAGTCGGCACGCAGACGGGCCGTGTAACGGGTATAGCTGGAACTGGAGACGATACCCTCGTTGTCCAGATAGCCGAGCGAAGCATAGAAATTGGCCCGGTCGTTGGCCGCCGAGATGTTCACGTTGTACTCCTGGCGCAGCGACGTGCGGTAGGCCTCATCGACCCAGTCGTCGGGAGTCAGGTAGTAGTCCTGTCCGTTGTAGGTAACCTTGCGGCCCAGCGTGGCGTTGGGATTGATCTTGCCGTTCGTACCGATGAACAGTTCGCCCTCGGGCACCGTGTAGACCTGATAGCCGAGACCTCCGGCATTGCTGCTGGTCAGCAGCTCGTTGGCGCGGATGGTCGAATCGTAGGACGAGAAGCCGTTGCTGCGGTAGTAGTTGTAGAGCGACTGGTAGTAGGCCTCGTAGTACTGGGCCGGATCGTCGATGTTGTCGTAGAGCTGCGTACCGCGAGCATTGACGCCCCATTTGGCGTCGAGCGTAACGATAGCCTCGCCCTTCTTGGCGCGCTTGGTGGTGATCATGATGACACCGTTGGCACCGCGGGCGCCGTAGAGGGCCGTCGATGCGGCATCCTTGAGCACGGTGAGCGACTCGATGTCGGCCGTATTGATCAGGTTCAGGTCACCCGAATAGGGAACGCCATCAACGACATAGAGCGGCGTTACGCCGGCCGAGATCGACGAAAGACCGCGCACCAGCACGGTCGGCGTGGACGAAGGATTACCCGACGAGCTGGTCACCTGAACACCGGGAATGGCACCGGCGAGTGCCTGGGCGACGTTGGTGACCTGGCGTTTCTCAAGCTCCTCGGACTTGACAACGGCGGCCGATCCGGTGAAAGCCTCCTTGGTGGTCGTACCGAAGGCAACGACGACAACGTCATCGATGCTGGTGGACGACTCCGACATCCGAATGTTCAGGCGGGTCTTGCCGGCAACGGCGACCAACTGCGTATCGTATCCGATGAACGAAACCTGCAGCGTAGCATCGGCAGGAGCGGAAAGCACAAACTGTCCGGCCGCATTGGTCGTCGTACCGTTCGTGGTTCCGTCGACCATGACGGTAGCCCCGGCGACGGGCTTGCCTTCAGCATCGACTACTGTACCGGAAATCTGCTGTGTCTGGGCAGCGGAAAAAAGGCAAAAACCCAGTACGGCAATCAACGTTAGTACAAGTTTTCTTACCATAAAGCGTTAATTTATTAGTAGATTTTTAAAATAAAAAGCCGACAGCCGGGAGTATCCGACGCAAACATCTGTTAGTCTGCACGATACATTTCAACGGAGCTTTTAACACCCGTTACGGCGCAATCGGCTGAACCTGAGCTTTCCCGAAAGCGGCGGTCATATGGCCATTGCCGTGTCGGTTACTGTCCGGTAACCGATTTTATCGGATTGTATCCTGATTAACAGCTTCTTGCTGCAAATCTGCGGGTTTGCAGGTTACCAGTCCGTAACCGTCGGTCAATAAAATCGGGATAAAAAATCCAGTCCTGGAAACGATAGACATGAAACACGACAAAAAGAGATTCCAGAAATGACAGAAACAAAGAACACATTCCGCATCCTCTTCTATATCAAACGCAATGCGCTCCTCAGGAACGGATCGGCGCCGATCATGGGCCGTATCACGATCAACGGCGAACGCGCGCAGTTCTCCACACGGTTGTCCGTCGATCCGCAGGTCTGGGATCCCCACTCGGGACGGGTGCTCGGACGCCGTGCGCCGGCCGAACGAATCAACGAACGGCTCGACCGCATCCGGATGCGTCTCGAACAGTGCTACGAATTACTGCTCGACCACGCACAACGCCTTACGCCGAATGCCGTAAAGAACCTCTTTTTCGGTCGGGAACAGCACCGGGAACAGCTGCTCGGATTTTTCCGTCGCCACAACGAGGAGTTCGGCCGCATGGTGGGCATCAACCGCAGCAAAGCCACCTTTTATAAATATAGGTGCGTCTGCAACCACCTCGAAAGTTACATCCGGACTCGATACGGGCGCGATGATCTGGAGTTCGGAGAGCTCGACCGGGAGTTCCTCTACGGCTTCCACCGCCACATTTCGGGAGCGTGCGGCTGCAGCAAGAACACGATCTGGATCTACATGATCGCCCTCAAACACATTCTGGCGCAGGCCCGCAGCCGCGGCTACCTGAAAGCGGACCTGTTCGCCGGCTACAAAATCCGCAGCGAGCGGGTTTCGCGCGGATATTTGTCCATCGAAGAGATCCGACGGCTGATCCGGCTGGATTTGCCCGACCGCACGCAACGGCTGATTCGGGACGCCTTTCTGTTCGGATGCTTCACGGGACTCTCCTATGTGGACATCCGGCAGCTTACGCCACAGAATATCCAGTATCAGGATCGGCAGATCTGGATCTGCACGAGTCGCTGCAAAACAGCCTCAGAGGTCAGCGTGCGCCTGTTTCCGGTTGCGGAAGCGATTCTGTCCCGTCATCTGCCGGTCCCGGAAGACGGCCGGATTTTCGACCTGCCCACAAACGGATGGTGCAATGCCTGCCTGCAGGTCGTTCTGCAGCAGGCGGGCATATCGCGCCACATCACGTTCCATTGCGCCCGGCACACCTTCGCCACCACCATCACGCTGTCACAGGGGGGTGGCAATCGAGACGATCTGCAAGTTACTCGGGCACAAAAACATACGCACCACACAGATCTATGCGACACTCACCCATGCAAAGCTGGCAAACGATATGGAGTTATTGTCCGAACGGCTCGAAAAGCAATTTGCGCCATGAATCGGCATCCTTGTATTTCGGATTGCACCAAGAGTAAGAAAATTTTGAAACAAGGCTTTTATCGAGAAAATACCCGTTATAAATCGTAATCGATATTATAAAATCGCGTTAAAATAATAACCTCAATACACTATTCTTGATTATAATTGCTATGTTCATAAATTATTTTACGATATTATTTGTAAACATCGCTCGAATTTCCTACATTTGTTCCTGAACTTTTTATTTTAAAAAATCTACTAAAATTAACGTTTATGGTAAGAAAACTTGTACTATCGTTAATTGCCGTATTGGGGGGGGGAATCATGATTGCCCTGGCCCAGGTACAGCAGATTTCCGGTACAGTTGTCGATGCTGAAGGCAAACCCGTCGCCGGGGCTACCGTCATGGTCGACGGAACCACGAATGGTACGACAACCAACGCAGCCGGACAGTTCACGCTCTCAGCAGCTGCCGATGCCACGCTGCAGGTTTCGTTCATCGGATACGAAACGCAGAAGGTTGCCGTCGGCGGCAAGACGTCGCTCACGATCCATCTGGGCGAGGACACGCAGGACATCGACGATGTGATCGTGGTGGCCTACGGTACGGCCAAGAAGGAGTCCTTCACCGGATCGGCCGCCGTCATCAAGTCTGAAAACCTCGAGAAACGTGTCGTTGCCAACGTATCGAAGGCCCTTGAGGGCCAGGTGACCGGCGTGCAGACCACCTCCGGAACCGGACAGCCCGGCTCGGACGCCACGATCGCCATCCGCGGTTTCGGTTCGCTCAACGCCAGCTCCTCGCCGCTCTATGTCGTGGACGGTATCGCCTACTCGGGTACGATCAGCTCGATCAACCCCGAGGACATCGAGTCGATCACCGTGCTCAAGGACGCCTCGGCCGGCGCCCTCTATGGAGCCCGCGGTGCCAACGGTGTCATCGTGATCAATACCAAGCGCGGCCGTGACGGCGACACCGAGGTGTCGTTCAAGGCAACGCTCGGCGTTTCGTCGCGTGCCATTCCCAACTACGATCTGGTTAATCAGCGCGAGTTCATCGAGCTCACCTGGCAGTCGCTCTACAACTCGGCCTATTTCACTTCGGGTTACAGCGACGCAGCCGCCCGCACCTACGCATCGTCGCGTCTGTCGGGTACACTGGGTGCCGGATACAACCCCTTCAAGAACTACTCGTGGGCAGAACTCGTAGATCCCGCCACGGGCAAAGTGCGTGCCGATGCCAAGTCGGCCTACAACGAGAGCTGGATCGACGAAGTCACCGACAACGCGGCCTTCCGTCAGGAGTACCAGGCTTCGGTATCGGGCGGTAACAACATCCACCGCGGAAGCATGTCGCTGAGCTACCTCGACGAGAACGGAGTGCTGAAGACCACCAACTTCCAGCGCTACACCGGCCGCGTCAGCTACGACACGACGCCCCGCCACTGGTTCGCCGGCGGCATGAACGCCAACTTCTCGCACTCGAAGAGCAACTCGAACCGCTACACCGGATCGGCCAACTCGAACGTCTTCTACTCGGCCCAGCTGATGGCCCCGATCTACCCGGTCTACATGCGTGATGCCGAGACGGGCGCCCTGCTGCTCGACGAAAACGGCAAGAAGCAGTTCGACTACGGTTCGGCCCGTCCGCAGGACTCCAACACAAACTGCATCGCCGGCTTCTACGACGACCCGACGTCGAACACCACCGAGAGCCTCTCGGCCCGCACCTATCTCACCTTCGGCAGCGACGACGACAAGGCCGGCTGGCTCAAGGGCCTCAAGGCCACGCTCAACTTCGGTGTCGATTACCGCACGTCGAACAACATGTCGTATTACAATCCGTACTTCGGCAACCAGGCATCGAACGGCGGTCTGATCGAGAAGAACAACTACCGCTACATGTCCTACACGTTCAACCAGCTGGTTACCTACAACCGGACGTTCAACGAGAAGCACGAGATCAGCGCCCTGCTCGGCCACGAGTACTACGATTACGAGCAGAACTACCTGACCGGTTCGCGTTCGGGTCTGGTGAGCGGCATCTACGAAGTTGTCGGCGCCTCGATCAACGACACCCGTTCGCAGACCGACCGCCACACCATCGAATCCTACTTCGCCCGTCTGAACTACGGTTTCGACAACAAGTACTACATCGACGGCAGCTGGCGTACCGACGGTTCGTCGCGCTTCGCCCCCGATCACCGCTGGGGACACTTCTGGTCGGTCGGCGCTTCGTGGCGCATCTCGCAGGAGGAGTTCATGCGCGACATCCACTGGATCAACAACCTGACGCTGAAGGCCTCCTATGGTGTACAAGGTAATGAAAATATCGACACCTATTACGGCTGGCAGGGCTATTACAGCATCACCTCGACGGGTACCGACTACGGCTTCTCGATCGCACAGCTCGAGAATCCCGAACTGACGTGGGAGAAGAACGGCAACTTCAACGTAGGTATCGAGGCCACGCTCTTCGGCAACCGCCTCAACGCCACGATCGAGTACTACAACCGCAAGACGACGGACATGATCATGGAGCGCCCGATGGCCTTCTCGACCGGTTTCGAGTCGTACCTCGACAACATCGGCGAGATGCGCAATACGGGTTGGGAGATCTCGCTCAACGGCGTGCTGGTGAACCGCCCCGACTTCCGCTGGGACGTGACCGTCATGGCATCGACGCAGAACAACAAGGTGCTCAAGCTGACGCCCGAGGCCAAGGAGATCATCGGCGGCTCGACGATCATCCGCGAGGGCCTGCCCGTCAATACGTTCTACCTGCCCAAGTTCGCAGGTGTGGATCCGGCAACCGGAGCCGCGCTCTACTGGGCCTACGACACGGATGACAAGGGCAACATCACCAACGAGTACATCACCTCCGACACGGGCAAGGCCACGAGCAGCCGCTACCTGATGGGCAGCCGCATCCCCGACCTGTTCGGAAGCATCGGCACGAACCTCCAGTGGAAAGGCATCGACTTCTCGATCCTGACGACCTACTCGATCGGCGGCAAGGTGCTCGACTACATCTACGCAGGCGCCATGAACCCGTTCTACTACGGCCAGACCTACCACTCGCACCTGACGCGCGCATGGCAGAAACCGGGCGACATCACGGACGTTCCGCGCGTGGAGGTCGGCACGAGCAGCATCACCTCGGACCGCTTCCTGGTGGATGCCTCGTACTTCGCCATCAAGAACATCACGATCGGCTATACGATCCCGCAGAAGGCAGCCAGCTACATCGGCATGAAGCACGTGCGTGTCTACTGCTCGATGGACAACCTCGCGCTCTTCACACACCTGAAGGGTATGAACCCGACCTACTCGCTGACCGGAAGCACGTCGTACGTCTACACGCCGTCGCGCAGCTTCGTCGCAGGTCTGGACATCAAGTTCTAACTTATAAACGGAGATTCTGTATATGAAAAAGATATTAATGTTGGGCGTCATCGCCTCCCTCTCGTTCTCCTGCGCGAAGGACGCACTCGAAACATTTCCCTCGAACGCGGTGAAGCCCGACGTCGTCTATGGAGACGTCGAAAACGCCACGTCGGCACTGACCGGAGCCCTTTCGGGTCTGGGTGCCTGGGCCTGGACCAACGGCGTGAGCTCGGGCGTGGGCTTCGGCATTACGTCGAGCTACCTCACGGCCGATGCGCTCGGTGAGGACTACATCCTCTCGGGAGCAGGCAGCGGCTGGATGTGGCAGACCTTCTCCTACAACGTGAAGAACTGGTACGACGACTCGCGTCTGCAGTGCTACACGGAGTGGAACTGCTACTATACGACCATCAACTCGTGCAACAGCCTGATCGCTTCGGCCGAACTGCTCTCTGCAACAAACGAGGGCAAGTTTGTCCTCGGACAGGCCTACACGCTGCGTGCGTTCTGCTACCACATGCTGGCCCAGTTCTACGCCCGTGCCTACTACTACTATCCGGAAGACCTCTGTGTTCCGGTCTACACCGAGCCTACGACCTCGGCCACGAAGGGCGCACCCCGCTCGACGAACAAGCAGGTCTACGAAGAGGTCATCTACCCCGACCTGACGACGGGTATCGGCCTGCTCGACGAAGCCAACAAGGCTGGCGTCACGCGATCGAACAAGACCCAGGTGGACTACTACGTGGCCAACGGCATCAAGGCCCGCGTGGCTCTGGCCATGCACAAATGGGAGGATGCCTATATGGCAGCCGAGGAGGCGCTGAAGGGTCCGAACCAGCCGCTCGACATCTCCCAGCTCAAGTCGGGAATGAACGACATCACGGCCCTGTCGAACGTCATGTGGGGTGAGATCAAGACTCCGGACAACTACAGTATGTACGCCTCCTACCAGTCGCAGATGGATGCCGACCACGACGGTTATGCCCAGAATGCCCGCCGTTGCTGCACATCGTGGTTGTGGAACCGCATGGGCGCAGAGGACGGACGCCGTGCATGGTGGCTCGGTAACTTCGACAACTCGCAGTATCAGGCTACGGGACAGGCGATCAAGTATTGCCAGGTGAAGTTCAAGTTCCAGGGCAACACGTGGCTGGGTGACTACATCTACATGCGTGCCGAGGAGATGCTGCTGACCGCTGCCGAGGCCTACTGCCACGCCGGCAACGACCCCGAGGCCAAGAACTACCTGACCAAACTGATGGCCCTGCGCGACCCCTCATACAAGTGTGAGCTGTCGGGCAAAACGTATGACGAAGGAGGTCTGACGCTCGGAAGCGCCGGTGCCAAGCAGGCCCCGCAGTCGCTGCTGGAGGAGATCCTCGTACAGCGCCGTATCGAGCTGTGGGGCGAGTTCGGCCGCATCTTCGACATCAAGCGTCTGGGCCAGGGCTTCAAGCGCGTCGAGACCGATGCTGCGGACAACCCCGATTTCGACCCGGCTTCGCTGCTGAACAACCACGACACGCAGTCGCCCGGTTCCTACGCATGGGTGCTGATGCTGCCGCAGGTGGAGATCGACGGCAACCCGAACGCCGTACAGAACCCCATCGGTGACACGGCCAACTAATCGTCAGAAACGGACTACCAAACAATACAAGTACAAAAACCATGAAAAATATCATCAGAACACTTTTGGCAGCGAGCCTGGCGCTGACGGCGATCGGATGCGACCAGGACCAGATCGCCACGAAGTTCGACCCCTCGGCCGAAGCCGCCAACACGGCCTACTTCGTCCAGAAAGCCATCTTGCAGGAGTTCGATGCCTCGTCAACGGGTGATCAGACGATTGAGGTGGCCATCTACCGCCAGAATGCACAGGGCGACTTCACGGTGGAGCTTACACCCACGATTCCGGAAGACGCTGCCGAATTCTTCAATATCCCGAAAACGGCCGAATTCAAGAACGGCCAATACTCCGTAATGATTCCCGTCACGGTACACAATGTGGAGAACCTGGCCAAAGGAGCGACCTACTCGGTGAAGATCGCCGTTGCAAACGGCGGCAGCCTGGAGGATTCGAACCTCGCCATCAAGTCGAAATACGCCGAAACGACCGTATCGACGGCCCTGGCCCTGCAGTGGGAGCCGCTCTACATCCTCTCCGATCCGACGAAGCTGCTCTCGACCGACCTGACCGAAGCCGACTACGTGAAGGGAGCTGACGGCAAGCCCATCGCACAGACCGCCGACTACTCCTACAACGGCTATTGGGTCGGAGACGACAACAGTGTCGTCATCGAGCGTGCGGCCGGTACGACCGTATTCCGCATGACCAACTGGGGCGAGGGAACCTACAACGTGATCTTCACGATCAATCCCGACAAGAAGGTCACCATCGAGGGCAAGGAGTACAATGTCGTGACCGTCTCGCCGCAGCAGGTTGCTGATAACGCAAACTATGGAGCGGTTTATGTTTCCGACCTGCCGTCGTATCAAAATGGCCTCACATATGAAGACTTCCCCTGCTACTGGGACGGAGAGCGCGGATTCCACTTCGAATTCTACTATTACTGCGGCCAGGGCAGTTTCAACACCCCCAATGAACACATCGCTGAAACCATGACCCTGCACGACGGCTCGGCCAGCATGGAATAATCCGAACGTCAGAAAAACGAAGGTCCGGCCCTGAGGTCGGTCCACAAGGATTCCGGAGCGGCGCCTCTGCATGAGGCGCCGCTCCTTTTTGCCGCCAAACAGTCGCATGAGCCACCGAAGCAATCTGCGGCTCCGCCCAAACAGCCACAACCGATGTCGGTCCCCAAAGGTTGTCTCCGGACCGACCGACGGACCGGATCGCTGCGGAAAATGGGCGCGGTCTGCATTTTTTTTCGTAAATTCGCCCCGGAAACCAAAACGATTCACGATATGGCTATTACTGAAATCCGGCCCGGCATCCACTATGTCGGCGTCAATGACCGCACGACGACCCGTTTCGAAGGCCTCTGGCCCCTCCCGATCGGCGTTTCGTACAACTCCTACCTGGTAGTCGGCGAGCAGGTCGCCCTGATCGACACCGTCGAGGAGTCGTTCGGCAGCCGCCTGTTCGAGAACATCCGCGAGGTGATCGGCGACCGCAAGATCGACTACCTCGTCGTAAACCATATGGAACCCGACCACTCGTCATCGATCGCAGCCCTGCGCCTGCGCTACCCGGACCTGAAGATCGTCGGAAACGCCAAGACGCTCCAGATGATCGGCGGATACTACGGCATCGATGCCGGTACGCTCGAGGTCAAGGAGGGCGACACGCTCGACCTGGGCGGCGGCAAGGTGTTGTCGTTCCACCTCATCCCGATGGTCCACTGGCCCGAAACGATGGTCACGTGGTATGCCGCCGAAGGGGTGATCTTCTCGGGCGACGCCTTCGGCACGTTCGGGGCGCTCGACGGGGGCATCACCGACTCGGAGGTCGAGGTGGACCGCTACTGGGACGAGATGCGGCGCTACTACGCCTGCATCGTCGGCAAATACGGGGCCCCGGTACAGAAGGCCCTGCAGAAGGTCGGAGGGCTTGAGATCCGCACGATCTGCCCGACGCACGGCCCCGTATGGCAGGAGCGTATCGGCGAGGTGGTAGCACTCTACGACCGGATGAGCCGCTACGAAGGGGAGCCGGGCGCCGTGATCGCCTACGGCTCGATGTACGGCAACACGGAGCAGATGGCCGAGCGCATCGCGCGCGAGCTGGCCGAGCAGGGTATCCGGCAGATCCGGGTCTACAACCTCTCGTATGCCGATCCGTCGGTGGTGCTGCGCGATGTCTTCCGCTACGACACGCTCATCGTCGGCAGCCCGACCTACAACGGCGAACTCTTCCCGCCCGTCGAGCAGCTGCTGCGCCGCATCGAGGCACGCTGCATCCCGCAGCGGCGCTTCGCCTATTTCGGTTCGTTCACCTGGGCGGGAGCCGCCGTGCGCCGCATGAAGGAGTTCACCGAGCGCGTGAAATGGGAGCCGGTATGCCCGCCCGTGGAGATGAAACAGGGCTACTCGACAGCCAACGGCGAGCCTTGCCGCCAGCTGGCCGAGGCCGTAGCCGCCGCCATGAACGGCAACGTCTGACAAACCGCCGGCAGCCATGATGAAGATCGCAATCGTCGGAACGGGCTACGTGGGGCTGGTATCGGGTGCCTGCTTTGCGGAGATGGGACTCGACATCACGTGCGTGGATACGGACCGGGCGAAGATCGAGGCGCTGAACGCAGGCCGGATTCCGATATACGAACCGGGGCTGGAGGAGCTCGTGCGGCGGAATTTCGACGCCGGACGGCTGCACTTCACCACCGACCTGGCCGCCTGCCTGGACCGCGTGGAGGTGGTCTTCACGGCCGTCGGAACCCCGCCCGGCGAGGATGGGGCGGCCGATCTGCGCCATGTCGAGGAGGTAGCCCGCACGTTCGGCCGCCACATCAGCCGCTACACGCTGCTCGTAACGAAGAGCACGGTGCCCGTAGGTACGGCGCGCCGGGTGCGCGAGATCGTCTCCGGAGAGCTCCGCAGCCGCGGGGCCGACATCCCGTTCGACGTGGCCGCCAACCCCGAATTCCTCAAGGAAGGCTCGGCCATCAAGGACTTCATGTCGCCCGACCGCGTGGTGGTCGGGACCGACAGCGAACGGGCCCGCCAGCTCATGGCCCGGCTCTACCGCCCCTTCCTGATCAACAACTTCCGGGTGATGTTCATGGACATCGCATCGGCCGAGATGACCAAATACGCCGCCAATGCCATGCTGGCCACCCGCATCTCCTTCATGAACGACATTGCCAACCTCTGCGACCTGGTGGGCGCCGACGTCGAGATGGTCCGCAAGGGGATCGGCTCGGACGTCCGCATCGGCAACAAGTTCCTCTACCCCGGGTGCGGATACGGAGGCTCATGCTTCCCGAAGGACGTACAAGCCCTGGCCCACACGGGCCGCGAACACGGTTACACGATGCAGGTCATCGAAGCCGTCGAGCGGGTGAACGAGGCGCAGAAGGAGGTGCCCGTGCGGAAACTCACCGAGTTGCTGGGCGACCTGCGCGGCCGCCGCATCGCCATCTGGGGATTGGCCTTCAAGCCCGAGACCGACGACATGCGCAAGGCCACGTCGCTGGTGGTCATCGGCCGTCTGCTCGAGGCCGGAGCCGAGATCGCGGTCTACGACCCCGCAGCGATGGAGGAGTGCCGCCGCATGCTGCCCGGCCAGGGAGTGACCTGCGCCCGCACGATGTACGAGGCGGCCGAAGGGGCCGATGCCGTAGTGCTCCTGACCGAATGGAAGGAGTTCCGCATGCCCGACTGGCCGCGCCTGCGCCAGACGATGCGCGGAGACGCGATCATCGACGGGCGCAACATCTTCGACAAGCAGGAGGTGCTGGCGGCCGGGTTCCGCTACCGGGGCATCGGCAAGTAAACGGTCGCAGAAGGCAGAGTCGAAAGACACGGAACATCGCACGAAAAACAGGGAGACAAGGGTCGCAGGCCCTGCAAAGATTCATCCCGAAGTCGGTGACTTCGGGATTTTTCGGCTATTCAACAGCCGAAAATGAACGATCTGCTGTCGCAAATGACCAATCAAAGGCGGAAAATCCGGAGTACATTTGCAACGTTCAAAAACAGATAAGACACATGCAACACGACAATTCGCGACTCTTTCTGCTGATCCTGCTGGGCATGCTCACGGCCTTCGGCCCCTTCGTCACGGACATGTACCTGCCGACGCTCCCTTCGATGGCGGGATTCTTCGCCACTTCATCGTCGATGGTCCAGATGGGACTGACGACCAGCATGATCGGACTGGCCGTCGGACAGCTCTTCTTCGGCCCGTTGAGCGACAAATACGGCCGCCGCAGGCCGCTGCTCGCAGCCATGGCGCTCTTCCTGGTATCGACCGTACTCTGCATCGCGGCGCACAGCATCGAACAGTTCGTCACCATGCGGTTCATCCAGGGGGTGGCCGCATCAGGCGGCATCGTCATCTCGCGTTCGGTAGCCACCGACAAGTTCTCGGGGGCCGAACTGGGGCGCATGCTGGCCGTGATCGGCGCAATCAACGGCGTGGCACCCGTCACGGCCCCGATCATCGGCGGAGCCCTGACCGACCGAATCGGCTGGCAGGGCATCTTCTGCATCCTGCTGGTCCTGGGTCTCGTCCTGCTTGCCGGAAGCTGGCACTATCGCGAGACCCTCCCCGCCGAACGCCGCAGCTCCGTGGCCTGGCGCGACATTCTCCACGGTTTCGGCAGCGTGCTCCGCAACCGCCGGTTCGTAGGCTACGTGCTCCAGTTCGGTTTCGCACAAGGCGTGCTGTTCGCCTACATCGCCTCCTCGCCCTTCATCACGCAGGAGCACTACGGATTCTCGGCCTTCGGCTTCAGCCTCTGCTTCGCCGCCAATGCCGTGGCGATCGGGGTGGCCGCAACTTCGGCGGTACGCTTCCGCCGCCCGGAACAGGGCACACTGACCGGATGCATCGGCATGATCGTTTTCGCCATAGCCGAAGCCGCAGCACTGGCCTCGAGCTGCAGTTTCTGGATCTACGAAGCGCTGCTCTTCGCCCTGCTCTTCTGTATGGGGCTGACCTTCACCACCTCCACCACACTGGCCATGGACTGCACACGCGAACACGCCGGCACGGCCTCGGCACTGCTCGGCGCCTCGGGATTCGCCTTCGGCGGCATCGTCTCGCCGCTGGTCGGCCTGGGCGACACGCTCCTCTCGACGGGAACGGTCTTCGTCGTCTGCGCCCTCTGTTCGTGGGGCAGCATCCGCTTCATCCTGCGCCGTCCCCAACGCTCGGCCGTTGCGGCCTGACAACCCGCACTCCGCCTCCGGGGACAAAAAACTCGGGATCTTGTTTGGATCCCGAGTTTTTCACTCTGCCGAGCCTTCTCCGGGGCGAACCGGGTCTTCCGAAGCTCTGCGATGCGGCGCAGCCGGAAGTGTTTCCAACTTTTTCCAGGCCGCAAACTGAATCTCAGTAAAGATCTTGCGGAACTTTTTCTCCTGCGTCTGGCGCCATGCCTCACGCTCCTTCGCGGCATCCTTTGCTCCGGTAAACTGCGGATGACCGCCACGTTCGATTCCATCGGGAGCTCCGGGATGTCCGACCATCCTGCCGGGACCGACCGGCCCCATGCCGGGTCCCATACCCGGGCCGCCGCCCATACCTCGAGGAGCGCCGAACCTTCCGGTCTGTGGCATCTGCGCCTTGAAATGTGCATAAAAAAGTTTGTAGACCTTACGGGTTTGTTTGTCATTGAGTCCGAGAGCCTGTTGCAGCCGCTGCGACTCGCGCATCGCCAAGGCGGAGGGATCACCCGGGCCGGCCGCCTCAAGTTCCAGGCCGGAAGCAACGGGTCGCTCAGGCAGCTGTGCACAAAGCGGCAGGGCGAGGTTCCCCAAGACAAAACAGAGGATGAAGAATCGTTTCATCGATTTGAGATTTTGGTCGGAAACGAAACGCAGGACTGGCGGAATTATTGTCCTGAAGAAACCGAAAAAAGCCGGGAAAATCCCGGCTTTCAGAGACCTTGCGGAGGCCCGGATCAGCGGCGCACCTTGACGATGATCTTGCGGATGTGGCCCTCGCCCACCATCGGGGCATGCCCGTCCTCGGGCAGAAGCATCGTAAACTGCCCCGGACGCACCGTATAGTAGGTCTGAGGCTCGTCGTCGAAGAGCTGGATGTCGTTTCCGGCATCGAACTCGGCAAGCGGCCGGCGGAGGTTACGGCGCTCGCTCCACCCGAACGACTCCTCGCGTCCGGAGATGAGCACCTGGATGTCGATGTACTCGTTGTGGACCTCTAGCTTGGCATCCGGCTTGCGCTTCAGATCGACATCCATCACGTTCACGTAGATGTCGCGTCCGTCGAGTTCGTGGATGCCCGGTTCGACAGCCGTCCAGTCGGTCGAGCCGATCAGCTCGAACGCCCGCGCAAGACGCGGATGAAGCGAACAGTAGAGTCCGCTGTTCTTCAGAGAATCGAAAATCATGGTTTTTTGAACTGTTTTGCAACGTCGCACGCCCCGGAATCGTCGCCGGGGAATGCAAATACAAAGATAGAAAGTTTTTTTCTATAACCAAATCTCGGGGAAAATGCTATATTTGTAAGACGAACATCAAAAAATTAACGAAACTATGGATTTTACGGAGATCAAACTGTCGGGCAAAACGCGCCGTGAGCACGATCTGCTCGGAGAAATGGAGATTCCCGAAGAGTATTACTTCGGTGTTCAGACCATGCGGGCCGTGGAGAACTTCCACATCAGCCGCGTGCGGCTCAACTTCTTTCCGCGCCTGATCCACGCGCTGGCTGACGTGAAGCAGGGGGCTGCAGCCGCCAACCGTGACCTGGGGCTGCTCGATCCGGCGATCGCCGACGCGATCACCCGGGCATGCGAAGAGCTGCGTGAAGACCGGTTCAACGAACAGTTCGTCGTGGACATGGTACAGGGAGGCGCCGGCACATCGACGAACATGAACGCCAACGAGGTGATTGCCAACCGGGCGCTCGAACTGCTCGGCCACCACAAGGGCGAATACAGCTACTGCCACCCGAACAACCACGTCAATCTCTCGCAATCGACCAACGACGCCTACCCGACGGCCGTGCGCATCGCACTGGCCCGGAGCATCGACAGCGCCGTGACGTCGCTGCAGGAGCTCATCGCCGCATTCCACGCCAAGGGCGAGGAGTTTGCCGACATCATCAAGATGGGCCGCACGCAGCTGCAGGACGCCGTGCCGATGACCCTCGGGCAGGAGTTCGAGGCCTACGCCGCAACGCTGACCGAGGAGATCGACCGTCTGAAGACCAACATGCGGCTCTTCTACGAGATCAACATGGGTGCCACGGCCATCGGTACGGGCATCAACGCCGACCCGGACTATGCGGAGCTCTGCACCAAGCACCTGCGCGAGATCACGGGCCTGCCCCTGACCAAAGCCGCCAACATGATCGAGGCGACGAGCGACACGGGTGCCTTCATCATGAACTCGTCGGCCCTCAAGCGTCTGGCCGTGAAACTGTCGAAGATCTGCAACGACCTGCGCCTGCTCTCGTCGGGCCCGCGCTGCGGTCTCAACGAGATCAACCTCCCGCCGCGCCAGCCGGGATCGTCGATCATGCCCGGAAAGGTCAATCCGGTCATTCCCGAGGTGGTCAATCAGGTGGCCTTCCGCGTCATCGGCAACGACCTGGCCATCACGCTGGCCTCCGAAGCCGGACAGCTCGAGCTCAACGTCATGGAGCCGATCATCGTCCTCTCGCTCTTCGAGAACATCGAGATGCTGGTCAATGCCATGAATACGCTGCGCGAGAAGTGCATCGTCGGCATCACGGCCAACCCGGAGGTGTGCCGCCGCATGGTCTACAACAGCATCGGTCTGGTCACGGCCCTCAACCCCTATCTGGGCTACGAAACCTCGACGATGTTGGCCAAGGAGGCCCTGCAGAGCGGAAAGGGCATCTACGACCTGGTGCTCGAGCACAAGCTCATGGACGAGGAGGAGCTCAACAAGATCCTGCGTCCCGAGAACATGGTGCATCCGCGCAAGAAGATCACGGAGTAGCGCGACTGATCGAAAACGAAAAATATCCGGCAGGCCATCTCGGCCTGCCGGACATTTTTTTCTCGGGGACAACTTCGGGTCCGCCGCCCTACTTGCGCGGCGTGCGTTTCAGACGCACGACAACGGGCAGGTGGTCCGAGAAGGTCACTTCGGGAACCTCGTAGACCACGGCCCGGAACTCGGGCGAGGTGAGCACGAAATCGATGCGCAGCATGTTGAAGAAACCGCGGTAGGTATACGAATAGCCCGAACCGCAGTCGCTGAAGGCATCGTCGAGTCCGGCAGCCATCCGGCGGTAGACATACGACACGGGGGTGTCGTTGAAGTCGCCGCAGACGATCCGCGGAGTCCGCGTAGCCTCGATCACCGCGGCAATGCTGTCCACCTGATAGGCCCGAAGCTCGCTGTTCTCGCGCAGGCGGCTCACGATACTGCGGATCTTCACCTCACGGGCCGTATCGGAGAGGATGCGGGAGGTGATGAAGTCGTTGTCGTCGGCATTGATGGCCGTCGAGCGGAGGTGGTTGTTGAAGACCCGGACCGTATCGTCGTCGATCAGCACGTCGGCCCAGACCGCCGAATGAGGCGACAGAACGGTAGCCGAGCGCAGGATGCGGTATTTGCTCAGGATAATCATCGAGGCCCCGACAAGCGAGTCGGGAGCCGAAGTCTGCCCGAAACGGGCGCTCTCATAGGAGTCGGAGAGGATACGGAAACGCTCCGAGCGGTCGGCCAGACGGCCGTTGAACTCCTGCAGGCAGACGATATCGGGATCGAGCCGTTCGATCAGCTGCACGACGCTGTCCACACTGCTCTGGCCATCCTCACCGTAGAAGCCGCGGACGTTGTAGGACATGAACTCGAAGGTCCCGCGGTCGGAGACCTCGCCGTAGGTGCGCCGGATCTCGGGCCGCCAGAAGAGCGACACGTCGAAGAGGCCGATGAAGACGACCGCCAGCATCGTGAGCGCCTGCACGCGCCGCCAGCGGATCACCCAGTAGAGCATCAGCACCACGGCCGCCACATAGACGGCCGGAGCGGCCAGCCCCAGCACGGGCAGAAACCACACCCGCCCCGGATTGACATAGGGTACGAAATAGGTGACGACCATCACCGCCCCCACCGCCAGCGAGCAGAGCGTGAGCAGTGCGTCGAGCAGCCGCAGCACCCCTCTCCGGCGCCCCTTCCTCGGGCCGCGCGAACCGTAACCGTCGTAGTATGCGTTGTCGCTCATGGCTGTCAGAACCGGATCGCACCGTTACGCTTCCACCACTGCAGCAGCAGGTAGCCCCACAGCATGCCGCCCACGTGGGCGAAGTGGGCCACATTGCCGCCGTAACCGGTCCAGCCGAGGAAGAGTTCGATCACGCCATAGATGATGACGAACCATTTGGCCTTCAACGGAATCGGCGGGATGAGCAGCATGATGACGGCATTGGGGTGCATGACGCCGAAGGCGAGCAGCAAACCCATCACGGCACCCGACGCGCCGACAAGCTGGATTGGCAGTTCGCCGGCCAGCCAGGCCGTGGCGACCTGGATCAGCGCCGCACCGATGCCGCAGACCATGTAGTAGATGAGGAAGCGCTTCGAGCCCAGTTCGTACTCCAGCGTGCGCCCGAACATCCACAGACCGAACATGTTGAAGAAGATGTGCTCGAAATTGGCGTGCAGGAACATGTAGGTGATGAACTGGTAGGAGTGGAACTCCATACCCAGAAACTCCGGAGCCCCGACCGAGAGGGCGAACAGGCGGTAGATCTGGTCGCCGACGGGCAGCAGCATGGTGGCCATATAGGCCAATACATTTATGATAATCAGGTTCTTGACAACCGGAGGCGTCTGAAAATACGGATTCATGGACGTTTGAAATTTCTGCAAATGTACGTTTTTTTCACCGAATTATCCCAGTTTGGCGCGCAACTCTTCGGGCGTGATTTCGACAAGGATGGCTTTGCCCGAGGGCGAGAAGCTGACGTTGCCCGTCGCGGCGAGCTGCGCCAGCAGGGACTCGGCCTCCTCGCGGCCCAGACTCCGCGGAGCGGTGCGGGCACCGCTGCGGGCCATGACGGAGGCGATGCGTTCGCGCCGCACGTCGGCAAGCAGCACGGGGGTCGAGAAGGCCTGCAGCAGGTCGTAGATCATCGAGTCGATCGCATCGGCCGGGAGGTCGGCCGGGGTGCCCTTCACCTCGACAGCCCCCGCACCGCAGCACTCGATGTCGAAGCCCAGCGAAGCAAATTCCACAGCGTGCTCCTCCAGCAGGTCGTACTCCTCGGCCGAGAGCACCAGCCGCTCGGGGAAGAGTAGCTGCTGGCTCACGGCCGTCGAACAGCCGGCCATGCGGAGGTACTCCTCATAGAGGATCCGCTCCCGGGCCCGGCGAATGTCCACAACGACGAAACGGCCGTCGAGCAGCGCCGCAAGAAGCCCTCCTCCCAACGACAGGGGGTCGGAAAACTCCGGATGCGCACCGACCTCAAGGCGACTCTGCGTGCACTCCGCATCATCCGAAGAGACGAAATCGAGCGAACTCTCGCCGAACTCACCGCCCGATACGATGTCGGTGAACTCCTCACCGGCCTCACCGCCCGACGGAACGGACAGGCAGCCGCCGTCGAACGAAGCATCCGAAGCGATGTCGTCGAACGCCTCGCCGTCACCGGCAGCGCCGCCCCACGCCGCAGTCGGACGGACAGTCGGGATACGGGGCACCGGAGCCGGATCCAGCGGACGGACCGACGGCGGCACCGTCGGGGTCCGCATCGCCGGAGCGGCGGCATCGGAGAGGCTCCCGCCTCCCATGGCCTCGGCCGGATCGCTCCACGGGACATCGAATCCCGTGAAATCGACATTCGGATCGGGGGCCGAAGGGTCGATATACTCCTCACGGAAGGGATTGTAGTCGTTGTTGGACATGGCCTTCGGCTCGTTGTAGACGACCCCGCGCTGCAGGACGGGGATATCGACCTGCCCCTCGCTGTCGAAATCCATCAGGGGCACCGCTCCCGTCTTGGCCAGCGTCTCGCGCACGGCGGCATGGACGATCTGCCACACGGCCTCCTCGTCGGCAAACTTCACCTCGGTCTTCTGCGGATGGACATTGACGTCGATCCGTCCGGGATCGATACTGAGGTAGAGGAAATAGGAGGGCTGTGCATTGACGGGAATAAGCTTCTCGTAGGCCTTCATCACGGCACTCGTGAGGTAGGTGCTCTTGAAATAGCGCCCATTGACGAAGAGATACTGCTCCGTGTTGCGTTTCTTGGCCGCGGCCGGCCGGCCGATGAATCCCGCAATCGAGGCGATCGAGGTCTCGGCCCCCACCTCCAGCAGGTTCTGCTTGATGTGCCGTCCGACCACATCGACGATGCGGCCGGCCAGAGAAGAGGCCGGAAGCGAATAGACCGGGGCATCGTTGGCATAGAGTTCGAAGGCGATCTGCGGATTGCACAGCGCAACCCGCTGGAACTCGCTCTTGATCTGCGCCGCCGAGGTCGTGCTCTTGTCCAGGAACCGGCGGCGGGCCGGAACGTTGTAGAAGAGGTTGCGCACGAAGAACTGCGAGCCGACGGGGCACATCACGGGACGCTGCCCGGCGAACTGCCCGCCGTTGATCTCGGTTTGGGTGCCCATCTCGTCGTCGGCCTGCCGCGTGCGGAGCTCGACCTGTGCCACGGCGGCGATCGAGGCCAGCGCCTCGCCGCGGAAACCGAACGTATGGAGGGCATAGATGTCCTCCACGTCGCGGATCTTGCTTGTGGCATGGCGGTCGAAGGCCATGCGCGCGTCGATGGGCGACATGCCGCAACCGTCATCGACGATCTGGATCAGCTCGCGGCCCCCGTCGCGGAAATTGACCTTCACCGAAGCGGCTCCGGCGTCGATGGCGTTCTCCATCATCTCCTTGACCACCGACGAGGGGCGATTGACCACCTCACCCGCGGCGATCTGATTGGCGACCACCTCGGGCAACAATCTGATTTTATCTGCCATCTGCCGTTATTCTTCTTCGTAATCGTTCGGGACGACCAGGATCGGGGCATAGGGATCGAACGTCCCCTGCTCAACCTGCGTCTGCCCGGCCGGTGTCTTTCCCTGCTGTGCCCGCAGGAAGAACTCGGCCAGCTTCGGATAGAGCAGGTAGATGAAGAGCATGACGAAGACCGCCGCCACGACCATCTTCAGCACCCGCGTCCGGCCCCGCCCCTGCTCGCCGGCATGGCGGGCGGCACGTGCGTCGCGCTGCGTGCGGATGTATTGTCCGGGGGTGTATTCACGCCCGGCATCCTCGGCCCGCTCGCCGCGCAACTCGGCCCGGCGCTGCTCGCGCGCCTCCTTCTCGGGATCGTAGTAGCGCGGAATGTAGTTGAACTTGTTCGCGTGTTTCTTGAACGGGGAAAAGCCTAACATAGCTGCTCTGAACTAATTTTCGGTAAAGATACGAATATCTTCCGAGATTTATTGCTTTCGGTGCCCCGGCACCGCGATTTTATCGCTTCAGACGCGCGGGCCGCATACGGCAAACCCCTGCCGGTGGCAGGGGCTGCAGCGTCGGAACGCTCTCCGCCGGGCCGCACGGCCCGTCAGCGGAAGAAACTCTTCATGCGTTCGAAGATGTTCTGATTCTTGACCGACTCGGCGTGCTGGAAATCGGGCTGCTGGGCCAGCTGCTCGACCAGGCGCTTCTCCTCGGCGGTGAGTTTCGACGGGATGGTGATGTCCACGACAACCAGCTCGTCGCCGCGGCCGTAGCCGTTCACCTCCGGCAGACCCTTGCCGCCCAGACGCAGGACCTTGCCGGCGTGCGTTCCGGGAGCGATCTTGATCTTGGCCCGTCCGTCCACGGTCGGCACCTCGACCGTACCGCCCAGCAGGGCCGTCGTCACCGTAATGTTGAGGTTGTGGATCAGGTCGTTGCCGTCGCGCACCAGCTCGGGATTCGGCTCCTCCTCGATGAGCACCTGCAGGTCGCCGTTCACGCCGCCGTGGCGCGCCGCATTGCCCTTGCCCGAGACGGTGAGCACCATACCCTCGCCCACTCCGGCCGGGATCTGGATCTCAACGACCTCGTCGCCGCGTAGCGTACCCTCGCCCTTGCACTTGTCGCAGGGGGCCGTGATCACCTTGCCCGCGCCGCCGCACGTGGGGCAGACGCCCTGGGTCTGCATGCGGCCGAAGAAGGTGTTCTCGACACGCGTCACATAACCCGTCCCGTTGCAGGTCGAGCAGGTCGAATAGGCGTTCGTATCGCGGGCGCCCGTGCCGCCGCACTTGTCGCAGGCGATCGTCTTGGTGATCTTGAGCTTCTTCGTGACGCCGTTGGCCACCTCCTGCAGCGTGAGCCGCACCTTGACACGGATGTCCGTACCGCGGTTCACCCGCCGGCCGCCCGACGACGAGGAGCGGAACCCGCCCCCGAAATGGCCGCCGAAGATATCGCCGAACTGCGAGAAGATGTCCTCCATCGAGAAGCCGCCGCCGCTGAAGCCGCCGAAGCCGCCGGCCCCGCCCGCAGCGCCGCTCATCCCGGCGTGTCCGAACTGGTCGTAGCGGGCACGCTTGTCGGGATTCGACAGCACGTCGTAGGCCTCGGCCGCCTCCTTGAACTTCTCCTCGGCCTCCTTGTCCCCGGGGTTCTTGTCCGGGTGGTACTTGATGGCCGCCTTGCGGTAGGCCTTCTTTATCTCGTCGGCATTGGCGTTTTTCGAAACGCCCAACACCTCGTAGTAATCTCTTTTCTCTGCCATGATCCTACTCTCCTACAACGACTTTCGCGAAGCGAAGCACCCGTTCGCCCAGACGGTAGCCCGTCTGCACGACGTCGATGACCTTGCCCTTCTTCTCCTCGCCGGCAGCGAAGCGGGCCACGGCCTCGCACAACTCCGCGTCGAACTCCTTGTCCTTGACTTCGATCTCCGTGACGCCCTTCTGACGCAGCGCCTCGGTGAACTTCTGCGCGATGAGCTGCACGCCGGCACGCAGCGCCTCGATGTCGTCGCTCTTCTCCATTGCCGCCACGGCCCGCTGCACGTCATCACGCACGGGAAGCATTGCCAGCAGGACGTCGCGCCCGCCCGTCTCGACAAGCTCCATCTTCTCGCGGATCGTACGCTTGCGGTAGTTGTCGAACTCGGCCTGCAGGCGCAGGTACTTGTCCTGCCATTCGGCCAGCACCGACTCGAGTTCGGCCGCGGCTTCGCCTTCGGGACGCTCGCCTTCGACTGACATCGTGTCAGCAGACGCTGCCGCAGCGTCTGCCATATTGGCATCCGCCACCGTTTCCGCGGTCGTCTGTCCGGTCTCAGGAGCGCTCTTCTCGCCGTCCTTAACGGCCTCATTATAAACTTTTTCCTCTTTCATATCTGGTATTTTTTCGGTTTTTCCGCCTCTATTTGCGCAAATTGCATACCAACCGGCCGGCAAGGGCTCATCCGATGATGAAAATCGCCGGACGTTTGTTCATTTCGGGCAGCGGCTGCCGCTGCCACTCGGCCACGGTACGGGTTATGATCCGCTCGCCGGGGGCCGTGACATCGACGGCCAGAGTCAGCCGCGTCGTCGGAGCGAGCGTGCGCAGGAGCTCCTCGAAGAGTTTCACGTTGCGGTAGGGAGCCTCGATGAAGAGCTGCGACTGTCCTTCGGCCTGGGCGCGGCGTTCGAAGAAGCGGATCGCCCGGGACCGCTCGGGCGGCTTGACGGGGAGGTATCCGTTGAAGGCGAACGACTGCCCGTTGAGTCCCGAGGCCATGAGCGCAAGCAGGATCGACGATGGTCCGACCAGCGGCACGACCCGAATGCCGCAGCGATGGCACTCCGCAACCACGGCCGCACCCGGATCGGCGACACCCGGCACGCCCGCCTCGGAGATCACCCCGGCCGAACGCCCCGCAAGCAGGGGTTTGACCAGCTCCCCGACCTCGCGCTCGGCAACCGTATGTTCGTTCAGTTCGCGGAACTCCAGTTCGTCGATCGGGCGCGTCACGCCCGCCTTCGACAGGAAACGCCGCGCCGTGCGCGTATTCTCGACGATGAAGTAGTCCAACGAGTCCATCACGGCGCGGTTCGACGCCGGGAGCACGTCCCACGGGGCGGTCTCGTCCGAGATCGGACAGGGGATCAGATAGAGGGTTCCTGCAACCATTACTCCTTGAGGTAGATTCGTTTGACGCGGCTCGAAACCGACGTCATGATTTCATAGGGGATCGTATCGAGCACGCGGGCCATCGTTTCGAGGTCGTTGCCCGCTTCGGGCGAGAAGATCGTCACCTCGTCGCCCTCCTCCACGCCTGCGATCTCCGTGATGTCGATCATGCAGCTGTCCATGCAGACCCGTCCGACGATCGGCGCCGGAGATCCGGCCACGAGCACCGACCAGCGGCCGCAGCCCAGATGGCGGTCCAGTCCGTCGGCATAGCCCACGGGGATCGTCGCCGTGACGCTCGGGCGCGTGAGGCGTCCGGCACGCCCGTAACCGACCGTCTCGCCGGCCGCCAGGTGCTTGATCGCGACGATCCGGGTCCGGAGCGTCGAGACGGGACGCAGCGACGGGTTGTGCTGCCACCCGAAGCCGTAGAGCCCCAGTCCGAGGCGGCACATGTCGTACTGCGCCTCGGGGAAGCGCTCAATGGCCGCCGAGTTGGCCGTGTGGCGGATCACCGGATAGGGCAGCGCCTCGACCAGCCGCGTGCTCATCCGGTCGTAACGGGCGATCTGCGCCCGCGTGTAGGCATCCTCCTCGGGCATGTCGGCGCAGTTCAGGTGCGAGAAGACCGTCGCCACCTTCACCTCCGGGCGCAGGGGCAGCACCTCGCACAAACGGTCGATCTCCTCCTCCATGAAGCCGAGCCGGTGCATGCCCGTATCGAGTTTCAGGTGGATCGGATAGCGGAACTCCCCGGCATGCGAGACGGCCGAAGCGAAGTCATCGAGCGACCGGAAGCTGTAGATCTCGGGCTCGAGCCGGTTGGCGATCATCAGATCGAAGCTGTCGGCATCGGCGTTCAGCACCACGATGGGCATCGTGATGCCCCGCTCGCGCAGCAGCACCCCTTCGTCGGCAAAGGCCACGGCAAGGTAGTCCACCCCCTGGTGCTGGAGCATCTGCGCCACCTCGAAGTCACCCGCGCCGTACGACGCGGCCTTGACCATCGCCACGAGCTTCGTACCGTGGGAGAGCTGGGCGCGGAAATAGTTGAGGTTATGGATCATGGCATCGAGATCGACCTCCAGCACGGTGGTGTGGCTCTTGCGTGCCAGCGCATGGGCGATCTTCTCGAAACGGAAGTCGCGGGCGCCCTTCAGCAGCACGGCGCGGCCGGCCACGGCCCCGCGGCCGATGCGGGCAATGCACTCGTCGGTCGAGGCATAGAACTCCCGATCGCACGCAAAGAGCGCGGCGTAGCGTTTCAGGCGGGGCCCGATGCCGATGAAGGTGTCGATGCCGGCACGCGAGACCATGCCCGCCACGCGGCTGTAGAGTTCGTCGTCCGACAGACCGCTCTGCGCGATGTCCGACAGGATGAGGGTACGCCGCCGCGAGAGCGCCACGTTGTGCAGGTAGTCGAGGGCCAGGGCCAGCGAATTGAGGTCGAGGTTGTAGGCGTCGTTGATGAGCACCGAGTCGTTGATACCCTCCTTGACTTCGAGGCGCATGGCTACCTCGGGGGCCGAGGCGAACGACGGGGCCGGGAACTCCATGGCCGCACAGAAGGCCTCGACGATCTGGGCGTTGCGCCGCGAGGCCTCGTTGCCGATGACCGACTCCGGGATGCGGGGATATGCGGCCGCATCGTAGAGCTTCCGCTCGGCGAAATGCGAGGCGATCAGGCGCCCGAGCGGCTCGTAGTAGCTGTGGTAGACGATCTTCGACGCGCTGCGCGCCAGTGTCATCTTCTCGAGGCACTTCTGTTCGAGGTTCAGGAAGTTTTCCTGATGGGCGTCGCCGATCGAGGTGAAGACCACCACGTCGGGGCGGATGATACGCTCGAGGCGCTCCATCTCACCGGGTTTCGAGATGCCGGCCTCGAAGATGGCCAGCTGTTCGTCGCCCTCGAGCATCAGCACCGAAAGGGGCACACCCAGCTGCGAGTTGTAGCTCTTGGGCGAGCGGTAGCACTTCATCCCCGCGGGGAGCTCCTCGGCCAGCCACTCCTTGATGACGGTCTTGCCGTTCGAGCCCGTGATGCCCACGACCGTACCGCGGAAACGGGCCCGGTGGTAGGCAGCCAGCGACTGCAGCGCGTCGATGGCATTCTCCACCACGACGTAGCCGCACCCCTCGGCCGGCTCGACGGGGCGCTCGACCAGAAAGGCGCGCACGCCCCGCCCGCACATCTCCCGGATGTAGTCGTGCGAATCGTGGTTGGCGCCCCGCATGGCCACGAACATCGGACCCGTGGCCAGCTCGCACGTCAGCGAACGGCTGTCGGTCACCACCGACTGCACCTCGCGGTCGCAGCCGGAAAAGACGCCGCCCGTGATGGCGGCGATCTGTGAAAGAAGGTATTTCATAAAAAACCTGTATTGTTGGACGGTTGCCCGTCAAAAAATCGGTCAGACGGCGAAGGTTACGATCGTGATGCCGGCACCGCCCCGGTCGGCGTGCTCGTCGGCGACCGAAGCGACGTCGGGCACCGTGCGCAGGTAGCGGCGGATCTCCTCCTTCAGGGCGCCGGTACCCTTGCCGTGGAGGATCGAGACCGACCCCACGCCGAGCATCAGCGCGTCGTCCACGAAATCCTGCACGGCCTCCAGCGCCTCGGCGGCCCGCATGCCGCGCACGTCGATGTGGTCCTTGAAGTTGAGCTTGCGCGCCGAAATGTCGGCCGAGACCACCGTCCGGGCCGTCACGGGGCGCGTCGCCTCGCGATATTCGCGGTTCGAGACAACGGTGAGCTGCGCCTTGTCCACCGTGGTGAGTATCTGTCCGAAAGCCACCTGGGCCTTGCGGCCCTTGATCGAGCGCACCTCGCCGACCATCTCCTGCCCGGCCATGCGGACCTTCGAGCCCTCGACCACCTCGCGGGGCTGCTCCGCAACGGGCGCCGCCGCCTGTTTGGGCTCACTTCCCTCGCGGGCCTTCCGCTCGGCCCGGCGCTGGCGCCGCCGCTCGATGCGCTCCATCTCGCGCGCCACCGAAGCATCGTGTTCGGCCGTATCGGCCTCATCGACCTTTTCGCGGAAGTCGTCCAGTTCGCGGCGCGCTAGGCGTGTCAGCTCCTTCTCGGCCTGCGCCTCGCGGATCGTGCGGATCGTATTCTCGATCTGCCGGTTGGCGTCGGCAATGAGCTGCTGCGCCTCCTGCTTGGCCCGCCGCAGGATCTCCTGCCGCTCGGAGCGGATCTTCGAGAGCTGCTCGGCATAGTTCTGCTCGAGCTCCTCGACCTTGCGGTCCGTCAGGCGGATGCGGTCGCGCTTCTGCTCCCAGTAGTGCTTGTCGCGCGCGATCTCGCGCAACTGCTTCTCGATGTTGATGTGGTCCGAGCCGGCCTTCTCGCTGGCCGCACGGATGATCTCCTCCGGGAGGCCGATCTTGCGGGCGATCTCCACGGCAAACGAACTGCCCGGCTTGCCCATCTCGAGGCGGAAGAGCGGACGGATGCGCTGCACGTCGAAGGTCATCGCGCCGTTGGCGATGCCCTCGGTGTTCGACGCATAGTATTTGATGTTGGCGTAGTGCGTGGTGATGACACCGTAGCAACCCCGGTCGAGCAGCCGCTCGAGGATCGCCTCGGCGATGGCCCCGCCGATCGTGGGCTCGGTACCCGAGCCGAACTCGTCGATGAGCACCAGCGTGCGGTCGGAGGCCCCGGCCAGCATGTGCTTCATGTTGAGCAGGTGCGACGAATAGGTCGAGAGGTCGTTGTCGATCGACTGTTCGTCGCCGATGTCGATGAAGATGCTCTCGAAGACGGGCAGTTCCGAAATCTCCGACGTCGGGACCAGGAACCCGCACTGGAACATGTACTGCACGATGCCCGTGGTCTTCAGGCAGACCGACTTGCCGCCGGCGTTCGGGCCCGAAATGACGAGAATGTGCTTGCGGCGGTCGAGCTGCAGATCGAGCGGCACGATCTCGCGGCCGGCGGCACGCAGCGTCTGCTGCAGCAGCGGGTGGCGGGCCGTGCGGAGCACCAGGCGGTCGTCGGTCGAGAGGATCGGGCGCACGCAGCCGTTCTCCGAAGCCCAGCGTCCCTTGGCCCGCAGCATGTCGATCTCGGCGAGGTAGTCGCCCGAGTCGGCGATCAGGGCGGCATCGGGACGGATCGAGTCGGTGAATTCCGAGAGGATGCGGACGATCTCGCGCCGCTCCGAATACTCCAGCTCGCGCAGTTCGTTGTTGATCTCCACAACCTCGACCGGCTCGACATAGAAGGTCTTCCCGGTGGCCGACTCGTCGTGGATGAATCCGTTGAGTTTGCGTTTGTTGGCTGCGGCGACGGGGATCACGGCCCGACCGTCGCGGATCGAGATCTGCGCATCGGCATCGACGATCCCGGCCCCCTTGGCCGAAGCCAGGACGGCCTGCAGGCGCTTGGCTGCCTGCCCCTCGCGTTCGCGGATCGCGCGCCGGATCTCCTGCAGGGCCGGCGAGGCGTTGTCACGGACGTTGCCGAAACGATCGACGATCGCATCGATGCGCCGGACGATCTCGGGGAACGCGGCCACGCCGTGCGTGCGGTCCCAGAGCGTCGGATAGCGATCCTGACGGTTGAGGATGAACGAGATGACACCGCCGAGGGCCGACAGCGCCCGGTGCAGCGTGACGACCTCCTCGACGTCGAGGAACGTTCCCTCGACGCGCAGTTTGGCGACGATCTGGTCGATGTCGGGGTATTCGCCTCCGGGAAAGTCGTGCTCCATGTCGAGGAGCAGGCGCATCTCGTCGGCCAAAGCCAGCCGGCGTTCGATTTCGCGCGGCGAGGTGGAGAACTGCTCGGAGGCGATCCGCTCACGGGCCGCGCGCATGGTACAAAGGGCTGCGACCTGCTCGCGGAGCCGGTCGAAACCTATTTTCTGCTCGAAGGAAGCAGGATATATCATTGCTGTAAAATTAACTTTTCATCGTCCGCAGGCTCCACCCGGAGCGGGATTCCACCCTGCTGCGGAACGGGATCCGTTCAGGGGAACGCGCCGACGCCCCTTCACGCAGGCTCCGTCGTCGCCGCGGGACCGCCGCTCACTGCGCCCGCTTCAGGGAGTCGCGCTCGGCCCGGGCGGCCTCTTTGGCAGCTTTGCGCAGCGCCTTGGCCTTCATTTTCTCGGGATCGCGGCCGAAGAGCGAGAAATGCACGTAGCGGCCCGGATAATTCTTCAGATCGGCAAGCAGCGCCGCGAGGTTGCTGCCGGCCGTAGTCAGCGAATCGTAGAGCGCCGGGTCGTTCACCAGACGTCCTACCGTGCCCTCGCCGGCCTCGATCCGCTCGAGCAGACTGCCCACCTGTCCGACGGCGTCGGAGAGCTTGCGGGCGAATTCCGCCTCGGCCAACTCCCCCGTAACGTCATTCAGGTTGCCCACGATGCTGTCCACGCGGGGCGCATTCTCGCCCAACATGTCGGCGAACTCCGTCAGGTTGCGCACGGCCTCCTGCAGGTTGCTCTTCTCGGAATCGAGCAGCTGCGCCAGGTCGCCCGAGAGGTTGTTGAGGTTTCCGAGCGTTCCGGAGATGTTTTCGCCGTTCTCCTCCAGCAGGCGGTTAATGTTGCCGAGCGTGAGCGAAAGTTCGTCGGTCACCTGCGAGATCTTCTGCTTGAAGAACTCCAGTTCCGAACCGGCCATGTCCATCAGGTCGCGGTTGCGGCTCGAACGGAGCGTGTCTCCCTTTTCGAGGTAGGTGTCCGACTCCCCATAGGTCACCTCGATGGCCTTGGCGCCCATGAGGCTGCTGCTGACGATCTTCGCCTCGGAATCCGACGGGATGCGGTACTGCCGCTTGATGGTCAGCTGCAGGATCACCTTGTCGCTGCGCTGCGGATCGAACGAGATTCCGGTCACGGTGCCGATCTTCACACCCTGCATCATGACCGACGATGCCGACTGCACGCCATTGACCTGGTCGTAGGCGGCGTAATAGACCGTATTACGGCCGAAAATGTCAAATCCCTTGAGGAATCGGATTCCGGCCCATGCGGCGATGATCATCGCCACGGCGAAGATTCCGATTTTGGCTTCTCTTTTCATATCACGAATTTCTTATTCTCCTTGTTATTTGACGACTCTGCCGCCCTGCACGCTCACCACGAACGCCTCGGGGAAGGCCTTACGCACCTCGCGCAGCCGCTTCTGGGCCGCCGCACGGTCGGCATATTCGCCGACGCAGTATTTATAGGGGAAACGACCCTCGGAGGCATACTCCTTCACCTTGCCGCGGTACGAACGGAACTGCGACGAGGTGAGCGGCACCGCCTTCGAACTGGCCATCACCTGCACGGCATAACGCAACGGCTGCTCCGCGGCCGGAGCCTTCGCCCCCTGTCCCGCGGCCGAAGCCTGCTTTTCCCCGGCAGCCGGACGGGACGGGACGGAACGGGACGTATCCTTGGCCGTTTCCTTGGCCGTTTCCTTGGCCGGAGCGGGAGCCGGACGGGGCTTTTCCCGGGCCGTATCTTCGGCCGGGACGGCAGGCTCCGCAGGCGCGGCCCCGCCTTCCGACTTGCGGATCTTGAGCACATAGTCCGAATAGTCGCGCACGGCCTGGTAGATGTTGCGGGCGATCTCGTTCTGTCCCTTCTCCGACTTCATGTAGGCCATCTCCTGCGGATTGGTCATGAAGCCGATCTCGGTCAGCACACCCGGCATGTCGGTGGCATAGAGCACCCGCAGCAGCTGGGGCTTCACCCCGCGCGAGTGGCGGCCGCTGGAGATGTAGTTGTTCTGTACGAAGCGGGCCAGCGCCATGCTGTACTCGCCGTAGGTAAACTGCAGGTTCTGGATGTAGGCCCGGACGATCGCCGCGGTCCGCTCGTCCGACATGTCGATCAGGTCCTCGCGGTTGCTCTCGTAGAGTGCATTCTCGTTGTAGCGCTGCTCCTTGGGGCTCTCGCCCATGATGAGCGTCTCGACCCCGCGGGCTGCCGTGGCACGGGCAGCATTGACGTGGATCGAGATGAAGAGGTCGCCCCCGGCGCCGTTGGCGATGTCGGCACGCGCCTGCAGGTCGTCGGCCAGGGTCTTGCCCAGTTCCTTGTCGGTCTTGCGCGTGTAGACCACCTTCACACCCGGCATCCCCTGTTCGATCAGGCGGCCGACCTTGAGAGCCACCTTCAGCGTCAGGTCCTTCTCGTAGACCCCGCCGTAATGCGCCCCGGGAAACTTGCCGCCGTGGCCGGCGTCAATCACCACGACCTCGACCCCGTGTGCAATATTCGCGCTGCGGACTACGTTTGTCAGAAGCGTAGCCGCCGCCAGTACGAGGAGGAAGAGGAACCGTGTGCGCATATTTAGTGGTATCAAGTGCAGGCTATCTGTAAATTTTTACCTATCTTTGTCGCGCCTTGCACGCCGCATGGAGCCGAATAAGCCCCTGGGGCGGGCGTTTTTGCCGACTTGTCGGCAAAGGTACGGAAATTTTTGGAATTTTGAACAGCGTAAGGGTAAAATATCTCTTGTCGGCGACG
>ERZ827088.959-NODE-959-length-38657-cov-7.546241_pt1 | contig 38657 bp, 59 predicted proteins | sample MGYA00519922_ERZ827088 | MGnify/ENA primary metagenome ERZ827088 (study PRJEB31778, sample SAMEA3449254) | human gut metagenome | biome: human gut; feature: human-associated habitat; material: faeces | place: United Kingdom | collected 2010/2012 ...
CCTCCATCAGCGCGTTGCTGCGCTCCATTTGCGCGGCGATGCGGCCCTCCATCTGGCTGCGCTCGCGGTCGCGCTGCGCCCGCTCGTTCACCTCGTCCTGCTTTCGCTCCTCGCGCTTGAGGTCGATGTTCGCCTTGCGCTCGTTCTGGGCCTTGAACTCTTCGAGGAACTGCTTGCCGAAGTACAGGACCACTAGGACGAGCAGCGCGCCGAAAAGCGACCCGGGGCCGTACGGCGCGAAGACTTCCAGCACGTCGGTCATTCGTTTTCTCACCTCCTCGAATCGCTGCCGCGATTGTCCGCGAGGTGTCGCCGGGCAAAAGAAAAGCGCCCCCGAAGGGGCGCTCGCTACTCCTGCGGCGCTTCCGGCTGGTCGGGCTCCATGGCTTCCAGCTCGTTGATGCGGTCGCGCCACGTCTGGCGCTGCGAGATGATCTCGGCCACCTCCTTGGCAGCTGCGGCGATGGCCGAGAGCAGGTCGGTGATGGACGATGCGGAGAAGATGCGCTCCACCGCCTTCATGACCTTGTAGTCGCTCTGCTCAAGCTGCTGTTTGTAGCCGTTGATCTCCCCGGCGATTTCCTGTTCCGTCATGGGTCGCTCCTTCCGTTGCTAGGGTAGGGGCATGTTCCCATCCGTGTCGCCTCCAGGTTTGGATTGCATTGAGCAACCCCCCCCGCGGGATTTCCGAACAGGCTGCGGTACAGCGCGTCCATGGCCCGCACGCTGCGGTGCGCTTCCAGCCGCTTCATGCCTCCGCGCCAGCTCTGGTAGCTCTGCTCCACCTGCTCGGGGGTCATGATGCCATCGGCGACCATGCGGGCCATCTTCTTGAGCTTGCGGCGCTCCCGCGTTATGGAGTCTCGGCACGGCTTCACGACTATGCGGCCCGTCTCCGTGTAGAAGATGCGCTTCTTCAGCCACGTGAACCCGCGCGTGAGCTTCACCACGCGCGTCTTGCGCGGGTTCAGCTCGATGCCCAGCTCGGCGCATTTGCCCTCTATCAGCAGCAGGCACACCTGCAAGTAGTCCTTGGACTCGTGTATCAGGTAGAAGTCGTCCATGTAGCGCCCGTAAGACTCGGGGCGCAGCATCTCGGTCACGTAGTGGTCGATGCGGTTGGGGTGGGCCACGGCGCATATCTGGTTCGGCTCGCTGCCCAGCCCCAGGCCCACATCGCCCTGCGCGTCTATCAGGCGGTGCTCCAAGGCGACCACGCGCGGATCTAGCAGCGCGGAGGCCACCTGGTCTTTGACGGGTTGGTGCGCTATGCGCGCGAAGTAGTCGGAGAAGTCGCCCAGGAGGATGTAGCCCTCGCGGCCGTGCCGCCTCCAGTGGTCGGCCAGGTGGCGCTTGAGCAGCTTCAGGGCGTAGTCGGTGCCGCGCCCCTTGATGTTCGCGGAGTTCGCGGCTATGAGGGTGGGCACGATCGCGGGCACGAGCGCGTTCTGCGACAGCGACTTCTGCACCACGCGCTCGGGGAAGTGCACGGCGCTGATATGCCTCAGCTTGCCGCGCTCCCATAGGTCGAACCGTATGAAGCCCCGGCATATGTCGCGGCCCTCCAAAAGGTCGCGGCGGGACAGGACGGCGTTGCGCAGGTAGCTTCTCATGTACCTCTGCGTGGACGACTTCCACATGACGCCCCGCGCGGCCTGCTTTGAAGCCTTGCACAGGCTGTTGAGGTCGGCCACGGTCTCAAGCGTGCACGCCTTGACGCGCTCGGCCTTTGCCTTGGCCCGCTTCTCCTCGCGGCGCTTGCGGCGCGCCGCCCGCCTTTGCTCGGAGTTCACAGAAGGCACCCCGCACGGCTTGCAATGTGGCTCTGGCAGCCGCTTGAGGTATGGCCATGAAACGCGGCGAAGCCACGGAGCGCCGCGCCATGCAAGCAGCGTCCGGCCACCCTCGCGGGGTGCGTATTTACGGGCGCATGCCCGACGGTCGAGCCTTCCTTCCTCTCCGCGCTCTGCTTTCGGCCCTGGGGCCTACTCGGTCTGGCAGTAAGGGAATCCGGGGCGGGGGCGAACCCAGACGTTCGTCGCCGAATTGTAGTTGGCATTGCCGTTGTTGTTGACGTAGCACACGTGGGACGAGGAGCCACCCATCACGGAACGCAACCACCAATTGTACCGATAAACAAGGCGCGACCGCCGCCCATTATAGCGAACGCAGACGCTCTAGCTCGGCCTCGGCCTCGGCTATGCGCTCCTCGGTGGACTTCTTGCCCGTCACGCGCACGTTCTTGCGTGCGCCCTTCAGCAGCCTGATCTCCTCCTCGACCATGGCCGACAGCTCCTCGAAGCGGTTGGCGTTCACGGGCAGGCCGATATCCATGAGGCACTGCATGTCCAGCATCAGCTGCTCGCAGTCAGCTATGGCCAGCGTCAGGTAGCGTTTCCTCTCCAGCGCGTTGAACGAGGTGTTGGGGTAGAAGCAGTCGGCGCGGTTGACGTTGTACACGATACTGCGCGCCGTCTCCACGGTCGGCACCGCGTTCAGCAGGCGGTAGGCCTTCGGAACCACGGAGGACGACGCCATCAGCTTGTTGACCTCCACGCGGATGGCGATGGCTTGCGTGAAGAACTTGTACTCGGACACCTCGCGGTTGCGCTGGTAGACGCTGCTCACGTGCACCTCCTGGGGAAACTGGCGAAAAAACGGCCCGCTTCGCGGGCGGAAGGCGACCGCGCAAGGCGGTCGCCTCAAAAGCAGAGTATAGAGCACTCGGCTGGCTAGCCGACGAGGAAGCCGGGGCGGGGGCGAACCCAGACGGCCGTCGCCGAACCGTAGCCGGCACCGCCGCTGGTGCCGACGTAGCACACGTGGGACGAGGAGCCACCCATCACGGAACGCAACCACCACAGGGACCGACTTCCATTGACGCGATGCGCGGTGTCCCTGAACAGGTCCCACTGGCAGTCGAAGCCGACACTGTAGCCCTTGGTGCCCCACACCGGGCAGCCGTACACCTCCATCTCGGACAGCGAGAACACCTTGCCGATATCCTGCCAGCTCCACGAGTTGGAGTCGTTGAGCGCGCCGCTGGCGCTGTACCGCTCCTCAAGCAGCACGCGCTGGGTGAGCAGGTACTTGGTCAGGCTCTCGGGCAGGCACGCCTCGAAGGCCGTCTCCCACGCCTTGAGGTTGCTGTTGGGGTAGGGGCATTTCTGGTCGGCGGTGCCATGGTTCGTGTTGGTCGTGTTCCACATCAGGAAGCTGTCGTTGGCAACGCCGATCACGGTCTTGGCCACGGCGATGGGCGCGGAGGCCACGAACGCGATATGGTGTCCCTTGCTGTTGTCGCCGCAGTAAAAGTACGGGTCGATGTGGGCAAGCAGGAACCGCACAGACTGCTGTGTGGTGACGGCGGATGCGCTCACAAGCGGCACGTCCAGGTAGTCGCCCACGCGCAGGCCTGCGAAGTTCGCGGCGGCGATGCGCTTATGCAGCGCGTCGTACACGCTGCCGCTGCCGATCTCTCCCGACAGGATGGTGGCGATGTTCTGCCCGTCGTACTTGCCGATTTGGCCCTGGCGGTTGTACTCGGCGTTGGTCGATGCCAGCGTTGCGGAGTCTCGCGCCGTCTGGTCGATGATGCTGTAGTTGGTTCCGTTGACGTTGAGGGTCTTCGCGTCTGCCATTTACTTGCCTTTCTACTTGAGGGTTATGGTCGTGCCGCTCGCCGTGCAGGTCGAGCCGAAGGTTACGGTGCTGCCGGATACGGACGCCTTGGAGCTTGGGCAGTACACCGTGCCGTCCATGTAGAAGAACCCGCCTGTGGAGTCGGCGAGCATCGAACCGAGCTTGTCGATCTGGGCGCGCATCTCTGCCACGTCCTCGTCCCCCACGACGCTCGATTGCAGGTTGTCCGCGACGTTGCGGGCGTAGGTCGCCGCGTTGTTGGCGTTGGTGGCCGCACCGTTCGCCGCGTTCGTGGCGGCTTGAGATTGGCTCTTGAGCGAGTTGAACTCCGTCACGCGGTTCTCCTCGGCGGTGGCCCTCGCTTCCTCTTGGCTCTCGCGGGTCTCCTCGGCCTTCTGGCGCGCAGCCTCGTTGCTCTTGCGGGCGTTCTCTGCGCTTACGCGCGCGGACTCTTGGCTCTCGGCCTTCTTCTCGTAGGCCTCCCACTTCTCGTAGAGCTTGGTGAGCATGTCATCGTAGTACTCTGCGGCAGCCTCGGGGTCGGACGTGTCCACGGCGGGCAGGATTCTCAGCTCGAAGCCCTCGGTCGATTCGGCCTTGGCCGAGCCGCTGTAGAGCACGAAGTGCGCGAGCCTCGCCAAGCCAGGTGACGAGACCGCCTGAGACGGGAGCGTGCACTTCACGATGCTGCCGGAGATGGACGCCGTGCAGCGCGCCCACGTCCCGTCGGCCTTGAGGATGTCGAGGCGCGCCGTCAGGCCGCTGGGCGTGTATTTCTCGCCGTCGTTCATGAGCTGGGCGCTGATGGTCTGCGTGGCCACGTCGCCCTCGCGCACCACGACGCGCGGCGGCACGAGCGACGTGCTCTTGTTGACCTCAAGTGTGATTTCGTGAGTTACGGCCATCTACTCCTCCGTCCCGTACACGAGCGCTTTGAGATCGGCAAGTGCCTCGGCAAAGGTCTTGCTCTGTCCCTCGTTACTGGCGGACATGGCCATAACGGCGGGCTGCTCGGCAGCAAGAGCGTCGAACACATCACACGTGGCCTTAGCTATGTCCAGAACGTCCCCTTTTCGGGCGAGAACGACGCCGCTCACACGCGGCTGGGGCTCTGTGATTTCCTCGGCGCGCACCACCTCTCTGCGACCGGTGTTGTAGCGCGCGATGAATATGGCCCCCTGCTCCTCGGCAGCGGAGAGCTTTTCCGTGTCGAACTCTGCGATTGCGGCCTCTTGGTTCCCGATGGGGTCATGAAGCAGGTATTCGACAACGTAATCCGAATAATTCTGTCCCTCGTCCATTTGAAGCTCCTTCCTATGAGTTCATTGACCTGACGCAGATGCCGTTGATAAACCTGCACTCCATGAGAACCAAGTCCTCTATCCTCCAGCTGCCGGGGTCGCTCGTGAATCCGGCAAGCCATATGCGCCCTGTGCTACCGCTCGTCGTTGTGGTTGACGTGCTGGACGATGCGGCTGTCGAGAATATTGGCGTGCTCATGCGGATGTGCTCCTTGCCGTAGAGCTGCATCCCGTACTTGATCTCACCGGTCGGAATCCACCTCATAGCGGCGCTGTAATCGACGTATCCGATCTGGCTCCCGTCTCGGTAACCGGCGAGCTGCCCCATGCTGTTCATCTGCAGGTAGTCGCTGTCGTACCCGCAGCGGAAGGTGCCGCGTGCGGTTACGCTCTGTGCCGTGAGGACTCCATACCTCGTCATCGATGAGTACGTGCTGTCCCATGAGAAGCGGTTTGATTCGATCGTTACCTGACCGCTCTCGACAGAAATCTGCGACGAGACGCTGCCCTTGGAAACCTTCAGCTCAATCTCGTCCTCGGCGACGCTGATGCGCGCCAACGAACCCGAGTCGCACACGCTCCATACAGAGCCGGTGTAGATGAAGGTCACCGTTGTTCCGGATCGCCAATAGTAGTCTTGCGTCATCAGGGAGCTTCCAACGTATATGCTCTTGGCTCCCGTGCCGTTCACGTTGAGTCGAGGGTAACTCGCCGTGTTCGCGTAGCCGAAGTAAACGGACACCATGACCCCGGCGGCGAGCTTGAAGTCCCCGCTTACACTGACGGCCTTATCCTGAGTTGCGTCGCTCGTGCTGCACGTGCCGTATCGCGTCTGCTTCGATTGCGAGCTTGCCAGGCCGTCCTCGAGGTTGGAGATTGCATCTTTCGCGTTGGACGAGCCGATGACGACGCTCGCGCCGTCTATCTCAACCTCACCGGTGTCTATGTCGGCGGAGAAAACGGTCCGCCCGTTCTTCTCCACCTTGATGGTGCCGGTCTGGATGTACTCTCCGTTGAGGTACAGCTTGCCGTCCTTCATGTAGAGGCCCTGCACCGCCCCGTTGTCCGTCAGGCGGTTGAAAACCTCCTCCTTGTCGAGCTTAGTGTCAAGATCGTCGGTCGACTGGTTGCCGCTGGTGAGGGCGCTCGCAAGAACCGGGTCGGTGAAGGTTATTGTTCCGTCAGACCACGTTATCCTTGAGCGCGTCCAGTAGTAGCGTCCCTTGACCCATTTCGGCTGCGAGTTCTGCCACTGGCCGCCCGTCTGCGTCGTGCTGCTGGTTGAGAGGTAGTACTGCTCTATGACCTCGGCTGCGCCGATGCCCTTGTCGTTGGAGATGCGCCTTGGGGTGGTGTACTGCACAGAGCCGTCGGCAAGCGTCATCTTCACGCGCGTCCAGAGGTGCTTCCCCTTCTGCCATAGGGCCGTGGTAGTCCACGCCGTGGGCTGCACGGTGGCGGAATCTGAAAGGCCGTACTGAACGTCGGCTGATATGACGATCTCGCCAGCCGTGCTGTTGCCCACGGATGCGGTGGCGGATATGGCCACGTCGCCGGAATCGAAGTCGACCATGAAAACAGGGTCGTTCTGGTCACCAACGACCATGCGGCCCGCCTTGATGAGGTTGGCCATGAGCGTTCCGGTCGTGATCCAGTCGGCTACGAAGCCGTTACCCGTGCCGAACGTGCGCCAGTCGTAGGAGCCGTCGGCCTTGGTGCCGCTCGCGATCCTGAAACCGAGGGAGCACAGCTGCAATGCCGTGCCGCCGGTCGCGGTCGGCCGACCGTCCTCGTCAAGCGGCACGCTTGAGAAGATGAAACCGTTCTGGTAGCTCACGTGCATGTAGCTCATGCCGTTCATGTTGAACTGCTCGTTGAGCGAGTCGATGAGCTGCTGGAGGAACGCGGGCGTGGTGCTCGCAACCGCGTCCCAGCTTCCCGACTGGTTTTGCAGGTTCGCTATCTGCTGCTGTTGCTGCTGCAAAATGTCGGCGATGCTCTCGATGACGTTGCCCAGCGTGACCGTCCGCGTCTTGCAAAGCATGTCGATGACCTGCTTGGTGACGCGGCCCTGACAGCGCAGGGTCGGCTCGAAGCTTCCGTCTACCATCTGGGTATCGTCGCCGACGCCCACGCCCTCCCACGGGCGGCCCATGGCCACGAGGTCAACCACGTCGGCCTCGTAGGTCACGCCCGGAATCTTGTGCTCGTCAAGGTAGGCCTGCGTCTCGCTCTTGAGCTGGCCCGCGTCCTCGCAGCTTGAGTTCTCGTACTTGCCGAACACGTGGGCGAAGCCGCCCTTCCCGTCGGGACGGCCGTAGGTCTTGAGCGCGGTTGCGTCCTCAACGTAGTCCTTGCCTCCGTTGATGTCGCCGAACGTGAGCTTGCGCCCGTAGCCGCCCGTGTCGGTCTCGACGCCCTTGCCGTAGCCGTAGCACGCCGTGATAGCTCCCCAGTGCTCGGTGCGCTTGATGCTGTTGATGTCCTTGCCATAGCTGAACCTGCGGTGCCCGTCGGCCTCGCCACGGTGCTTAAGTATCGAGACGCTGCGGCCCGTCACGCCGTTCGCCCCGACGGTGATGGAGGTCTCAAGCTCGCCGCCGAACGCAAGGATGTCGTTAAGGGCCGTGCGGCAGTCCGTATGGTAGAAGGTGAGGCCGCTTGAGACGGTTCCCGGCTGGTCTACCGTGCCGACATCCCAGCGGGTCGGCTTAAGGCACACCTCAAGCGCGCGCTGGAAGCTGTAGCCGTAGGGGCGCTTGTCCTCTATGTAGTCGCCGAAAAGCTCGCAGATGGAGTTGAGCGCCGTGTCGCTGTAGATGGGGAGGCCAGCCGCGCTCGCGCCCTGCGGGTCTTGGCACACGTGCTCGTGCGGCACGCCATTCAGGTCTTGCCACACGAGGCGGTAGCCCTCCTTGAGCGGGAAGGTCGTGGTTATGTCTACGGTGTCCTCGCCGTTGAGGCAGTCCGTCCACACGAAGCCGAGGAGCTGGCGCGAACCGATGGTTCCCACGTAAGCGTCATGGCGGCTGTACACGTCAACCCTCATCACAGCCACCTCTCGTCCCACTCGACTGTGGCGGTTCCGCCCGACACCATGAGCGAGGCGTCCCCCTCGATTGAGAAGAAGTCGCTCGTGATGTCCACGGCGTGGTCGGCCCCGTTTATCGTGCAGCGCTCAAGCCCCATGTCCAGCACGACGGTCTGAGACCCCGTGAAGCTCGCGAGCACGCGCACGTACTCACCGGTTCCCACGTTGGTTATCTGCCACTGGCTGCCCTTTGGCGGCTTCACCGTGACCACGGGGCGCGCCGGGTAGCTCCCGCCCACGCGCACGCTCTTGGTTTCTGTCACCTCGGCGCTGCGGTGCTGCCCGTAGGCCACCGGGTCTGCGCACAGGAACGTGAGGTCAACGTCCGGCACGTAGGCAGGCTTGCTTGGCTCCGCCCCGCCTTCGTAGAGCGCCATGAGGTAGGTTGTCGGATCGTCCGGGAGAACCAGCGGCGCGGGAACGGCGGACTTCAGGCACGCGGCGAGGGCCTTGCGCGCCTCGGTTACCTCGCTCATGAGGCGGCGTGTGATGCACCCGCTCACCGTGATCTCAACGGCGCCAAGCTCGACGGAGGACACGAGCGCGCCGTCCATGCCGGGAACCTGCGTCTGGGTGATTCGCCGCTTGGGGGCCACCTGCCGCTTCACGTCGGTCACCAGCATGTAGGGCGAGAGGTCGTGCCCGTCGAAGGCTATCCTCTGGTCGATGCTCATACGGTGTACCCCCTTCCGCGTGCCGTTATCTTGGAGTTCTGCGCGAGCGCGGCGGAAACCGCGTCAACGCCGATGTAGGCGTTGGTGTCCTTGGATGCTATCTCCCGCAGAAGATTCACCATCTCGCCCAGCATGGCGCGGAGCTGCGCGTCGTCATACGAGCCGGACGAGGCACCCGTGCCGTAGCCCACCGTGCGCACGCCGGAGGAGAAGTCGCCGCCGTTGGCCTCGAAGTAGGAAGCGCTGGCGAGCCTTCTGGCGGCGTCGGAGACGGTTCCCTCACCCTTGAGCATGCCGCTCGCGAAGTTCTGCGCGAGGTGAAGGCCGGAGGTCTCGCCGCCCTTCTCGGAGCCAGACCACGGGCCTTCCTCCGGGACTGAGAAGCCCATGGCGCGCTTGGCCGCGCTCACGATGCTCCAAGCGGCGTTCGAGACCCATGTGATACCAGCGCTGATGCCGTCGGCGAAGTTGCTCGCGAGGTGGCTGCCCCACCTGTAGGAGTTGCCCGCGTTCTGCATGTTGCTGGCGGCGCTGGCGAGGCTCTGCGCGTTGCTGCGGGTGGAGCCGACGCCGGAGCCGATGCCGCTGGCGAAGTTGCTTGAGGCGCTGCGGCCCTCGCTCGAAAGGTCTGAGGGCGTGCCGGAGACTCCGGACGAGGCGCTGCTGGCGAGGCTGCGGGCGCTTGAGGACACCGCGCCGATTCCCGCAGCGAGGCCGGACGAGAGGCCGCTTGATGCTCTGCTGCCCGTGCTCTGCGCATCCCCCGGAAGCCCGCTGATTCGGTCGATGAGCTGCTGACCGAGCTGCGCGATCGAGCCGAGCGGGCCGTCCGTGTCGCCGCTGATGCCGTTCGAGAGGCCAGCGTCCACGTCGGAGCCGATGCGGTGGAAAGCCTGAGACGGCGAGTGCGATTCCAGCGTGTCCTTGGCCTTGCTGATGACGTCCTCGCCGAGGAGCGCGGCCTGCTCCTCGGAAAGCGTCCCGTTGGCGATGCCGTTTGCGAGGCCCTGGTCGATGCCGTGGCCGAGCAGCTCGGCGGCGGTGGGCACGTCGCCGCCCGTGAGCTTAAGCGCAATCATCGAGAGCATGGTGTCGGTCGCGCCGGATGCCGTGAAGCTGTTGGCGGTGATGCCGTCGGCGACGCTCTGCGGTAGGCTGATTCCAGCGCTGCTCATCTGGGACGAGACGCTAGACCAGTCGCCGGTCGCCGCAGCCTTGAGGATGCTCGTTGCTGTATCGACGTTCACCGTCCCGCTCTGCATGCCGTTGGCGAGCGCCGTTGCGGCGTTTAGGCCAGAGTCGCCCATCTCGATGCCCATGCTGTCGAGCGTCGTGATGATGCTCTGCGACGTGCCGTCCCACGACGCCACGAGCTGAGTTAGCTGCTGGTCGTTGAGGCTACGGAAGGACTCGACGGAAACGCCCGCGTTGCTCAGATCGGCGGCAAAGTCGTTGATGTCACCGCCCACCGCGTTCATGGCCGTCGAGACGGTCGAGCTTGACAGCACGAGGTTCTGCATGCTGAGCGCGTTGCCCTCGGCTATCGCGGCCTGAGCCGTCATGGACGAGGAGACGTTGTTGATGGAGGTGTTGCACGCGTCGAGGGCGGCTTGGGCGTCGTTTACCGCCTTCGCCTCCTCGGAGCTGGCAAGCGACGCCTCCCACGCCGATTCGGCCATCTCCTGAGCGTTCGTCACGTACGGGCCGCAAGTGTTGATGTAGTTCTGAATGTAGGCGTCTCGTTCCTTCTGCTTCTCGTTGTACGCCTGCTGCGCCTGGGTAAGCGCCGTGATGTCCTCGGCCTGCTGCTGGTACAGCGCAGATAGGTTCTGCTGCTGCGCGTCAACCTGAATCTGCTGCATCTTCTGGTCGATGTAGCTGCCGAGCGATGAGGTCACGTCCTGAATGGCCCCGTTCTCGTCCGCCAGCTTGCCGTTGGCGGCGTCCGTGACCTGAATCTGCGTGCCGCACAGGTCGTTTACCGTGTCGACGGCGGTGCGGAGCCGCGCCTGCGCGTCGTTGGCGAGGTCGGTGTGGTTGGCGTACTGCTGGATGGTCGAGTAGGCCTGCTGAAGCTGCGCCATCTGGGCCGAGGCGCTGGTGTTGGTGTCGCTGATCGTCTGGGCGAGCTGGGCTTGGGACTCAAGCATCTCGTCAATGTCAACCTTTGCGGCACCGGCGGAGGCCCCGTAGCCCTCCAAGGCGTCGGCCCCGGCGTTCGAGGCGCTCACGCCCTTCTCGGTCGCTGCGGTAAGGCCCTCCGTTGCCGCCTTCAGGTTGTCCTCGTGCTCCTTGGCCTCTTGGAAGACGCCGACCAAGGCGGTGATGCCCGCGATAATCGCGAGCGGCGCTATCGTCGCAAGCGCGAGCTTGAGGCCCGTAGCTGCCACGGAGGCGGCCTTCATGGCCACGCTCTGCGCGGTCACGGCGGTGGTGCTGGCCTGAGCCGCCGTCGCGGAGGCCTTGTAGCCCTCAACGGTTCCCTTGGCCGCGTCCATGTCCTGCTTTCGAGCATCGACAACGTTCTGAAGCGCTTCTACGGTGTCGGCGTTGGCCTTGGAGCCTTTCTGCTGCTCCGTTGTAAGCTTCTTGACCGCCTGCTCGTAATCTCGCGTCTTTACAATCGAATCCGTAACCGCGTCGATGTACTGCTGAACGCCACCGGCTGCCTTTGCGGCGGGGTTGCGCTCGAGCGCCTTCGCCAGCTTGTCGTTGCCCTGATAAGCCTTGAGTGACGCGACGTTGGTCGTCGTGAGCGCGTCGGCATAGGTTGCGATGTCCTGCTTGGCCCTGCCGAACGCCGTGACAACGGAGCCCACGCCCTTGGTTATGCGACCAGTGACGGACAGCACGGGGCCTGCCGCAGCCGCTACGAGGCCGAAGCCGATGACGGTCTGCTGCGTGCCCTCGTCCATCTGGCTGAAGGCGTCGGCAGCGCCACCAACGGCCTCTGCGGCGTCGGTCACCGCCGGTGCGAGGGCGCTGCCCACTTGGATGGATGCGGTCTCGATTGCGCCGTTCATCTCCTCGATGCTGCGCTGCGTGTCGCCCATCTGGGAGTCGGCGAGGCGCTGGGCCGCCGTCTGGTCGTTCGTGGCTGCGGTGTAGCGCTGGATGCCCTCGGTTCCTTGGTTCATCATCACCAAGGCCGCGCGGGACGCGTCCGCGCCGAAGATGGTCTGGATCGCGGCGTCGCGAGTCGCGGAGTCGAGGCCGCTCAGCTTGGCCTGAAGCTCGCCCGCGACTCCTGCGGCGTCAAGCATGTTGCCGTTTGCGTCGCGCACGTTGATGCCAAGGCTCTCCATCATGGCGGCGGACTTGTCCGTGGGGGCCGCGAGGCGCTGGAGCATGGTCTTGAGCGAGGTGCCCGCGTCGCTTCCACGTATGCCCGCGTCCGCGAATGCGCCGAGCACGGCGGTGGCGTCCTGAATCGACCACCCGGCGCCGTGGGCCTGAGCGGACACCTGAGATAGGCCCTGCGTGAGGTCTGAGACGTCCGCAGAGGATGCGGCGGCGGCACCCGCTAGGGCGTTGGCCGCCTCGCCGGTCTCGTCGGCGGTGAGGCCGAACGCGCCCATGGCCTGAACGGTCACGTTGGCCGCCTCGGCGAGCTGAAGGCTTCCGGCGGCTGCCAAGTCCATGGTGGTCTTGAGCGCACCGCCCTTGATGTCGGCTGCGGTCAGTCCGCCCTTGGCAAGCTCCTCCATGGCGGCACCGGCCTCGGACGCGCTGAAAACGGTGTCAGCGCCCATGTCCAAGGCGAGCTGTCGCAGCTCCTCCATGTTGGCCGAGGGGTCGTTGAGCGCGCCGGAAACGCGGCTCATGCTGCTCTCGAAGTCGATGGCCGTCTTGGTGGCAGCCGTGCCGATCGCGGCGAGCGGGACGGTCACCCCGGCGGTCATGGCGTCGCCCGCATCGGCGACCTGCTGCCCGGCGCTGTAGATGCGACCGCCAGCCTCGGCGGCCTTGGAGCCTGCCTCGACCCAGCTCTTGGACATGGAGCCCTCTGCCGCTGCGGTCTTCACCGCGAGGCGGTCAAGGGACTTCTCGGCCCTCTCGACCGCAGAGGCGTTGTAGGAGCCGGATATGGCGATGGAGATGCTTGCCTTACCCATTGAGGTACTTCCTTATGGTCTGCTCGATACGGGTCTCAACCGCGTCCACAACGGCGTCCTCGTTGTCCAGTACGGCCTTCACGAGGGCGCGGGGAGGGTTGCCCTGCGGGACTCCGACGGGGAGGCCCCTGCGCCTGCCCGAAAGGTAGACGGCCCCGGCGTTGGCGAACTCGATGGTTCCCGCGCCGGGGTCGGTGCTCTGTATGCGTATTCCGTTCGAGATCGCGCGCATGGCCATGCTCGACGCGTAAGCGCCGGTTCTGGCGATTGACTGGGCGTTGTTTCGCGCGTCGGTGAGGATGGGCTTGGCGTCCTGCTTCAGGCCCTTCTTGAACTCGCGGGGAAGCTCCTTGTTGATCGAGCGCAGGGCCTTGATGGTCTCCTGAAGCCCCTTGGCCTCGATGCGGATGCCTCCGTGAGTGAACGCCATCATTTCCTCCCGCGATTGAAAATCCTGTTTACCCTCGCCCTTCGCGCCTTCATGTCGTCCTTGCGCCCCCGCTCCTCCTGAGCGTCGTAGAACATGTCCACGTACTCATCGAAAACAGCGGGGTACTCGTCGCACAGCCTCGCTAGGTCATACGGCGAGCACCCCGTTCTCAGGCTCAGCTCGGCTATTCGGGGCGCGCGTCCGCTAAAGGGGCGTCGGGCTTGTTGTCCTTAATGAGCACGTCGTAGGTGTCCGCAAGGGCCTCAACGGCCTCATCGAACTCCATGCCGTCAAGGCCAAGCTCCTTGAGCTTCCCGGCGCGAGCCGCAGCGACGTAGGCCCACGCGAAGTCGAGGCGGTTCTGGTTGGTGACGCGATCCGGCCAGCCTGCGGCCTTCTCCTGCGCCTCCCAGAGGGCGGAGCGGCCGCCCTCGATCTCGAAGCTGGTGCCGTCCTCCGGCTTGGTGAACACGAAGGCGTATTTCATCTCTGCTCCTTACTTGGTGATGTAGCTCTCTGTCTTGTTGACGATGGTCACGGTGACGGGGGTGCCGTCGGCGGAGTCGATGCCGATGTCATCGGCGCTGAACTCGACCTCTGCGGCGTTGCCCTCGGGGTCGACCTCCGGCATCTCGAAGTTCCACGGCACGTTGGTGAACGCGACTTCGAGCGTGCAGTTGACGTCGGCGGAGTGGGTGAACTTCCACAGCGCGGAGCCGTACACGATCTTGGAGGAGACCTTGGTGCCGTCGGCAGCGCCGGTGAGGCACTTGCGCATGAGCGCGAAGTCCTCCGGAACGACGGTCATGTTCACGGAGGTGGTCAGCTTGCCCTCGGCGAGGATGGTGGGCACGACCTGCCCCGCTGCGCGCTTCGCCTCAAGGCTGTTGGACATCTCGAAGCTGCCCTGCGTCACGGTCACGTCAACGGGGGTCTGGCTCGCGGTGTCGATCTTGAAGTCGCCGCCGGTGGGCACGAAGTAGCCGTCGAAGCACGAGGGGTTGACCACGTCGCCCCAAGACTGGAAGAGCGTCGCGTCGACGCCCGCTGCGGTAACGCTGATGTCGAGCGGGGCGTTGCCCTCGAAGGTGAGGCCAAGCGTGTCGACCTTGCAGCCGTCCACCTTGTGCACGGTCTGCTGGGCGGTGTCTCCGATCTGGCCCCAGAAGGTCAGGAGCGGCAGCACCGAGCCGAGCGTGATGACGTGCTTGTGGTAGCCGGACTTCTCTTCAACGGGCGTGGAGACGATGTTGCCCATTGCGGCGAGGCAGTAGAGCGCGAGCGAGTCCGCGTAAGCGAGCGTCTCGAAGTCGACGCCCATGTTGACCTCGGAGACGTAGGCACCGTTGGCGGCGTTGGCGCGCAGGCCGCACGCCACGGCCTTCTGCTCGATGGTGCGCTCGGGGTTGACGAGGCCACCGCCCGTCAGGCCGTGCTTGATGGTGGGCTGGGCGGCCGGGGTGTCTCCGTCCTGAAGCGCCACGCCCAGCATGCCAATGGAAACGTTAATCATCGTTGGTCTCCTTCTTCCGTGCGGCGGCGCGAACCGCCCCCTGCTCCTTGAGCGCCCTCACGAGCGCATCGGGCGCTTTCACCTGCGCGCCCTTCTTGAACCGATACGGGTGCCCGTTGAAGAACACCGCTACATCCTTGGTGGCGATCACTGCACTACCTCACTGAACTTCTGCGGGCACTTGGCGAAAACGGAGCACTGCACGCCCACGGATGCAGCGGCCATGTGGTACTTGGAGCTGTCGCCGGATGCCCCGGCGGCCTCGATGGAGGGGAACGAGTTGTCCACGGACATGGCGAGGCGTTGGTCTGCCATCACGGCGTTGAAAACTGCGTCCACGTAGGCGAGCAGCGTCGCAGATGCCGTGGCTTGGTCGGAGTGGCGCGCGAAGCACATGACGTGGATGGTGAAGTCGAGCTGCCCGGCCCCCGGAACCGCGCGCCCGCCCATGGTCGCGGTGTCAACGATGGAATCGACCGCGATGTAGAACGGCGGCTCGCTGGTCGGGAACCCGTCGTAGACCTTCGGTGCCTGCACGCCGGGGTAGAGGTCGGCGAAGCCCTCGGCTACCTTGGCCATGCGCCGGTACAGCTCGTCGCGCGCCTCCTTGAACGTCACCATACGAGGTTCGCCCCCCGTCCGAACTGCTCGATTGCCGCGTTTACCTCCGGGATGTCGGTAGCGCCGTCCTGCCCTGCGGTCGTGAAGCGGATGAACCCGGCGTCGGTGCTCTCGCCCGTGGCCCCGATGGGGCGGTTGGACGGTCGCAGCATGTAGGCCGCAAGCTCCAAGACCGCGCGGGACACCTGAGCCGGAAGCTCCTCGTAGCCGTAGACGTACTCGACCCAGCACGGGCGCGGGAAGCACGCCACGGGCACCGCTTGGCAGTCGCTCGCAAGCTCGTAGCCCTCGGTGAGCAGCTCCCGTACGTCGCCGTGTTCGAGGGTCACGCACCGCTCGCGCCCGTAGTCCTTGGTGCGCCCGATCCGTGCCACGAAGGAGCGGCGGGCGTTGCGCTCGAACACGTCGGTCGCGGCCTGACGCGCTTGGAAGAGCGTCTCCTCGGGGAGTTTGTCGAACTCGTCCTGACCGTCGCCGTAGCCCTTGAGCGCGTCGAGCCTGAAGTAGTGGCGGGACACCACCTCGATGTAGGTGGTGAAAAGCGTCTCGCCGCCCTTCTTCCAGTCGATGCGGGCGGTGTCCGGGGCCTTGAGCGTCGGCAGCGTGACGGCGTTGTCCTCAACGGGAAGACCCTGCTCCCCGCCGAAGCGGGGGCGCAGGGTCGCGGAGTCAATCGAGGCGTCGGCCTCTAGCTTGAGCGTGATGGCCTCGGATGCCGCGACGCGGGTTGTCGAGTCCGGCGCTACGAGCATCACTCCTCCTCGTTCTCGGGCTTGGCCTTGCGGCGCGGCGCCTTGCCCTTGGGCTTCTCCTCCTTGAGGAGGCCGCGCTCGCGGGCCTCGTCGTCGGACATGGTCTCGCCCTTGTAGGCGACGAGGCGGCCGTCGCGCGTGACCCTCTCGGTGCTCGTGTACATAGCTCCTCCTTACGCGGCCTTGTCGAGGTCGCTCTTCTCGGCGTAGCAGAAGCCGTCGGGGCGGCGCACCTGAAGCGCCTTGGTCCACTCGGCGAGGATGGACAGCTCGTTCTTGATGAACTGGTCGTTGTAGTAGCCGATCTCCACCGAGACCCCGCCGTGGATGGCGCGGCGGCGAGCGGCGAAGGAGTCGTACACGAGGATGCCGGGGCAGTCGGGGTCTTCCACGACGGGCATGCCCCAGTAGATGTTGGTGCCGAGCGTCTGGTAGAGGCCCGTGGCGGTCTTGTAGAGGTCGATGGCCTCCTTGATCTCGGGCGAGACGGCGACGTGCGTGGGGATGCAGAGGCCGTTAGTCATGACGAGGGTGCGCATCTTGCGGATGGCCTCGTAGTAGTTGCCGCCCATGGCGGTCTCGAAGGTCTGGATGCCGGTGACGTTGGTGATGCCCACGATGCCGGTGGAGCTGTCGCCGGTCCAGTACTTGGAGTTGGTCTTCATGTCGAGGTCGAGCAGGAGGTCGTGGTTGGTGACGTCCATCAGCTCGTCGTAGTCCTTGAGGGACTCCTTGGAGATGGGGACGTAGCCAGCGATGGTCTCCTTGTTTGCCACGGCGTCCTTGTAGGAGTAGAGCACGCGGCTCTTGGTCGCGGAGTTGCCGGAGGTCACGCCGCCCCACGTGTCCGGGGAGCCGGTCTGGGTGCTGCGCTGCTTGTAGCTGACGGAACCGACTGCAGGGGCCTCGAGGAGGGTGTCCGCGAAGGTCTGGAACGGGGACTCGGGCTTGGCCGGGAGCTCGAGCTCGATCTCGGTGGGGGCGCCGACGGTGACGACGGTCGCGTCGTTGCGCGGGCCGACCTCAGCGGAGTTCTTGAAGCCGATCTCCACGCCGTGGAACTCGTCGCGGGCGCCGAAGATGCGCTCGGCGAAGGAAGTGTTCTGCGGCTTGGGCTTGGGCGCGTTGCGAAGCGCGTCCTCCATGTCGATGACGTGCTCGAGCGTGACGTCGAGCTGCTCGATGTGGCCCTGAATGACGAGGGCCTTGTCCTTGTCGCCGGAGTCGGCGGCGATGCGCTGCTCCTCCGCGAGTCGGTTGCGCTCCTGCCAGAGCTGCTTGGAAGTGATAACTGCCATTTCTACTCCTTTGTCTGGTAGACCCTGTTTCCCAGCACGAGGAGGCGGCTCCCCTCGTTTTGCTGCATGGTATTTGCGGCGTGAGATTTGCCCGGCTCGTCCTCCGGCTCGGCGGGCTTGGGGGTGGAAAGCGCCTCGATTGCCGCCTTCGGGGCATGCTTGTAGCGGGCCAGCATGGCCGGGTCGATGCAGGCCGCCACGCGCTGCTCGGTCTGTATGATCTCGTCCGCGAGGCCCGCGTCAACTGCGGCCTGCGCGTCGTACCACGTCTCGGCGTCCATGGCGGAACGCACGTCCTCAACGTCCATGCCGGAGCGTGCGGCGATGATGCCCGCAATGGTTCCGTCCACGGCCTCAAGGCGCTCTGCGGCCACAAGAAGCTCTGCCGCGTTGCCGCTCGTGTAGGTCCATGCGTCATGAATCATCAGCTGCGCGAAGTCGCTCATGATGACCTTGTCCGCCATGACGGCGATGTAGGAGGCCGCCGAGGCCGCGATGCCGTCAACGTATACGGTGGTCTCGCCCTCGTAGCGCTGGATGGCCGAGGCGATGCCGAAGCCCTCGTACACGTCGCCGCCACAGCTGTCGATGCGGATGTCGAGCGGCTTGGGACTCAGCTCGTCAAGCGTCACGGCGAAGTTCTTGGCCGTGTTGCTCGAATCCATGTCCCAGAAGTCGCTCCCGATGGTGCCGTAGAGGTACACCGTCGCGCGCTGGGCCTCATTCTTGATTTGAAACATTCGTTCCTCCTACTCCCGTCTGGCTCCCGTCCCCGGGTTCCTTCGGCTTCTCTGCGTTGGACGAGTTGAAAACGTTCACGGTTCCATCAGGGTTGACGGTTCCGTAGTTCAGCGGGAACAGCGGAAGCCCGATGCCCTCAAGCGGGTCGAAGTCCTCAAGGTCGCGGACGTCCTCGCGCGTGATCGCGCCCAGATAGCCCATCTCGCGGTAGTACTGGGTGCGGGTGGCGTCGTCGCCGCGCATGAGGCCCTGAACGCGGAACTTGGCCTGCGCGTTCGGAAGCCCGCAGGACGCGAGAACCGGCTGCAACGCGATCTCGATGCACCGCACGTCGGGCACGATGGTGTCAGTCACGTAGTCGATGTTGGACTGCTGCCCGCCGGCGTAGGTCGTCTGGTCTCCGTCGTAGACCTTCCAAGGAGGCACGTTGCAGGCGCGGCACACCTGATGCAGCACCCACTTCTGCTGCTCGATGACCGACGCGTCCTTCATGGTCTGCTGGTCGGCGACCCACTTAGCCCCGTAGCCGAAGATGGGCGCGCGCCCCGCCTCGGTGATGCCGCTCTTCATGTCGATTGCCGTGCGCAGGGCGCTCAGCTTCTTCTCGTCGTTGATGACGTTCCCGGCTGGTAGCTCGACGTGGCCCAGATGGTGGTTCCCGTTGCGGAGCATCGAGCGGTAGAAGCGCTCAAGGTCGAGGCCCAGGCCGATCTCCTCGGCTGCCAGCTTCGCGAGCGACTTGCCCTTGATGCCGTCCTTGGTCACGTGCGTGCAGATGTTGACGACCTCGTGGTTGAAGTACGTCCCTGCGGGCACGTGGTCATCGCCCGGCGCTACGGTGTAGGTGGTGCGGTAGCCCTTCGGCGCGTCGCGGTCGTAGTTGTGCTGCACGGTCGCGGTGATGGGCCAGATGGCCTCGATGCGCCCACGGTTCCACTCGATGAACCAGTAGGCGTTGCCAAACGTGTCACGGCGCAGCACCGTCCACGCCATGAGCGCCGGGGCGGTCATCTCCTCGTTGGCCATGCCGTTGAGGAGCTTCGCGAGCGGATGGTTGGTCAGGCGCTCCGATCCGCTGCGCCTGTGGTTGACCACGCTGAACGGAAGAGACGCCATTGAGCGCGCCTTGGTCTGCTCGCACGCGGCGTAGTCGATTGACATGAGCGCGCCGTATCCAGCCGGTGTGGGAGCGAACCCCGGCGGAAGGTTGACGCGCACCACGTCTGAAAGCTCCGGCTCCTCGCCGCGCTTGTAGAACATGTCGTAGAAACGTCCCATGCTGCCCCTTTCTTCTGGCGGCATGGTACGGGCGGCGTGAGATTAGTAGATTTCCGGGGCGTCCTCGCTTCCCGACACGAGCTTGTTGTAGGCGAGCGCGGCTATAGCCAAGGCGATAGCGCCGTCTATCTTGGATTTGCGAGAGTCCTTGCCGAAGCGCGTGCCGTATGGCTCGCGCTCCTCCTCCACGGTGTTCTCCAAGTGCTGCCGAAGCTTCCTCTCGCCCTTGAGCTTGAGCCGCCTGTCCTTCACGAGGTTCATCACGATCGAGGTCGCTTGGCACATGGTGGCGTTGTTCTGGGCGAAGGACACGGTCTCGATGCCGTACACGTCGTTGAGCTGGCTGCTCATGACAATCATGCGGTTGGGGTCGATGCCAACGACCTCCGGGTAGTGCTCTTGGCACACGCCCGCCACAAGCTCCATGATCTGGTTGAGCGGGTAGTGCCCGGTGTCCTCGTCCGGCGTGTCGAATATCCAGCTTTTCGTGTAGCCGACCATGGTTCCGCGCTTGTTCTTGCGCTCCTGATAGGCAACGATGGCGTAGGAGTCTCCGGCCGTAGCGCCGTCGATGCCGATGGTGAACGGACTGTCGAAGTCGAGCTTGTTCGGCCCGCGCTCGCATCGGTCGAGCTGCACCGTGGTGAAGCACGAGTACGCGTCCCTGTCGGACGGGAAGCGGTTGGCGGTGTAGCGCTCGAACGACCTCTTGGACGTGGCCATGCCGCGCTGGTCTTGGATGCTCTCCCACGTGACCCAAGAGGCGCACGTGAGCGGTTCCCAGCTCTCGCGCTTGTCGATGTCCGCGCCGTCATCGAGGCCCAGCCAGTAGAGGTACATGCCGGGGTCGTCGTCGGCCTTCTGCAAGGTCTCCCACAGGAAGCCCTCGCGCGCGTCGGCTGCGGTCGTGATGCCGATTGAGAGCGGGTTCCAGAGCACCTTCTGGCCCTTGAGGCCGGCGTCCCACACCTTGCTGTCCTTGTAGACGTGCAGCTCGTCAAAGATGAGCACGTTGAAGTGCCAAGACTCAAGGGCGTCCGGCTTGTTGGGAAGCACCATGATCTTCGCGCCGGTCTCGTTGTGGGTGATGACGTCCTTGCCGATGTCCCACTGGCTCTTCCACGTGTCGTTGAGCTTTATCATGGTGGCGATCTTCTCGAAGATGTTGCGCACCTGATCCTTGGAGCTTGCGACCACGCCGTACTGCCCGTTGTGGATGACCTCCATCGTCGCTACGGTGAGAACGGTCGCTGCGGCAAGCTCGGTCTTGCCGTAGCCGGAAGGCAGGCCGATTATCACGCGGCGGAAGCGGCGCTTGAACCGCCCGCCCTCCATGCTCCCGGTAGCGAATATCGGCTTCCAGATGTTCTCGCGCTGAAACGGTTCGAGGAGGAAGGGCTTTCCGTAGTAGCTGTCGTTCGAGACGTGGTGGCACATGGAGGAGAGGCACTTCTCGTAGTCGCGCGCCATTATCAGGCCATCGCGCGAGTACGAGGTCTCAGTCCTCCGCATCCTCTATCACCACCTCGGATTCCGGCAGCTCGTAGGCCGCGTCGATGCTCTTGAACATGGCTGCGGTGTCCACCGCCGTTTTGGTCGCCGTGGCGTCCATGAGGCCGATGCGCGATCTCGCCAAGGGCGATAGGCCCAGCATGTCGGACAGCGCGCGAATCTCTGCGCTCGCCTCCTTGAGGATGGTGAGCGCCGGGTTCTTTCGCACCAGCGGTATCTCGTTCCCGTCCTTGGTCTTGAAGGGCTTGACGCCTATCTTGTCGAATATGGCTATCTTGCCGTCCTCGGAGTGGATGGCCTGCTCGGCCTGACGCGCCACGGCGTGCCAGTAGGTCAGGAGCCGCAGCGTCGGGATGTCCTGCTCCGTGAAGCTGTTTACGGGCGGCGCGAGCCACGCCCATATCTCGCTCTGCACGGGGTCTTCGGCTATGTCCTGCGGCATGAGCACGCCCGAGGAACCCTCGCGCACGGCGAGGCCGTAGGAGTCCGAGAGGCCCCGGCGTATGGCGTTGTGCTTCGGCTTCGCGCCCTTCACAGGCCCTCACCCCTCAGTGCGTCCTCGATCTTCTTCGCGACCCTGCGCAGCTTCAGGCACAGGGGCGATGACGTGAGCATGGAGGCGCGGGAAAGGTCGCTCGCCGCCACGTGGGCGCGCTGCAAGACCTCAAGCACCTCGTCATCGGTCATTGATGCGGACGGGGCGGGAGCCTGAAGCTCGCCCGTGTAGGCGTAGCCTCTGGCCGCGCGCGAGCGGCACGTGGCGGAGCAGTACCGCGCCGTGCTTCGCTGGGCCTTGAACTCCCGCCCGCATATCTCGCACCGCTTAATCAAGCTGCTTGACCTTTCCGATAACAACCTTGGTCACGGGGAACATGACGGCCTCGTAGGCGACCTTTGCGAGGCCGAAGGATACGACCGTCGCCAGAATTACCTGAGCCGGCATCACGCCGAGGAACATTCCGAAGTTGAAAACGGCGGCATCGCTCAGCTCGCCAAAGAGCGTGGAGACCACGCAGCGCGCCATAAGGTGCCTCTCTCCGTGACGGTCGTGCATGACTTGCATGATCTTGGCGTTGAGCGTGGAGCCAACGAGGTAGCCGCCGAAGCTTGCCGCAAGCGCTCGCGGAGTCGTTGAGAACACCGCCTCGAACGCGGGCTGCGCGGTGAAGTGCGCGGAACCGGGAACGATGATCGCGATCTGGTACACCAGCACGGCTGCGAGGTTCAGGATAAAGCCCATGAAAACGACCTTGCGCGCGGTCTTGAAACCGTAGACCTCGGTGAACACGTCGTTGAGGATGTACACGACCGGGAACGTAACGAACGCGCTCGACCAGCTGAAGCCGAACACGTCAAACGTCTTCCCAGCGATGGTGTTGTTTGCGATCAGCAGAACGCAGTACGTCGCTGCCGCATAGAAAAGGAACTTACTCTTGGTCATGCTTACCACTCCTTGCCGTTTGCTTCCAAGTACTCCGCGTATCGGAGCCATTCGGTGAAGTTATGGATGACGGCCTCCCGCGTTTTGAGCCGGTGGCCCTTTGGTGCGTTGACATTGCAGATGGCAACGCCGTCGAACGTGTAGATGTATCCGCCTCGGTTCCCGTAGAGCCACGCCGTGGAGTCAACGGAATCGAAGCCAACGGATGGGAGCGTTTTCATCTCGGTGTATCCGAGCCCGTGAACCTTTGCCCCAAGCCTGTGCGCCTCCCTCGTGAACCACCTGAGATACGGCTTGAGCCTCTTCCTGCCGTCCTTGGTCGCGATTCCGCCGATAGCGACATACGGGTACTCCGTGCACATCTCCTGAAAGGCCCTCTTGCCGCGCTCTAGGTGCCAGACCGGGATGCACCTGCGCCCCGTCTGCGCCTCGATCTCGCGCCGGAACTCAAGCACGCGCTTGTAGCCAACAACCGAGTCCACGTCCATCTCGAAGAAGTCTTGGACGTTGTTCTCGCAGATGTACCGGATGTACCTGTCAACGTAGGCCGGAAGGGCCTTCGCCTCCATCCCAGCCCCGTAGAGCGCGGTGAACGCTCCGGAATCGAGCAGGAAGCGCTTGAAGCGGTGGATGTTGCGCGTCTGCCAGTCCGCCACGTAGTAGTAGCTCTCAAGGATGTTGCACCTTCCGGCCAACCCTCCTTGGAGCGCACCCCCACCCCGCAGCGTTTTGGAACAGGGCGCGTTCCAGATAGTTGCCGAGGCCGTTCGTTCCGGCGATGTACAGCCTCATAGCTCAAACGTCTCACCGCAGTTCGGGCATGTGGCTGTTTTCGGCGCTGGCGAATCGTCCTTCGGCTCGCCCTCCTCGGTAAAGAGATTGTCGATGTCCGCCACACCGGTCGTGTCGAAGCCGAAGTCGCTCATGTCGAACTCCCCGCACAGCGTGTCAAGCTCGTAGTTGAGCGTGTCGAAGTCCCATCCGGTCATCATGGTGGTTTGGTTGTCCACCAGCGTGAGGGCGCGGCGCTGGGCGTCCGTGAGGTCGTCGCAAGAGACGCATGGAACCTTCTGCATGCCGATGTTCTTGGCTGCGGTCACTCTGGCGTGCCCGGCCACCACCTCGGGGCGTCCGTCGGCGTTGCGCCACACGATCACGGGGTTCCTGAAGCCGAACTCCTTGATTGAGGCCTCTACCGCGTCGATCTGCTCTCGCGTGTGCTTCTTGGCGTTGTTTTCGTAGGGAACCAGCTCGTCAATCGGGATTTCCTCGATTTTCAGCTCGGTTTTTCGCATAAAAAGCCTCCTTCCAGACGGGTGAAAGGAGGCTATCGCGCGTGTGAGATTTAGCGTTGCGTTTTTTGGCGTCTTAGCGTTGCGCCCTCTCCCAGACCCCCCGAACCTCCAATTTCGTGGCGATACGCGTTTGGGAGTGGCGCGCGGGGTATGAGGAGGCGTTTCGGGTTTTCCAAGGGGTTAGGGGGTCTTGCGCCTGAGCTTGGCGTCCTTCAGGCCGTGGCAGCTCTTGCACCGCAGGGCCAGGTTTGCCGGGTCGTTCGTGCCTCCCTTGCACAGCGGCACGATGTGGTCGACCTCGCCTCCCATGCCCGCAGTTCTCCACCGCTTGCCGTCGTGCCATGCGCACTGCCTCCCGCAGTCGGTGCACCTGCCCTTGGTTCTCGCTATCGCCTGCTGCCTTGCCGCTTGGTACTCGGCGCTTGAGTAGTTCCTTCTCCACGGCTCGCGCTTTGCTCTGGCCTTGTCGCCTTGTGTCGGCTTGCGCTTGGGTCGCGGCCTGCATGCGCAGCGCTGGCCCGCCGGGACTATGCGCCCGCAGTGCGGGCAGTACGTGCGCATGCGGCTCATTGTGCCGCCTCCTTCAGCAGCCTCTTGGCCTCGTGGATGGTGATCTCAAGCGCCCGCGCTATCTCGCCCAAGGTGCAGCCTATGCGCCACATCCTCTGGGCGTGCTTGGCGAGCTGCCATCTCGTGCGCTCCTCGTTGGTCATAAGGCACCGCCCCCTCGCACTGAGCCTACGCCCGGCGTGAGAGGGCGGCGATTCCCTAAAGCCTGCCGCGCTTCCTGTTGCGATCCTCGCAGTCGAGCATGGCCTTTGTCAGGTCGCGCACGCCGTATGCTGCGGCGAGGTTCACGCACGCCTGTATGGTGTCGCAGCACTCGTCAACGATTCGATCCACGAGACCGGCCTCGGTGTTGTCCAGCGTCGGCCCGTTCTCGCGCCATGCCTGCCAAGCGCCGAAGACCTCGGCTGCCTCTTCAAGCGGCTTGAGCGCCTGCGCCTTGCTGGCCTCAAGGTCTCGGAACACCGCGACGCTTCCTATCTCGACACGTTCCATACGCACCCCCGGCAAGTCTCGTCGTCCTCGCCTTGCGCGTCGATGAGGTGGTCGTTGATCCAGTTGGCGCACCTCTCCGTGTCGCAGGTCTTTCCCAGCTCCTCAAGCATCTGGTTCTGGTACACGCCGTAGTCGCAGCACACCTCAATGAAGCGGCATTCGCTCCAGTTCTCTCCCTTGGCCATGGCTACGCCTCCAAAGCCTTGAGCGCCCGACGTGCATTGTCCGTGAGCTGCCTCTGCCATGCTCCGTTCTTTGGCGACCACCTGAACCCGTTGGCCTTGAGCTTCGCGCGGGTGTCCGCCTCCGGATTGCCGTCGAACACGAGCTGAAGCCGCATGATGTCGGCGTTCTCGACCACGGTGCAAGGCTCGCCGTTGATCTCGGTCTCGCGGTCTTCAGTGTCGGCCTCCTTCTCGCGCTGAAGCTCGGCGATGCGCGCGCGGGTGCGCTTGATCGTGGCGAGGTTGTTCGACAGCTGCCACGACGGGAAGGGCTGGCTCATCCCGAAACGCTCCATGTCGTGCCTGACGTGCTCGGCCTCGTCGTGGTCTACGCCGTCGAAGCCCTCAAGCGTGCCGTGCTTGCGGTAGTGGGCGTTGGCGCGCTTCATCATGTCCTGACGATCCTCTAGCCGCTTGGCCTTGGCCTCAAGCTTTTCGAGCGCGTTCGGGTCGCCCGCTTGTATGCCGCCGGTTCCGATGGACGCGATGCGGCGCTTGATGCCCATGACCTTCTCGTAGCGCTCCATGTGAGAGCTTCGGCGGGCGTTCTGGCGCTCCTTCTTGCGAACAGGGAAGTTCCCGCCACCCGAAACGAGGATGCTGGGGCACATCGCGTCGATGTGGTAGCCCTCGTTCAGCCACTCTGCGTACTTGCGGGCGAACCTGTCTGCGAGCGCGTAGGCCTTCTCCGCAAGCTCAGGGAACCGCTCGGCCTGCTCCTCGGCCATTCGGTAGGCCTCGTCCACCTGCTCGCGGTAGCCCTCGGTCTCGCTACCGGCCTTGAACTCGCGCATGCTGTTCGCCTCGTGCGCCATGCGCGCATCTGTCTGGTTTATCTCGTAGTACCTTGCCATGATAGAATCCTTTCGTCCGGCGGGGCATAGCCGCCAAGCTCTCGGCCCCGCCCGCATTGTCAACTCAGCCGGCGATGACGTCTCCGACGAGCATCACGATCTTGTAGCCCAAGAACACCGTCAGACCGTCGAGCGCCAAGCACGCCAGCACGAGGAAGAGGCACCCCATGCAGCCCATGGGCTTGCTCTCCTCGGTTATCCCGGCCTTCCACTCGTTCTTGCTCAGGCTCATCGCGGCTCACCTTCGATTACCGTCGGCAGCACGTCGCTCGCCATGTCCATGCAGGCCTCGCACCTCGCCCAGTCCGGCTCCGGCCCGCTGACGGCCTCAAGGGCCTCGGTGAGGTGCTTGCGCGCGGCTTCGATGCGGATGCGCGCCTGCTCCGCCTTGACGTCTTTCATCGTGTCTCCTTTCACGCTGCGAGCGACAGAAAGCACAGGAATGCAAGCCCGAGGGCGAGAAGCTGTAACGCCCTGAGAGCCGCGTAGATGATGGCCGCCGAAACGCTCACGGCGCCAGCGATCGCGATTGCGAAAAGCAGCCTTCTCACTCGTTTTCCTCGTCCTTCTCGGCCTCGGCGTCCAGCTTGTCGGCGTACTCGATGAGCCGCTTCTTGAGCAGGTCGAGGCCGAACCTCTCAAGCTCATTCGCGCGGTATGCCGGGAAGTACTGCCCCGTGCACGCCTTCTCGGAGTCCTTGGCCACGCGCGCCTCGGCGAGGTTGCGCCCGTTGTCCCAAACGTCCATTACGAACGTCTGGGTTCCGGTGCGGAGCTGGCAGGGCCAGATGCGCGTCTCAACGATCATGGCCTCGTTCCTGCTCCAACCGACGCGAATGCTGGCAACCTCGCGCAGGCCCTCCTCGCTTGCGGCCTTCTCGCGCGCCTCCTCAGCCGTAAGCCTAAACCCGTTCTCGCTGTGCTTGAAGCCGTAGACATCCTTCACCGTGAGATAGGCCGTCTCGAACGGCTCGTTGAGCTTGACGATCTGCACCTGCCTCGGCTCGATCTCGCCGTCGGGGCTTTCCGCCTTCTTGGCGTCGGCCTCGCTCTTCTCGCGCTCAAGCTCCTCGATCCTTTTGCGAAGCTCCTCGTTCTCGATCTGCGCAGCCTCAAGCTCGGCGAGAACGTACTGCTCGCAGGTGTTGTAATCGGTGAAAACGGCCTCTTTCCCGTTGACTGTGAGCTTCATGTCTAAATCCTTTTCCTGATGGTTATGATCCTGCCGGTATCCCGGTCTTCTATCTCCCAGCGCCCGTAGTCGTAGAGGCCGGGATGGTGCGGCGGGAACAGCTTCAGCAGAAGCCCGTCCCACCACTGCTGCTCGAACTGGATGTTGTCCCAGACCCAGCGGGGAACGAATCGCGCAGCGCCGTGGAACCCGTCGTGGCACCCCGTGGTGCCGGAACCGCAGAGCGCGAACAGCGGGCTGCGAAGGCTCCACTTGCCGTTCGGCGTGACGAGGTTGAAGCGCTCGCCGCGCCCCCTCGGTATCACGTGGTGGCAGCTCGCGGCGGGCTTGCCGCAGATGCAGCACCACTCCTGCGTGCGCTCGTATTCCCTCGCTCCCTTGCCGGTGTATCGCGCGCCCACGTGGGGCTTTCCGTAAAGCTCGGCCCTCTCCAAGGAGTGGCCCTGAAGCTGTCCCATCGAGATCATCGGAGCCTCCTGTCCGGCCCAGTCACCTCGATGCGCTCGCAGGCCCCGCCGAGCCTTGAGGCGATGCGAGCGCCGGGCATGCCGCCCCAAAGCTCGCGCAGCTGCCCGAGGCTGTAGTTGCTCGTGACGATGGTCGGCAGCCCCTCGGCGGTTCTGGCGTCTATGAGGCCCGTGAGCGTCTCGATTGCCCAGTCGGTAGGCCTCTCCGCACCTAGGTCGTCAAGCGCCAGAAGCGGAACGGTCTCGGCCCTTCTCAGAGCGTCGCGGTCTCCTCCGTTGAAGCCGTCGCGGATGCTGTCCAGCAGGTGCTTGGCGCTCACGAGCTTCGCGGGCGGCTTGGCGCCCTTGGAGCGCTCGACGGCGACGCGCACCGCATGGGCCGCAGCGTAGGTTTTGCCGCGCCCCGGCTCGCCCCAGAGGTACGCGCCACGGCCCCGCTCCACGATCCTGCACACGCGCTCGCCGATGTCGCTCTGGGCTCGCATGTAGCCGCCTCGAAGCCCGGCCTTGCGCAGCCTGCACTCGCGGGCCTTGCGCATCATCTGGCGGTACTCGTCGGTCTGCTCGAAGGGCACGGGCTTGGCCGGTTCAATGCCCTCCGGAACGTCGAGGCCCTTGAGCGCGTCAGAGATTCGAGTACTCGTCATGGCTGGCCTCCTTCCTGTCGCCCTGCCGCTTCTGCCATGTGGTGCAAGCCGCCTGCCACGACTTCATGGGGTTGCGCCCGACCTTCCAGCCCTTCGACTCGTAGAACGCCACGAAAGCCTCCGGGTCGAACGTGTAGCCCTTCTCCGCGCAGTAGGCGCGAACCTCGTCAACTGAGGGCGGGACGAACCTCTTCTTTGGCTTGGTATGGTTTGGCTTGGTATGGTTTGGTTTGGGTTCGGCATCTTCCAAACCCCCGTTTTCGGTTTCCAAAACCCCCGTTTCGATGTAATCGCAAGCGAGGTTTGAGAACTCGGAAAGGGGGGTTTCGCTGTTTGCAAAGGGGTCTTTCGAGTCGCTTGAAGCACCCTTCTTGTTTCCGCGTCCCCCCGTTCCACCGCTCGAAATGGCGCGCTTGGAGTTGTCGATGTCCTCGCGCAGGCTCTCGAAGATGGCATCAAGCGGCCACTCAAGCTCAGGCTCGATGCCGTAGGTGCCGTACTGGGCCAAGGCCCAGAGGATCGCTCCTCGCTGCTCATCCGGTACCTTGGCCACCGTTGCGGTGAGCTTCGGAAACCATGTGAACTTGGCTTCCTGCATGACCTAACGCTCCCAGTAGTAAGCGCCCTCAAGCGCGTTGACGGACACGGTTGCGCCGGTGCCGATAAGCGCCTCGATGACATCAAAGCGGAGCGCGTCCACCTCGGGGTGCTCAACGAGGAAGCACATGGCGATGTGCTGCAAGCGCTTGTAGCTGAACTCCGGCTCCTTGGCCTCGCCGCGCTGGCGCTTGGCCGTCACGATCACGAGGACGGTCACCTCGCCGTCCTTCACAACGATGTCGGCGGTTCCCTCGTCGCACACGTACTTGCAAGCGCCATCGGCCTTGAGGCTCTTGGAGTTCAGGTACGCGATGGCCGCGAGGTGCGCGATTGAATAGGTGTTCATGGTCTCCTCCTAGAACGGGCAGTCGTCGTCGTAGACGTCTGCGGGCTGATTCTCTGCGGCCTGCCCCGTGCGCTTGCCGCCTTGGAAGTCGATGTCCTCGCCGATGACCTCGAGCTTGCTGCGCTTCTGGCCCTCCTTGGTCTCCCACGTGTTCTGGCTCAGCCTTCCGGCGATGGTTACGTGGGAACCCTTGGAGAGGTACTTGGCGATGCTCTCGGCGCGGTTGCCGAAGAAGACCACGTCGACCCAGTTGGCCTTGTCCGACCACTCGCCGTTGACCTTCTGGCGCGTGTTCACGCACACCGCGAGGTTGCACACCTGCGTGCCAGACACGGTTACGCGAAGCTCCGGGTCGCGCCCGAGGTTGCCGCTAATCGTCACTCGATTGATGCTCATCCGTCTCCTCCTTGCTGTGGTCTGAGTCCTTGGCGATCTGCGCGAGGTACTTGCCCCACTCGGTCACCTGCCCAAGGGTCAGGTCGCCGGGCTGCACGTCCCCGAAGCTTGCCTTGTACCAGCTGTCGAGACCGCTTTCCTTCACGCCCTGAGCCATGCACTGGGCCTTGAGCTGCAAGCAGCGCGTGAGCCACTTCTTCTTGTCGGGAGCTGCCTGAGCCTTGCCGGTGGTGTATTCCAGCGGGTGGTTGCGCGGGTTCGCGGGAGGCGTTGTGCCGCCCGCCCCGGTGTCCCCGTCCGTGTCGTCATCGCCAGCGAGGCCGAAAGCCTTGAGGAGCGAGTAGCGGCGGGCGTATGTCTCGCGCTTGCCGAACTCCTGCGGGTCGCTGTCGTACTGGTATGGGGTCACGTCGAGCACCTGCATGGTGTCGCCGTACATGACCGCCGTGTGCAGCAGCATGCCGTTCTCAACCACCTCGGAGTGCTGCGAGAGGAACACGCCGTTCTCGTTGAGCGCCGGGCGCACCACGTCTAGAACAGCGTCAAGCGTGGTGTAGTTGTAGGTGTACTCGCCGCCGGTACGCGTGCGAACCTTGGCCGTCTTGTCCTTCTTGGGGTTCTGCATCTGCTTCTGCGCTGCGCACAGCGCCTCTGCGAGCGTCTTGATTTCCGCCATGGCTACTCCTCCCCGGTGAGCTGCTTGTAGTGGTCGCAGAAGTGGCAAGCGGAGCAGTAGTCCATGCACTTCGGGTCTTCGCCGGGGCGGTGCTCGACGTAGAACTTGCCCTTGCCGTTTTCGCTCTCCTTCTTCATGCGGGCGTTGGCCTCCCTTTTGCTGTCGTAAAGGCGGATGGCGGTCTTGCGGCCCTCCTTCATAACGGCCCACTTGTCGGCGCGGTGCCAGCGCTCCTTCTCGGTGCACATGGGCAGCTGGTCATCGGGAAGCTGCTCGGCGGCCTCGATCTCCTCGAAGCGCTTCACCAGCCATTCCCCGCACTGCCGAATCTCCTCGTCGGTGAAGTCCCACCCCACGCGCCAGACGGGGTGCTTCGGGTAGTCGGCCTTGTTCTTGGCGTCGCTCTTCTTGTGATCCTTGAGAAGCGCCACGATCTCGCCGCGATGGGCGTCGAAGCCTATCTGCCGCAGCATCCAGCAGTAGATGAGGGTCTGCTTGCGCCAGTCCGCAAGCTCCTCGTCATCCTTCGCGCCGAAGACGGCCTTCCAAGCCGATGCCGTCTTGTAGTCCGTGACGGTGCCCGTCGCATCGTCGTAGAGGTCGAAGATGCCGGACAGCTGGTAGCCGTTGGGCATGTCCACGACGATGTAGTTCTCCTTCAGCTGCGTCTCGGTCTCCTCGGCGTTTTGGAGTATCTGGTGCACGGCCGAGCCGAAGATGGCCCACACCATGTCGGCAACGTCCTGCGTGATCTCGCCATCGTGGCGGCGCTGAAGTATGGCCTCTCGCGTTCCCTTGAGGATGGTTGTGACGCTGTAGCGCTTTGGCGTGTACTTGTAGTCACTCTCGGCAGCCGAGACGAACGGGCGCGGGAGGTTCAGGGAGTTGGTGAGGTTCACGCCTAGCACCCCCCGAGCAGGATGCCGAGAACAGCCTTCAGCTCGCGGCTCCATTCCTTGAGCTTTTGCATATCGCTGCGTACGTTGGCCAGCGCCTTCTCGGCAACGTCCTCGGGGTACTTGGCGATAATCGCCTCGCAGATGGCGATGGTGTTGTACGCGGACTGGCACATGTCCACGTCGGCGCTGCGGGTCTCGTCCGCATCGTGGGTGAGCATGAACACGATACTGCTCTCCACAACGCCTGCGGCCTTGTGCAGGTTGTCGTGCAGGTCGTGCATGTCAACGCCGCTCATGACGTTGTCCTCGAAGTACTTCATGGTTAGTTGCCCCCTTCGGTGAGCATGTGGTTTTCGTCTTCAATGGGGTCGTAGATTTCGCCGGTCTCGGCGTCCACGTTGGCGGGAAGCTCCTCGTCAAAAGGAAGCGGCTCGTCCTCGTATTCGTCGCCGAAATCAAGCTCCTGATGCTCGCTCTCGATGGTCAGGATCACGGTGCGGCCCGCCTGCTTGATTACGTCGAAGGCGCCAGCCGCGTCCGTAAGCACCTCAAGCTGGAGCACTGCGACGCCGCCCTTCACGGTCGCCTGCTTGAAATTGGCCTTGATGGTGGTGTTCATCCGGCCTCCTTCTCATATCTCTCGCTGTAGTACTCGACGCGCACCCGGATAAGGCACTCGTCGCTGTATGGGGTTCTGGGATCGAAGGTCACGCCGAGCTGCGTGATCTGGCAGTCATCGCGGTAAGCCAGCCCGTTCAGGCTGTCGCAGATGACCTTGGCCAAGTTGTCCGCGTCGGGCTTCATGAGGTCGGGACGCCCTGCCCAGTACTTGGGGTTGCTCTTGGCCAAGGGGCGCTGAACCTCGATGAACACGCGCACCTCGGTCGCGAAGTCCTTCCAGCGGTCGCCCGCTGCGGCCTCCCACTGGCGCTTGATGGACTTCTCGGCTTGCCGGGTCTTGTCCGGCGTGTAGGTGCGGAAGCGCTTCGTGTCGAACTTCGGTCGCTGCTTGGTGGGAACCTCCGGGAAGCACATGACGCACTCGGCCACGCCGACGCGCTTGGTCTTCCAGCTCATCGGAGCACCGCCGTCGTGTAGCCGTCGGCGTCGCTGCGCGCGACCCTCATGCGGATGGTCTTGTCCTGCTCCATGGCGACGCGTGCGAGGTACGGCGCGAGGTGGTTGGGCAGCTCGATGCTGAACTTGATGCGCATGCCGTAGAGCGCGCGGTTGGGGCTTGCCTTGCCGTCGTGGGTGCGGGCGCACTCCGCGCGGGCGTTGTCCTTGTACCATCCAAACTCGACGGGATGGGCCTTCACCCATGCGCGGGCGTCAGCCATCCGCTGCTCGCCCTTGGGGTCTAGCCCCGGAAGGGCCATCTGGTTGCCCGGGGTCTCCATCTTCCTCATGCGACCATCCCCTTGGCGGTCTCGATCGCCGCGTCCATCGTGGGGATGACCCACAGCCAGAGGATGAGGCCGAAGATCAGGGCAGCGACCGCGAAGCCGAGCATCGCGCCGGTCTTGAACACGCGCATCTGGTTTTCGCGCTCGATCTCCGCCGGTATGCGCATGGTTCGCGTTACACTGGGCTTGGCCTGTTGGCCTTTCCGGGCGCTCGTGCTGTGATAGGTGGGGGTGCCCGGTTGTTTTTTGCACTTGGCCATCTTCACTCCTTTCTGCGTTTTCGCTGGTAAATGTTGGTGTCATAGAAGTGTCACGAGTTTTTGAGCTTTTTTCTGGCCCTGTGCTTCGCGCTGTAGAGCCTTTGCCGCTCGCGTTTCAGCATCTCCTCCCGTCTCACCTCCTCTTGCAGCTCGCGTACCTGCTCGGCTATGCGCTCGTTGCGGTGTTCGAGGGTGCATGACTGGCACCACCCCGTCTTGGGCGATAGGGGCGTGTGGACGTGCATCCCGCACTTGGGGCACTGCCACGCGCGCCGGAGTGAGAGTCCGAAGCGCTTGGCCTGCGCCTTGACAGATTGCACGGAGCGTCCCAGAGTCCCGGCTATCGCCTCCGCACCGTCCTCGGCATGGTCTTCGAGGTACTTGATTTCGCGGGTAGTCCACTTCACCTGACGGGTCTCCCCTCAAGGAGCAACTGGCGGTAAAGGGCCATGAGCTTGCGTCGCATGTATGCAAGACGCTCCTCGGGTTTCATTGCCTTGGCTCCCATTAGGCTGGCTGCTCATTTGCGAGCTGGTAGAACTCGTCCAGAGACACGCCGAGGATGCACGCCAGGCTGAAGGCTTCCGACAAGCTGAACTCGTTGGAGCCTCGCAGCTTGTTGAAAAGCGAGGAGCGGCTGATTCCGATCTGATCGGCAACCGCGCCCATCGTGGTCTGGCTGGCCTCAACATACTGGCCAACTCTCTCTTTCAGGGTCATACCTCTCCTTTCATTCGCGTACAAACTTTGTACGCCTATTAGTATTGTACAAAGGTTTGCACCGTGCAATACCTTGTACGTGTAAATAATTATACTCTAAAAGAGGCGTGAGATGAAGTACGGAAAGGTTCTTGCGTACTACCTTGAGCAACAGGGAATGACGCCTGCGGAACTCGCGCATAAAATCGGTTCACCTAGGTCAACAATCAACGCGCTTTTGAAGGGAAGGGCAAAAGAGCCCACACTTGGAAAGGCGAAGGCTATTGCTGACGCGCTCGATGTTTCGCTTGAGGAAATGGCACGAATGACCTATGAAGACGAGGAGGAGAAATGACGATTACCAGAAGGAGCTTTGTTGCGTTGGCGGGAATAACGGCCCTTACGCTTGGCGGATGTTCCGGAAGCGGTCAACCTAACGGGTCGAACGAGGTGAACGAACCTGCTGTTGCAGAGGTCGAACAGGAGGCGGAGCCGAAAGACCTTGAGGTTGCCGAAACCGGCTTCTACTTCGATTCCTACGGAACGGCGCACTTCGCATCAATCGTTAGCAACCCCAACTCGACATGGGCGGCCGAGAACATTCAAGTTACGGTTGCGGCGCGCGACGCCGACGGCAACGTTCTGGACACGCTCAACGACTTCATAACGCTTATGTTTCCCGATGGCCAAACGGCGATATGCGGAGACATGGCAGCACCGGAGGGAACCTCGGCGCTCGACGTGTCACTGTCGGTCAACTCGAATGGCTGGACGAAGCAGGACATCACCCAGAAAGATTTCTACGATCAGCTCCCAATCACCAACATAAACGAGAGCGCCGACGAGTGGGGACAGACCACGGTCGCGGGAGAGATCGCAAACAACACGGAGGGCACGTTCTCAGGCACTAGGATTCAGGTGGTTTTCCGCAACGCAGACGGCAGCATAGTCGGCGGAGCTTATACCTACGTCAACGGAGACCTGACGGCTGGTTCAACCGCTTCGTTCTCAACGACGTCGCAGGAGGTTCCGGAGCACACTTCCGTAGAAGCCTACGTTGACTGCGGCTGGCCGCTCAACGAGTAAGAAAAGCCCCGGTGCGTCCGCCAAAACACATCACCGGGGCTGAACCCTCCCGAAAGGAGGCAACATCATTATGACAGGCAAGGGGGAAACCGGCCCCAAGACTGCCGTCATATACGCACGATTCTCATGCTCAAAGCAGCGCGAGGCGTCGATTGATGACCAGCTGCGCGTGTGCAACGACTACTGCCAGCGCGAGGGCATCGACCAGCTTGAGGTTCAGAAGCGCAGGGCCGAGCACGACCTGAAGACGCTTGAGGCCAAGCAGATAGACCCGGAGAGCTTCGCCGATTTCTTGCAGTTCGGCGCAACGCTTTCAGACGCCGACCTTCTTGACGCCTTCGTGTATCAGGTGATGGTTTTCGATGGCCAGTGCGTGATAACGCTCAACTACGAAACAGAAAAGTGCGAACCCGCGAGGCTTATCCTCTCGCGAGTTCGCACTGAATCAACCTGGTGCCCCGTTTGCAAAAATACTCGAACGATGATGACCGTCGTGAACGGGGCCGTCTACCTGCGCTTCAGCCGCGCGGCCTAGCTCGCGGGCTTCATGACGCCAGCGGTGACCATGGCGTCGCGCAGGGAGATGAACTCCGCCTTGGTCGGCGTCTCACCGGCGGGGTCTGCGACATAATCGACCTGCTTCACGCCGCCGAGCGCGGAGGCCGACGCGGACGGGAGCGTGTACTCCTCCGGAATCACGCCGTCGGCGATCTTGTCGGCGGTCACGGCCTTGGAGGCGAGCTTGTCGGTTGTGATTGAGCCGTCCTCGACGGAGCCCCCAGAAGAAAGCCCCTCAATGTGGATGCTCACTTCCTGAGCGCCCTTCTGCTTGGTCGGGGTGTACTTGGCGTTGATCGTCTGCATGGCTTCCTCCTAGTACTTGAGCTTCTGGCCGGGATAGATGGTGTACGGCGACGAGATGCCGTTCTTGCTCGCTATGCCCTTCCAGCTGACGCCGAGCTTGGCGCCGATGCCAGAGAGCGTGTCACCGCTCCTGACGGTGTAGGTGCGGGACTTCCCGTTGATGATGTCCTGCGCCTCCCGGTACTTGCCTCCGCACGCCTCGATGACGGTCTGGCGAACCGGGTTGTTTCCGTACTTCCCGGAGTTGATCCACTCGGCGAGCGTGGAAGCGGAGGCGTTGTGCGTGTCGTTGATGAAGCCCTGAACCTCGTCGTATCGTCTGCCGCAGTAGTCCCTACGGGCATCGCCGTTGATGTTGTTCGTGACGATGTGGTAAACGAGGTCGAGCGTGGAGCCGGACGGCGCGGAGTCCGCCGGCTGGGACGGGGACGGCGCAGGGGTCGAGGTGCTGCCGCCGGGGTTGGCGTACTTCTTCCACGCCGCAGCGTCCATGTACGCCTTGTTCAGGTCGAGGTTGCCGCTGTAACCGGAGAGGCGACCGCACGAGCTGTACTGGCGGATGGCGCAGCTATACGTGCCCTCGTTCCAAGGCGCGTCCTGATAGCCGGTCGCGTTCATGTTGGCGTACTGGGCGATCCACAGGGCGCAGTTGAGTGCGTCCGCAACGGGCTTCACCTTGGCCATGCGGCTCTGCTGCACGTAGATGATGGGAGGGATGCCGGTGCGGTCGATGACGCGCTGTGCGACCTGACGCAGGTAGTCCTCGTTGCCCCATGCGGCGTTCTGCTGGCTCTCCCAGTCGAGGCACAGGACGCCCTTGCCGATCCAGTTCTTGATGTTGTCGATGAAGAAGTCGGCCTCGCCGATAGCGCCGGAACCGTCGATGTAGTGATATACGCCGAAAAGCTTGCCACGAGCGCGGGCCTGCTCGACCTGACGCGCGCAGTCCGGGGAGACGTAGGTCTTGCCCTGCGTGGCCTTGGCGATGATGAAGTCATAGGGAACGGCGTCGAGGTTGATGCCGTTCTGCCAGTTGCTGATGTCGATACCGTTCATGGACATTTCTAGCCCCTTCCGATCGAGATGAAGTAGTCCCAAGCGACGGCGTTGAACTCGTCGTAGTCGAGTGCGACGGGATACGCCTCGCACGGGTCGTGGATTGTGATGTGGCCGTAAAGGTTCTCCGTTATGAGCACCACGTGGCCGCCGTACTCGCGCCCGTCCTCGTGGAGCGCGCCCTCCATGGTTCCGAACACCAGACGCCCGGCGGCGGACTCCTCAAGCGCCCGCGATCTGTCCTCGTAGAGAACCGTGTAGTCGAGCTTCGGGTCTTGCTGCGCCATCCACTCGCAGAAGCCGGGCATGTAGTTCTGCCCGTCCTGAACGTAGTCGTTGCCCACGAGGTTGAGCAGCATGGGCGGCGTGCACGTCTCGCCAGAAAGCCTCTCCCAAGCCATGGCCGCGCACGTGAGACCGCAGCCGGACGTGGCGAGGTCTGCGCCGGCGTAGGGCAGCCCGCCCCACCGCTCGTCCGTCTGCATGTAGAGCGGGACTTGCGGCTCGGCGGGCGTGTCGTACACGACGGGGAGCTGATCCGGCTCCTCCTCGACGGGCTGCGGCTGAGTCCATACCACGAGCGCGCCGAAGAGAAACAGGGCCACGAGAAGGAGCGCTACTGCTGCTTGGAGAGCGGGCTTGTGCCCTCCTCCACCTCAGGCACGCCAACGATGCTCGTGAGCACCGACGCGACCGCAGCCGTGGCCGCGAGCGCAGCGATCTGCGGCCAGTCCAGCGCGGTAATGGAGACCACGGTCGTTCCCATGGCGGCGAGCGCCGTCTGGGCTGCGGTCTTGACGGCGCGGACGACCGCAGCGACGAACCACTTCTTGATTCCGTCCTTGGTCATGGTTGAACCCCTTTCTAACCTTCATCGCCCGCTCCCTTGCGTCGGACGACGATTGCGTGAACCTCGTCAATCTGCTTGGCCATGTGCGAGGTGGTCTGGTCGATGCGCTGGGCGGTGGCCTCGGTGTGCTCCAGGCGCCCGCCCATCTCGTGGCTTCGCTCCTTGGAGTCGCCGACCTGCGTAGAGAGAACCTCTAGGATTCGCGTCTGCGCCTGCTGGCCGTTGGAAAGCGTCTCGATGACGCGCGTCTGCTCGTTCTGCGCGGCCACCTGCTGCTGGGTGGTCCTGATGCGCTCGCGCTCGCGGGAGTCGAGGGCCTTGTCCGCCGTCTCCTGCACCTCGATGCGGTAGCGCTCGTTCTCAAGCTTCTTCTCCTCGATGGCGCGCTCGTTCTCAAGCTGCTTCTCCTTGAGGGCGCGGCGCTGGGGCATGCCCCACTTGACGACAACGAAGCAGATAGCCGCAACGGTGAAGGCGAGGAGGGCGGCAAGTGGCTCGGCTATGGCGGCGGCCTCGAACCCTCCCGCTAGGGCATCCCCGCTCATGCCTCCTCCGGCACAAAAGCCGAGGGGGCCGTCTCAAGCTCGGCCTCGCAGGCGTTGATCTTGGCGCGAAGCTCCTCGCGCTGGGCCTTGACCGGCTCCCATTCCTCATCTGGCATGACGCCGTCAGCGTGCTTGAGGGCCTTGTAGTCGCTCTGCACGAGAAGCTGCTTGTAACCGTTGATCTCGGCCTCGATGGCCTCTCTGGTTCGCTCCATGGCGCACTCCTTTCATAGGGTGCGCACATCGTATGGGCGGCGTGAGATTACGCGGTGGCCTTGAGCCTAGTCAGGGTCAGGATTTCCGCTCCGGGGGGTGTCTCTATGGTTTTGTCAATCCCTCGAGGGAATCTCGGCATGCCGCGGCGCGCCCGGCGGGGCGGGCGGTCTCCGCGATCGGAGCGCCGAGTATGAGCCGCTTGCGCTTGGGCACGACATTCTCACGCATCACGAGGGAAAGCACCTCGATGTGGATGTCCACGGCGAGGCTCAAGTAGTCGGAGTCTGCCTCTTTCCTGTTTCGCTCGAATACCTGACTCATCTCGCCTCCAAAAATCGGCCCGCTTCGCGGGCATATAAAAACAAAAACAAAGGGCGACCGCGCAAGGCGGTCGCCGTAAGTATAGCTATGGTTCAGCTGAAGTCTCAGCTGAGGAGGAAGCCGGGGCGGGGGCGAACCCAGTCGTGCGTCGCCGAATTGTAGCCGGCAGCGCCGTTGTTGCCGACGTAGCACACGTCGGACGAGGAGCCACCCATAACGGAACGCAACCACCAACGGTACCGACTTCCATTGATGCGATGCGCGGTGTCCCTGAACAGGTCCCACTG
>ERZ827088.963-NODE-963-length-38530-cov-10.002651_pt1 | contig 38530 bp, 44 predicted proteins | sample MGYA00519922_ERZ827088 | MGnify/ENA primary metagenome ERZ827088 (study PRJEB31778, sample SAMEA3449254) | human gut metagenome | biome: human gut; feature: human-associated habitat; material: faeces | place: United Kingdom | collected 2010/2012 ...
TAGTCGTAGAACCATTAAAAGATGGTAAAAGAGTGGGTAAGATTATTAAGATTATTGGACATAAGAATGATGTAGGAGTAGATATATTATCATTTGTTTATGAATATAATTTTAGTCCATCATTTCCTGATGAAGTAATAGAAGAACTAGATAGTATTCCTTCTTATTTAACCGAAGAAGAAATAAATAAAGAACTATCTTCTGGTAGAAGAGACATTAGAGATAGAGAAATATTTACAATAGATGGATCTGATACTAAAGATATTGACGATGCTATATCATTATCAATGACTGAGGATGGCAAATATTTATTAGGAGTCCATATAGCGGATGTTTCATATTATGTAAAAGAAGGAACTAAATTAGATGATGAAGCATATTTTAGAGGTACTAGTGTTTATTTAGTAGATAGAGTACTTCCAATGCTTCCTCATAAGTTATCTAATGGCATATGTTCATTAAATGAGAATGAAGATAGATTTGCATTTAGTTGTGAGATGGTTATTGATAATAAAGGTAATATTACTCATTATGATATCTTTAAATCTATTATTCGAAGTAGAAAGAAAATGACTTATGAAGAAGTAAATAAGTTACTTGAAGAGAATAATCCTAGCGAAGATTATAAGCCTTTTGAGAAGACTCTTAGATTAATGGAAGAATTATCTAAGATATTAAGAAAGAAAATGATCTCTCGTGGATATATAGAATTCGAAAGTACTGAGGCTAAGATTAAGGTGGATGAAAATTGTCATCCAATAGATATAGAGGCTAGAGTACAAAGAACAGGTGAAGAGTTAATAGAGAACTTTATGATCGCAGCGAATGAAACCGTAGCAAGTTCAATCTATTACAAGAATTTACCTGGTATATATAGAGTACATGATAAACCAGATGAAAAAAGATTAGGAGAATTTATGAAGTTCTTATCACTTCATGGATATGTAGTAAATGGAAAGAGTAAGATAGAGTCTCCTAAAGATTTACAAAACATACTAAAACAATTAGAAGAAGTACCAGAAGTTAGAGTACTTCATGATATGGCTATTCGTAGTCAAGCTAAGGCAGTATACTCTGATGTTAATATAGGACACTTTGGTCTAGGTAGTAAGTGTTATAGTCACTTTACTTCACCAATAAGAAGATATCCTGATTTAATATTACATAGATTATTAAAAGATTATAACTATAATTATAGTGATAAAATAATAAACGAAAGAAAAGAAGAACTTCCAATAGAGAGTGAACATTGTTCAATTAGAGAACAAGATGCACAGAACTGTGAAAGAGATGTCGACAAAATGAAGAAAGCAGAATATATGGCTGATCATATTGGAGAAATATATGAAGGTATTATATCAGGAGTACAAGAATTTGGTATCTTTGTCGAACTAGAAAATACCATTGAAGGACTTATTAAGGCTGAAAATATTAAAGGAGACTACTATGTATATGATAGCGATATGATGGCTTTGATAGGAAAGAAAACAAAGAAGAAATATGCTTTTGGAGATAAGATAACAATTAGAGTAGTAAGAGCAGATAAAGATAAATCAGAAATAGATTTTGAAGTATATGACGAAAAAGAAAAACAAATAAATAATAAGAAAAAACAAAAATAGGGAGGGTTTTAAATGGAAAGCAGTATTATTACAATACTAAGTCAAGAAAAGAATAAAATGATGAAGCTAGAAGAAATAACTAAAGAGTTAAAAGTACAAGATACTACTAAATTACTTGCAGTAATAAAAAATCTTGAAGAGACAGGTATTATCTTTCGTGATAAAAAAGGAAGATATACCCTAATTACCAATACCAATTTAAAAAGAGGTCTAATCAAGATAACCAAAAAGAAAGGACCAATCGTTATTTTTGAAGATAAGACAGAAACAGTAGTAACATATAAAGATCATAAAACATTAGAAAATAACGATATCGTTTTAGTAGATATAAGTAATAATATTGCTAAAGTAGTAAAAATAATTAGAAGAGAACATCATAATTTTATAGCAGAAGTAATAAAAGATGAACATGGATATAAAGCAGTATCTAATGGTTATGAAAGTATCATATTAGATGAAATATATCCACTAGGAACAAAACTATTAATAGATGGAAAAACATTAGAAGTAAAAGAAGTACTAGGACATAAAGATGATGTTGGAACCAAAGAAAAAGAAGTATTAGCAGAATATAACTTTCCTATCAGTTTTAATGAAGAGTATTTAAAAGAAGTTAATTCCATAGAAAAGTCATTAAGTGAAGAAGTAATAGATATGGACAAAAGAAATGGTTTAAAAGATCAAAGAAGTATCACTTCCGTAACAATAGATGGTGATGATACTAAAGATTTTGATGATGCTGTTGCCTTCCATAATAATACCGTTTATGTCCAAATAGCGGATCCTAATAGATATATCAAAGATAATAGCGCCATGTGGGATGAAACATTAAGAAGAGCTATATCAACATATTTTCCTGGTTGCTGCAATCCAATGATGCATGAAATATTATCTAACGGTATATGTTCCTTAGTACCAGGAGAAGATCGCTATGCTATATCTATGAGTATAAAAATAGATGACAGTGGTAAAGTATTAAATTATAAAATAAATGAAGCAGTAATAAATAATCGTAAGCGTATGACTTATACTGAGGTAAATAAATATCTAGAAGAAAATACCATACCTAATGGTTATGAAAATTATACTGAGTTATTAGATAATTTATATAAGACCGCTATGAAAGTAAAAAGAAAAATGATAAATGAAGGCTTTCTAGAATTTACATCTGATGAAGTAAAATTCTTCTTTGAGAGTAGTAAATTAATAGATATTAGAGAAAGACATCAAGGAAAAGCCGAAGAATTAATAGAATTTTTAATGTTACTTCATAATATGTGTATGACTGATTATTTCTTAAAAAATAAACTTCCATTCATATCAAGATTTCATGATAGTCCAAATACTGATAAATTAAATACATGGATGGGATTATTAAAGAAAAAAGGATATCGAGTATATAGCGATAAAAAGAAGAGTTTTACAACAGAAGATATAAAAAAAAATTCAGAAATTATATGCTGATTCTAAAGAAAAAATAATCTTTGATAAGATGGCTATTATGAGTCAAGCCAAAGCTAAGTATTCAGCTTATGATATCGGTCATTATGCTTTAGGTATGGGGGCATATTCTACTAGTACATCACCAATAAGAAGACTATCAGATACTATTAATCAAAGAATATTTAAAGATTCACTTCATTATGGCGTAGATTATGCTAGAAAGAAATGGTCTAGTATTACACCATATATTGCTAAGATTGCTACTGATGCTGAATTAAGAGCAGTAAAAGCCGAACATAGATTAGATGATATAAGAAAAGCTGAGTTTATGAAACAATATGAAAAACAAGATTTTGAAGTTATAGTATCAGATATTAAAGAAAACTTTATTATAGTATTATATCCAGAAAGAATGGTATATGGTAAATTATTCTATAATAGTAGATATTTCCATTTAGGTAAAGATGGTTATTCTATTATTGGACATAATGGAGAAAAGATTATGATAGGAGATATCTTTAATGCTAGATTAACTAAAGTAAATATTCTAAATGGAGAAGTAGTATTCTCTAAAGGTATTAGTGAAATAAATGAAATTAATCATACTAAAAATAGTAGAAAGAGAAAAGTAAGAAGAAAATAGTATATCCTTTGAAGTCCTTTGGTCTTCAAAGGTAAAAGGAAGCCTAGATAGTCTTCCTTTTAAACAATATGGCTGTAGTGAAAAATCTATCAGTAGAGATATGAGGTATATATGAAAAGAAGAAGAAAAGTAAATAAAAAGAAAGTAATATTATTTATATTAATAATTATTATAATATCTTTAATAATGTATTTTTTATTTCCAAGATTAATTCATCAAATAAAAGATATTGGTGAATCTGTTCCAGAACTTGTTGATAAAGTAAATATATTTATTAATAATATTATTTCAAAATTTTCAAGTAATAGTGATTTTAAAATAAATATTAAATATGAAATATCATGTATATTAAAGAAAATTACAACTGATTTTCCAAGAAATTGTTTAAGTATATTTTCAAGTGCTATATCATCTATATCATGTGCAGCATTATCATTAATAGTAGGATTTTATATACTTTTAGATTATGATAAAATAAAAGAAAATATATATATACTTCTACCTAAAAAATATAGAAGAAGACTTAAAAGATTATTTAAAGATATTAATAAAGATTTATTTAGTTTTATAAAAGGAACATTAATATTAACTATAATTGTATTTGTTATTTCATTAATATTATTTTCATGTTTTAAACTAAAAGCACCAATATTTTTCGCGCTATTTAATTCTGTTATGAATATAATTCCTTATATTGGACCTATTATTGGAGGAGTTCCAATAGTAATAATAGCATTTACTCAAAGTAATGAAATTGGGATATTTATTTTAGTATCCGTATTAATTATACAAGCACTTGATAATTTTATATTTCAACCTATAGTAATGGGTAAAACAATGAGTCTTCATCCTGTAACAATATTAATTGGCTTATTGATATTTGAATATTTTTTTGGTATAATTGGAATGTGTATAACTGTTCCTTTATTAGCAGTTATAAAAAGAATTATATTATATCTTGATAAAAGGTATAAAATATTTAATTTTGATAAGTTAAAAACTAATGAAAGTAAAAAGTAATTAATAAAAAATTATAGAGAGTTAGTGTTTGGTGGAAACTAATATTTTAAGTTAATGAAAGCGCTGTTACTGGAAGTTGCATTTATATGCCGGTTTTAAAAATCGTTAAAATAATTAAGTAAATAAAAGGATGGTACCGTGCATATGCACTCCTTAATAGGTAATGTACTATCCTTTTTTTATATATAAGGAGGTGTTTTATGATAATCGCAATTGATGGACCTGCTGGAAGCGGGAAAGGAACTATCGCAAGTTTAGTTTCAAAAAAATTAAATTTAGTTAATATTGATACAGGAGCAACTTATAGATGTGTTGCACTTGAAATGTTAAAAGAAGGAGTAAGTTTAGATGAAACTGATAAAATTATAGAAATATCAAAAAATGTTGATATAAATTTAACAGAAGACTCTAGAGTATTTTTAAATAAAGAAGAAGTAACTGATAGAATTAGAGAAAAAGATGTTACTAAAATAGTGTCACAAGTATCAAGCATAGAAAAGGTAAGAGAAAACTTAGTAGCGCTTCAAAGAAATATGGCTAAAGGTAAAAATGTAATAATGGAAGGTAGAGATATTACAACAGTAGTATTTCCAAGTGCTGACTTTAAATTTTACCTTGATGCATCTTTAGATGAAAGAGTAAAAAGAAGGCTTGAACAAAATAAAGAAAAAGGTATTGATATGAGTGAAAGTGAAATAAGAGATAATATTGCTAAAAGAGATTATAATGATATGCATAAAAAAGTTGGTGCATTAAAGAAAACAGATGATCAAATATATATCGATACTAGTAATATGACTATAGATGAAGTAGTAAATAAAATAGTAAATATTGTAAAGGAAAAAAACTAAAATGACATTAAAAGAAGAATTTATAAAATTAGGATATACAGAAGAAGATTATGAAATAATAAGAAATAATTATGCGGTAAATCAGATAAAAGATGAAACTTTGATAAAAAAATTAAAGGATAATTTTGCTTTTCTTCTTAAAATGGGTTATACCAAAGAAGAAGTAATCAAGATGACAAAAAGCTCACCACAAATTTATAGTTATTCAATAGAGAATATGAAGCAAAAGATAGAAGATATAATTTCATTAGGTTATACCAAAGAAGAAGTAGTCAAAATGACAAAGACTTTACCTGCAATTTATGGTTACTCAATAGAAAATATGAAGCAAAAAATAGAAGATATGATTACATTGGGATATACTAAAGAAGAAATAATCAAGATGACAAAAAGTTTACCTGCAATTTATAGTTATTCAATAGAGAATATGAAGCAAAAGATAGAAGATATAATTTCATTAGGTTATACCAAAGAAGAAGTAATCAAAATGACAAAGACTTTACCAGCAATTTATGGTTACTCAATAGAAAATATGAAACAAAAAATAGAAGATATAATTTCATTAGGTTATACCAAAGAAGAAGTAATCAAAATGACAAAGATATTGCCAGCAATTTATGGTTTTTCAATAGAAAATATGAAACAAAAGATAGACTTTTATGATTCAATTGATATGCATGAACTTGCAGTTATTAATCCAAAACAATTAATGCAAAGTGTAAATTTAAGTTATGCAAGATATTCATTTTATAAAGATAGAGGAATTGATATAGATATGAATAATTATGGAAAATTATTTGTTGGACAAAAAAATTTCGAAAAAACATACGGAATAACAAAAAAAGAATTACTAGAAAAATATGACTATAATAAATATAAAGAAGAAAAGGAAAAAGAAAATGGAAGAATTATATAGGATAGGTATAAGTGAAAATACAATAAAAAATATGTTAGAGTTAGTTCCTACTATCTCAGAAATGAGTGAAAAGGAAATAAAAGAAAAAGAATTAATACTAAAAAAAATTAATTGTGATGAAAATCAAATAATAGATATCATCAGTAGTAATCCAATGTGTTTAGATAAAACAAATGACATAGTATTGAGATTAATAAGTAAATTAAAATCATACGGATTTAGTATGTTAAATATATTGTTTGATTCAAATCCATATATATTAAATTTAGAGGTGTTTGAAATAGAAAATTATATAAATAATAGATTAGATAGTGGTGAAGAATTAGAAGACATAATAGATGATTTAGATTCAAATCCCATACTATTTAATGAAATATAAAAAAGTAGGTAGATAAAATGACATTAAAAGAAGAATTTATAATATTAGGATATACAAAAGATGATTATGATGCCATAAGAAATAGTTATCCAATAAGCTCTATAAAAGATGAAACATTAATTGAAAAAGTAAGAGATAATTATTCTTTTCTTCTTAAACTTGGTTATAAAAGAGAGGAAATAATAAAGATTACAAAAAGTCTGCCTGAAATTTATGGTTATTCAACTAGAACAATAGAACAAAAAATGAAAGACATGATTTCTTTAGGTTATACCAAAGAAGAAGTAATTAGAATGACAAAAAATTCTCCATCAATTTATAGTTATTCAATAGAAACCATTAAGAAAAAGATAGATGATATAATTTCTTTAGGTTACACAAGAAAAGAAGTAATCAAGATGACGAAAGGTTTATCTCAAATTTATGGTTATTCAATAGAAGGTATAAAACAAAAGATAGATGATATGATTTCTTTAGGTTATACCAAAGAAGAAGTAATCAAGATGACAAAAAATTTTCCGTCAATATATGGTTATTCTGTAGAAAGCTTAAGAAAAAAAATAGATGATATGATTGCATTAGGCTATACTAAAGAAGAAGTAATCAAGATGACAAAAAGTTTTACACCAATTTATGGTTTGTCAATAGAAAGTATGAAACAAAAAATAGATGATATGATTTCTTTAGGTTATACAAGAAAAGAAGTAATTAATATGACAAAGGATTTACCTGCTATTTATGGTTATTCAAAGAAAAACATGAAACAAAAAAAGGATTTTTATGATTCAATTGGTCTACATGAACTTGTTAGTGTTGATCCAAAACAATTAATACAAAGTGTAAATTTAAGCTATGCAAGATATTGTTTTTATAAGTCTCAAGGAATTGATATAGATATGAATAACTATAGAAAATTATTTGTTAGAGAGAATCAATTCCAAAAGTCAAATGGAATAACAAAACAAGAATTAATTGAAAAATATGATTATGATAAATATGAAGAACAAAGAAAAATGAAGTTATAGGAAAGAAGGAGTTTAATATGAATATAAGAGATAAATATATAGAATTTTTTGTAAGTAAAGGACATAAACAAATACCTAGTGCGCCAGTTGTACCAGAAAATGATCCATCAGTATTATTTAATACTGCAGGTATGCAGCCACTTGTACCATATTTAATGGGTGAACCTCATCCATATGGAACAAGACTTTGTGATTATCAAAAATGTATTAGAACAAATGACTTAGATGAAGTTGGAGATGTAACTCATCATACATTCTTTGAAATGCTTGGTAACTGGTCTTTAGGTGATTACTTTAAAAAGGAATCTATAACATGGAGTTTTGAATTATTAACAAAACATTTAAATATACCGGTTGAAAAACTATCTGTAACTGTATTTAAAGGAAATGACATTGTACCAGCAGATAATGAATCAGCAGATTTATGGAAATCATTAGGAATTTCAGAAAACAAAATCGCATTTTTAGGAGAAGATGATAACTGGTGGCCAAATATGGAACTTACAGGACCATGTGGACCAGATACTGAAATATTCTATTGGAGAAGTGATGAAGAAGTTCCATCTAAATTTGATCCAGAAAATGATAATTGGGTAGAAATATGGAACAATGTATTTATGCAATACAATCATAAACCTGATGGAACATTTGAACCATTAAAAAAGAAAAATGTTGATACAGGTATGGGACTTGAAAGAATAACAGCAGTACTTGAAGGAGTTAATGATAACTATGAATCAAGTATATGGAAAGGTACTATAAAGAAAATAGAAGAAATATCAGGTAAAAGTTATTATGGTAATGAAAAAGCATTTAGAATAATTGCTGATCATATTAAAGCAGCTGTATTTATTTCAAGTGATCCAGCAGGTATTAAACCAAGTAATACAGACCAAGGTTATATACTTAGAAGATTAATCAGAAGAGCAATTAGATATGCAAAAATGATAGATATAGATATTAATAGTAATTGGGAAAGTGAAATTGCTAAAAATATAATAGATGAATATAAAAAATATTATAGTGAGTTAAGTACAAATGAAAATGTAGTTATGGAAGTACTTAAAAATGAAAAGATTAAATTTAGTCGTACACTTGAAAAAGGACTTAGAGAATTTGAAAAAATTGTTAAAAATTTAAATGAAAATGAAATAAACAAAGATTTAGCATTTAAATTATATGATACTTATGGTTTTCCAATTGAACTTACTTTAGAACTTGCAAAAGAAAGAGGACTTACTGTAGATGAAAAAGGTTTCTATGAAAAATTTAAAGCACATCAAGAATTATCTAGAACGGCATCTGCTGGTAAGTTTAAAGGTGGACTTGCTGGTAACAGTGAAATAGAAACCAAATATCATACAGCAACTCATCTTCTTAATGCTGCATTAAAAGTAGTTATTAATAAAGATGTACACCAAAAAGGATCTAATATAACTGATGAAAGAATGCGTTTTGATTTTTCTTGTGATCATAAATTAACAGATGAAGAAAAGAAAGCAGTAGAAGATTTAGTTAATAAATGGATAGATGAGGGTCTACCTGTAACTAAAAAAGAAATGAGTAAAGAAGAAGCTATTAAATCAGGTGCTGAATGTATGTTCATTGAAAAATATCCTGATATTGTAACAGTTTATAGTATTGGAGATGTTTCAAAAGAATTATGTGGAGGTCCACACGTTAATAATACAAGCGAACTTGGTCACTTTAAGATAAAAAAAGAAGAAGCAAGTTCTGCTGGTGTTAGAAGAATTAAGGCTATATTAGAGGAGAAATAAATGAGAAGTAAGAAGAATAAAAAGAAGAGTAAATTTAAAAAAATATTTATATTACCTATAGTAATTATAGTACTTGTAATTATTTCATGTATTTATTGTTATATGTGTACAACTCCAGTAAGTAAAAAGAGTGATAAAGTAACATTTGAAATAACATCAGGTTCTACAATAAAAGATATAGCGACTACTCTTAAAGATGAAGAATTAGTTAGAAATTATTACTTTTTCTTAGCATATGTAAAATTAAATAAAATAAGTGGTATGCAGGCCGGTGATTATTCACTTGATAAAAATATGAGTTTAAAAGAAATAACTGATATTCTAAAAAAAGGAAGTAATGTTACTAATAAAGAGATAACTATAACCTTTAAAGAAGGAAAAACAATGAGATCAATTGCTAAAACAATAAATGAAAATACTACTAATAGTTATGAAGATGTATTTGAAGCATTATCAGATAATGATTATATTAAAACATTAATCAATAAATATTGGTTTTTAGATGATGTTATATTAGATAGTAATATATATTATCCTTTAGAAGGTTATTTAGCACCTGATACATATAATTTTAAAGTAAATGCTAGTGTAGAAGATATATTTGAAAAGATGCTAGATCAAACAGATAAAATATTAACTGAATATAAAAGTGGAATTGAATCATCTAATTTTAAAGTTCATCAAATATTAACACTTGCTTCAATGGTTGAAAGTGAAGGTGTTTCATTAGAAGATAGAAAAAATATTGCTGGAGTATTTATAAATAGATTAAATAAAAATATGGCATTAGGTAGTGATGTAACAACATATTATGCATCAAAAATAGAACTAGGTGAAAGAGATCTTTATGTTTCTGAAATAAATAGTGATAATCCATATAATACTAGAAGTGCTAAAAATGCTGGTAAACTTCCAGTAGGTCCAATATGTAATCCTAGTAAAGGTGCAATTGAAGCAGTTATAAGTTACACACCAAATGATTATTTATATTTCGTTGCAGATAAAAATATGAAAGTATATTTTACTAAAACAGATGCAGAACATAATAAGAAAATACAAGAACTAAAAAAACAAGGTTTATGGTTTGAATATTAAAATTAACTTCGGTTAATTTTTTTCTTAAAAAGGTTTCTTTTATTAATGGTTTTATGCTATAATTTAAAGTAGGAGTGATAACATATGTTCGAATATATAAATGGAAAAGTAACTATAATTGAAAGTGGATATATAGTAATAGATAATAATGGTATTGGATATAAAATATTTGTAGGAAGTCCATATTCTTTTAATATAGATGAAGAATATAAAGTGTATTTATATCAAAATATTAGAGAAGACGAAAATACTTTATTTGGATTTAAAACAAAAGAAGAAAGAGATATGTTTTTAAAACTAATTAATGTTAAAGGGCTTGGACCTAAAATGGCTCTTCCTATGCTTGCTGCTGGAAAAGTAGAAGGAATTGTTGATGCAATAGAAAGAGAAAATATACTTTATTTAAAGAAATTTCCTAAGATTGGCGATAAAGTAGCAAGACAAATTATACTTGATTTAAAAGGTAAACTTGTAAATAAAGAAGAATCATCTAAAGTAAATGAAGAACTTGTTTTAGCACTTAATGCATTAGGATATAAAAATTCTGATATAAATAAAGTTGTAAAAAATGTACCAAGTAATTTAAAAATAGAAGATCAAATAAAAGAAGCATTAAAATTATTATTAAAATAAAGGAGGTTGTTTAAATGGATAGAGTACAAGATGCAGAAAAAACAGAAGAAGATAATTATGAATTATCACTAAGACCTAAATATTTAAGAGAATATATTGGTCAAAAGGATGTTAAAGAAAATATTGATGTTTTTATTAAGGCTGCTAAATTAAGAGATGAACCGTTAGATCATACTTTACTTTATGGCCCTCCTGGACTTGGTAAAACAACACTTGCATTTATAATAGCAAATGAATTAGGGAGTAATATAAAAACATCTAGTGGACCCGCAATTGAAAAGACTGGAGATTTAGCTGCAGTACTTTCAAGTTTGGAACCTGGTGATGTACTTTTTATAGATGAAATTCATAGAATGCCAAGGGTAGTAGAAGAAGTACTTTATTCTGCTATGGAAGATTTTACACTTGATATAATCATAGGAAATGATGGCTCATCTAGAAGTATAAAAATAGATTTACCACCTTTTACTTTAGTTGGAGCAACTACAAGGGTTGGAGATTTAACTTCACCATTAAGGGATAGATTTGGTATTATATCAAAACTTGAATACTATACTATAGAAGATTTATGCAATATTATTAAAAGAACAGCAGATGTATTTGAAGTTGGAATTGAAGAAGCTGCTGCGATTGAACTTGCTAAAAGAGCAAGAGGTACACCAAGAATTGCAAATCGTCTTTTAAAAAGGGTTAGAGATTTCGCCTTAGTTGAAGGACTTGGAACAATAACACTTGATATAACTAAAAAATCATTAGATAGATTAAAAGTGGACTCTGAAGGACTAGATGACACAGACCATAACTTATTAAAATCAATTATATATAAATTTAATGGAGGACCAGTTGGAATAGATGCATTAGCCGCATCCATTGGTGAAGAAGCCTCTACAATAGAAGATGTATATGAACCATATTTACTTCAAAATGGTTTCTTAAAAAGAACTAACAGGGGTAGAGTTGTAACAGAAAAAGCATATAAACATCTAGGGATTGATTATCAAAAAAGTATGTTTGATTAAGAGTTTTATATAGAAAACTCTTTTACTATGTGTTATAATACTAGGAAAAAAGGAGATTAATCGATTTATGGGTAAAGTAATAGAGTTTAGTAGAAATCCAGGATTTGATGATAGAATTGAAAAAATTTTTAAACAATTGCATGGATTTTATACTTCTAATAAGGATGATATTAAAAAAAATGAAAAAATGAGAAATTTATTTATAGAATTTTTTAATGCAGAACAAAATTATTGTTTAAAAAAATGGAAAATAAATGGTGATCAATTTTTGGAAAAATTTGACGAAGTAACATATAGTGATGATCCTGAAACTAAATTAGTTAAAGAACTTATATACATAAATTTATATCATGCATCTAAATATATTTTTCCATCTTTGTCTGTTAGCGATATGTCATTTTTAATTAGAATAAGAAGTAAATATATTGATTTAAGTGAATATAAAACAAAAAAATTAATAGATAAAATTGCAAATCCATTTGATAAAGAAAAATTAAATTTATTAAGCGATGAAGAAAAAGAAAAATATTTAATGGATTATATTAACAATATAAAAGAAAACCCTAAAAAAGAAGAAAAGTATGAGGCGACATTTTATGATATAGAAAAATATTATATAAATAAGGCTTATGATTTTTTAGATTATGTAGGATTAGATACAGAAAAATTTAATGATGAAAAGGTTTTAAATACTGTACTTAAAATACGTAGAATAGAAAAATATAATAACATAGACAAACGTAAATTTTTGGAAGTTGCAAGAACTATAAGATATATATCCCTTACTGATGAGCAAGAATTTACTGGCATTGCAAATTTGATAAATCTATTCTTGGTTTATAAAAATAAAGTAAGAGGATTAATTGTTAACGATATATTTAAAATATTAATAATAATGAAAAAGAATAAAATAGAAGATGTAGATGAAGCAATAAAAAAATATGAATTAGAGAAATGAGGTAGTAAAATGAAAACAGATGACTTTGATTATTATTTACCAGAAGAATTAATCGCACAAACTCCAATAAAAGAAAGAGATCATTCAAGACTTTTAGTGCTTGATAAAAAAACTGGTGAAATTACGCATGAAAGATTTGATCATATAATAAATTATTTAAATAAAGGTGATGTACTTGTTATAAATAATACAAAAGTAATACCTGCTAGAATAATTGGTACTAAAGAAGAAACAGGAGCAGTTATTGAAGTACTTATGTTAAAAGATCTTGGAAAAGATGAATGGGAATGCTTATGTAAACCAGCTAAAAGAGTAAAGGAAGGAACTATTATTAAATTCTCTGATGATTTAAAAGTAGAATGCACTAAGGTATTAGATGATGGTATTAGACATTTTAAATTTATATATGATGGAATACTTTTAGAAATATTAGATAGATTAGGTGAAATGCCACTTCCACCTTATATACATGAAAAGTTAGAAGATAAAAATAGATATCAAACTGTATATGCTAAAGAAGAGGGTAGTGCAGCAGCACCTACCGCAGGTCTTCATTTTACAAAAGAATTACTTGAAAAAATAAAAGAAAAGGGTATTGATATAGAAGAGGTTACTCTTCATGTTGGACTTGGTACATTTAGGCCTGTACAAGTAGAAGATGTAACTAAACATAAAATGCACAGTGAATTTTATATGATGAGTAAAGAAACTGCTGAAAATCTTAATAAAGCCAAAAAAGAGGGAAGAAGAATAATTGCAGTTGGTACAACATCAACAAGAACATTAGAAACAATAATGAATTTGTATGGTGAATTTAAAGCATGTTCTGGATGGACAGAAATATTTATATATCCGGGGTTTGAATTTAAAGGAATTGATGCATTAATTACAAATTTTCATTTACCAAAATCAACACTTGTTATGCTTGTAAGTGCTTTTGCAGGTAAAGAAAAAATAATGAATGCATATAATGAGGCAGTTAAAAATAAATATAGATTCTTTTCGTTTGGTGATTCAATGTTTATAAAATAAAAAATTAGGATTTTTTTCCTAATTTTTTTATTAGTGCAGAACTATTTGATTTATTAAATCTTTTCGCAAATTCTCTTTCGAAATCAATTAATTCGGTATCATAAAATCCAAATTGTTCTGTAATTATTGTTTCAGTTTTAAAACTATCATTACTTCTCATATATACTTTTAAACATTTTAAGTTTGGATCGACTGTTTCTATTAGTAATGCAATTGCTTCTTCAGGAGTGTATTTTTTTCTTTTTTCAATATCACTTGTTATATGCATCAAAATATTATAATATACAGGTCCAATTTTTTCATTATCTATATATCTGTTTTTTAGTTCATTTGCTTCTTCAATAAGTTCATTCCTTCTATCATCTGATAATTTATCAAAACTTTCAAAATTTCTATTAAAGTAATAAAACTTTGATTTAACTTTTATTTTAAGTGAGGGGTATTTGTGACACATTATTTTAAAATTTTCCATATATTCCTCCTTTTAATTATTTTCTGGTTTAAATACTAAAGATTTAGGTTTAGCTTTATTAAATCTTTTAGCATATGCTAGTTCATAATCAATAAGTTTTGGATCATAAAATCCTAATTCTTTTGTGGATTTACTGTCCATTTCAAAATCAGTTTTACTTGATAAAAAGATTTTTATTAATTTTAGTGATGGATCAATAGTTTCAATTAATAAAGTGACTGCTTCATAAGGGGCATATGTATGATTTTGTATATCATTATTTAAACAATTTAATACTTTATAATAGTTTGGACAAAGTGCATTGTTTTCTTCGCAATATTTTTTTTGAAGTAAAATTGCTTCTTTTTTTTATTCTTCTTTTCTTTCAATAGTTAATTCATTAAAACCATCAAAAGAACTTGTTAGATAGTAAAATCGATTTTTTACACCCTTTTTAAAAGCTTCATATTGAAGTAATAAATTATCAGTATTATAATTAATTCTTGCTTTATATGCTACTTTAGTCATGTAAATAACACTCCCTTTTCATTAATGCTACATATTATATAATAACTATTAAAAAAAGTCAAAATTTGTGTTATAATCTTCTTTGAGGTGCATTATGAAAATTAAATACGAATTATTAAAAACAGAAAAAAATACAAAAGCAAGAAATGGAATATTACATACAAATCATGGATCATATGAAACACCAATATTTATGCCAGTTGGAACACTTGCAAATGTTAAAACACTTGTTCCAGAAGAATTAAAAGAAATGCATAGTGCGGTAATATTATCTAATACATATCATTTATGGCTTAGACCTGGTGAAGATATTGTATCAAAAGCAGGAGGACTTCATAAATTTATGAACTATGATGGGCCAATATTAACTGATTCAGGTGGATTTCAAGTATTCTCACTAGCAAAACCAAAAGATATTAGTGAAGAAGGGGTTAAATTTAAAAGTCATATAGATGGAAGAGAATTATTTTTAACGCCAGAAAAAAGTATTGGAATACAAAATAAATTAGATAGTGATATAGCTATGAGTTTTGATGAATGTCCACCAGCAAGTGCAGACCATAAATATATGAAAAATAGTATTGAAAGAACACTTAGATGGGCCAAAAGAGGAAAAGATGTACATAATAATGAAAATCAATCACTATTTGGTATTATCCAAGGTGGTGCATACGAAGATTTAAGAAAGTTTTCGGCAACAGAAACTGTTAAACTTGATTTTGATGGTTATAGTATTGGTGGTGTTGCAAATGATAATGAATCAAAAGAAGATATGTATAAAGCAATAGATTATTCAATTCCATATATACCAGAAAATAAACCTAGATATTTAATGGGTGTCGGAGAACCAGTTGATATTATAGAAGGTGTTATTAGAGGAATTGATATGTTTGACTGCGTTCTTCCAACTAGAATCGCAAGACATGGTAATGCCTTTACAAGAGACGGTAAAATGAATCTTAGAAATTTAAAATTCAGAGAAGATTTTACACCTATTGAAAGTGATTGCGATTGTTATACATGTAAACACTATACAAGAGCATATATTAGACATTTATTAGTTGCGAATGAACAACTTGCGGGTAGATTACTTTCTATACATAATATTAGATTTTTAATAAGACTTACAGAAGATTTAAGAGAAGCAATTAAAAATGATAATATATTAGAATATAAAGAAGAATTTTTAAGTAGATATGAAAAAAATAAGAAATAAATCTTATTTTTTTTGTTTCTTAAAGTTAATTCCAATCATACTAGAAAGTACTAAAGTAACTATAGTAATTAAATAGTAAATAATTTCTTTTACATTAATTTTATATTTAAATAATAAAGATAATCCTAAGAATATAACAATTGTAATAAAAGCCATTTTAAGTCCTTCAAGCCATCCTTTTTTATTACTTAATCTTCCAATTTTAATACCAGTTAAAACAAATATAAGAATAAAACTTATTATTTTTAAAGCATTATTAAATGAGTTACTTGTAATATTGAAATAATAAAGAATAGTATATATTAAAGTAAAAATTAGAATTAGAATAAATTCGTAAACAGTAGTTTTTAAATATTTCATATTAATCACCTAGTAAATATTATTCGTTTTGAATAAATTTTATACATTTAATCATAATAAAAATAGGTGATAATATGATTTGGACAATTATTTTTAGAACAGTACTATTTTATTTTTTAGTTGTAATAGCATATAAAATAATGGGAAAGAGAGAAGTAGGAGAACTTGGTGTATTTGATTTTATTATATCAATGCTTATATCACAATTAATCGCAATATGTATTGAGAATTATAAAGATCCAATATGGTTTGTAATTGTACCAACATTAATACTAGTTTTATTTCAAATAGTATTTTCATTTTTATCATTAAAAAGTAATAAGTTTAGAGATATATTAGATGGAAAAGAAAGTGTAATAATATCAAATGGTAAATTAAATTTTAGTGAAATGAAAAAACAAAAATATAATTTAAATGATTTATTACTTCAACTACGCGATAAAGGAATAAGAACAATAGAAGAAGTAGATTATGCAATATTAGAAACAAATGGTAAATTATCAGTATTTCAAAAACAAGATGATAATAATAATGTTTTTCCTTTACCATTAGTGCTTGATGGTGTAATAGAAGAAAATAATTTAAAATTTATTAATAAAACAAGAAAATGGTTAAATAATGAATTAAGTAAAAAGAAAATAAATCTTGATAATATTTTTTATGCTTTTTATAAAGATGATGATATATATGTAATAGAAAACGAAAATTAATTTCGTTTTTTTATATATTTATTATATAATGTTAATATTAGTTGACAAATTTCAAAGTTAAAATGCTTGAATGCAACTTATATATTTTTTATAATGAACTTGAAATGAGGTGAAAGTATGTCTTTAGGAGAAAGACTATTAGATTTAAGAAAAAAGAAAGGATTATCACAAGAAGAAATTGCGGGATTATTAGATGTATCAAGACAAACAGTAAGTAAATGGGAAACAGATCAAAGTACACCAGATTTTGATAAAATTATTCCTATTTGTAAGTTATATGAAATAGATGCAAATGAATTATTAACAGGTGAAAAAAGTAGTGTAAAAGCACCTAGCGATAATAGAAAAAGTGCGAAAACAATAAGTTTATCAATTGTTCTTTATATACTATCTACTGTATGGATTATTTTTGCAACAGCAACATTAAATAAACCAATACTTGGTGTATGTATATTTTTAATAATAATTGCACTAGCAACTGGACTTCTTATTTATAATGCCATCTTAAATAAAAAAGAGAAAAAACAAAAAACAAGAGAAGAAAAATTAGTAAGTCAAATAAATGAAATAATAACAATATTTATACTTGTTATATATTTTATTGTAAGTTTTACAACTATGGCTTGGCATATTACTTGGATTTTATTCATAATAAATGTATTAATTGAAGAAATAGTTAAATTGATTTTTTCTTTAAAAGGAGGTAAATAATGAAAAATAATAAAGCATTAACAATTGTTTTAATATGTATATGTTCTATTTTTACTATTTTATTATCTATATTTTTAGTAGTATCAATAAAAGATAAAAATAAATTTACATTTAATTTTGGTTTTCTTAAAAAAGGAGAAAGTAATAATTTAATATATAATGAAAGCTTTGATGATATAAATAAAAATGTTAATATTAAAGTTTCTTCATCCAATATTTATATAAAAAATTCAAATGATAATAAAGCAACATTAAAAATGTATGGAAGTGAAAAATCAAAAGATGATTTAAAAGTAACAAACGAAGAAGATTTAAATATAAATGTTGAATCAAAAGGATGCATTGGTTTTTGTTTTAATAATGAAGTAGATAAAGTTGTATTATATTTGCCAGAGGCATTTGATAAAAAAATAAATATTGAAAATTCTTACGGAGATGTAAAAATAGAAAAATTTGAAAATGTTATATTAAATGCAAAAATATCAGCGGGTGATATTAATGTAGATACTGTAAAAGAAATTAATATAGATAATGATTATGGCGATGTTTTTATCAAGAAAGTTGAAAATGCTAAAATTAATGCTAGTGCGGGAGATATAAAAATTGATGAAGTAAATAATATAAATGCAGATAATAACTATGGAGACATAAAAATTAAAAATGTATATAATTATATAAACTTAAATTGTGATTGTGGTGATATAAAAATAAATAATGCCACTTTAAATAAAAATTCAGTAATTAAAGATGATTATGGTGATATTACTATTTCATATATTAAAAATGTGTATATTGATTCAAAAACAGATTATGGAGATAATGATATAAATAATAATGATAGAAAATCAGATATAGTTTTAAAGATTAAAAACAATTGCGGAGATATAAAAGTTAATTAATTTGACTTTTATATCTTTTTTGAATATAATATAGTTCGTTTGAAAAAGGGTGATATTATGAAAGAAAACTTAATAAATTTAAAAAATCAATTAATTGAAAGCCAAAAAAATAATAGTGAACCAGGATATGTTTTTGTTAATGTAAATGATTCACTAGTAAATGGTGATACACATTATAGTGAGGAATATTATAACAATATGATTGTACCTGCGAATATAGCGGCATATAAAGTTATAAAATATTATGAAAGCCAACTTGAAAATCATAAAAAGTTAAAACATACTACTTCAGATAAAGTAGATTTAGAAATAGGTATAGAAGTAGTTGTCAAAGGAAAAACATATGAGGCTGAAAAAAGAAAACATTATAAATATGAAGATATGGTTGTAATTGCGCCATATGCATTTACAGACTTAGGTCCTGGTGAAGATAGAATATATTTAGAAGATGTAATCGTTCCAGAAGAAGAAAGAGTAAAGGCTCCATATATGGCGGTTAATTACGAAGAATTTTTTAAAGAAATGAAAGATTATGGATACGATTTTGGTGCTTCAACATATGTTGATTTACTTACAAGATTTAAAAACTCAGAATATATATATGATATATGGGATGATAAAATTTTAAATCCATCATTAAGTATTGAAGCAAGTAAACAAAAGAAATTAATATAGTTCTAAACTATAGGAAATATTCATTTATATTATTAGGTGATAATAGTGGATATTTTCTATAGTTTTTTTATTACTTCTTTAGCAGGTTTAGCAACTATGTTAGGTACATTTGTAATATTTTTTTCATCAAAAAATAAAGACAAAATAATTATTTCTTCATTATCTTTTGCAGCTGGTGTTATGGTATGTGTTTCACTTTTAGATTTAATGCCAGAATCATTAAATATGCTTAATAATAACTTAAACTTATTTTTAAGTATTATATTATTTTTAATATTTTTATGTATTGGTGTTTTAACATCTATGGCAGTGGATAAATATTTACCAGAAACAAAAGAAAATACAAAACTATATAGAGTTGGAATAATATCTATGCTTGCGATTATACTTCATAATATTCCAGAAGGTATCGCAACATTTATGGCATCAAGTATGGATAAAACACTCGGAATAAGTTTAGCAATCGCAATAGCTATGCATAATTTACCAGAAGGAATAAGTATCGCAGTACCAATTTATTATTCTACAAATAAAAAATCAAAGGCATTTATTTATACATTTATATCTGCTATTTCAGAACCATTTGGTGCATTAATAGCGTTTATCTTTCTAAAAAACTTTGTAAATGATATATTCATGGGATTATTATTTTCATTTATTGCGGGAATAATGATACATATATCATTTTATGAATTACTTCCAGAATCTAAAAGATATAAAAACTATAAACTAACATCTTTATTCTTTATTATTGGAATTATATTTATGTGTATTAATTTATTTTTATTTTAAAAATAATGTCGATTAATAATTGTGTTAATTTAAGAATTATCCTCGTAATATTTTTTAGGAGGAATAAGAATGAACAATTATTTTAATAGTGGACTAAATGATGAAGAAGTAATTAAATCTAGAAAAAAATATGGTAGTAATAGTATTACAGAAAAAAAACAAAACAAATTTATAGACTTTTTACTTGATGCACTAGCAGATCCAATAATAAAAATACTACTAATTGCGCTTGCGATAAAACTGGTATTCTTATTTAAAGACTTTGATTTATTTGAAACTCTTGGAATAGTGATTGCTATATTTGTCGCAACATTTATATCATCACTTTCAGAATATGGTTCAGAAAAAGCATTTAATAAAATGCAAGAAGATGCATCAAAAATAAAATGTAAAGTAAAAAGAAATGGTAAAATAGTAGAAGAAAAAATAGATGATATAGTTGTAAATGATATTGTTTTTTTAGAGTCAGGCGATATGATTCCTGCGGATGGTTATATAATTGATGGAGAAATAAGTGTTGATGAATCATCACTTACTGGTGAAAGTGCTGAAGTATATAAATATAAAGTAGATGGAAATATTACTGATAAAAATAAAGTATTTAGAGGAACAGTTGTATATTCTGGAAGAGCATGCTTTAAAGTAGATAAAGTTGGAGTTAATACTATGTATGGTGAAATAGCAGAAGAGTTAAATGAAAAGACTGAAGATTCACCTTTAAAATTAAGACTTGCAGCCTTAGCTAAAACAATAAGTAAAATAGGTTATATTAGTTCATTTGTTGCGGCTTTTTCATATCTTTTTGCAGTCTTTGTAATTCAAAATAATTTTGATATAAATTTAATAAAAGAAGATATAGTAAATATTCCATTTTTATTTAAAAACTTATTATATGCGCTTACATTATGTGTAACTATAATAGTAGTCGCAGTTCCTGAAGGACTTCCAATGATGATTACTTTAGTATTATCTACTAATATGAAAAAGATGCTTAAAGATAATGTTTTAGTTAGAAAATTAACAGGAATTGAAACGTCTGGATCACTTAATATTTTATTTACTGATAAGACAGGTACACTTACTAAAGGAAAGTTAGAAGTAACAAGCGTAATACTTGGTAATTTAAAAGAATATAATGAAGAATTTGAAATGTTAAATAATAAAAAATATCATGATTTATTTTCTCTTAGTGTTGTTTGTAATAATGATAGTAACTATGATCCAGAAAAAGATGAAATATTTGGAGGTAATATAACAGATAGAGCACTTTTATCATTTGTTCAAAATAAAAAAAGTGCTGTAAGAAGAGTAGATAGTATTCCATTTGATAGTAAAAATAAATATGCAGGAGTTAAAATAGACAATAAATATAAAATAAATTTAGTAAAAGGTGCACCAGAAAAATTACTTGATTACTGTAAGTATTATGTTGATGAGTTTGGTGAAAGAAAAGAATTTAGAAATAAGGATAAAGTAAAAGAAAAAATAGAATCATTAACAAGTAAAGGAATAAGAGTTTTAGTTCTTATTACAAACAATAATTTAGACTTAAAAAACTTTAGAAATTCATCCTTAGTTGGAGTAGTATGCTTAAAAGATGAAATAAGAAAAGAAGCAGTATCGGGTATTAAACTTATGAAAGACGCTTCAATACAAACTGTTATGATAACAGGTGATAATAAAAAAACTGCGATTAATATTGCGAATGAATTATCACTAATTGAAAAAAGTACAGATATTGCACTTACTTCAGATGAATTAAATAGTATGACAGATGAAGAAATAAGGAAGATTTTACCTAATTTAAGAGTAGTTGCAAGAGCACTTCCAAAAGATAAAAGTAAGCTTGTAAAAATTGCTAAAATGAATAATTTAGTTGTTGGTATGACAGGGGATGGAGTAAATGATGCTCCAGCACTAAAAAAAGCAGATGTTGGTTTTTCAATGGGAAGCGGTACAGAAGTTGCTAAAGAAGCAAGTGATATCGTAATACTTGATGATAACTTTTTATCAATATCAAAAGCAGTACTTTATGGTAGAACAATATTTAAAAGTATAAGAAAGTTCTTAATTGTACAACTTACAATAAACATGTGTGCTGTTTTTATATCTGTAATATGTCCATTTATAGGAATAGATACACCAGTAACTGTTATTCAAATGCTTTGGATTAATATGATTATGGATACACTTGCAGGACTTGCATTTGCATTTGAGCCACCACTTATTGACTATATGAAAGAAAAACCTAAAAAGAAAAATGAGTCAATAATAAATAGATATATGATTAGTGAAATTGCTGTAACAAGTATTTATTCTAGTTTCTTATGTTTATTTTTCTTAAAATCAGATTTTATAAATTCATTATTTAGAACAAGCACAAATAATGCATATATAATGAGTGCTTTCTTTGGATTATTTATATTTATAGATATATTTAATAGTTTTTCAGCAAGAACATCAAGAATTAATATTTTTTCAAATATTGAAAAAAATAAAACATTTATATTAATTATGGCATTTATTACAATCGTTCAAATAATTTTAATTTATTTTGGCGGAACTATGTTTAGAACAAAATCACTTACTTTATTTGAGTTTTTAGTAATGCTTATGCTTGCTATAACTGTTATTCCAGTAGATTCATTTAGAAAATTTGTATATAAGAAAAAATATGGTACTGAAAATGTATAATGTGTTGACTTTTAATTATATATATTGTATATTTAAACTGTAATTTTTTGTTAAATGAAAGGAGGGTGAATGCTATGAGATTACAAGAAATAAACAAATTAAAAAATATAAATAAATTAAAAAAATCAAAATGGGCATTTCATACCTTCTTATTTTTTAGTGCATAAAAAATCTCTTTTTTGAAAAGCCCATTTATAATGGGTTTTTATTATGCATGAAAGGGAGTGTTTTTATGAAAAAACAAAAAAAGAAAAATTTAGGTAAAATATTAGTATATTTTAAAGATTATAAATTTATATACATACTATGTTTTTTAATTATGTTAATAACTGATTTTGGTATAGTTATATATGGAGGATTAATTGGTGATGCAACGCAAAGTCTAATTAATAAAAAGATAGATAATGCAGTTAAATTACTTATTTTATATTTTATAATTGTTATAGTTAATAATCTTTTAAATAGATTTAGAGAATATTTATCAAGAAAATCACAAATAAAAATATCTAGAAAAATAGGTTATGATACATATAATAAGGCAATGAAATTGCCAGCATATGCTTATGAAGAAATGTCATCAGGTGAAATAATAAATAGAATAACAAATGATACAGAAACGATTGTTGGAAGTATTGATGAACTTATGGATATTTTAGCGTATGTATTTGCGGCATCTGTACTTCTTATATATATTTATATAAATTCTTACTTACTTGGTATTGAAATAACTATATTTTTGATATTATTTAGTTTTGTAACAGGATATTTTCAAAAGAAACTTAAAACTATAAAAAAAGATAAGAAAAAAGTAATTGATGAATACACATCTTTAACAAACGAATCTATAAGAGGATATAGAGAAATTAAGACACTAGGTATTATAAAAAATATACAAAATGATGTTTCTAGTATTATTAAATCTTTATTAAATAAATCAATTAAAGAAAATAATATAATTGTTATATCAAATTTAGTATCACAAATATTTAGAGGTATGCTTGAAGTTGGAGTATTTTTAACATGTGCTATTCTTATTGGTAAAGATAAATTATCTATTTCGTTTTTTATAGCAATGACTTATTATATTTATCAATATACATATATAATTCAAGCAGTAACTGATTTTGGAAAAAGATATCAAGAATTAGATGTTTCTATGTCTAGAATAAATGAAATTTTATTTAATGAAAAATATGAAGATGTTAAATATGGTAATAAATCATTAGATAATGTTAAAGGAATCATTAAATTTAATAATGTTTCATTTAGTTATCCAAATGAAAAAGAAATATTAAATAATTTTAATATTACATTTGAACCAAATAAAAAAATTGCAATTGTAGGTTCATCAGGAGAAGGGAAATCTACTTTATTTAATTTAATAACTAGACTTTTTGATTCAACAAGTGGAACAATAACTTTAGATGATGTTGATATAAAAGATTTAACTGAAGAATCATTAAGAAAAAGTATATCGATAATAAGACAAGAACCATTTATCTTTAATAGAACTATTTTAGAAAATTTTAAACTCATTGATCCAAAGGTAACTTTAAAAGAAGTAAAAAAATATTGTAAAATGGCGTGTATTGATGAATATATTGAGTCTTTACCTAAAAAATATGACACTATTTTAGGAGAAGGTGGAGTAAATTTATCTGGAGGTCAAAAACAAAGACTTTCAATCGCAAGAACATTACTTAAAAAGTCTAAAGTAATATTATTTGATGAAGCAACAAGTGCACTCGATAATGAATCACAAAGATATATTAAAGATTCAATAGATGCTTTAGCACATGATCATACAGTTTTAATAGTGGCTCATAGACTATCAACTATTGTCGATGCTGATATTATATATGTAATAAAAAACGGAGAAGTTTTTGATCGTGGTACACATGAATATTTAATGAAAAATTGTGAATTTTATCAAAATTTATATACAACTGAGGATAAAGCAATAAAATAATATAATTTATTTTATATTTTACTAATGTGTGAATTGACAAATATATGTGTTTTGTGTTAAAATTCTATTGTTTGTAAAGCCTCTTGGCTCTACAACCGCACTAATAAGGTTTAAGTAAGCTTAAATTAAGCACCTTAAAGGGCGAGTCTTAGAATATTAAAGAAGGAGGTACTAATATGAAAGCAATAATCGAAACTGGTGGAAAACAATATACTGTTACTGAAGGAACTGAAATTTATGTTGAAAAAGTAACTGGTGAAGCTGGAGATACTGTAACATTTGACAAAGTATTAATGTTAGATGGTAAAGTTGGTATGCCATATGTTGAAAACGCTAAGGTTGTTGGTGAAATTGTTAAACAAGGTAAACAAAAGAAAGTTGTAATTTTCAAATACAACGCTAAGAAAAATTACCATAAAACTCAAGGTCATAGACAACCATATACTAAAATTGTTATTAAATCAATTAAATAGTTAGGTATAAAATGATAAAAGTTGAAATAGAAAATAATAAAATAGAAATAAAAGGACATGCTAATTATGATGATTACGGAAAAGATATCGTTTGTGCATCAGTTAGTTCAATAGTAATAACAACAATAAATGCTATTATAGAATTTGATCCTGAATCTATTTATTATGAAGATTTAAATAATAGAATTTTAATTAAAAAACTAAAAGATGATGATATTACTAATAAACTTATTAATAATATGGTAGAACTTTTAGAAGAACTTGAAAAAAGTTATAAAGATAATATAAAAATAATAAGGAGGTAAACTATGTTAAAAATGGTTTTAGATATACAAAGATTTGCCCACGTTAAAGCACAAGGTTCAACTCACAATGGTCGTGATAGTGCTGGTAGAAGATTAGGCGCTAAAGCAGCAGATGGTGAATTTGTTAGTGGTGGATCAATTATTTACCGTCAAAGAGGAACTAAAATTTATCCAGGTCACAATGTAGGAATGGGTGTTGATCATACATTATATGCTAAAGTTGCTGGATATGTTAAATTCGAACGTAAAGGTAGAGATAAAAAACAAGTTAGTGTTTATGAAGAAAAATAATATCATCTTAGGGTGATATTTTTTTATTTAAAATTTAAATATGTGAAAGTATTCTTGAATATGTAAGTAAAAAATATTATAATATGGATGTGGTAAAGAAATACGGAGAAACTATATGAAAAAAACAGATGCACAAAAACTTATTGATAATAAGAAAATAGAATTATATAAAGAAAAACCTAAAGAAGGAGAATTCTTTGGATATATAGGGGATATTAATTTTGTAATTCCTAAAATATATAATAATGATACAGAAGAATATGTTGATTTTACTTTTTCAAAACATGAAAAAAATGATGAAGTATTCCCAATGTTTTTTAAGATGGTTAGTAATGAACTTGCTATGGAAATATCAACCGGTATACTATTTTTATATAATCCAAAAATTCATCAAGAAAACGATACTATCATTAGTGACTTAGATTTTGAAAATAAATATGATAAATATAAAAATGTTAATTTAGCAATTGAAGGTAGTGCTATTATTCCAAATGATAAATTTAAAGAAGAATATGCTAAGGTTATTAGAAATAGTTTAGATGAATTTAATAATATTTTAAATAAAAAATCACAGGAAGCACGTCATATTTTTAATTATGAAATGCAAACGATAATAGATAAAAAGAATATTGAAACAGTCAAAGTTATTAAATAAATTCATATTTGGTTGAAATATAGATATAATATGTTATAATTGTTCCAAGGAGGTTTTTATGATAGTACAAGAAATTGATGAAGTATTTGCAGAAGCAGAAAAAGCATTTTTAAAATTAGAGTTATTGGAAGAAGAACCAAAAATTGGTGAATATTTTGGAATAATCACAAATGTTGAGTACCTTACTCCATATTATTCTGGCAAGTCATCATATATTTATGAAGCTAATAATTTTGATAATGGTCAAGCATACCCTTTATTATTTAAAAGAATTGGTGAAGAAACTATTATTGAAGTATCAACGGGTATTCCTTTTTTACTTAATCCATATTATTATAAAGCAGTTAGCGAGGATGCATTGGGAAAAAATAAATTTTTTCAAGAAAAATTCTTAAAATACAAGAAAGTTGGATTATTTATAAATGATTCAAATTATTTAGATGTAAATGATGACTTTAAACTATTTTATTCTAAAATGATGAATCAAGAATTAAAAGACAAATTAAAAGGTTATGCCAAAACAGCACACGAACAATTTGACAATGCTTTCACTGAGATTATAGATAGAGCTCAGGTTATTGCTTCAGTAGATAATGCGATGTATGATATTGAACGAAAGTACAAAGTTAAATCATTAACAAAACCAAATGATGATCAAAAGTAATCATCGTTTTTTTTACTAGTTTTTTTAGTGAATTTATGGTAAAATCTTCTTTAGAGGTGAAGTTTATGCGTTATAATGTTGTTAAAAATGCAAATAGGATTATAGATAGTAGTTCATATTTAGTTAAAAATCCTGAAAGTTATAAAGGAAAATGGAAAGATGTATTTTCTAATAATAATCCAATATGCTTAGAATTAGGTATGGGAAGAGGAAGTTTTATAATTGAAATGGCCAAAAAACATCCTAATATTAATTATATAGGACTAGAACTAGATAGTTCACAAACAGCAACTGCGATTAATAATATAAAAAATCAAAATATAAGCAATCTTAGAATGATATGTGCAGATGCTAGAAATATTATTAATTATTTTGGTAAAGAAATAGATACAATTTATTTAACATTTTCAGAGCCATGGCCAAAAAAACAAGATGCTAAAAAAAGATTTTCAGATGAAAGCTATTTAAGATTATATGATAGAATATTTAAGAAAAATAAGCACATAATCTTAAAGACAGATAATAAAATATTATTTTCTTCTGCCTTAGAAAGTTTTAGTAATTATTGGTATACATTTGAAAAGGTTAGTTTAGATTTACATAATGATGAAAGAAAAATAGAAAATGTCATGACTGATTTTGAAAAACAATATTATAAAGAACATAGACCAATATTTTATGTTGATGCATACTTTAAAAATTAATAGAAAGGATATGGTAACATGTTTGTTGATGAGGTTATAATTGAAGTTAAAGCAGGCAATGGTGGAGATGGTTGTACTGCTTTTAGAAGAGAAAAATATATTCCAATGGGTGGACCTTTTGGTGGTAATGGAGGAAAAGGTGCTGATATTATATTCAAAGTAGATATGGGACTTAGAACATTACTTGATTTAAGATATAATAAACATATTAAAGGTCATAAAGGATCAAATGGTCTTGGTAAGAATATGAATGGTAAAAATGCAGAAAATATTATTATTAAAGTACCACAAGGAACAACTGTAACTGATTTAGATACAGGACTTATTTTAGCAGATTTAACTCATGAAAATGATGAAGTTGTAGTTGCTAAAGGTGGAAGAGGTGGAAGAGGTAATACTGCATTTGCAACTCCTGCAAATCCTGCACCTAACTTTTCTGAAAATGGTGAACCAGGTGAAGAAAGAAGATTAAAAGTAGAATTAAAATTACTTGCGGATGTTGGATTTGTTGGTATGCCAAGTGTTGGTAAAAGTACACTTATAAGTAAAATATCAAAAGCAAAACCAAAAATAGCAGAATATCATTTTACAACTTTATCACCTAATTTAGGTGTTGTTAAAACTATTGATAACAGAGTATTTGTTGCGGCAGATTTACCAGGTTTAATAAAAGGTGCTTCACTAGGTGAAGGTCTTGGAGATAAATTCTTACGTCATGCAGCAAGAACAAAAGTAATTGCGCATATTATTGATATGAGTGCATATGAAGGTAGAGATCCATATGAAGATTATATTACTATTAGAAAAGAACTTGGAGATTTTGATAAAAAATTATTAGACAAACCAGAAGTAATAATCGCAAATAAAATGGATATGGAAAGTGCTAAAGAAAATTTAAAAGAATTTAAGAAAAAAGTAAATAAAGAAGTATTCGAAATAAGTGCTTTAACAGGCGAAGGTATTGATAAAGTTTTAGTAAAAATAGCGGATGAACTTGATAACATTAAAGATGAACCATTATATGAAAATGAACAATTTGAAAAATATGTTTTATATAAATTTAAAGAAGAAAAACCATATAGAATTTATAAAGATAATGATGTTTATGTAGTTAGTGGAGATGAAATAGAAAAACTTCTTAGAATGACTAAGTTTACTGATGAAGGAGCAAGAAGATTTGCTAAAAAACTTAGAAGAATGGGTGTTGATGAAGATTTACAAAAAATGGGTATACAAGAAGGAGATACAGTTAGAATACTTGATTTTGAGTTTGAATATAAGGAATAGTTAACTATTTCTTTTTCTTTTAATAGAATTTTACTTAAATATATGATATAATACATGTATATGAAAGAGGTGAATGTTATGGATTCAAATACTACATTTTTATTTGATGTATCTGAAATAGATAATGTTTTAGTAGATCAAACAATTAAAGATGTTTATGAAGCCCTAGAAGAAAAAGGATATAATCCAATAAATCAAATAGTAGGATATTTAATAAGTGGAGATCCAGGTTATATCTCATCATACAAAGAATCAAGAAAGAAAATTTGTAAGTTAGAACGTACTCAAATAATTGAAGTTTTACTTAGAAATTATTTAAGCAAATAATGAGATATTTAGGACTTGATCTTGGAACAAAAACACTTGGGGTATCATTAAGTGATAGACTTGGACTTATCGCATCAACTTATAAAACTATTAGATTTAATGAAAATGATTATGAATCAGCTTTGAATCAGTTAGAAGAAATAATAAGTGAATTTAAAGTAGAAAAAATAGTATTAGGTCTTCCAAAGAATATGAATAATTCTTTAGGTTTTGCATCAGAAAGAAGTATGAACTTTAAAAAGATGATAGAAGAAAAATATAATATTGAGGTAATACTTCAAGATGAAAGGCTATCAAGTGTTGAAGCAAATAATATTATGATTAAAAATGATACATCAAGAAAAAAAAGAAAAAAAAGTGTTGACTCACTAGCGGCTAATATAATTTTGCAGAGTTATTTAGATAAAATAAAAAAGGAGTAACAAAAGTATGAATGAACTTACTAAGGGAAGCAAATTTACCTATATAGATTCTAATAATAAAACAAAAGAGTGTGACATATTATGTGACCTTGAAACAAATGATAAAAACTATATTGTTTATACAGATAATTCAAAATGCGAAGATGGTAGCACTAAACTTTATGCAGCATCATACATATTTAATGAAGATGATAGAGTATTAAATAATATAGAAACAGAAGAAGAATGGAAAATGATTGAGGCTATTTTGTCTTATTTAACTAGGAAAAACTAAAGGAGTAGTAACAGATATTTATGGATGACGTTATAAAAGAAATGGAAAAATATGCAGAAGAAAAAGGAATTCCAATCATGCAAAAAAGAGGAATGAATTTCTTGTGTAAGTTTATAGAAAAAAATAATATAAAAAGTATATTAGAAATAGGAACAGCAATAGGATATTCCGCTATTAATATGGCACTTGTGAATGACGATATAACTGTTGTTTCAATAGAAAGAGATCAAGATAGATATATTGAAGCTATTAAAAATATTAAAAAGTGTAAACTTGAAAAAAGAATTACACTTGTTTTAGGTGATGCATTAAATATTGATTTAACAGGTAAATATGATATGTTATTTATAGATGCTGCTAAAGCGCAATATATTAAATTTTTTGAAAAATATAAGGAAAATCTTGTTGATGATGGATTTATTGTAAGTGATAATATAGATTTTCATGGTTTTGTTGAAAATAAAGAAGAAATTAAAAGTAGAAACTTAAGACAACTTGTAACAAAAATACAAAGATATATAGATTTTTTAACAAATAATGAAGAATTTGATACTAAATTTTATAAAGTAGGTGACGGAATCGCTATCACATATAGAAAAGAGGTAAAGAGTGAATAATATTTTAATACCTTTTCCAGATAAAAATAATTTTAAATTTTTTATGGAAAATAATATTGATGGTTTTATTATTGGAATAGAAGGATATAGTGAAACATTTAATCATTTGGTAAAAATGTCTGAATTAAATGATATTTGTAAAATGTTAAAAGAAAAAGATAAAAAAATATATATAATGTTAAATAAAGTATATTTTAATGAACAAATGGAAGAATTAAAAAAAGTTGTTAGAAGTATTGAAAAACTAGATATAAATGCTCTTATATTTTCGGATATGGCTATATTAAATATTGTTAGAGAAGAAAATTTAAATATCAGACTTGTTTGGTATTCTAAGTTAACTACAAATTCTAGTACAATTAAATTTTTGGAAAAAAGAGGTGTATCAGGTTTTATAATAAGTTCTGAAATAACTCTTGATGAACAAATTGAAATATCAAAAAAAGTAAATTCTCCATGTTCAATTAAACTATTTGGTTATAATATTATGGCAACTTCTTCTAGAAAACTTATTACAAATTATTTTAAATATTGTAATATGGGTAAACCCAAAGATAAAAGGTATTATTTTAAAGAAAAAAACTCTGATGATTTTTATCAAATTATTGAAAAAGAAAATACGACATTCTTATCAGGTAAAATATTAAATGGACTTTTAGAATATAAAAGATTAATTAATGAAAATATTAATGCTTTTGTTATTTTAGATGATTACTTGATTCCAGAATCTTCATTTTATAATGTAATTGAGGCATTTATTGCGCTAAAAAATGCACCTAATGATGATGAATTTGCAGAGAAATTAAAAGAAGTTGTAGATGCGAATAATTATAACAATACATATAATGGATTTTTAAATAAAAAAACAATTTTTAAGGTGAAAAATAATGAATAAGATTGAATTACTTGCTCCTGCTGGAGATTTAGAAAAATTAAAATGGGCTATTATGTATGGTGCAGATGCAGTATATTTAGGTGGTAAAAAGTTTAGTTTAAGAGCAAATGCAACAAATTTTACAATTGATGAAATAAAGGAAGGCGTTAAGTTTGCACATGAGCATAATGCAAAAATTTATGTTACAGTAAATATTCTTTTCCATGAAGAAGATATGAATGGACTTTTAGAGTACTTAAAAGAATTAGAAGAAGCAAAAGTAGATGCAATAATAGTTTCTGATTTATTTATAATAGACTTAGTAAAAGAAAATAATATTAATTTAGAAATCCATATAAGTACACAAGAATGTACATTAAATAGTGAAGCAGTAAAATTTTATAAAGAAGAAGGTGTAAAAAGGGTTGTCCTTGCTAGAGAATCATCAAAAGAAGATATTAAAAATATAATTGCTGAAACAAATATGGATATAGAAGTATTTGTTCATGGTGCTATGTGTACATGCTATAGTGGTAGATGTATGCTTTCTAATTATATGACTAATAGAGACTCAAATAGAGGTGGATGTGCGCAGGTTTGTAGATGGGTATTTGACCTTTATGATGAATATAAAACAAAAATATCTGGTGATACAGAGTTTGCAATATCTCCAAAGGATTTATCTCTTTTAAAATATATTCCAGATTTAATTGATATTGGTGTAACATCCCTAAAAATAGAAGGAAGAATGAAATCTATTTATTATATCGCAACTTTAGTAAGTGTGTATAGAAGAGTAATAGATAAATATTTAGAAGATAAAGAAAATTATAAATATAATAAAAAAGATGAAATAGAATTATATAGATGCGCAAATAGAGAAACACTTCCTCAATATTTTGATAAATTTCCTGGAGTAAATGAACAATATTATATAGGAAGAGAAGAAAACACAAATCAAGACTTTTTAGGTGTTGTACTTGATTATGATGAAGAAAATAAAGAAATAATTATAGAACAAAGAAATTATTTTAGTAAAGGCGATGTTATTAATATATTTGGACCTAAAAAGGAACCTTTTAATATAGTAGTATCATATATTAAAAATAGTGATAATGAATTAGTAGATGCTGCAAGACATCCAAAAGAAATTCTTAGAATTCCATGTGATAAAAAGGTTTCTAAAAATGATTTGTTACGTGTTAATTTTTTAGGTTGACAAAACACTTAAATTGTAGTATCATTTGTTCATGTAAAAATTTATAGAGGTGATAAAAATGAAAGCAACTCAAGAACATTTCATAACTAAAGAAGGACTTAATGATTTAAAAAAAGAATTAGAAAATTTAACTACTGTCGTAAGACCAGAAGTAGTTGCTGATATAAAAGAAGCAAGAGCACAAGGAGATTTATCAGAAAATGCTGAATACCATGCTGCTAGAGAAAAACAAAGTATAGTAGAAGCAAGAATTAAAGAACTTGAATATTTAATAGAACATGTAACAGTAATAGAAGCAGGAGATACATCTGAAGTTAGAGTTGGATCAACTGTTGAAATAGAATATATTGATGATAATGAAACAGAAGAATATTCTATAGTAGGTAGTACTGAAGCAGATCCTTTTGAAAATAAAATATCAAATGAATCTCCAATAGCAAAAGCTATACTAGGTAAAAAAGCTGGAGAAACAGTTTCAGTTGAAAGTCCTAATGGTAGTTATGATGTAAAAATAATTTCAATTAAATAATCCATTTTGGATTATTTTTTTGTATATAAAAGGTAAATCATAAAAATATTGATACAAAAAAACTTGATAATTAATATTTATAATTGTAAAATTATTATAGTAAAAGGTGATAGTAATATGAAGAAAAAAGGTTTTACATTAATAGAATTATTAGCAGTAATAGTAATATTAGGAATAATATTGACATTTGCAGTGCCAAGTATAACAAATATATATAAAGAAAGTAAATTAAAAACAGAGGGAATGTTTTTAAATGAATTATCCAAAAGCATAGACAGTTATGTAACATTAAATAGTGATAAGATAGCATTTAACGAAAAAAAGACCGCTACTAAAACAGAAAAAAATCAAAGCTCATCAGTAACAGTATATAAAGGTGAGATTTCTATCAAAGATTTAATAGATGATCAAATAATAGAAGAAAAAGATTATATAAATCCAGGTAATAAAGATGCTACATGTGATAAGGATAACAAAATAGTCGAAGTATATCGTGACTCTGATTATGTCTATTGTTATAAAGTAAATAAAAATAAATTAAATTGTCTAACTGATGAATACAAAAATTCATTAGATAGTAATTATGCTATAGATACATGTATATGGAAATAGGAGAATAAAATGACAACAATAATAATACTATCAATAATATTTCTAGTAATTGATCAAATATCTAAAATATTAATAATTAAATTACTAGAACCTAATGAAGTAATAACTATTATAAAGAACTTTTTCTATATAATATATACTAACAATACTGGAGCAGCATTCAGTATTTTACTTGGTAAAAGAATTTTCTTAATAGTAGTAGCTATTCTTATAATAGGAATATTATTATATTATATTAAGAAAAATAAAGTAGATGGAAAATTAAATATCATAGCTTTCTCATTAATAATAGGAGGTTCACTTGGTAATTTAATTGATCGTATAGTAAGAGGCTATGTTGTAGATTTCATATCTATAAAATTAGGAAGCTATAATTTTCCAATCTTTAATATAGCAGATTCTCTAATTGTAGTAGGAGTATTTCTCTTACTAATAGAAAATACAGGAGGTAACAAAAATGATAATAGATGAAAACAATGTAGGTATTAGAATAGATAAATATTTAACTGATAATACAGAATATACAAGAAGCAAGATAAAAAAGATGATTGATAATGGTAATGTATTAGTAAATGGAAAAGAAGTAAAATCAAGTTATATATTAAAAGAAAATGATAAGATTGATATAGAAGAATATAATGAAGAAGTAGATATAGTACCAGAAAATATTCCTCTAGATATTTATTATGAAGATGATGATTTAATTGTTGTAAATAAACCAAGTGGTATGGTAGTTCATCCCGCTCCTGGTAATTATACAGGAACATTAGTAAATGCATTAATGTATCATACTAATAATTTAAGTACAGTAAATACAAGTATTAGACCAGGAATAGTTCATAGAATAGATGCTGATACATCAGGATTATTATTAGTAGCTAAAAATGATAAAGCTCACAATATTTTAGCAGAAGCCATTGCTAAAAAAGAAGTAGTAAGAGAATATATAGCCTTAGTAGAAGGCATAATTCTAGAAGATACCGCTACTATTGATGCTCCAATCGGTCGCGATAAAAATAATCGAAAGAAAATGGCTGTAACCAGTGAAAATTCTAAAGATGCAGTAACTCATATCAGAGTATTAGAAAGATATAACACTGCCACTTTAATAAGATGTAAACTAGAAACAGGAAGAACTCATCAAATAAGAGTACATTTAAATTATATAGGCCATCCAGTCGTAAATGATCCCGTCTATGGTTATAAAAAATTAATAGATAAAGATTTTGGACAAATGTTACATGCTGAAAAATTAGGCTTTGTTCATCCAACAACAAAAGAGTATATGGAATTTACTGCTCCAGTACCAGAAAGGTTTAAAGAAATATTAGAAATATATAAAAATAAATAAAATGAATAAAATTCTTCTTAAGTATTCATAATGAATATGAAAGGAGAATTTTTAATATGTCACGCCATAAAGTAGAAATAACTGGTGTGAATACTGCGAATATAAAAGTATTAACAAATGAAGAAATGTTAGAACTGTTTAAAAAAATGAATGAAGGAGATCCCTTTGCTAGAGAAGACTTAATAAATGGTAATTTAAAATTAGTTTTAAGTATTTTAAGAAAATTTACTGGTAAAGTAGATAATCTTGATGACTTATTTCAAGTAGGATGCTTAGGTTTAGTAAAAGCAATTGACAACTTCAATACATCTTATGATGTAAAATTATCAACATATGCTTGCCCAATGATTGAAGGAGAAATAAAAAGGTACCTAAGAGATAATAATACTCTTAGAATATCTCGAAGTATAAAAGACTTAGCCTATAAAACATTAAAACTAAAAGAAGAATTATCAGTTGGTGGAAAAGAACCCACTAATAAAGAAATAGCAGAAAAATTAAAAGTAACAGAATATGAAATATCTGTTGCTCTAGATTCTTTAAAAGAACCAGTAAGTATGTATGAGCCAATATATAATGATGGAGGAGATACCATATATCTTTATGATCAAATAGCAGTAAAAGAAGATGAATATGGTTTAGATAATAGATTAGCACTAGATAGAGCAATGAAAAATTTAAAAAAAAGAGAACTAAATATCCTAAAAGACCGCTTTATAGTAGGTAAAACCCAAATGGAAATAGCGGAAGAATTAGGAATATCACAAGCACAAATATCTCGTATTGAAAAAAATGCCATTAATACTATCAAGAAGAATATTAAATAAGCATATACTTAACTAGGTGATATAAATTGAGATTATCTGATTTACAAACAAAAGAAATAATAAATATGACAACAGGTAAAAGATTAGGTTTAATTATAGATGTTATCATAAATGCCGAAGGAAATATAAAGTCTCTTATTTTAGAGGAGAAAAAGATGAAAAGATTATCAAGCCGTGAAGAATATGAATTAGATTGGAAACAAATAGCCAAAATAGGAGATGACATAATACTAGTAAAAGATAAATATGCTGAATAAAGCCTTGTTAAAAAATAATATTTATATTATAATTAACTTAAGGTGATATAAGTATGAATAGAAAAGGATTTACCCTAATAGAACTATTAGCAGTAATAATATTAATTGCTTTAATAGCAGTTCTCATAGTACCAAATATACTAGATACAATGACCAAAAGTAAAGAAGCATCATATCAACTACTAGTAAAAAATATTGTAACATCTGCTAAAACATATTATGAAGAGCGTGAATATGGTGATTTGTCAAATAGAACTAAATATGGAAGTTATGCTTGTCAAATAAATAATAATACCATAACAACAACTTTAGGAATACTTGCTAATACTGGTATGCTTACCGTATCAGATGTTAATTCTGACGGTGGAAAAGTAGTACTAGATCCTAGAGATACTAAAAAAAACATGAGTGCTTGTCAAATAACAATAACAAAAGTAAAATCAAATGTAAAAGATGATAATGGAATTACTTCTAATAAGGTAACATATAAAGTAGAAGCATCTTCTGGTAATAACTGTCCAACAACAGAAGAATATAAAAAATAAGAAGGAGAATAATTATGCAGTTAGTAGGAAATAAATGGGATGAAATATTAGATGAAGAATATCATAAAGATTATTTTAAGAAAATAGTATTATATATAAATAAAGCATATAAAGAAAGACCAATCTATCCACCCAAAAGTTATATATTAAGAGCACTATCATTAACTGACTATGATGATGTCAAAGTAGTAATACTAGGGCAAGATCCATATCATGGAACAGGAGAGGCTAATGGGTTAGCCTTTGCAGTAAATCATGGTGTTAAATTGCCACCATCTCTAAAAAATATATATAAAGAATTAAATAGTGATTTAAATATTCCTATATCTGATAAAGGTGATTTAACATGTTGGGCTAAAGAAGGAGTACTATTATTAAACTCTGTTTTAACTGTAGAAAAAGATAAGCCAGCCTCTCATAAAAATTTAGGTTGGGAAAATTTTACTGATGCTATCATCAAAAAGATAAATGAAAAAGATACACCAGTAGTATTTATTCTATGGGGAAATTTTGCTAAAAGTAAAAAGAGTTTAATAACCAATCCTAAACATTTAGTTTTAGAATCTTCTCATCCATCCCCATTTTCATGTAATTATGGTTTCTTTGGTAGTAGACCATTTTCTAAAACAAATAAATTCTTAAAAGAACATAATCTAAAAGAAATAGATTTCACTGTAAAATAGTATAAAAGAGTAAAATATAGGTACCATATTATTGGTGATAATATGTACTATATAAACTCTTTTTTCTTATATTCATTACTAGGCTTTATAATAGAAAGCACTCTTTTTAAAAATACCATTTTAAAACCAAGCGGTGTTTTAGTAGGCCCCATAACCTTAGTATATGGAGTAGGAGGCTTATCTTTATTATTAATA
>ERZ827088.980-NODE-980-length-38144-cov-4.741290_pt1 | contig 38144 bp, 37 predicted proteins | sample MGYA00519922_ERZ827088 | MGnify/ENA primary metagenome ERZ827088 (study PRJEB31778, sample SAMEA3449254) | human gut metagenome | biome: human gut; feature: human-associated habitat; material: faeces | place: United Kingdom | collected 2010/2012 ...
CCTATTCGGGAATGTATGGTGCCCGTTTGTATGTTTTTTCCGGAAATACATTGTTGGGCGAGCCGCAAGATGTGTCGACAAGCGATGGGACTTTGGTGAGAGGCAGCGATGCCGGAACGAGTGACCAAGGGCAGTATTATACGGCAAATGGCGTGACCCTCTACGTAGGTTCGCAGACTGTTTATGCCATAGGAAACACACTGACCGGATATTGGCAGAACTCTATGTATTCAGCCATTGGTGCTCCTCCTGTTCCAAAGTTTACGTAATGCTTTCAAGCAAGCATTATACACTTTGTCGTCGAGCACGATTGACGACAATACTTATCCCTCGTTCTCTACGCAATACATGCCTTTGTCCGGCTTTGGGGAAATCTCTGTGGAAAGCAATGGAAATGCCAGCGGCGTCATTCGGTTGAAGCGTCTGGTTTCCCAAATCAAGTTTGAGATTACGACACTCTATGAAACGAGCTCTAAAACCGTGACTTTCGAGCCGAGCAATTACACTTTCCGCAACATAGCCACGCGAGGCTACGTGATGGAAGACGAAGGCAATGCCGTGTTGACATCCGCGACGTATGATGCCAACCCGGTGAACATCGCAGGCGCAGGCGACGACAATGTGGCCGAGTTTTCCGCATTTATCCCAGAAAACATACAAACGGCCAAGCATACGGGCGCGCAAAGCTACAACGACCGCGAAAGTTTCTCGGGGCAGGGCGATGACAAAGATTGGACGTATGCACCCGACAAAGGTACGTATGTTGTCATCAGCGGCGTTTGTACTGAAAAGGATAGCGACGGCAATTTGTTACGCTATGGTAATGTGGAGTATACTATTCATTTGGGCGACTTTAGTGCCAATGGTAGCATGGACGATTTCTCTGTAGAGCGTAACTGTATCTATACATATAAGGTATCTGTACAGGGCATGGACAAAATAAAGGTGGAAGCAGAGAGGAAACAAGATGAGGAATATCAGAACGGTGCGGAAGGTGATGTTATAGAAATGGGCACAGGTGCAAAGATATTCAATGTAGATGCTCATTACGAACAAGTATTCGTGGAATATAATCTTTCGGATATTTTGAGTAAAGTGCAAGAATTGTATTCTGATCCGGATGCTGTGTCGGACGATGATCTGAAAACAGGTATAGCCGATCAATTCCGGCTTGTGATTCACACTCCGTTAAATACAGAAGCTGATAGGGTCGTGTTGCCTTACAGTCCTGATGGTCAGGGTGAAGAAGATGACATGGCAGGTATTGATTACAAGTGGGTGGAGTTTTATCCGCAAAGTCAAGATGAATCCATTTCTCCTTATCCCGGGCAGGGCAAGACTGAAGAAGGAAAGATTTTGTATTCCCCATACCAAGTTTGTCGAATGATGGGAGATGCCATATATCAACTGTACAAGAATGAAAATAGCACCCCGTCCGTGAAAGGCTTGATTTTGGAACAGGAGGGAAACGGCGATTGGGTGGCACGTTTCACGATTTTCATTGATGAGTATTTCTATACGAAAGACTTGGAAGACAACAATGTGGCTTGGGATAAATTTACACGTCAAGATCCACGAACAATGATGATAGCCAGCGATATGAAGATAAGCGATGACTTGAACAGTACTTATTCTCAAGCGCAGACTTACATTTCGCAGCAGGCCATACAGACATTCTATAACCCTGATGCGGCATACTATTACAATGCGCTGGGCATTGAGACTTATAATGAAACGGGAATTATGAGTGATTTCAGTCCAGAACAAAGTGGTTCTTCTGCTATATCATCTTCTACAGATCAGTCTAAAGGACGTGACAATATGTTGAAAAATATGGGAATCTTACCTAACCAAAGTGATGTCACCGATGACCAATGGACTTATAAAGATTGGAACGCTTATATTGATTTCTCCCAAGTTGGTTATACAGATGATAATTCGACCGGTAATAACCGTTGGAGTGGTAAATGGAATGCTCAGACAGCATACGCTTACTATGCCTGTATGTCGCGTAATCGAGACCTGAATGGTGACGGACGGATTGATCCTACGGAGGTTCGTTGGTATTTACCGGCTCTTTCGCAATATTTACGTATGGGTATTGGTGTCAAGGCTTTACCCGCTGAAACCCGTTTGTTTACGGGCGATGCTTCTACTATGACAGGTGATTATCCGAATGATTATTTGGAGGCAGGATCATTGTATTTTGTTAATACAAGCATTTCGGCAGACGCGGCTTTGCCCTATACGATATATTGGGCTGTGGAAGTCGGGGCTTATGGCTCTCCTTCTATGGCAGATGAGGGTGCAATGATCCGTTGTGTGCGTAATTTGCCAAACTTGGATATTGTCAATAAGGCAACGGGCGATGATGATGTCAGATTGGTGAACCGTGAAGCTTGGGCAGGCCCTGTATATGATAAAGTGAAAACCATTAATGGCGTTGATAACTATTTGTTTGATTTTGGAGACCGTTTGGTTGCAGAAATTTTCCGTAATAGTGAACAACAGCAATATGGACCATATGAGCCCCATAATGAGACAGAGAGTGAGGAGATGCAGTTGCCTGCTGCCTTTGTCGTAGCTTCGCAAGATTTATATGTACCATCAAACAACCCTTATATTCCTCTAGGAACTTATAATAGACGTGATTCTTATGAACAAGGTCGGTGGGATAATTATTTCGAATGGACTTACGACGGATATGGCAGTGACGCATGCTCGTCCTATTATGAAGAAAGGGATGGGAGTGATAAAGGATATTGGCGGACGCCAAGCTTGAATGAGTTGATGGTGATGTCAACGGTGAGCGGTTTGTTGCATAGTAATGCTAATACGTATTCAAGAACGCAATTTACGCAGCCTTCTCGTGAGATGTTCTATTATAATTCTTCTGGAATAATTACGACTAGTGCGGATGCAGATAGTAAAGCTGGTTACATCCGTTGTGTCCGTGATGCGACACAAGCCGAGCGGGATGCTGCTCAACCGGTGAATTAAGTATGCAACAATATTCCCCGTCGTGACGACGCGGCACTTGATTATTTAATAATTTATCACTAAAGTCAGGGGCGGCCTTCGGGTCGCCCTTTTTTGCTGGATAAGAGACCTATATTATAAGGTATAGGCTTGCTATTCCCCTGCCTATCCGTTACCTTTGCAAGGAATAAAAACCGGAAATGTCATGCAAAACAATTTAATCCGCTTTGATTGGGCGATGAAACGGTTGCTTCGCGACAAGAGCAACTACGTCGTGTTGGAAGGCTTTCTCTCCACGCTGTTGGGAGAAGACCTGCGTATCAACCGTTTCCTGGAGAGTGAGTCAAACCAGGCAGATGCCATGGACAAGTTCAACCGCGCGGACATCCTCGTGGAGGATTCCCAAGGCAGGCTGCTCATCGTCGAGGTGCAAAACAACCGCGAACTGGACTATTTTCATCGAATGCTCTACGGCGTGTCTAAAACCATTTCCGAGTACATCAACTTGGGTGACGACTATGAGAAAGTGCGCAAGGTGTATTCCATTAACATCGTGTACTTTGATTTGGGACAAGGGAAAGACTATGTCTATCACGGGAAGACGGTCTTCCGCGGCCTGCACAATCCCGACGATGTGCTGAAGCTGTCCGTGCGCCAGCGTGAGATGTTCATCGGCAAAGATGCCGGCGACATATTTCCTGAATATTATGTGCTTCGTGTCAATGACTTTGACAGTGTGGCTAAAACACCGCTCGACGAATGGATAAAGTTTCTCAAAACGGGTGAGATCGACCGTTCGGCCACAGCCAAAGGACTTCCCGAGGCCCGCGAGCGTCTTCGTGTGGATGCCCTTCCGGATGCTGAGAAACGGGCTTATATCCGCGACATGGAAGCTCTCCGCTATCAACGCAGTGTCATCAAGACCGGATGGTATGAAGGACATGCGGAAGGTCGTGCGGAAGGCTTGGCGGAAGGTCGTGCGGAAGGCTTGGCAGAAGGTCGCGCGGAAGGTCATGCAGAAGGCTTGGCAGAAGGCCGTGCAGAAGGTCGCGCGGAAGGTCGTGCGGAAGGCTTGGCAGAAGGCCGTGCGGAAGGCCATGCGGAGGGTCGTGCGGAAGGGTTGGCAGAAGGTGAAGTCAAGAAGGCTAAAGAGATAGCTAAAAACATGAAGTCGATGGGCGTGCCAATAGATACTATCATGCAATGCACGCAGTTGAGTGCTGAAGACATTGAAAGCTTATAAAGCGTATTCTGACTTCCCTGTGACTGGATAAAAAAGGTGGGAGGAAGGGAGGACTCTCGAAGGCGAACCGCTATCTTTGCACCTCGTGAATGAATGAGGCGAATGATGAATGAATGTTTTGAACTTTGTTCGATGCCGGAAGCTGTCCGGCGTATGAATGTGTGGGGTGCAGCCAGGCGACCGTTTGTGTTTGTGGTCAATTATGCACGGGATGCAGCGTTTGTGGAGTTGGCGGAGGATGTGAATCCGGAAGTATGTCGCTATGATTTCCGTGGCGTGAGCAATGTGGCGGCGGGAGCTTCTTGTGTCCGGACACGGGACATCTGCTGGCAACCTCATCCGGAGAGTGAAGCCGAGTATGCCAAGGCGTTTGAGGTCGTACACCGCAATCTGATGGCAGGCAATAGTTTTTTGGCTAACCTGACGTGCAAAGTGCCTGTCGATACCAACCTTTCGCTCGAAGAGATTTTCAGTCGGGCTCATGCTCCTTATCGTTTATGGGTAAAAGACCGATTCGTGTGTTTTTCTCCTGAAATCTTTGTGCGTATTCACGATGGATGCATCAGTACGTATCCGATGAAAGGAACGATAGACGCAACCTTGCCCGACGCACGGCGCCGCTTGTTTGAAGACAAGAAGGAAGCTGCCGAGCACGCGACCATCGTCGACCTCTTGCGCAATGACTTGAGCCAGCATGCGACGCAGGTGACAGTGCGCCGTTATCGTTATTTCGATCGGCTGACGACCCACCGCGGAGCCCTCTGGCAGACCAGCTCGGAGATAGAAGGCCGCCTGCCTGATGACTACCGGAGCCGTCTGGGCGACATCCTGCTGGATATGTTGCCGGCTGGTTCGATTACAGGTGCTCCCAAGCCGAAGACGATGGACATCATCGCTGAGGCTGAGAGCTATGACCGTGGGTTCTATACGGGCGTGGCCGGATGGTTCGACGGGGACGACATGGACAGTTGCGTGCTCATCCGGTTCATGGAGCAGGAGGGCGGACGCCTTTATTTTAAGGCGGGAGGGGGCATCACGTTCCAGAGCGACATGCACAGCGAGTATGAAGAGATGAAACAGAAAATCTATGTGCCGATTTATTGAGACTATACGGGTGGAGGACGGGCATCCTTGCCTTTTGTCCCTCCATGAAGAACGGATGAACCGGACGCGTGCGGCGTTCTTTCCCGAAGCACCGCTGGCTTCGTTGGCGGATTGCTTTTCGGAGGGCATGGCCGGGGCGGGCGTGTGGAAGTGGCGGCTGGTGTATGACCGTGAAGGCATCCGTGAGTGCACCTGCACGCCCTATGTCATGCGACGGGTGGAGCGTCTGCGTCTCGTCTCTGATGACACCATCGACTATGCTTACAAGCGGGCCGACCGCAGCGCGCTGGAGGCTTGCTTCGCCCGTCGGGGGACGGCCGATGATGTGCTAATCGTGCGCGGCGGGCTGTTGACGGACACGTCCATTGCGAATGTCGCCCTGTGGAACGGGAGGCGGTGGTGCACGCCCGCACGTCCACTGCTCCAAGGCGTGAGGCGGCGCGCGTTGCTGGAGGCCGGCCTGATGGAGGAACGCGACATCCCAGCCGACGGACTTGGCAGGTATTCGCGCATCCGGCTGTTTAATGCCCTCATCGGGTGGGGCGAAGTGGAACTTCCCGTCCGTGCGCTGACAGACTAAGCCCTTTACCGATTCCTTCCGGCCTCCTCTTGCGCTTTCGGGAAAAAGGGCTTACCTTTGCAGCCGCAAAACTGATTGTCAAATCCGAGTGCTTGAACACCTCGTTAAAAACAAGAACATATGAAGAACCAAACCGTATCGGTATCCTTCATGCTCATGGGGATACTTTTCTGTGTCTGCCTCATCGCAGCCAACCTGCTCGAAGCCAAAGTGGTGCAAGTCGGTGCACTCTCCATCACGGCCGGCTTCATCGTCTTTCCCGTCTCTTACATCATCAATGACTGCATCGCCGAGGTGTGGGGATTCCGCAAGGCACGGCTCATCATTTGGGCGGGCTTTGCCATGAACTTCTTCTTCATCCTCCTGGCCAAGGCGGCCGTGGCCCTGCCCGCCGCGCCGTTCTGGGAGGGGGAGGAACACTTCGATTTCGTCTTCGGCCTCGCACCCCGCATCGCGCTGGCCAGCCTGGCTGCTTTCCTGGCCGGTTCGTTTATCAATGCCTACGTGATGAGCCGCATGAAGATTGCTTCCCAAGGGCGGCACTTCTCCCTGCGGGCCGTCGTCTCCACACTCTTCGGCGAGAGCGCCGATTCGCTCATCTTCTTCCCGATAGCCTTCGGCGGACTGTTGCCGGTGGATGAATTGCTGAAGATGATGGCTGTGCAGGCATTGGCCAAGACGCTCTACGAAGTCCTCGTCCTGCCCGTGACTGTACGCGTCGTGCGCTATGTGAAGCGTGTCGACGGCAGCGACGTCTACGACACGGATGTCTCCTACAACATCCTCAAGCTGAAACAACTTTAATACCTTATTAGCTATATGAACAAAGATACAGCCCTGGTGGTGTTCAGCGGAGGGCAGGACTCCACCACGTGTCTCTTCTGGGCGAAGAAGCACTTCCGCCGCGTGTGTGCCCTGACGTTTGCCTACGGGCAGAAGCATGTGAAGGAAGTGGACGTGGCACGTGCCATTGCCGGGAAGGCCGGAGTGGACTTCGACGTGATGGACGTCTCCTTCATCGGACGCCTGGGACACAATTCGCTGACCGACCCCTCCATGAAGATGGACGCGGAGAAGCCTGAAGGCGGCGTGCCGAACACGTTTGTCCCCGGGCGCAACCTTTTCTTCCTCTCCATCGCTGCCGTGTATGCCCGGGAGCGGGGCATCAACCACCTGGTGACGGGGGTGTCGCAGACGGACTTCAGCGGCTATCCTGACTGCCGGGACGCCTTCATCAAGTCGCTCAACGTGACGCTCAACCTGGCCATGGACGAGCAGTTTGTCATCCACACTCCCTTGATGTGGATTGACAAGGCCGAGACGTGGGCGCTGGCCGACGAGCTGGGCGTGCTCGACCTCGTGCGCCGCGAGACACTCACTTGCTACAACGGTATCCCCGGCGACGGGTGCGGCCATTGCCCGGCCTGCAAACTGCGTCGCGAGGGCCTGGAAAAGTATTTATCAATGAAGAACGAACAATGAAGAATGAAGAACTGAAAGCCTTGGGCCACACGACTGTCTACCGCCAGGACTATGCGCCCGAGGTGCTGGAGACGTTTGCCAACAAACATCCGGAAAACGACTATTGGGTGCGCTTCAACTGCCCCGAGTTTACGAGCCTCTGCCCCATCACCGGGCAGCCTGACTTTGCCGAAATACGCATCAGCTACCTCCCCGCCGAACGCATGGTCGAGAGCAAGAGCCTGAAGCTCTACCTCTTCAGCTTCCGCGGGCACGGGGCGTTTCACGAGGACTGTGTGAACATCATCATGAAGGACCTCATCCGCCTGATGGACCCCAAGTATATCGAGGTGACGGGCATCTTCACGCCCCGCGGCGGCATTTCCATCTATCCCTACGCCAACTATGGCCGTCCGGGGACGAAGTATGAGGAAATGGCCCGCTACCGCCTCATGAACCACGACCTGAAGTGACCCCGCAAAAAAAGCCCCCCGCTGTGCAAGCGGAGGGCCTTCCCATGGGGTGTTTACAGTTCGCCGTCATCGCCGCCGGCCTCACCCGTGCCCGGGCCTCCCGGCTGGGTGGTGCTGCCGCCCTGCCCCGTGGCCTCGTAGTAGTCGGCCCGCGTGCGGTAGTTCACGTTGCCCGCCTTCACGCCGCCGTCCTCAAACTCGATGTCCTTCTTGATGCGCTCGCGCAATGCCTTGTCAGGCACGAACACGGGGCGCACGTCGTAAATCATTTCCTTCGGGTCGAACGTCTGCACCGAGTCAGCCCCTTTGCTCTTGAACGTCAGGCGGAAGTAGCCCAGTCCGGGGAGCGTGACCGTGTGTCCCTGGAGCAGTTGGTCGGGGATGAAGTCGGCCAGCAGTTCGAGCGCGGCCTGCAGTTCGATGGGCGCCAGCGTGGTGTTTTTCGTGGCGATGCGGGTCATCTCCTTGCCGCTCAGCGGCGTGGCGCTCTGTGTGGTGGCGTACCACTTTTTCTCCGATGTGTCTTCCATCGGATTGCTTCTTTTCTCTACTAGGTTATACTTTACTGCCATATTTACCTCCTTTTTTATAGGGTTAATGAATGATTTCGTGTGTGCCCGTGTATCCTTCAAACCGACGGATATGCGTCGGTCGTGGGAACGGATATGCGTTGATGCTGTCGACGGATATGCGTTGACGCTGCTGACGGATATGCGTTGGAGAGGTCAACGGATATGCGTTGATTTGACCCACGCACGGCTCTCGGGCTTGTGGCCGGCGTCACCGCTTTATCCAGTTCTCCATTGTCAGCTCCGCAATGCGGCCAAAGTGCTTGACGTTGTCCGTCACGAGTATGTAGTCGCCCTCCAAGGCTGTGGCGGCAATCATCAGGTCGAACTCGTCAATCAGCGTTCCCAATGAGCGGAGCCGCGCCTTCAGCATGGCGTAGGTTTCGGCTGCATCCTCCAGCGGGATGATGGGGAAGCGCTCGACAAACTGCCGCACCTTGGGCACTTCCTGTGCTTCGTGCTTGGAGTAGTAGGCTCCGAACATCAGTTCGTAGAGCGTGATGACCGAAAGGCAGCAACGCCCTTCGCCGAGGCTTATCAGCTTGCGGGCGATGTTCCTGTCGCCGCGCAGCAGGGCGATGCAGATGTTGGTGTCGAGCAGGTAGTTATTCATCGGACAAGGGGCGGATGTGACGCGTGACGCCAAACTGGCGGGCTTGGCGCAAGTCGTCGGTTATTTCTTCCGCCGTGCGCGGGTCGTCTTTCCATGCGCCGCACAGGCTTTCGATGTAGTCGGCATAGCTTTGTTCCTGCGCGGCGGCTTTCTCCTGCCGGGCTTCTTCCAGCAGCTTTTCGCCCAGCCACTGCTTGTTGCTTGCGCTGAGCGAGAGCGAATGAATGAAGGACAGTATTCCGTCCAGTGAAATCACGGCTTTCATCTTGTTTCCTTTTGGTTAATCGGTTCAGTGTTGCAAAGTTAGAAGGTTTGGGCAGATGTGCAAGTCTTTTCCTCTTTTTCTGGCCCGCGCGGTTCACTCTTCGGTGTAGAAGCGGATGAGCCGTTCGAGGGCGCGCTGGCAGACGGGGCAGAAGGCCGGTGCTTCGTTTATCTTCATGCGGCATTCCGTCGCCGGGCGGTAGACGCCTTTGGAGCTGTAGCCTCCGCCTTCGTAGACACCCACCTGCGTGTAGACGCGTGCGGGGTCGGTCACGGGCGGCGTGGGGACGGGCGTGCCTTCGGGGAGCATGTCGGCCCATTTCGAGGAAAAGTCCTTCAGCGTCGTGAGGTTCGGCTCCCACGGCTCGGTGTCGGAGGGATACATCGGGGTGTATTGGTCGTCGTAGAAATATTCGTCGGCCAGCCCGCCGAAGCTGTGCCCGAACTCGTGGACGACGACGGGGGCAAACTGCGCGTGGTGGGCCGCCGTGAGCGTGTAGAAGTTGTAGATGCCCCCGCCGCCATAGGTCTGCGTGTTGGCCAGCACGATGATGTGCTCATAGGGCAGTCCGGCGAGCAGGTCGTTGAGGCGGCGGACGTGGCCGGTCGTGAGGTAGCGGTCGGAGTAGAACGTGTCAAAGTTGGAGCCGACAGCCGTGCGCCGCCACATGCCTTCGCGCGGGACGCTCACGCCGCTGTCCTCTGACGGTGCGCCGACGGCGATGAAGTTGAACCGCCCCGCCAGCCGGTCGAAGGGGGCATGTGCGAGGATGGCCCGGCAGGCGGCCTGTGCGTCGCGGTAGAACGTCTCCATCTCACTCTCCGTGTAGCCTTCGGCCACGATGGCCACGTCGATGCACTCGCGGCTCGTCCCTCCGCGGTGCAGTTCGCGCACGGGGGCTTCGCTCTTCGGCAAGTGTCGGATGAGGATGTCCGTCGGGTCGACGGTGTGTGTCAGGGAGGCCGTCGTGCGGTGATGGTAGTCGCGCAGTTCGATGGTCACTTCGGCCGGGGTCTTGGGGAAGGGGAGAAGGAAGGTGTTCTCGAATGCCCGGTCGGTGCGCGTGGCCTCCTCCTGTCCTTGCCACTCTTGGAAGAGGGTGGAGAATGACGTGCGGTAGATGACCGTGCCCGTCTGCTTGTCCCTCATCGTGATGTCGCCGTTGCCGTCCAGGGGCAGTTCGTCGAGGTGGTGCCGTCTGCCGGCCCATCCGGGCGATTGGAGCAGTTCGCTGACATAGATGGACTGGCTGCGGGCATTGCCGGCGAAGCTGTAGTCGATGCGCAGTGTGCGGTCGTCGAAATACGTGTCGAAGTCCTGTGCCCGTGCCGCGGGGACGAGCAACATCAGGCAGAGGGCCAGGATGGCGGGGATATGAAATCGTCTCATGATGTGAAGTTGTTAAGGTTATATTTATGCAGGCAAATATACGAATATAGGCGGAAAGGTGATGGAAGTCTTAAAAATAATAATCAAAGGGGAAGCCTGCTTTAAGGATTCGCATTTTTGTTTTAGTTTTGCATAGAAAATAAAGAGACTGTAATTCAATGGGACATCATCAACTTGATTCTTTAGACGAGCAGATACTGCGGTTGATAGCCGGCAATGCTCGCATTCCTTTCCTGGAGGTCGCCCGTGCTTGCAATGTTTCAGGGGCAGCCATTCACCAACGCATTCAGAAATTGACCAATCTCGGCATATTGAAGGGGTCGGAGTACATCATCGACCCGGAGAAGATTGGTTATGAGACGTGTGCCTACATCGGCTTGTTCCTGAAGGACCCGGGACAATTTGACGAAGTGGTCGAAGCCTTGCGGCGCATCCCCGAAAGTGGTGGAGTGTCATTTCACGACCGGACAGTATGACCTGTTCATCAAGATTTATGCACGCAACAATCATCATCTCATGGGCATCATCCATGACAAGCTGCAACCCCTTGGGCTGTCACGTTCGGAAAGCATCATTTCGTTTAGTGAAGTCATCAAACGCCAGATGCCGATAGAGCACCTGACTGATGCGGAAGAAGACTGATGACCCAATGGGTCGACGGAGGACATAAAAAAAGAGGATATGAGCAATATCCTCTTTTTTTTGTGCTTCTTCGGTCGTAAGGCCGAGGGGTCAATATCCGCTGTTTTGCTGGATGGCTCCTTCGGAGATGGTAATCTCATAGTTGGGCACCGGAGCATTCCATTGGTTGGACGGGACAGCTCCCATCGTTTCATCACCCAGTGCATTGTTCGTGCGGATGATGTCCCAGCGGTGCAGTCCTTCGTAAGCCAACTCCCGGTTGCGTTCACGCAACACAGCCTCCAGGAAGTCATTCACCGAGGCAAAGTCTCCAGTCGTGTAGAGCTCGGGCTTGCTGCCATCGGCAAAGGCGCGTTGGTGGATGTCGTTCAGCTGGTCGACAGCCTCCTGGGTCACAGCGTTGTTGCAGCGGGCCAAAGCCTCGGCATAAGTGAGCTTCACTTCAGCCAGGCGCATGTAGATGACATCGTTGCCGTAGTCCTGCGTGTTGTCGCTGGTGTATTTCATGCTGGTGATAAGTGTCGGGTTGGATGTCGACGAACCTTGTGCCAACAAATAGTCGCCCTCCTCAGAGCCGGTGTCGTTATAGCCGCGTATGTCGCCGCTTTCGTAGTAGGAACGCATGGCATCCGGGACGTAGAAGCTGTTCTTGCTATAATATTGGTAAATGCCGGATTGATATTCTTCCTCCACGAGACGGCTGGATTGGAAGAAGATGATTTCGCTGCTGCGGTTGGTCGGCTGGGTGAATCCTTCGCTATACACGTTGTATGGGAACAAGTTTGTGAGATATTCCGAGCGGTCATTGGAGAAGGTGTAGGCATTGCTGTTAATGACCTGCTGGGCGTAGTCACGAGCTAAAGCCAATTCTTCCTGATTGTTGGTGTAAGTGCCTTTGTACAGATAAACACGGCTCAGCAAGGCCCAGACCACGGGTTGGGTGGCGCGGACGCGCTCTGTCACCGTCCCTGAAGGAGATTCGGGCAGGTCGTTTACACATTCTGTGAGGTCTGTGATGATTTGTTCCCAGGTCTGCGCGTTGGTCGAGCGTGTGATGATGATGTCAGGGTCGTAGCCGTCATAAGGGTCGAGGCGCATGATAAGCCCCAGCCCCTCGTCGTTGCCCATCAGTGCCTGGTCGCCGAAAAGTTGCAGTAATTGGAAATAGACGTATCCACGGATGAAGCGGGCTTCTGCGATGTGCTGTCTCATCAGGGTTTCGTCATAGGCGCCATATTCAGTGATGCCACGGATGATATTATTGGCATAGTCGATGGCATTGTAGCCGTTGCGCCACACGTCGAGCAGGAATCCTTCGTGTTGGGTGTCGGTGTATTGGCTGGTTTCCATTGCCAGCACATCGGTCGATGTGGACTGTGCTTTGAGGTTATCCGTGCCTACGTCGCCATAGAGATACATGTAGCCGATGTTTGCGTAGTAGTTCTGGTCATTGGGAGCTCCGGCAATCGCACAGTTCAGTCGTACATAAGCTCCCAGCAAGGCGGCTTCGGCCGTATTGGCATTCCGGTAGACGGTCTCGTCCACCATGGTGTTTTCAGGAGCCAAATCCAGCTCGCAGCTACCAAAGACAACCAGCATTGATAGTAAAAGGGTATATATCTTGTTCATATCTTTATAAGTGTTTTTAGACGGTTAGAAACTGGCTCTGATGCCGAATTGGTAACTCCGTGTCTGTGGCATGGTCAAGTAGTCATATCCGGCGTTGATGGCCGACGAGCCGAATGCGCTCACTTCCGGGTCGAGTCCCGAGTAGCCGGTGATGGTGAATACATTGGTCATGGCGGCATAGATTTTGAATGAGTTGAAGAACTTCGTGCGTTGCAGGAATCTCTTCGGCACATTGTAGGTCAACTGCAAAGTCTTCAGGCGCAAGTAGGAGTTGTTTTCCAGGAAGCGGGTCGTCGTGATGCCCAAGCTGTAGTCGTAGGAGTTGATGATGGATGCGTGGTCCAGCTTGGGGATGTCGGTCTTCTGTCCGGGCACTTGCCACATCGTGAGGATGTCCTTGTCCAGGTTGTAAGCAGAATTGGTCGTGTAAGTCAGCAGATTGGCCTTGGTGGCATTTATCATCTTGCTGCCCACGGAGAAGGTAAACATCATGTCGAGCTCCCAATTCTTCCATGTCAGGTTGTTGGTAAAACCTCCGTAGAAGTCAGGCAAGGCTGTGCCGCACACCTTCTTGTTGGCATCGGACGTTTCTCCGTCAGCTGCAGGAGGGGTGGTGGAAAGAGTTCCGTCGGCATAACGCCACAGCGGGTTACCGGTTTCGGGGTCGACACCGGCCCATTCATGCAAGTACCATTGAGCAGCTGGATGTCCTTCTGCATAGTACTTATCAGAGCTGTTCAGCTGGGTGATTTGTGTTCCTTCGAAGTTGAGCTTCAAGATTTTGTTCCGGCTGCGTGCCAAGTTCAGGATAGCCTGCCAAGTGAAGTCACGTGTCTGGACGGGAGTCGCGATTACTTGCAGTTCGAAACCGGAGTTCATCATGTCGGCGATGTTCTGGTCCTGGTTCTCATAGCCGGTGTAGCCGGGGAGATCGGAGGCGAAGAGCATGTCAGTTGTCTTCTTGTAGTAATAGTCGAGGGTGATGTCCAGGCGATTTTTCAGCAATGTCAGGTCAAGTCCTACGTCATAGGTTATGGTACGTTCCCAGTTCAGGTCTTCGTTGCCGGGTTGCGACATCATCAGGTAGTTGTGTCCGCCATAGTTGATGTCGGAGAGCGTATAGACAGCTTGTGCGCCGTAGTAGTTGTTATTTCCGTCCTTGCTCGACCAGCCCACGGAGGCGCGGAGCTTCATTTCGTCGACCCAGGGAAGATTGTCGCGGATGAATTTTTCTTCTGACATGCGCCAGCCGACAGAGACTGACGGTGTCCCCAGGTAGCGGTGGTCACGGTTGTAACGTGAAGAGCCGTCGACACGGTAGGTTGCACCGAACATGTAGCGGTGTTTCCATTGGTAGTTCAGGCGGGCAAAGGCTGAGAACAAAGCCCATTTCTGACGCTCTGCCTGCTGCACGCGTGTCGTCTCGGCAGCTCCTACGCCGATGAGTTCGGAACTGAAGAAATTCGACCCCGTTACGGCAGTCACACGTTCGTTGGAGTATTCATAGCTTTGGCCGATTACGCCTTGGATGAAATGGTCGTCACCGAAGGCTTTGGTCACGTTGAGCGTATTGTTGATGACCACGCGATAGTCCATGTTTGTTGTCTCTGAAGCTTGGTTGTCGGTCACTTCGTCAAGGTCGACGGGTATGTCCGCCTTGCGGATGAGCGTCGTGGAGTTTGAGATGTCCGTACCAATCTCGGAGCGCAGGCTGAGCCAGGAAATCGGATTCCATTCCAGATAGGCATTGCCGATGACGCGGATGTCCTTCATCGAGCCTTCATCTTCGTAAGCCATGGCCACGGGGTTATAAGCCGTGTTGTCACCCAGTGAGTTGGGGCTGTAGCCATAGTGATAGTCTCCGTTTTCATCATAGATGGGAAGGTTGGGCGCTTTCTTGATAGCCGCAGCGAATACATTGGAGGCTGAGATGGAGTTGTTGTTGATTTTCGACAATGACATGCTGACGCCCATTTTCCAACGGTCGCTCAGCTTGGTGTCGATACTGGCACGTGCAGAATAGCGTTCGAGGTCATTGTTGATGATATAGGACTGGTTGTTGTTATACGACATGCTGATGAAGTAGTTCGTGTTTTCCGTACCGCCTGACACCGAAGCTGACACGGCGTGGCTCACGGCCGTACGTGTCACAGCGTCCAGCCAATCGGTGTTATAGCCTGTCGGGTAGTTCCCGTTGGGATAATAGCTGGAGTAGATGGCAGCATATTCATCGCCGTTGAGCATGTTGGGCAAGTCCAAGGGGTTTTCCACGGAGAGCGTATAGTTTACGTTTACTTTTGCTTTGCCGCGTGCGCCTTTTTTTGTTGTGATGAGGATGACGCCTGCCGAACCACGTGAACCGTAGATTGCTGTGGAGAAGGCATCTTTCAGGATTTCGATGCTCTCGATGTCGTCCGGATTGAGTGAGAGGAGCGGATTTTTCTCGAACGACTCGTTGACATCACGGTTGTTGATGAGCGAGCCGCCACCGACTTGTCCGCCACTCATGCTTGCACCTGGGAAGGAACCGCCGTCTGTGCTTTGCAGGTTACGGTCACGGTCGGTGCTGTAGATGGGCACGCCGTCGATGACATAGAGGGGGTTGTTGTCACCCAGGATGGAGCTGATGCCGCGGATGGTCATCAGGTTGGCTGAGCCGAGGTTTCCCGAGGAGGTGTTGACAAACACACCGGGAGCTTGTCCGGCCAGCATTTGGTCGATGGAGAGGAACGGTTTGTCTTCAGGCAGCTTGACCGAGGATACAGAACCTGTCAGGTCGCGCCGTTCCATCGTGCTGTAGCCGACGACCACAACGTCTGCCAGACGTGTGTTCTCGTCCTCCTTCATGATGATGTTGATGGTGGCATCGCCTTTCACTTTGCGGCTTTGCCGTTCGAATCCGATGAAGGAAAATATCACGGTCTGCCCGTCTTGAGCCTGGATTGTGTAGTGTCCGTTGGCGTCCGTATAGACGGCCTTGTTTGTCTCTTCTATATAAACGGTGGCGGCAATGACCGGCTCACCGGCTTCATCCGTGACGACGCCCGTTATCGTGCGCAGCGCCTGGGCCAGCACGGCCGACGGTACGAGCAGGATGAGTGCCAATAATAGGATAGTTTTTCTCATAATATGATTACTGATAAATGTTTGGGTTTGGGGATACAGAGTCGGTGACGCAGGCCTGTCCCCGCGACCTGCAGGAGAAGTCGGCAGCGAGCCACGCTTCTTGATGGCAGAGAGATACTGGTCTACACCATCATTAGATGTACATCCAGGAATGCTTCGATGTACATCCGGGAAGTCTTGGATGTACATCCCAGAATGCTCCGATGTACATCTATCTACAATCGAGATGCGTGTCTCGCATGCATGGAGCGTATACTGTCGGCACCATGAAGATGCGTCACTCTCACTGGAGTTCCATCGTGTAGGTGTCGAACATCGTGTCTTGGTCCGTCGGATAGGCATAGTTGCCGTTCGATGCGCCGGAATATCCTCCGAAGATGTAGGCTGTGCCGTCCTTCACGACGACGATAGGCGAGCGTCGGGCCGTGTAGGCGGGGGAGACAGTCGTGACTTCTTCCCATGTGACGCCGTCGGTCGAGCGGTAGATTTTGTTGGAGACAGTCTTTTCGCCTGCTTCGTTGTAGTATTCTCCGCCAAAAGCATAGGCCACATCGTCAGTCGTGACGACTTTCACACCGTGGATGGCACCAAGCGCGGTCGACTCGGCTTCGAGCGTCCATGTGACTCCGTCGGCAGTTGAATAGATGTCAGTCAGCAAGGCGCTTGTGGAGATGAAGTTGCGGAAGCCTCCCAGCACGTAGAGCCGGCCTTTGAACGTGTACCAGGCTCCCATGTGGCGGTTGGTCAGTGTGACATCGCCAGTCTGGGCTACATCCCAGTTTTTCCCGTCAGAAGACACCCGGAATTGGCTCGTTGTCTGCCACATGCCGAACACTTGCCCTCCGTAGCCGCCCTGGTAGTAGATGTTGTTGCCGAATACGGCCACTGTGGGATAGGCTGTCGGCGAGGGGATGCGGCGTTGGTTGCTTTCATTATAGCCGATGCCGATGGTGTCCACTTGGAATGTCTGTCCGTCTGTCGTCGAGAATGAACGCCAGTTTGATACGGTCGGTAGTCCCCAGCTCAATTCTGCATCGTTGCCGAAGGAATCCGTGCCGTCATAACGACCTCCGCCCAGGACATACATGCGGTCGCCCACAACGGCCAGCCGTGCGCCACGTCCGCCGATGGCGGTGGGGTTGCCCGCGGCATCAGAGCAAGTGTAGGACACTTCGTCCCAACTGATGCCGTTGTCAGAAATATAAAGTTGGTAGTAGATGACACCGCCGGTGCTTGCGGTGGTGATGGCATAGAATTGGTCATGGAACAACGTGACGTCGAAGTCCACGGTGTTTGCATTGATGCCCATAGCACGCATGTTGGATGACTTCAACCGAGGCTGTTCGCTCGGGTTGTTCACCTGTTCCTGGTAGACGTTTACCGTATAGGTACGACTCTGTCCATATCCGCGCACTTCCAGTTCGAATGGTTGTGAAGCATCCACAGTCAGCGGGCCTTCGACGGGAGTGTTTTGGTAATAAGCTTGAATGCCGGGTCCGACGGTCGTTTCCACTTCCATCGTAGCTTGTTGCAATGCTTCGGCAGGCACATCGTAGGCCACACTGTCGTTGCTGTTGTCGAGCACAGAGGAGTAGGCTGTGCCCGTACAGGAGACAGAGATGGCATTTTCAGCCGGCGTGATGCGCACTTCTTTGATGGCCACGAAGGGTGTCGGGTCGTCGTCAGAGCACGATGGCATCATCGTTGCACAAAAGAGTCCGATGAGGCTCGTATAATAGAGTTGGTATTTTCTCATCTCTTGAGTTTTAAAAAATAAGTGAATCGGGTTAAGGTTTTGCCGGAACGGCAAGGGGAGAATCGAGCACAAAAGGCGCGGTGAGCCCGTGTCTCTTGTGCCCGATGTTATTAAAAGAGAGGCAAGTCGATGCCGGGGATTACATGGTTCCCATCATCATGCTGCCGCCGATGACTGATTTAGGCTTGGCCAATTCGGCTTTCTTGCCGTCGAGCACTTCCTGTACAGCCGTCTTGATGGCTTCGCCGCGGACATTCTTTTTATAGATGTTGCCTTCCTTGTCGATGACGAGGATGAAGGGAATGCCGCTAAATTGATACAGCTCCATGACTTCTTTGCCGGCATTGGGGACGATGGCTTGATCCCAAGGCATGTTTTCTTCAGACATGGCTTTCTTCCACTGGTCTTCCTTGGCATCGATGGACACGCTCAGGAATGCGACATCCTGTCCCTTGAATGCTTCGTAGTATTCTTTCAAGTGGGGGATTTCCTGGCGGCAGGGTCCGCACCAGCTGGCCCAGAAGTCAAGTACGAGCACTTTGCCTTTGTAGTCGGCCGGACTTACCTTCTTGCCGCTGCCGGCGAGGGTTGCTTCAAATGCGGGCAACGGTTTGCCGGGCAACATGCGTTCGCGTTTTTCCTTCGCTTCGGCTTTAGCTTTGCGATAGTCAGCTACGAGTGTTGGATAGGTCTTTTCGAGGGTATTGAGTGCTTGGTTGATGATGTCTCCGTGTTTCTCGTCGTTCAGGTAACCGATGGCTGCGAGCACGCTGCTACGGTCTGCATAGTGTTCGGTCAAGTAAGCCATGTGGGCCGTCGTGTTTTCTTGGTTGGCGTCATAGAGCTTCATGGCACAGTCTTGCTTGTCCTTGTCGCTGACAAACTTGCCACGGTAAGTGATTTGGGAAATGGCAATCATGTTCTGGTAGTTGCGGTAGGATTCGTAGTTAATCCAGTTCATGAGTTCATTTTTCTTGCCACCGCGGATATAGACGTAAGGAGGATTTTTGATTTTGATTCTGGCTGTGTCGGCGCCCCGGAAGTCGATGTCGAGGTTTTCGTCTTCGGCCCAGATGTTTACACTTTGCCACATGCCACAGTCGAGCACCACTGTGCCCGGTTTGTTGACCGTGATGTTCATTTTGTACGTATTGTCTGCCGGATTAACCACTGTTTCGGCCAATACATTTTTGTTGAACCCGTCGCGTTGGTACGCGGTCATTTTAAAATCTTTTCCGTCTTCATTAAGGAACTTCACGTGTCCTTTTACTTCAATCGTGTGTTGGGCGTACAAATTCCCCCCCCCCCAGCAGGTTAGAGCCAGGGTCAGCATAATTAAGCTCTTGTTCATAATGTGTTTTGTTAGTTAAGGATTTGTTTATAATACGTTCTTTAAGAACGTGTGACAAATGTACTAAGAAAACAGATATATCAAATAAAAAAGAGGAAAATTTCTAAAGAAAAAAAGTATTCCTTGTAAAACCTGTTTCAGCGGCGGGCATAATCCACAAAACAATAGCCATGTACATGTTTTTCGTCCGGGGCGTAGGACTCCCGGCTGACCTCTTTCCACGTCTGCGGGTCGACTTCCGGGAAGAAGGCGTCCGCTTGGGCCGGCGTGTCGTCGATGAGTGTCAGGCAGAGCCGGTCAGCCAGCGGGAGGGCTTCCTTGTAGACGCTGGCTCCGCCGATGATATAGACCTCTTCGTCTGGTTGGCAATGGGAGAGTGCCTCTTCGAGCGAGGCATAACGTTCCGTTCCGGCAAATGAAGCCTCGGGTTGACGCGAGAGCACGATGTTGCGGCGGTTAGGCAGTGCGCCTTTCGGGAGCGACTCGAAGGTGTGCCGGCCCATGATGATGGTATGGCCCGTGGTCAGCGACTTGAAACGTTTCAGGTCGTTCGGAAGCCAATAGAGCAGTTTGTTTTGGTAGCCGATGGCGCGGTTGGCTGCCAGTGCGGCGATGATGCTGATGGTCATTTACACAGACACTTTGCCCGCGATGTGCGGATAGGGATTATAATCGGTCAGTTCGAAGTCTTCGTAGCGGAAGCTGAAGATGTCTTTCACGTCCGGATTGATGTGCATCCGGGGCAGGGGGCGCGGTTCGCGCGTCAATTGCAGGTGCACCTGGTCGAGGTGGTTCAGGTAGATGTGCGCATCGCCCAGCGTATGGATGAAGTCACCGGCCTTCAGGCCTGTCACCTGTGCCATCATCATGAGCAATAGGGCATAGGAGGCGATGTTGAACGGCACGCCCAGGAAGGAGTCGGCGCTGCGCTGGTAGAGTTGCAGGCTGAGCCGTCCGTCGGCCACGTAGAACTGGAAGAGCATGTGGCAGGGCGGGAGGTTCATGCGGTTCAGGTCGGCCACGTTCCACGAGCTCACGATGATGCGTCGCGAGTCGGGATTGTGCTTCAGGGTGTCCACGACCTCCTGTATCTGGTCGATGTGGCCTCCGTCGTAGTCTGGCCATGAGCGCCACTGGTAGCCGTAGATATGTCCCAGGTCGCCGTCGGCGTCGGCCCACTCGTTCCAGATGCGTACGCCGTGTTCCTGGAGATACTTCACGTTCGTGTCGCCCCGAAGGAACCAGAGCAGTTCGTAGATGATGGATTTCAGATGGAGCTTCTTCGTTGTCAGGCAGGGAAAACCGTCGTCCAGGTTGAAACGCATCTGGTGGCCGAACACGCTGAGCGTGCCCGTGCCCGTGCGGTCTTCCTTACGTACGCCTTCGTTGAGTATGCGGTCGAGGAGGTCGAGATATTGTTTCATGTGTGGTGTCTTAGCGTTTATTGGCGGCAAAAGTACACATTTTATTGTTGTGATAAACGGTAAACTTAAAACAGTTTCTAAAAAAGATATGGAAAGGCGTGTGGTCTGCTCGCGCCGTTCTTGTCGAGGTGTGTCAAATGCTTTATTTTTGTCCAGGGAGAAGAAGGCATAGAGTTACAATGTTTTATTTATTAAGGTAAATGGAGCAACATCTTATCAAAAAGAGCACTCGCATAGAGGTCGTGGACGCTCTTCGTGGGTTTGCCGTAATGGCTATTATTTTGGTTCACAACTTGGAGCATTTCATCTTCCCGGTGTATCCGGCCGATTCTCCAGGTTGGCTAAACGTTTTGGACCAAGGAGTTTTCAATGTCACGTTCAGTCTGTTTGCAGGCAAGGCATACGCCATTTTTGCCTTGCTGTTCGGGTTTACGTTTTACATCCAAAGCAGCAACCAGAAAAAGCAAGGGAAGGATTTCGGATACCGTTTTCTGTGGCGTCTGGTGTTGCTGGTTGGCTTTGCCACATTGAACGCCGCCTTTTTCCCGGCAGGAGATGTGCTGCTGCTGTTTGCCGTGGTTGGCCTTGTGTTGTTTTTTGCACGCAACTGGAGCGATAGGGCTGTCTTGTTTGCTTCCATCCTGTTTTTACTGCAACCCGTGGAATGGTGTCACTACATTGCTCATTGGATAAATCCGGCCCATCAGTTACCCGACTTGAAGGTGGGTGAAATGTATGCTGAGGTGGCGGCCTATACCAAGGCCGGAGATTTTTGGCCGTTTGTCTGGGGCAACATCACCTTGGGGCAGAAGGCCAGTTTGCTATGGGCTGTCAACGCCGGACGCTTCTTCCAGACGGCCGGTCTTTTCCTGCTTGGTTTCTACATGGGGCGCAAGCAGTTGTTCCTTTCGTCGGAAAGCAACTTGCGCTTGTGGACAAAGACACTTATCATTTCGGCTGTTTCGTTTGCTCCCTTGTATACGCTGAAAGATTTGATTATGAAAAATGATGCAATCACGCAGCAGACCGTAGGGACGGTTTTTGACATGTGGCAGAAGCTGGCCTTTACGCTGGTTCTGGTTGCGTCTTTTGTGTTGCTTTATCAAAATGAAAAGTTCTGCCGCATAGTGGGAAACCTGCGTTTTTATGGCCGGATGAGCCTGACAAATTACATCGCTCAGTCGGTCATGGGAGCTGCTATTTATTTCCCTTTCGGATTGAGCCTTGCGCCTCATTGTGGATATGCGGTAAGCCTGTTGATCGGCGTACTTACGTTTTTGTTGCAAGTGCAATGCTGTAAATGGTGGCTTGGCAAGCACAAACAAGGGCCTTTGGAACAAGTCTGGCACAAATGGACTTGGCTGGGGACAGGCAAATGATGCCTTCCCCAGTCACCTTTATTCCTCCTGCATGGAAAGGTTGCAGATGCCGGCCACGGTCAGTCCGGTGATGAGGAATAGGAGCGAGTGCAGTTGGGTGTTGTCCCAGTCTCCCGTCAGCAGGCTGTGGTAGATGTTCTTGCAGTAGCCGGTTGCCACTTCCACGCCTCCCAGTGCCACAAATAGGACCACAGCAAGCACGACACCCACAACACGCAGGGTGAGCGCGATGCGTTCGTAACGGCGCGGCAACTGCTGCATCACCCGCTCCGTGAATCCGTCGTCGGGCACTTCGTGGCGATTGTCCTGCATGAAACGCGCCACAGGGTCTTTTTCTTGATTAAGATTCATAGCCATGTTGCTTTAAGTAGTTTGACAGTTTTGCTTTTCCCCGTGCCAGATGCGACTTCACGGTGCCTTCGGGCATGCCCGTGATGGTCGCTATCTTCGGGATAGTCAGGTCTTCCATGTAGAAGAGGGTCAGGCAGGTGCGTTCTTCTCTTTTCACCTGGGCCAGGGCTTCGTAGATGTCGATGCGCGTGTCTACGGGCGGTTGCTCGCAGGTCTCTTCCCTGTCGGGAGGCACGTCGTCGAGTCGCGAAGTCTCCTTCTTGCTGCGAAGATAGTCATAAAGCACATTGTGTGCAATGCGCAGCAACCATGTGGAAAAATTCGACAGTCCCTGAAATGTCCCCAGCCTGAGCCAGGCACGGATGAACGTCTCCTGTGCCAGGTCGTCACTCAGCGGGGCGTCGCCCAGCGTCTGGTGGAGGAAGAAACGCCTCACCTGTGACTGGTGCCGGCTGACCAGTGTGTCGAACGCCCGTCGGTTGTGCGAGATGACTACTTGCGCGATGAGCGAAAGGTCGGTCAGCGTTTTCATTTTTCCTCCGGTGTGGGGTTCTGTATTTCTTCTGTTGAGGTTCTTGCTTGCTGTTCGGGTATTTTTTTCATGCGGAGCTGTTCCTCTCTTTTTTGCAAATATCCGGCTATCGCTTCACCGATACCGATAAAGAACACGAGGATGCCGATGGACCCCATTTCCTTACCCATGCACACGGTGAAGAAAGCTGTCAGTCCGATGCCGACAAAGGCCATGCGTATGCCGTGCAGGAGCAGGTTGCGGCTCTGCCGTCTGTCGCCTTCGATGATGTTGCGATAGAGTTCGGCGGCACCCGGCTGTCCTGATGTCATCATCTTCTCGATGAGGGCATATTTGGCGCGTTTGTTTTTGGAACGGAAATAGAACCAGCAGAATATGACGGCAAACGGCACCATAAAGACTAATACAGTGCCTGTGATGGCAACGACGGATTTACTTTTCGCTCTTTGTTTTTCCATCCATTCGACTTGCCTTTGCAGGCGGTCGATTTCAGTCTGCGCCTCTTCCAGCGCTGAAGGCTGTGCGTCGCTTGCGGCAAGTGTGTCGGTCGGAAGGGCGACGGTCGTTGAATCTTGTGCGATGACAGAGGAAACCGGTGCGCTCACAGCCAGCGTGAAGCTGGCAGCGAGCAGGAGAATAATCTTTTTCATGATGTATAAACGTTGTTTGAATGGTTTTTCTATGTGTTAGACGCAGGAGAGCTGTCGGATGGTTGCAAAGGTAGGTGGATTTTTTTGTTTTTTCCCGAAGGCCGATATTGATTGTTGGGAGAGACTTTGTCAGGCTGTTGGTGCCTTTTTTATATATGAATATTGCAGACAGAACGCAACTCGGATCTGTTGCATTCCCCACGTGCATAACGCAGGCAGGAACTGTCCTTTCATCCCCGTCGGGCATACCCTTCTTTCCGTCCTTGTCCGCCTTCCTTTCGAAGCTCGCCTGTCCTCCTTTCCGTTGTCGGGCGGAGTTAAGGCTTGGACAGTAATCTCTGATGATTTGTGTAATGTGTTGAATAATAGAAAATTGTATCTAATGTATCCGGATATTTCCTGCTGGCCGGAAGGTTCGTGGAAAAGGTGAAGACTGCTTATGTCGGAATGTAGGTGCATTTGCGAAAAGTAAGGACAAAGATTGGAAGCAGGATGAAAGATTCCGAATGCAGGCAGGGGATTCAGGTACGTCGGCAGGTATATGTAACTCAAAGATTTTGCCTACTTTTGCAGTCGATAAGAAACACCCGAAGATGAAACTACCGGAAACATTTGTCACTTACACCCGTGCCCTGTTGGGCGATGAAGGTTATGCCGCTTTCGAGGCGGCTTTGCTGCGCGAACCACTCACCAGTCTGCGTCTCAATCCCGAAAAGACGGTTGTCGATGCTGTCTCGTCGGCTGTCCGGCTGCGGCCTGTGCCTTGGGCATCGGGAGGATATTATGCTGACGAACGACCTACGTTTACCTTCGATCCCTTGTTTCATGCCGGGTGCTACTATGTGCAGGAAGCCTCCTCCATGTTTGTGGAGCAAGTGCTTCGCCGCTATGTGGACCGTCCTGTCGTGGCGCTCGACCTTTGTGCCGCTCCCGGAGGAAAGTCGACCCACGTCCGTTCGCTCCTGCCTGAAGGCAGTCTGCTGGTGAGCAATGAGGTGATGCGTTCGCGCATCGGTGTGTTGGCTGAGAATCTGGTGAAGTGGGGGCATCCCGATGTGGTGGTGACCCATGCTGACCCGGCAGAGTTCACTCCGCTGAAGGCGACGTTTGATGTCATTCTGACCGATGTCCCTTGTTCGGGCGAAGGCATGTTTCGGAAAGATGCCGTGGCTGTGGATGAATGGAGCACGGACAATGTCGCGCTCTGCTGGCAACGCCAAAGGCGCATCCTGACTGACATCTGGCCTTGCTTGAAACCGGGTGGTCTCATTATATATAGTACCTGTACCTATAATATGTACGAGGATGAGGACAATGTGGCTTGGCTTCGCGATACGTTCGGGGCTGAGCCTTTGGCGGTGCCTGTCTCTCCGGACTGGGGCATCACGGGTGACCTCTCGGGGCGTGGACTGCCGGTCTACCGTTTCCTTCCTCATCACACAGTCGGCGAGGGCTTTTTCCTGGCAGTCCTGCGCAAGCCAGACGGCGAAGAAGAGCAAGTATCGCTCCGCCGGAAGAAGGAGCGTAAGGGAAAGACGCCTGCCGTGCCGACCGGATGCCGTGCATGGTTGCGCGAACCCGATGCTTGGGAGTGGACGTGTGATGGTGAACAGGTCGCGGCGCTTCCCCGTTCGTGGAAAGAGCTTGTCGACTTGCTCAGGCAACATCTCCGTGTCATCTCTGCCGGGGTCCGCGTGGGAGAGGTGAAGGGAAAAGACCTTGTCCCATCCCATGCACTGGCCATGAGCACGGCGCGTGCTGATGCGTTTCCCACTTGTGAGCTGGATTATGCCCAGGCCATCGCATATCTGCGTAAGGAAGCTCTCCAGTTGCCGCCCGACGCGTCGCGCGGCTATGTCCTGGTGACTTATCGTGGCATTCCGTTGGGCTTCGTCAAGAGCCTGGGCTCTCGTGCGAACAATCTCTACCCTGCGGAGTGGCGCATTCGTAGCACCTACCTCCCTGACACGGCTAAATGTTTATAAACATACTTTTTTTCTTGAAATAATGCTAAATAAGTATTATTTTTGGATGCAACTAAATCGATACTCTGGAAAGGAGGAATGTTTATGAAAACAATGACCTACGTTATCGTGTCCTTCCTGATGCTGTTTGCTGGAGCAGAAGGACTTCGTGCACAGGAAGATGTGCAGGCGAAAGTGCTGACCGCCCAAGATTCGCTGGACTACTGCATGCGGCAGGGACAGAAAGCTTTACTGGCGCGGCAACCGATGGCCGCTTTCCGGTGGTACAGGCGTGCCGTGCGCTATGATTCCCCTTCGGCATTTCTGGCTTTGGGTAACTGTTATTACTATGGATATGGCACGCCCCGTGACTTTGACAAGGCTTACCGCTGGTTTTACAAGGCGGCTTCGCAGGGCAACACCGTGGCTGAATACAGCATGGGCTGTTGTTACTATTACGGACGTGGCGTACATCGCGACGGCAAGCAAGCTGCGGCCTGGTTTCGCATCGCTGCGGAAAAGGGGCATCCGATGTCCAATTTCTACCTGGGATGCTGCTACAAGGACGGTGACGGAGTGCCTTGCAATTATGCCAAAGCTGTGGACCTTTTTGAAAAGGCGGCTGCTGACAGCATCTCTGCTGCAAACTACATGTTGGGCGCACTCTATGAGACAAAGGCAGATGGCTGGCAGGCTAATCCGAAGAAGGCGTTCGACTATTATCGTCTGTCTGCCATGCAGGGTTATGCCAAGGCGCAATACAAGTTGGCCAATTATTATGAGACGGGGAGTGGCGGGACACGTGATTTCTCGCAGGCCCGTGACTGGTATCTGAAGGCAGCTCGCAATGGGGATGCCAATGCCCAATATCGTTTGGGACGGTGCTATTATTACGGATTGATTGGTACGGATATTGATTACGAAGAAGCCTATCGCTGGATGGCGCAGGCTGCAGCTCAAAACTACAGCCGTGCCCAATATCATTTGGGTATGTTGTATATGAACGGTGACGGCGTGAAGCAGGACTACAGCCGTGCTTATGCCAATTTCCGCCGTTCAGCCGAGCAGGGTTATGCCCCGGCTATATATTATCTGGGCCGTTGCTACCTGAACGGCTATGGTGTGACAGCCAACAGGCGCAGTGCCATCGAATGTTTCCGCGAAGCTGCCGAGGCTGGCAATTCGTCCGCTAAAGCCGAATTGTTGTTGCTGGAACCGAATTGATTGATTTGAAGAACAGGATTTTCATGCTAGAAGCTGTAAATCTGCAGACGACAGGTTTACAGCTTTTTTATGTGGCAGTCGGTTGTTTTTCTTCGCTTTTGTCAAATGCTTGGCGGAATGTACATCCGTTTTTCCATTCCGAGCAGCCATAAGCCGTCTTGCCTTTGATGATGTGTCCTTTCCCACAGAGGGGACAAGGTTGCCCTTCAAAGACGGGACGAGGTTTGCGTGGAGCTTTTTTCTTGGCAGCAGCACGGCGTTTGACTCCCTTCTCCACCACTTCGACGATGTTTTCTTGGGTGGATACGCGTCGGTTCGTATTATCGCTGAGCACTTGGTAGACGATGTCGACCACCATTTGCTTGAGTTCTTCGAGGAATTGGCGAGGATCGTAGCTGCGGCGTTCGATTTCACGCAACTTTTTTTCCCATATACCGGTCAACTCGGCTGATTTTAATAATTCTTCGTGGATGAGGCCGATTAGTTCGATGCCGGTGGAAGTTGCTATAAGGTTTTTCTTTTCCTTGCGTATATAGTGACGTTTGAACAGCGTTTCGATGATGGCTGCGCGGGTGGAGGGGCGTCCAATACCGTTTTCTTTCAGCGCGTCGCGCAGTTCGTCGTTGTCCACCAATTTGCCGGCCGTTTCCATAGCCCGGAGCAATGTCGCTTCGGTATAAGGCTTGGGTGGCTGGGTCCATTTTTCATTTAGTTCGGGGATGTGTGGCCCGCTTTCTCCTTTGGTAAAGGGAGGAAGGGTGCGTTCGTCGTCAGAGGGTTTGTCGTTGTCGTCAGATGAGGCATTGGTGGTGTCTTTGCTGAACAAGACACGCCACCCCTGGTCCAGTATCTGGCGTCCTGTGACCTTGAATTCTATGCCTCCCGCTTCACCAAATACAGTCGTTGTGGAGAATTTGCAGTCCGGATAGAATACAGCAATGAAGCGGCGTGCCACGAGGTCAAATACACGTCGTTCCATGTCGCTCAGGTTTGTTGGAGGTACACCAGTCGGGATAATAGCATGGTGATCTGTCACCTTTGAATTGTCAAACACCTTCTTTGATTTATTTAGCTTTTGCCCATCAAGCGGTGTTGTGAATATGCTGTAATCGGTGAGCCCTTTGAGTATGCTTGGACATTTAGGGTAGATGTCATCGCTCAGGAATGTGGTGTCGACACGCGGGTATGTGGTCACTTTTTTTTCGTAGAGCGACTGGATGGTGCGTAGGGTGTCGTCAGCCGAATAGGCATATTTCTTGTTGCATTCTACTTGGAGTGATGTGAGGTCGAAGAGGCGGGGAGGAGCTTCTGTCCCATTTTTCTTGGTCACAGAAGTTACGGTGAATGGCTCGTCTTTAATGCGTTCCAGCAAGGTGCGTCCTGTCTGTTCGTCCATGATTGGGGGAATGCCTCGATTCGCATCCTCTTTGCGAGTTTTTTTCTTGGCTTGCAGACTGTCTTTTTCTTTGGCTTCTTCTTCCGCCAGTTCTTCATCGCTTTTACGCACAATGGCGGAGAAGAGCGTGTTGCGGTAGGTCGTTTTGAGTTCCCAATACTGCTTGGGGATGAAATGTTCTATTTCTTGTTGTCGATTGACGATAAGTGCTAATGTTGGCGTTTGTACACGTCCGATGGAGAGTATCTGGCGGTTTTGACCATATTTCAGGGTGTAGAGGCGTGTGGCGTTCATGCCGAGCAACCAGTCGCCGATGGCTCGTGACAGTCCTGCTTCATAAAGCGGTTGGAATTCCTTCTGGTCTTTCAGATGGGCAAAACCTTCACGGATGGATTCCTCAGTCAAGGACGAAATCCACAAACGTTTCACCGGACATTTTGCACCCGCTTTCTGCATCACCCAGCGTTGGATGAGTTCGCCTTCTTGGCCAGCATCGCCGCAGTTGATGATGCCGTCTGCTGCCTGCATCAGTCGTTCGATGACTTTGAATTGTTTTTCCACGCCCGTGTCGGCTATCAATTTGATGCCAAAGCGGGGAGGAATCATCGGCAGGCTGCCTAAGCTCCAAGCTTTCCATGAAGGAGTGTATTCATGGGGTTCTTTCAGTGTACAGAGATGCCCGAATGTCCAGGTCACTTGGTACCCATTTCCTTCCAGATAACCGTCATGGCGGTTACGGGCTCCTAAAACTTCGGCTATTTCTCTGGCGACACTCGGCTTTTCGGCTATGCAAACTATCATGTGTATTTTCCTTTTCTATCGAGTGTACAAAGATAGTGCATTTCTCTCACTTGCTTCTCTCCTCAGGTGAAATTCCTTGACCATTTGCAGGCTCAGGACAAGGAAAGAGGGTGTGTCTCAATTCGAAAGGCCGAATGTCGACATACCCTTCTTTTGTATGTTGCAAGATTTATGGAATGGAATATCCGAAGATAGCCATTGTCACGTTTTCCACACCCGGATAAAGAGCCTGATAGTGTGAAGTGAGGTTTCGTCCGAGATAGATTGAGGATGGGCTTGTTTCCCGTGTTTCGGGGATTTGAGGAAAGTCTTGGTTCGGGCGTCCCAGAAAATAGAGTTCCGTCGTCCCGTTATAGGTTAGTTCGAAGTACATGGCTTGGAGGTCCGGTTCGTACCCTTGCTTGTAAGTTCCTTCATACATGGTTTCGGCTGACTCTGAAGAGCTGGCATAGATATGTAAGATTCCTTCATAGCCCGCCTCTGTGATGTCTGTGCGTTCCATGTAGATAACATAATCCGGCTGGATGCGTGCATTTTGCATGATGTCTTCTGTGATGGCCTGTCTCGTCTCTTCGTCGATGTTTCCCTCGATTCGTGTCTTGATGCCGGTCGCTGTGATACGTATCCGCTCCTTGCGGATGACGACTGTGAGCACGGAACTTTTTCCGTTCTTGTCAGTGATGGTCACTTCGACAGTGCCTTCTTCACCGGTGGCCTGGAGATAGAGATTGTCGTTTTCCAGCGTGAGAGTGAGCAGCGAGGGTACATCGACGGATGCCGTGTAGGGCATGGTACCTCCGGAGAGGAGCACAGACTGTCCGCCCAGATTGGAAATGGAAATGTGGTCGACAGCTTTTTTCCCGACGATGATGTCACCCTGCACGTTGTCTATCAGAAAGCGGATGTCATCCTCGTCGTTACAGCATGTGAATGAAAACGCTGTCAGCAGACAGCATACGAGGTATAGAAACCGTGTTTTCATTTGTTTGTTTTTTGGTGAATTGGTATGACGCAGGCAAATATACGAAAACTCTGTTATCGTGTGTGTTAAAATACCCCCTCCCCCATTTGTTTTATAAACTTTTAACGGGTAGGTGTACAGACAAATAGAAAAGACGCATCCATTTGGATGCGTCTTTTGATTGGTTGGAGCCGAAACCGGGACTCGAACCCGGGACCTATTCATTACGAATGAATTGCTCTACCAGCTGAGCTATTTCGGCTTTTCTGCTAAAAGCGGTGCAAAGATAATGCTTCTTTGAAAAAGAGAAAAGAAAAGAAGAAGTTTTTTCACGATTTCTGCATTTTTCTTTTTCCAGCACGCTTTTTGGGGTAATGGCTTTCGATGTATTTGGCCACGTGTGACAGCTTGTCCATGTCGTCAGCGTAACGATTCCACAGTCGCCGCTGTACAGATGAGGCTGGTAAGTCCACAGCCGGGCCGTCTTTCATGAATGGGTCGAGCGAAGCGTAGGAGAGGAGCATTCCGGCGATGGCCTTGGCCGGACGTTTCACCAGTTTCCCCAGTTCGACGACTTCAGGCACTTTCTCGTTCATGGTACTTATGATGAGTTGGAAATAGAGGTTGAGCACCAGTGTGCCGATGCAGAATTCTTCCAAAATGGATGGAGCTTCTTTGTGTGCCTTGCGCGGTTGGGCGAAATACTCGTTCCAGATGGCGGGATTTTCGTCATTATAGATAGGTTCTGTCACGTCGAAGGGAAGTACGGGATACCATTGTTGGAATTTCTGCATGCGCCGGCACAGCGATTCGGGAGTTCTGCCCAGCAGTTGTGCCAGGTTGACAAGTTGTTCGTCTGTGGCCGGCTTCATGCCCTTGGGTTTACTCATGTATAAGTCCAAGACCAAGATGGCCTCTTCGGTGGTCCATTGTTCCGCATTCATATCTATATTGTTGCTTAATGATGGGCAAATATACTTTTTTTCATCCGAATCCGTAGCTCTCTTGTTCGCTATTTTAGAAACCGCTTATCTTTGCACGTATATACATGTTAGAAGGATTGATATTTATATGAAACGAAAGACTAAAAAAGGCAAAGGGATGATGAAGACTTGGCTTGCCGTGTTGGTGGCTTTGGGTGTCTGTTATGTTTTTGGAGTGTATAAACAGACCGGGAAAGTGGATGTGCCTGCCATTCCTTCGCTGTTGCAAGCCGGGGAGAACGCTGGAGGACAGCCGTCACGGCCTTCTTCGGGCGTGGAGGCAGGACAGACATTTGCTTTGCCTGCACCGTTGGACGGTCGTGACGAACACATCTTGCACCATAAAGGCTACGTGGTGTCGTATAATTCCGAATGGAAGATACCCAACTGGGTGGCTTGGGAACTTACGGCTCACGAGACAAAAGCGAAAATGGAGCGTGAAGACACGTTTTGTGAAGATCCTGACTTTTCCGGTCCGCAGGCGACGCTGGCCGATTACAAGCGTTCGGGATATACACGTGGTCACATGGTTCCTGCTGCCGACATGCGTTGGGACAGGGATGCGATGAAAGAGTGTTTCTACTTGACCAACATGTGTCCGCAACAGGCAGCTTTTAATGCGGGCAACTGGGGACAACTGGAACGGCAGTGTCGTGAATGGGCGAAGCGTGACAGTGCCATTTGGATAGTGTGTGGCCCTGTCGTCGGACGGTCGTCCAAGCGTATCGGAGCCGGACGGGTGATGGTGCCCGACGCCTTCTTCAAGGTGGTATTCGTGCCTTATGCGAAGACGCCGCGTGCCATCGGTTTCATCTATCCACATCGCAATAAGAAAGGTGCGCGGATGAGCGAATTCATGATGAGTGTCGACGAGGTCGAACGCCGCACGGGCATTGACTTTTTCGCTTCCCTGCCCGATGAAGTGGAGCGTAAGGTCGAGGCGCAAAAGCCGGCCGGACACTGGCGTTTCATGGATGAGCGCAAAAAAAGATGATGCACGCGTAAGAATGGCAAGTTTCAGGTATTGGTCGGGCGAGAGGCTTTCTATATATTTGCGTCTGATATGAACCTGAAAAGTAGATTGAAGATATGGACCACACAGTTCTCTTGGCTTTAGGACTGACCATGATTGCCGGCCTGTCCACCGGCATCGGTAGCCTGATAGCCTTTTTTACCAAACGTACGAATACGAAATTTCTGTCAGCGGCTTTGGGCTTGTCGGCAGGTGTGATGATATATGTGTCATTCATGGAACTGATGCCGCAGTCGGTCGAGTTGTTGAGCGGCATTTATTCCAAGAAAGAATCCGAAGTGTACATGTTGTTGTCTTTCTTTGCAGGCATCGGCCTGATTGCTCTGATCGACCGGCTGGTCCCTGCCGATGAAAACCCCCACGAGATGCACACCGACAAGGAGTTCGGTCAGTCTGCCCCGCTCAAACGCACGGGCATACTGATGGCGTTGGCCATCGGCGTGCACAATTTTCCGGAGGGACTGGCCACTTTTGCCTCAGCATTGACGAACATCGATATTGCCCTGCCCATCGTGTTTGCCATAGCCATCCACAACATCCCCGAAGGAATAGCCGTCTCCGTTCCCATCTATCACTCCACGGGGAGCCGTCGCAAGGCCTTCTGGTATTCGTTTCTTTCCGGCATGGCCGAACCAGTCGGCGCGCTGGTCGGTTTTCTATTCCTTCGTTCTTTCTGGACGCCGTCGCTCAATGCCCTGCTGCTGGCTTTCGTCTCGGGGATTATGATATACATTTCCTTTGATGAACTTCTGCCCGGGACAGAGAAATACGGGCATCACCATTTGGGCGTGGGCGGCGTCGTGGCCGGTATGGCCATCATGGCCATGAGCCTGCTGCTTCTTTGACAAATCACCAGGTTTTTACACGGTATAGAGGGTAGCCGGGAGCGGAAAGGAATCCGTCCTCGGCTACCCTCCTTTCCGCTCTTGGCTACCCTTTACTCCGTGGTCGGCGGGCTTTGAATCCCCGTGAACGAGGAGTTGCGCAGAGGGATGTCAACCTCGGTTGGAGTGTGTGCTGACAGGAGTTTTGTCTGTCGGCAGATGAATTTTCGGCAACAAAAAGACAAATAATAGTTTCATTTGCAACTATTAGCCAGCCTGCGTTTAAAACACTGTTGACTTGTGTTTTAGGCCTGATATAGGGTGCTTTAGTTTTTGAGATTATTAACAGAATGTACAATTTATAATCCGGAAAAAGTAGGGTTTCTCAAATAAAAAACTATCTTTGTGACAGCAAAACATGTTTGATATGCACAAAACAGAAGAAAGTGTGAAAAAGGCAAAGGAGCTGATGGAGGCTGGCAAAATCACTGAAGCCATCCGGCATCTGGATGAATCGCTGTGCGTTCCGGAATTGTCCCAAGCCGACGAACTTTATTATCTGCGCGGGAATGCTTATCGCAAACAAGGCAACTGGCAAATGGCGCTTAACAGCTATCTGGAAGCCATCGCGCTCAATCCCGAGAGCCCGGCAGTTCAAGCCCGGGCCATGATCATGGATATCTTAGAGTTCTATAATAAGGATATGTACAACCAATAAAGTGATTTTTATGGCAACAATTAAAGGGGCTATAGTCGTCGACACCGAACGCTGCAAGGGATGCGGCTTGTGTGTGGCCGCATGCCCGGTGAAAATTATCAGTCTCGCCCAAAAAGAGGTGAACAAAAAGGGATACCCGTTTGCGACGCAAACAGAGGACAAGTGTATCGGATGCGCTTCATGCGCCATTGTTTGTCCGGATGGGTGTATATCTGTTTATAAAACCAAAATCTAAATTTTAACTATATGGCAGAAGATGTTGTACTCATGAAAGGTAACGAAGCCATCGCACATGCCGCTATCCGTACCGGTGTGGATGCTTATTTCGGTTACCCCATCACTCCTCAGTCGGAAGTCCTCGAAACGCTCGCCGAGCAGAAGCCCTGGGAAACCTCGGGCATGGTGGTGCTCCAGGCTGAGAGTGAAGTTGCTGCAATTAATATGGTATACGGTGGTGCAGCCACCGGCAAGAAAGTGATGACCTCGTCGTCCAGTCCGGGCGTGAGCTTGAAGCAGGAAGGCATTTCCTATATCGCCGGCGCTGAGTTGCCCGCGGTCATTGTGAATGTGATGCGTGGCGGTCCCGGTCTTGGCACCATCCAACCCAGCCAGGCTGACTACTTCCAAAGCACCAAGGGAGGCGGCCACGGCGACTATCGTCTCATCGTGCTCGCTCCTTCGTCCGTACAGGAGATGGCTGATTTTGTTGACTTGGCCTTTACGTTGGCCTTTAAATACCGCAATCCGGCATTGATTCTTTCTGACGGTGTCATCGGTCAGATGATGGAGAAAGTTGTCCTTCCTGCCTGGCGTCCGCGCCGCACGGATGAAGAGGTTATCGCCCAATGTCCGTGGGCCACTACCGGAAAGTCCAAAGGACGTAAGCCGAATATCATTACTTCGCTGGAACTCGATTCTGCCATCATGGAACAGCGCAACATCCATCTGCAAGCCAAATATAAAGAGATTAGCGAGAATGAGGTGCGTTTTGAAGAAATCGCCTGCGAAGATGCTGACTATCTGATTGTAGCCTTCGGCTCATGTGCCCGCATCGCACAGAAATCCATAGAGATTGCCCGCGAGCAAGGCATTAAAGTGGGCATCCTGCGCCCCATCACCTTGTGGCCCTTCCCCTCGAAGGAGATCGAGCGTCTGTCACATCAGATGAAAGGCATTCTCTCCGTGGAGCTGAACGCAGGCCAGATGGTGGAAGATGTGCGCCTCTCTGTGAACAATGGAGTCAAGGTGGAGTACTTCGGACGTATGGGCGGTATTGTGCCTGACCCGGACGAAGTGGTGGAAGCTCTCAAGGAGAAACTGATGAAATAACAACGCATTTATGGACAAACAACAAATCCGTAATCTGCTCAATCTCTTATTTATTATCGGGACGGCCGTGACCATCATCCTCTACTTTGCCGTAGACAGTCCTCAGCCGTTCTATTACGCATGCGGCATTTCGCTTGCCATCAAGATGACGGAAGTGGTGATGCGCATGATACACTTCAAGTGAAAACGTAAGACATTATGACTAGAGAAGAAATAATCAAACCTGAGAACCTTGTCTATAAGAAACCGGTTCTCCTCAATGATAACACGATGCACTACTGTCCGGGTTGCAGCCATGGCGTGGTGCACAAACTGATAGCTGAAGTTATCGAAGAAATGGGCTTGGAAGACAAGGCCGTGGGCGTTTCGCCTGTGGGTTGTGCCGTGTTCATGTATAATTATCTCGACATCGACTGCCAGGAAGCAGCCCACGGGCGTGCGCCGGCTGTGGCAACGGCCATCAAGCGCCTGTGGCCCGACCGTCTGGTGTTTACCTACCAAGGCGATGGCGATTTGGCTTGTATCGGTACGGCTGAGACCATCCATGCGCTCAATCGTGGCGAAAACATAACCATCATTTTTATCAATAACGCCATCTATGGCATGACCGGTGGACAGATGGCTCCGACCACGCTGCTGGGCATGAAGACTGCTACTTGTCCCTACGGACGCGATGCGAAGATACACGGTTATCCCCTGCACATGACAGAGATTGCGGCCACGCTCGAAGGTACGGCCTACGTGACGCGTCAGTCTGTACAAACCGTTGCTGCTATCCGCAAGGCCAAGAAGGCTATTCGCAAGGCTTTTGAGAACTCAATGGCCGGCAAGGGTTCGAACCTTGTCGAGATCGTATCCACTTGTAACTCAGGTTGGAAAATGTCGCCAGTGGCAGCCAACAAGTGGATGGAAGAAAACATGTTCCCCTATTACCCGCTGGGTGACTTAAAAGATAAGGAGTAAAAGCATTATGAAAACAGAAGAAATCATTATAGCAGGTTTTGGCGGACAAGGCGTGTTGTCGATGGGCAAGATTTTGGCTTATGCCGCCTTGATGGAAGGAAAAGAAGTGAGCTGGATGCCGGCATACGGACCGGAGCAGCGTGGTGGAACGGCCAATGTGACTGTCATTGTCAGCGACGAACGTATCTCTTCGCCCATCTTGAGCAGTTATGACACGGCCATCATCCTCAATCAGCCTTCCATGGCCAAATTTGAAAATAAGGTGAAGCCGGGCGGTACGCTCATCTATGATGGATATGGCATCAGTGAACCTCCCACGCGAAAGGACATCAGTGTCTACCGTATAGACGCAATGGATGCGGCTGCTGAGATGAACAACATGAAGGCTTTCAATATGATAGTCCTGGGAGGACTTTTGAAGTTGCATCCCATTGTCAGCATAGAGTCTGTGCTGAAAGGGCTGCGCAAGACGCTTCCTGAACGCCATCATCACCTCATACCGATGAATGAAGAAGCCATCCGTAAGGGAATGGAGATCATTCGTTCGCACGAGTGACCGTGTTTTTTGGCTTACTAAAATAAAATAGAGTCTTTTTTACTCCTCTTCGGAGGATGAGATGATGCCGGATAAGGCGATTGGAGCGATACCAATCATTTTATCCGGCATTTTTTGCGATGTTAGTCTTTATTTATATGCAGTGTTCCCCTTCTTGGGGTATTGTCAGTGTAGGGATTGGAGTTGTTTGTTTGACTATTTGGAGCTATTTTAAGGTATAAAATAAATAATTGAAGCTGTTAGGCCTTATTTTTATGCTTAAATGTTTTGTTTATGCGGATTATTATATACTTTTGCAATCGTGAATAGCAGAATTGTTTATAGTGATTAGTAAATTTAAGGTTTATGAATGCAACTAACGTATTAGAAGATTTAAAAAGACGATTCCCGAATGAACCTGAATATCATCAGGCAGTAGAAGAAGTACTGAGCACAATAGAGGAGGAATACAACAAACATCCTGAATTTGATAAAGTGAATCTCATCGAGCGTTTGTGTATTCCTGATCGGGTCTATCAGTTTCGTGTGACATGGGTTGATGATCAAGGCAATGTCCGCACGAATATGGGCTATCGGGTTCAGCATAACAATGCCATTGGTCCCTACAAGGGCGGTATCCGTTTCCATGCTTCTGTCAATTTAGGAATTTTGAAATTCTTGGCCTTCGAGCAGACTTTCAAAAACTCGCTGACGACGCTTCCCATGGGTGGTGGTAAAGGCGGTTCGGATTTCTCGCCGCGTGGCAAATCGAATGCAGAGGTGATGCGTTTCTGCCAGGCCTTCATGCTGGAGTTGTGGCGTCATATTGGTCCTGAAACAGATGTGCCGGCTGGCGACATTGGTGTCGGCGGACGTGAAGTGGGTTACATGTTTGGCATGTACAAGAAGCTTTCTCATGAGTTCACGGGTACGTTGACCGGCAAAGGCATTGAGTTTGGTGGTTCTTTAATACGTCCTGAAGCGACTGGTTATGGCAATATCTATTTCTTGCAAGAGATGCTGAAGACGAGAGGGCTTGACTTGAAAGGAAAAGTATGCCTGATTTCCGGTTCGGGAAATGTAGCCCAATACACGGCTGAAAAGGTCATCGAGCTGGGAGGCAAAGTGGTGACCATGTCCGATTCAGATGGATACATTTATGATCCGGATGGCATTGATAGGGAAAAACTGGACTACATCCTGGAGTTGAAAAACCTATATCGTGGCCGTATCCGTGAATATGCTGAGAAGTATGGTTGCAAGTATGTCGCAGGCGCGAAGCCTTGGGGTGAGAAAGCCGACATCGCTTTGCCTTCGGCTACTCAAAATGAGTTGAACGGAGATCACGCTCGTCAGTTGGTGGTAAATGGGGTGATTGCTGTGTCGGAAGGAGCTAACATGCCTTCGACTCCGGAAGCGATCCGTGTATTCCAGGAAGCCAAGATTTTGTATGCGCCGGGTAAGGCGGCCAATGCCGGAGGTGTGTCGGTCTCAGGTCTTGAGATGACTCAAAACTCTATTAAATTAGGTTGGTCGAAAGAAGAAGTTGACGAACGCTTAAAAAGCATCATGAAAAATATCCATGAGGCTTGTGTGAAGTATGGCACAGAGGCTGATGGTTATATTAATTATGTCAAAGGTGCGAATGTGGCCGGCTTTATGAAAGTGGCTAAGGCCATGATGGCTCAAGGCATAGTCTGATTTTCGGATTGTTCACTCTCGATCTATGATATGCTAATAGGAGGTGTCTGTATGGATGCCTCTTATTTTGTTTTTTACCCTGATATTTGTTTTTTGTGCCATGACTTGTTACACCCTTGCAACAGTGCGGGAAAAAAGTTCATTGTTAATGGTGTTGTCTGTTAACGTTTTACGTATAAGACTAAAAATTTCTTCA
>ERZ827088.987-NODE-987-length-37983-cov-3.514791_pt1 | contig 37983 bp, 34 predicted proteins | sample MGYA00519922_ERZ827088 | MGnify/ENA primary metagenome ERZ827088 (study PRJEB31778, sample SAMEA3449254) | human gut metagenome | biome: human gut; feature: human-associated habitat; material: faeces | place: United Kingdom | collected 2010/2012 ...
GTACCAAGTTATATATAATACACTGATATACAGTAATAATTATCTTTGAGGAAGTGAAATAAAATTCTAACATCTACATAAAAAAGCTGTAAACGATAAGTTTACAGCTTTTTTTCATACTCCAATGACATCCTTCCTCATACACGACATGGAAATTCATGACGAACTTCCATGCACATAAATTAGAAATACAATAATTTTATAATAATATCAATCAAACCAGATACTTGGCAATCGTTTCCTTTAATAAAGGAGCAGACAACGGCTTAGTTAAATAATCATTACAACCTGCCTCTAATGCTTTTACCCGATCATCGTCAAAAGCAAATGCTGTTAAAGCTATAATCGGAATTTCTTGAGAAACTTTACGAATGATTCGAGTTGCCTCTAGCCCGTCCATTTCCGGCATTTTAATATCCATAAGAATAAGATCAGGGAGGGATTGTTCATATATCTCAACAGCTTCCTTTCCATTCCAAGCATGGAGCAATGTATAAGTCTTCCCGATAATTGCTTTTAATAAAAGAAAATTACTCTCCACGTCCTCCGCCACTAAAATTGTTCTTCCGACGCTCACATTTTCTTTAATCTCGTTATTTTCCATATCGTTCATGTCTGTTTCGATAGTAATTCTTTGATAAGGAATTGTAAATTTAAATATAGAACCACGTCCCTCTTCAGATTGAACAAATATGTTCCCTCCCATTTTCTCTACAAGCATTTTACATATCGCCAATCCTAAACCAGAGCCTTGCGCAAAGGTATTCAATTTTGTGAAACGATCAAAGATTGTAGGTACTTTATCTTTAGGAATTCCACACCCGGAATCCGCCACGTAAAATTCAATAAAATCTCCCACTTGCTGATAACCGAAACGTATAAATCCTTTCGCAGTAAACTTTGAGGCATTCGTAATCAAATTAGATATAACCTGAAATAATCGGTTTCCATCTGTTAACACGTGGGTATTTAAACCACCATCCTCAAACTCCAACTGTACATCCTCTTTCATGCGTACCCGATGTACTTCTTGAATTTTCAAACACAACTCCCGAATACTAACCGATTTATACACAAACTCTAAGCTCCCAGCTTCAATCCTTGATAAGTCAAGTATATCATTTATTAATTGTGTCAGCAACTCCGAATTATTCTCTACGATATTCAGATAATAATCTTTCTCACTCGCATCCTCCGTTTCTGCCACCAAACGAGTGAAACCGATAATAGCATTCAAAGGAGTACGAATTTCATGGCTCATGTTCGCCAGAAAAGCAGACTTTAACTTGTCCGACTGTTCCGCTTTCAGACGAGCCTTAACCAATTCTTGTTCCGTACTTTTTAAATCTGTTATATCCCACGAAACACCAACTAAAAAGCAGGGCTCACCAGAGTCATTCCGGACCAAAGTCTTCAACGTCTTCACAGTTCTTATCTCCCCTTTTTTCGTCTCGTAGGTCTCCAAAAATTCAATATCTTTTCCTGTACGAAGTAATTCTTTATCATCTCGTCTGAAACGCTCTGCATCTTTTTGATTGGGAAAAACCTCAAAATCGGTTTTACCTAGAGCATTCTCCCGTAAAATATGAGAATATGTCTCAAAAGCTTTATTCCAATACACGTAACGAAATTCCGGTCCGGCATCTTTCACGAACAAATACACGGGAATATTGTCTAGTACGGTGTTCATAATGGAATTAAGCTCTTTAATTCTATTCTCATTTTTCACATGCAGGGATACATCCCGCCCAAAGACCCAGATTAACTCCTCTCCTGAAACACGAATCGTCGAGTGAGCAAACATTTTTAAAACATCACATCCCCCACCGGGCCTGTTTAAATACAACATACTCTCGAAGTTCTCCCCACACTCCCTAACTGGCTGAATCCTCTTGTTCCAAGACTCTAATGTCAACGTCGGATCTAATGTCCATGCGTAAATTCCAGCCAAATTTTCCGGTAGATGAAACCTGTCTTTACCCGGTTGATTGGTATACACGAGTTCTCCACTTGGACGGAATACAAAAATTTCCTGATCCACGTGATCCAGTGCGTAACGAATAACATCAATCTCGTCTTTAAAACTTTCATTTCCGTTATCTCCCGCAACATTTTCTTTTCCTAATACACCATTCTCCAAATCGCCCATAAATAGCATACATTCTATATTACAAATGTATTAAAAAACAAATACAAAAGAAATCTATTGTCGAAAAAACAGATAATAAAAGCTTTAACAGTAAAAACATAGATAATAGGAGAAAAACTTTGACAATCGTATAGATTTTTATACATTTGCGAGCGAAAATGCTGTGTGTACACGAAAGGAAAAAACGAGTTTACTTATAAATGTTTAACTAAAAAATCAGAACTATGTTAGTATCTATCATTTACTTGCTTATTGTCGTATTATTGCTTGTTTCTATGTGGAAAGTGTACGAAAAAGCAGGAAGACAAGGTTGGGAAGGTATTATCCCTATTTACAATCTTTACGTAATGCTCCAAATCATTAACAGACCGTGGTGGTGGCTTTTGATCATGATTTTTGTTCCGATTGCAAACATCATCTTCTCTATCATAGCTTTAAAAGAATTCTTGGAGAAATTCGGAAAAGGTATTGGATTTACCATTGCAACTATTTTCTTTCCCTTTATCACTTTCCCGATGTTAGCATTCGGAGATGATCAGTTCAAGAATGAATAATCCTTTCTATATATTTTAGAAAAAAACCGGCAAGATGCCGGTTTTTTTCATTTATCTGCTATATCTTTCAATAAATCCCTAATAATCTCCTGTACCTTTACGGGATCCCCCACGTAATTATTCACAAGAATTGTAAAAGCTAACGTTTCTCCCTTCTGATTTTTTAAGTATCCAGCAAGAGCCCGGACTCCGGACATAGAGCCGGTCTTAGCAATAACATTCTCTCGTAAAACCGGATGATCGGAATAAACTCGTAATCCCCAATCCACATTTCCTCGTGGTAATGAGGAAACAAAAGCATCACTTAAATGCCCCTTTGCCCAAATCAATAAATCCGTGAACACCTCCGCCGGAACAGCATTTGCCGGCGATAAACCACTGGCATCTTTCAACGTAATTCCACATGAATCTATCCCGATATGACTTAATTCTACCTTTACCGTTCTTGCGTAATCTGTCGGACTGATCAATTCGCCCAAAGCCTCGGCGAAAAGATTAACGCTATTCTTATTAGTATAATAAACAATATCCTTCAAAAAAGGAGAATCCAAAGACAACAATGCATGACGTTCTCCCTCCTCTATCCTTTGTTTATCCAACAAAACTCCTTTCTCCTTCAATCGTTTTTCCAGTTCAGCTCTAAAACAAGCATCCGGATGATGCATAGCTCCCTTCACCGCAAAAGAAGAACGATTGGCTGGAATCATCCCCTGAATTAATAACGTCGCTGCCTCCGGCCCCCCATATATCCACGCATCATTCACATTCTTGACAGAAGCCATGACTTCGTTCCGCAATTTTATCCCCGGAACAGAAGGCACAACAGACACGATCTTGGTTTGAGTACCAGGTTTTCCTGATTTCAAGTTTATCGTATACGTATTATCCCGGTAATTAAATGAATGATAGAGAGCCCCGTAATAATTTGCCACATCTTCCCACGGCCAAGACCCCGGAATACTGGCTGGTTCTCCCTCTGTCTCTACAATAATATTTCCATGAATTCGCTTGATCCCCAAATTCACAACTTTAGAAACAAGACTATCTATAAAACACGCTTTGGGAAAATACTTTGAATCTAATGTTGGATCACCTCCCGCCTGTATAACAATGTTTCCAAAAAGTCTCCCCTCATCAATCTCCCCGGTGTAAAAAAACTTTGTTGTGTAAGTTAAAGAATCCCCTTCCCGTTTTAATGCTAACGCAGAAGAAAGCAACTTAACCACGGAGGCCGGACGCAATGCCATCTGCGGGTTATGCTCATACACAATTTGACCCGTCTCCACGTTCTTCACGCAAACCCCTATCGCTGCATGTTTTACTTCATCCCTTCCCCACAAATTTCGTCCCGCTGTTCGAATTTGCCCTAATGCAGAGGCCATCGAAATCAGCATGAAAAAAAACAGCCAGCCGGATTTCATCACTCGGTAATTGATTTCAACACATTATTTACATCCTCTTCCGTCCGATGTAATTTGCCCTTACAAAACTCAACAAGTACCGCCATCCGTTTTACTTTCTCGCTCAACTCATCCACATCCAACTTATTTTCTTCCAACAACTTCACCAAACTTTCTATCTCCTCCATAGCGGATTTATATGTCAATTTTTCTTCCATAATCGATTATATATTAGATGTTTGTTTCAATATCTTTAATTTCACTTCGAATAACTCCCTTGAACAACTCTGTTTCAAGCACATCCCCTTTCTTCACACGATTCGTCTCCCGAACCGCCTTTCCGTTGACACGAGTAATAGAAAACCCTTTTTCCAGTATATTTTTCGGATCAACATACTTCATTTTCGTTTCTACCAACTCCAGAAAATAACGATTAGCCGTAAACAATTCTGTTGTTTTATGTACCATCGTCTTTTGCATATCGTCCAAACGATTCCTCTGACGCTCAAACAAGGCCCCAACCATCCCTTCTACCCTCATTTTCAATTGATTCAATCCATTAATCCGATTCTGTACAAAAAGCCTTGAGGCATGTTCTACTCTCTGGGACGACAAGGTCAAATTATTTGCCTGCCCCTCTAAAAACAGACGGGTAAATTGCTTGAACTCTGTGATTCGTACTACCTGACGAGTTCTTTCTTCTTGCAAAATTCTTCTAGTCTCTCTTACCAAGGTTTCCTTAGCGTCCTCCAATACCCGATCCACCTCGTTAAAGCACTCGATCAAAAAAGCCGCCGCTGCCGTTGGTGTCTTCACACTCCGATAAGCCACCCGGTCCACGATCGTTTCATCTCGTTCATGTCCAATACCTGCAAGAATAGGAATAGGAAACTGCGCCACGTTAGCAGCCAGTTCGTAGGAATCAAAACTACCCAAATCCGTTTGTGAACCACCCCCTCGAATAATCACTACCACATCAAAAAGTGATTCATACTCGTAAATTCTTTCCAAGGCAGCAATAATAGATTCTGTTGTTTTTTCCCCCTGCATAACGGCAGAAAACAACTTGGTATGAAAAACATACCCATAAACATTACGATGTAACTGATCCACGAAATCACCATATCCGGCAGCCGTAGGAGAAGATATAATAGCCACAGTCTTCGGCAACATCGGAAATTCCAGTTCCCGATTCATATCAATTACCCCCTCTTGCGTCAATCGATCAATAATCTCTTTACGTTTACGCTCCAGATCTCCAACCGTGAAAGTCGGATCAATATCTTTTATATTTAAGGAATACCCGTACAACTCATGAAAAACGATCTCCGCACGAACTAGTACCTTGATCCCTTTCTGTAAAGATTTTCCCGTGGTTGTTTCAAAATAAGGCCTTAGAATCCGATAGGTAAACGCCCATATCGTAGCCCGAGCTGTGGCAATCACCGCATCATCTTCCTCCCTCTTCTCCACCAACTCCAGATAACAATGCCCAGATCGATTTTCTTTCACATCAGCAATCTCGGCTATCACCAAAAAACTGTCCGGGAAACGATTCTTTAACTCCCGTTTCACCAAATTATTCAATTGGTACAATCCAATAGCCTCCATGCTAATTTGTGATTTACAATTTATGATTTCAAATTAAAAGACTCCCAAACATTAGCCTTCTGTGCCGGAATCTACAATCTAAAATTTACAATCTAATTATTCCAGTTCTAATCTATTCAACTCAGAAATATAAGACAGTAACTCCACCCGTCCCAATTTCGTTTCAGCAGAAGTAATAAACGCCATGGGCATACTTTCCCATGTATCTTTCATCTTTTCCTGATATTTGGCAATACAATTCATTCGTTCCGTGGTCGTCAACTTATCAGCCTTCGTGAAGACCATAACAAAAGGCACCCCATTTTCTCCCAGCCACTCCATAAAATCAAGGTCTATCTTTAATGGATCGTGCCGGCTGTCAATCAACACGAAAAGACATACCATGTTCTCCCGTTTTAAAATGTAATTCTTTATCATAGAACTGAATTGTCCTCGCTGAGATTTAGATGTTCTGGCATACCCATATCCGGGTAAATCCACCAGATACCATTCATCATTAATCAAAAAATGATTGATCAACTGTGTCTTTCCCGGACTGCTGGATGTCTTGGCCAGTTTACTGTAATTCGTCAACATATTAATCAACGAAGATTTCCCCACGTTCGATCTCCCGATAAACGCATATTCGTGTCGATCCGGATCCGGACACTTCTTCACATCCGTGTTACTTATCACAAAATTGGCACTCTTAATTTCCATCATTTTTCAATTTGAATATATAAACATTGAACATGTGAAAATGTAAAGTAAACTTTACACTTCCCATGTTCAAATGTACAAATTATTTTCTAGTCGCGAGAAGACGATCTATTGAAATTTCTCGGCTTTTTCGGATCACTTCCCGGTCTTCCTCTTCTCTTTCCACCACTCTTTTCTTCCCGACGTCCGCCACCTCGGCTATCTCGTTTGTCCCGATCACGACGTTCCCGTCTTCCGGAAAAGCCGCCTCGACTTCGATCATCCCGACGACGTCCATTATCCCGAGTCGGGATAGCCTTTATCTCCAATGGAATACCATTAAAGAGAACCTTGCTGAAATCTACGGCGAAATCAGATGCACTCTCCTCGTCAATCTCGAATTTAGTATCTGTATCAAAAATACGAATACCTCCAACACCAATCCCCCGACGACGAGAATACTTATTAATCAAGCCCATCAAATCACGAGGTGTCAGCCCATCTTCCCGACCGACATTCAGCATAAACGTGCTGTACACAGTCTCTTCTCCACGTCCCCGACGATCACGCCTATCACCCCGATCACCACGTTCACCTCGCTCTGAACGACCTCCACGGTCATCCTCGCTAATATTCAAATCAGCTGTATTCTTATACTTCTTCAGTAGCTTACCGAACTCGTAGGATACCAAATGTTGAATCAACTCTTCTTTCGTCAGCTCTGCGAACTTTTCGTACACATCCGGAGCATACAGATCCATATCCTCTTGATCCTCCGATGCTAAAATCTTATCTGCATAGAATGCCAACTGAGCCCGGCAAATCTCCTCACCTACAGGAACTTGCTTGTACTCGAACTTCTTTTTCAAGATACCTTCAATCCGACGCAATTTTCCTTTCTCTTTCGAGTGAATAATCGCAATAGAGATTCCTTCCTTTCCGGCACGTCCCGTTCTACCGCTACGATGCGTGTAACTCTCCACGTCTTCCGGCAAATTGTAATTGATCACGTGCGTCAAGCAATCCACATCCAACCCACGGGCTGCCACATCGGTTGCCACCAACACTTTCAATCGTTTCGCCCGGAAAGCGTTCATCACGTTATCCCGCTGTGCTTGACTCAGATCCCCATGTAATGCATCGCAATCAATTCCGTCACGCTGCAAATGTTTCGCTATATCCTGCGCATCATTCTTCGTTCGGGTAAAAATAATAGCGTACATACTGGGAGAGCAATCCACAATTCGACGTAACGTCTCGTAACAATCTTTCGCACGAACCATATAATATTGATGAGACACCGTGTCTGCACCCTGATTCTTCTTACCCACAGAAATCTCCTTCTGGTTCACCAGATAATTCCGAGCAATCCGCTCTACCTCTTTCGGCATTGTCGCCGAAAACAAATATGTATTTTTATCCTTAGGCGTGTTACTCAAGATAAAGTCCAGATCTTCCTGGAATCCCATGTTCAACATCTCGTCGGCCTCATCCAGCACGACAGCAAACACGGTCTCGATATTCAATGCCTTCCGGTTCAACAAGTCAACCAAACGTCCCGGAGTGGCCACAACCACGTGTACCCCCTTCTGTAACTCTTTCATTTGCCTTCTAATATCCGTACCCCCGTACACACAGGTCACACGAATATCCGGAAGATACTTTGAATATTTTTTCAAGTCACTCCCGATCTGCATACACAACTCACGTGTGGGACTCAGAACCAATATCTGCACGCTATTCCATTCCGGATTTATTTTCTGTAATAACGGCAATCCGAAAGCCGCTGTTTTTCCCGTCCCGGTCTGGGCTAACACAACCAAATCATTTTCTTCGCCCAAAATAACAGGGATGGCCTTCTCTTGTACCGGACTCGGTGTTTCAAACCCTAAATCTGCAATTCCTTTAAGAATTTCCCCGTCTAATCCTAATTCTCTAAATTTTTCCATTAAACTGTTTTAAATTACCCCCTTACAATTTCGGATTTAGTGATTTTTGATTTTAGATTCCTCCCCACGAGGCTGACACCTCTACTTATAACCGGAAATCACGTAATCGCTAAATCATTAAATCACTAAATCGCTAGGGTCTGTCTATTTTTAAATGTCTCCGTGTATACGCCGGAGTCGTTGCCAATTCTTCTACTTTTTCGGGTGACAGATCCGGTTGAAGCACAACCTCCGATTCCTTTAAAATAACCTGTACGTAATCCTTTACCCCGTCCTTGATTTTTTTCGTACGGGCGGCATCCACCGCCTCCTCCGAAACATCATTCACGGACGCAACTCCCTTCAAGGGTTTCGTGAACGTGTTTTCCACGTCCTCCATGGGAAAGCCGGTAGCAATCACCGTCACGGAAATTGCGTCTTCCAGCGCCTCATCGGTTCCCACACCCCAGATTATAGCTGCATTATCACCTACTTCCTTAATCACGTAATTCGTGATTTCACTCATCTCATCCATCGTAATTTCATCCGTCCCGGATGTAATATTCAACAAGATGTCACTAGCTCCCAGTATATCGCTCTTATTCAGCAGAGGGCTATTCAAAGCCTCGGCAATCACCCGTTTGGCCCGGTCTTCACCGGAGGCTTTCGCCGCACCCATAATAGCAATTCCACTATCCGTCATCACCGTTCTCACGTCAGCAAAGTCAACGTTTATATATCCCGGTAACGTAATAATCTCCGCAATACCCTTGGCAGCAATATTCAACACGTCGTTAGCCTTGGCAAATGCACTCGACAATGTCTGCGATCCGAATATCCGTTGTATCTTTTCATTATCTATGATAATCAAAGAATCCACGTGTTCTTTTAATCTTTTTACCCCTTCACGAGCCTGATCCAAACGTTTCGGCCCCTCGAAACGGGAAGGTATCGTAACAATACCCACTGTCAGAATACCCATATCCTTGGCAACCTTGGCAATCACGGGTGCCGCACCGGTCCCGGTACCACCCCCCATTGCTGCCGTGATAAACACCATCTTCGTATTGGTACTCAACAACGCTTTTATATCATCAAGACTCTCGTTAGCGGCAGCCTCTCCGATTTCCGGTCGGTTCCCCGCTCCCCGTCCTTCAGTCAGGGTCTTCCCCAATTGAATAATGGTCGGAATAGGACTATGTTCCAATATTTGCGAATCGGTATTACACAACACGAAATCCACGTCACAAATCCCTTGCCTGTACATGTATTCCACGGCATTACCGCCACCACCTCCGACTCCGATCACTTTAATAATCGGGGTAGTAATCTCAAACTGGTTAAAATTTATCAATCCATCTACCATGATCGTCCATTATTACATTTGTGAATCCCTATTCATATCCTCGTTGAACATATTCCCCAGCTTACGCTTGAACCAACTGTCCACATCCGGCACCTCATTCTTTCCCCGTTTGCGTCCGTTCTCCTGTTCAAACTCCCGGTCATACTCCTCGATCCGTTTCCGGTGAGTCTCCTCTTCCCGAACCGGTTCATCGTCATCATCGTCGTCAAACACGATTGCCCGTTGACGTTTCCCGATATCTCGCCGCTGTTCACCTCGCTGTTGACGTAACCGACGACTTTCCTCCAGTTTTTGCTTGCGCATCCGCTCCTCTTCCTCCAACTTCCGGGCATCCACTGTCTGCATTTCCAAATCTTCCACCGTCTCCACCTTGAAAGAAATATTCGTCTTCTTCCTCTCGATCGGCGAACCGTTAAACCCGGTAGCGATCACAGCCACGTGCAACTCATCACCTAGAGCATCATCCTTACCGGCACCCCAGATCACGTCCACATCATTTCCGACCAACTCCTTCACGTAATCGGTAATCAAGGTAATCTCGTCCATCGTGATCTCCTTACTACCGTACAACATATTCAACAATATATTAGATGCCCCCCGAATATCATTACTATTCAACAAGGGCGATTCCAATGCCATTTTCGCAGCCTCCAACGCACGATTCTCCCCAACCGATTCTCCGGCACCCATCAGAGCCACCCCACTATTCCGCATCACCACCTCCACGTCGGCAAAGTCCACGTTCACGAATCCCTTCAACGTGATGATCTCCGCTATACTCTTAGCCGCAATTGTCAACACGTTATCCGCCATCTCGAACGCTTTCGACAACTTCAAATCCCCGTACATATCCCGCAACTTCTCGTTACAGATAATCAACAGAGCATCTACATAATTCGACAACTCATCAACCCCTTCCATAGCTTGCTCCACCCGTTTTCGTCCCTCAAAACTGAAAGGAATAGTCACTATTCCGATAGTCAGAATACCTAACTCTCGAGCTTGTTTGGCAATAATAGGTGCGGCACCCGTTCCGGTTCCACCTCCCATACCTGCCGTGATAAACACCATTTTCGTGTTACGCTCCAATATCGTTTTGATATAATCCAGACTTTCAATAGCCGACTGTTTACCGCGTTCCGGCAAACTTCCCGCTCCACGCCCCTCGGTAAGCTCCTTACCGATCTGAATACGATTCTTCACGGGACTAATCCGCAACGCCTGTATATCCGTGTTACACACCACGAACTCTACGCCCCGAATACCCTGACGGCACATATGGTTCACGGCATTACTACCGCCTCCCCCCACTCCGATCACCTTGATAATTGATTCTTCCTGTGGTGGAATATTCACAACCAATAAATCATCTTCATTAAGCATAGCTGAAAAGTCTTATATCATTTATTCTTTAAAAAAATTACTAAACCATCCACCGGATTTAGGCTTTTTCACCTCCCGGCGTTCACACTGCAACAGTCCCAAAGCCGTAAAATACACCGGGGACTTCAAACTAGCCTCCCGATCTGCTTTAACACTTGCCACCTTTGCAAATCCTACCGAATGTCCTGACAGCTTGGACAACAACACCTCGATCCCGACCACCTGACTACCGCCTCCAGTCAACAAAATCCCGTCATCCAAATCCTCGTAACAACCACTTTCCTGCATTTGGAAAATAGCCCCTTCCAACAACTCCTCCAAACGGGATTGCTCCACGTGTACCAAATCATGACTATCAATACAATATTTCGTATCGGGAATCATAATCTTCCGATTCTTACACGATGCTCGCAACGCCATACCGAACTCTTCTTTCAGCTTGTGCGCCTTCTCCACGTCATTAATTGAAAATGCGGTATTTATATCCCCGTCAATCGTGCTACACCCCAACGGCAACTCCTCGTCAAAATAAACAAGTCCGTCTTGGAAAATTTGCACTTTGATACTATCTGCGCCCAAATCAAGCAAAGCGAAATTAAATATATCCGATCCTGCCGTGGTCAAAGCCTTCTGTGTAGCCCCAGCCATCGAATAAAAATCTATCTTATCAACTCCTAGGTTAGCAAACATATCCCTCAAATCCATCAACTCACTACTCCTTGCCACATACACGTGATAATGAACATCCAACCGTTTTGCCGTAACCCCCACCGGGTTCACCTCGCTCTCCTTATCCACGTAATAAGCGAACGGAATGACATCCACCACTTCCTCGTCACCAGCCCCCACCACACTCCGACACTTTTTCTCCATCTCCTGCAAATCCCCTTGGTCTATACTCTTCGGACGGGAAAACTTGATATTCTCCCGGTCTTCAATCTGTTTCACCCACGCCCCGCTCAAAGCGACATTCAAAGCATCAATATGAACCTCATACTCGCTCTTAAAACGATCCAACAAACGCTGGATACATGCTTTTGCCCGAAGTTTATCAATAATTTTGCCCCGTTTAACTCCTTGTGAGGCAATACTTATGACACCGACCAAACGACAATCACTTCCGGACTTTTCTCCGAGAGCCATCACCATTTTTTCAGACCCCATATCCAAAGAAGCTACAAACCCCATAATATCTAATCTTTTATTTTCTAACACAAACAACTTGGTTGTCAAACTTCAAATTGATCTCCTTATAACGATTCCACCCTTTTTTCGTGATACCGTCCTTCAGAAACAATATCAACTTCTCCAACCTGGCATCGCAATCATCCACCTTTCCCAACACAATCCGAAAATCCCCTACTTTAGGAATCATCACAACATCCTCGTTCGACCTCACAACCAGTTGTTCGATATACGCGTCCCAAAATGGTTCATTCTTCAATTTCATTGCGAAAGGACCCAATTTCTCGCAAGCAAATTTCTTATTTATATCACCGGTTGCTACAACAACCCTGGAAGTAAACTTAGAAGACAACGGCATCACTCTCCCGTCACGATCCACATAATACCCTTCACCCGTTAGTACTCTCAAAACAGGTTCACGTTGCTGGATATTTACATGAATATAACCGTCTAAACTGTAGTAAACCTGAGCCGATTTAATCATCGGATTCTTGACAAGCACCCTTTCCAAACTATCTTTATTCACCGCCAATATACTTTTGTCCATAATGTCTCCGTACCCCTTCTTTATCGCCTTCATAACATCCTCCTCGTCGACAAACACGTTAACATCCGTATTTTTGACAGCCACCCGTACCCCTCTACATGTTACCTCCCCCGATTTTGTCGCCACAAAGGTAAACACAATTATCAGGTATACAAGCAAAATGCAAGATAATATGTAAGGTAAAATGCGTTTCATCTCTATTCCCAGCCTACAAATTTAAAATTTCTAATTCAAATTCTCGTCTCTTATCCATTACATCCAAACCTGTAACCACGATCAGCAATCCGTCCCTCCAAACATCTCCGTGAAAATCGGAATAAAACGGTCTATATCCCCGGCTCCCACGGTCATAAAAACTCCCTCCTTTACGTTCTCCTTCACATACTCCGGAAACTCTTCCTTCGTCACCCGCACGAATGGCACCGTCAGTCGCTCAGCAATCAAACCCGATGTCACCCCCGGAATCGGTTGCTCCCGTGCCGGATAAATATCCAGCAGAATCACCTGATCCGCAAGATTCAAACTCTTCGCAAACTCCGGGTAAAAATCATTTGTCCGTGAGTACAAATGAGGCTGAAAAGCTACCGTCAACCTCTTATCCGGCCACATCTCCCGAATAGAAGAAAGAGACGCCTCAATCTCCCGCGGATGATGAGCGTAATCGTCAATATAAACCAACCGGTCACTCTTCGCATGTACGTCAAATCTCCGGGAAACCCCTTTAAACAAAGGCAATGCCTCTCGAATCTCTTCCGACGTCACTCCTGCATACAAAGCCACTGTGATTGCGGCCGTAGCGTTCTCCACGTTCACCCGTCCAGGGAAACACATTCTCAAATCCCTTATCTCCACATCTTTCCCGATATAATCAAACAAGTAACTCCCGTAATCCACTCGCAACCGATCGGCATAATAATCCGCTTTCTCCCCGGCAGCATAATGCCCGGTAATCGTTCTTTTTTTCAATTCCAACCCTTTACGTAAAAACAACTCCCCTCGTGTCTGCAAGGCAAACTTCTCGAAAGCCTCAATCAAATGCTCGTGCGTCCCGTATATATCCAGATGATCCGCATCCATAGCCGTGATTACCGCAATCTCCGGATGTAAATGCAAAAAGGAACGATCATACTCGTCCGCCTCGATCACCACGTAATCCGAATCCTTATCAATCAATAAATTCGTACCGAAATTAGAGGAAATTCCCCCTAGGAAAGCACTACATCCCACGTGCGAACGATTCAACAGAAAAGCCAGCATCGTCGTGGTCGTCGTCTTTCCATGCGTTCCGGCAATGCAAAGCGCTTTTTTACTATGGGACAAAAATCCCAGCACCTCCGCCCGTTTATGCAAAGCGTACCCGTTATCCCGGAAAAAACTAAGAATACGATTTTCCTGCGGTACCGCCGGGGTATATACCACCAACGTATGCTCCTTATCCCGGAAAACCTCCCGAACTCCCTTCTCGTCATCCTCGTAAGTAATCTCAAACCCTTCTTCATCCGTCATTTTTCGTGTCAACGGTGACGATGTCCGGTCATATCCTGCCACCTCGTAACCCATCACCTTAAAATAACGAGCCAACGCACTCATTCCAATCCCCCCGATACCCACAAAATACACTGCCTTTATATTCTTAATATCCATACTATGAATTTAAAATTTAAAATTTAAAATTTAAAATGGCAAACCATTCAATTCTAAATTTTACATTCTACACTTTACATTATTTTCAAAATTTCCCTCGCAATCATCTCATCCGAATCCTTCATTGCCAACGTCAGGATATGCTCGGACAAACTTTTCCGTTCCCCGTCATCCTGTAACAGGCGTTCCATCACCTCTCCCAAACGCTCCACCACCTCGGCATCCTTCACCATCACAGCAGCTTGTTTATTCACCAGAGCCATGGCATTCTTCGTCTGGTGATCTTCTGCCACGTTAGGCGAGGGTACCAACACCACGGCTTTCCCTAGTAAGCACAACTCCGAAATCGTACCCGCACCCGCTCTTGCCACCACCAAATCAGCACAGGCATACGCCAAATCCATGCGTTTCAAAAACGGCATAAACTTCACGTTTTCCGGCATACGTCCCTTCAATTGTTCCTCTAGCTCCTTATGATAATAACTCCCGCATTGCCAAATCACCTGTACGTCCTTCCACCCCGCAATCTTCTCCAACCATCTCACCATAGCCTTATTAATCGATCCGGCCCCCAAACTACCCCCGGTAACCAGCACCGTTTTCTTATTCGCATTCAACCCGTAGAAAGCAATCCCCTCCGCCCGTTCACTCACGGCATTCAACAAATCCTTCCGCACCGGATTCCCTGTAAATATAATCTTTTCCTGTGGGAAAAAACGTTCCATTCCCTCGTAAGCCACGCAAATCTTAGCAGCCTTCTTTGCCAGCAACTTATTAGTCACCCCTGCATAAGAATTTTGCTCCTGTAACACCAACGGAATACCCGCATTCGTGGCCACCTTTCCAATCGGTCCGCTAGCATATCCCCCAACACCGACCACTACATCCGGCTTGAACTCCCGCACCACTCGTTTGGCCTTCTTCAAACTCCTCCACAAATTCCACAGCACCTTCAGATTATTCAACGTCAACTTACGTTGTAACCCTCTCACCGGTAATCCCACGATCTTATACCCGGCCTCCGGCACCTTCTCCATCTCCATCTTCCCCTCTGCCCCCACGAATAGAATCTCTATATCCTTATTCAACCGTTTCAGCGCATTCGCAATAGAAAGGGCAGGAAATATATGTCCTCCCGTTCCGCCTCCACTAATAATAACTTTTTTCATATCTCAAATATCTTCATGTTCAATTTTCCTCGTTCTCTTCTTCCTCGTTTATACCTTGAGCGGCCATCTTTAGTTTCTCCTTCTCTTCCCGTTCTCCCTCTTCCGAGAATGTATGACTGACACTCAAAATCATCCCAAAAGAAGCACTCGTAAACAACAGGGAAGTCCCCCCCATACTCACCAGCGGTAACGGTTGCCCGGTCACGGGAAAAAGTCCCACGCAAACCCCCATATTAATCAATGCTTGAAATACAATACACAACCCTAATCCAGCCACCAGAATCGCCGGGAACATCCTCGTACAACGTCGCACGATCACCCCTACACGATACAAAATAATCAGGTAAAGTAACATCACGATCCCGGCCCCAACCAGCCCATACTCTTCCACAATGATAGCAAATATAAAATCCGAATACGGGTGAGGCAGGAAATTTCGCTGTACACTATTTCCCGGTCCCAGCCCCATCAATCCTCCTTTTGCCACGGCAATCTTCGCTTGATCAGACTGGTACGAATCGTCACTGTCCATCTCGCTCGGGTTCACGAAATGCTCTATACGGCTTTTTACCGTCAGTAAACGTCCCGCTGACTTTAAATGCTTTTCGGGAACAATAAAGACAACCGCCAACATCAGAATCAGCAACCCCACGATCACCCCTATCAACTTCGCATAAGTCTTCCAGTATAAACGACCGACAAACAACATCACCAAACAAACCCCGCCCAGCAACGCCGATGTCGAGAAATTCTCCATAAAAATTAAGAACAGCACCGGCACCACCAACGTCATCCGCCACAACACATTATTGCTACAACACTCCTCCGTCTGTTCAAAAGCAATCGCACGGGCACAGTACATAATAATCCCCAATTTCGCCATTTCCGAAGGCTGGAACGTGAACCCGATTCCCGGAATCGTCACCCAACGCCCCGCATCATTCAACGTAGTACCCGCAAACTTCGCCCACAACAGAAATATCAACGACATCCCCAGTACGATCTTGGCAAACGAAAGGAAATACTTGTAGTGAAACGACTGCAATGTCAGAATCACCACCATACACCCGAACATCAAAAACAACTGCTTAATCAAATAATAACTGGTATTCCCTCCCCGCACACGAAACGCCAGACTCCCCGTCGAAGAATACACCACGATCAACGAGGCCAGCATCAACCCGATGACCACGTACCACAACGTCCGATCCCCCTTAAATACCACCTTATTCTTTAGATTCAACATACTGATTTCTCGATTTATGATTAAGTGATTCCAGCCGCACAAAATCAACGTTTTTTATCTTTCAACTTTTAGTTTTTATCTTTTAGTTTTTAACTTTTTCACCTTCTCCTTAAACATCTCCCCTCTATTCTCGTAATTCTTAAACAAGTCAAAACTAGCGCAACAAGGAGAAAGCAAGACTACATCCCCCTTCTCAGCCCGGCGATAAGCCACGTTCATCGTCTCATCCAGACTATGAGTATCCACCACCTCGCATATCGGTGAGAACGCCTTAATCAACTTCTTATTATCCACTCCCATACAAATCAACAACTTCACCTTCTCCTTCACCAAATCAAACAACACGCTGTAATCATTTCCTTTATCTGTTCCTCCCGCAATCCACACCACCGGAACGTGCATACTATCCAAAGCATACCAAGCCGAATCCACGTTTGTTGCCTTTGAATCATTAATATAAGTAACTCCATTCACCACATCCACCGTCTCCAAACGATGTTCCACCTGCGGGAATGTTGTCAATCCCTTCCTCAAATCCTCATCACTCACCCCAGTCTTCAAAGCAGCTAGTATTGCCGCCATAGTGTTATACACATTATGTCGTCCTTGAATCGTGACCTCCTGTTTGGCAATCCGGAACTCCCGATCTCTCCAACGGGCCACCACCGTATCCCCATCCATATAAGCATTTACCCCGGTGCAATTCGAATAAGTAAACCCGACTGCCTCCGGCAAAACATCCCCCTGTTCCACTCTCTCCCGCACAACCTCGCAATCATAACCATATATAAATAAATCCTCCTTCCGCATATTATTCAATATCCGGAACTTCGAATTCGCATAATTCTCAAATTTATAATCATACCGATCCAAATGGTCCGGTGTAATATTTGTCAATATGGCCGTGTCACAACGAAACTGGAACATTCCGTCCAACTGGAAACTCGACAATTCCACCACGTAAAACCGGTGTAAATCATCAGCCACCTGTGCCGCCAGACTATTTCCCACGTTTCCGGCCAGTCCCACGTCATACCCGGCTTTCTCCAATATATGATACAACAACAATGTCGTTGTCGTCTTCCCATTACTTCCCGTAATACAATACATCTTCGCATCCGTGTGCCGTCCCGCAAACTCAATCTCGGAAATCACCTCGATTCCTTTCTCCCTCAGCCCCACAATCATCGGCAATTTATCCGGGATACCCGGACTTTTCACCACCAAATCCGCAGTGAAAATACGTTCTTCCGAGTGTTGTCCCTCTTCATACTCCACCCCCAATTCCTCCAACACACGCTTATACTTGTCGGCCAACTTCCCCTTGTCCGACAAAAAAACCTCATACCCCAACTTCTTTCCTAACTTGGCAGCTCCCGCCCCACTTTCTCCTCCGCCTAAAATAACCAAACGTTTCATCATTTTAGATTTTAAATTTCTTCTTATCGTATCTTCAACGTCACAATCGTTATCACCGCCAACGCGATTCCCACGATCCAGAACCGGGTCACGATCTTCGGTTCCGGAATACCCTTCTTTTGGAAATGGTGATGTAACGGGGACATCAGGAATATCCGTCGTCCCTCCCCGAACTTTTTCTTTGTATATTTAAAATAACTGACCTGCATCATCACCGACAAATTCTCCACGAGGAAAATACCACACAGAATAGGGATCAGCAACTCCTTATGAATCATGATTGCAAACACGGCAATAATTCCCCCCAGCGACAAACTCCCCGTGTCACCCATAAACACTTGAGCCGGGAACGAGTTATACCACAGGAACCCGATCGTCGCCCCGATAAACGCAGCAATAAACACCACCAGCTCACCCGAATGTGGAATATACATGATATTCAAGTAATCCGCATACACCATATTACCCGACACGTACGCCAGAATACCCAGTGTCGCTCCCACGATAGCCGAAGTCCCCGTTGCCAAACCGTCCAACCCATCCGTCAGATTCGCCCCGTTCGACACCGCCGTAACAATCACGATCGTGATAATAATAAACACGATCCAACCGATCTCCTCGGCATAGTCCCCGAAAAGCGCCCCGAACCAAGCGTAATCAAACTCGTTATTCTTGAAAAAAGGAATCGTCGTCTTGGTCGATTTAATATCTTTCGTCAGAACCGTCTGGCTATTCTCGGACACAAACCCCTCATCTACAGTGCTGGTTACCACCCCGACTTCCGAAATGGAAACCTTCTCCCGGATCAGCACGTCATCGCTCACGTAAAGAGTTACCCCCACAATCAGCCCCAGACCCACTTGTCCGATCACCTTGAAACGTCCCTTCAACCCCTCCTTGTGCTTCCGGAACACCTTGATATAATCATCCAGAAAACCGATCACCCCCAACCAGATCGTAGAAACAATCATCAACTGGATATACACGTTATCCAACCGGGCAAACAAAATCACTGGCACCAGAATCGCCAGCAGGATAATCACCCCGCCCATCGTCGGTGTTCCCTTCTTCTGCATCTGACCTTCCAATCCCAAGTCCCGGATTTCCTCCCCAACCTGTTGCTTCTGTAATATGCGGATAATACGCTTTCCCACTACCGTGGCAATCAACAATGACAAAATCACCGCACAGGCTGACCGGAAGGTGATATATTGAAACATCCCGGCTCCCGGGAAATCAAATTGTTCTAAATAATCAAAGATATGATAAAACATGACCTACAACTTAAATATTTCCTTAATAACCTCTTTATCATCAAAATGATGTTTCACACCCTTTATCTCTTGATAATCCTCGTGTCCCTTCCCGGCCACTAACACTATATCCCCCTTTTTTGCCAACATCAACGCCACACGAATGGCCTCCTTCCGATCGGTGATCGCCAGCACCCGGCTTGCCGCCTCTTCCGGTACCCCAGCACGCATATCCTCGATAATTGCGGCAGGCTCCTCGCTTCGCGGATTATCGGACGTCAGGATCACCCGGTCACTCAACCGACAGGCAACCTCCGCCATTTCTGGCCGTTTCGTCCGGTCCCGATCCCCCCCGGCACCAACCACCGTGATCACCAGCCCCTCTTTCTTCAGTCCCTCTATCGTCGACAACACATTCTCCAACGCATCCGGCGTGTGTGCGTAATCCACGATAGCCATCACCCCCTCGTTCGATAAAATGGTCTCGAAACGTCCCGACACCGGCACCAGCATACTCATCACGGGCAACAATTCCTCTTTCCCGAAATCCAGCAATCGTGCACTCGCATAAACCGCCAGCAAATTATAAGCATTAAAATCCCCCACGAACCTCGTCCACACCTCGCTGCCGTCCAGCAGCAATAACGTCCCGTCCAGATGCCGTTCCAACGTCTTACAATTGAAATCTGCCATCCTACTACAGGAGTAAGTGTATTTACGGGCTACCGTGTTCTGCAACATCACCATCCCGTTCTTGTCATCCCCGTTCGTCAACGCAAAAGCCTTCTTCGGCAAGTGGTCAAAAAACGCCTTCTTCGCCTCGATATACGCTTTAAAAGTCTTGTGATAATCGAGATGATCGTGCGTGATATTCGAGAAAATCGCCCCATCAAAATCCAACCCGCTAATCCGTCTTTGGTCAATAGCGTGCGAACTCACCTCCATGAAACAATACTCACACCCGACCTCCACCATCCGGCTCATCAGCTCGTTAATCTCCATTGCGTCCGGTGTCGTGTGAGTAGCGTGAACCCTCTCATCACCAATATAATTACACACCGTTGACAAAAGTCCCGCTTTCCTTCCCAGCAAGCGCACCAGCTCGTACAACAATGTCGCCGTCGTCGTCTTCCCGTTCGTCCCGGTCACCCCGACCACCTTCATCCGACGTGACGGGTTCCCATACAAATTAGAGGACATCACCCCCAGCGCCTCCGAAGAATTACCCGTCTTCACGTAAACTACCCCCTCTTTCAACTCCCCCGGCACCTCCTCACAAACAACTGCCACGGCTCCTGCCGCCACGGCCTTTGTGATATACTCGTGTCCGTCCGCATTCACTCCCCTTTGGGCAATAAACAAATCTCCCTCTCCGACCTTTCTCGAATCGAAGTGTATCATCTTAACCTCTACATCCGGCCTCCCTTGCACGACCTCGCAGGCAACCCCGGCTAACAGCTCTTTTAAATTCATCTCAAAATATATTACAAAACCAACTTTTACCTTTTAGTTTTTAGCTTTTATCTTAGTTCAATATGTACATAACTCCCCCTTCTCACCTTCCCTCCCGGAGTCAACGATTGCTGACTCACCGTACCGACCCCACTCACCCCGACTTTCAGCCCGCTATTCTCCAACAAGTACAGCGCATCCCTCAGCCCCATTCCCTTCACGTTCGGCACCAGCGTCATATCCACGCTCCGGGCTTTCAGCACGAACTCCGTTCCCTCCTTATCCCGCGAAGTCATCACCCAATCGGCATGCTCCACCTCGTCCTCCGTCACGTTAATCCCCAGCTCGTCATATATCTCCAGAAAATCACTCTTCAATCCGTTCTGGCTGATCGGCAACGTCTCGTCCTTCTCCTCCTCGTCCTCGTTATTATCCCCCATTAACGATGCCATAGTGTAAATCTTATCGGCAATCTCTTTGAACACACTACCCGAAACCACATTTCCATAATACCCCACCGACCGCGACGGGTTATCCACCACCACGATACACGAGTACATCGGCTTGTCCGCCGGAAAATACCCCACGAAACTGGCCCGGTACTTCGGTTCGGAATTATACCCTTTCGACCCTGCGGCCACCTTTGCCGTTCCCGTCTTTCCCGCAATCTTGCAGGCTGCGTTCTTCAAATTCTTCGCCGAGCCGTTCTCTACCACTCCTTCCATCATCTGTTTCATATAAGTCACCGTCTGTCGACTGCAAATATGACTACTCACCACTTCCGGTTCGAACCGCTCCACCACCCGACTCCCGTTACGAATCTCCTTCACGATACGCGGTTTCATCCGTTTCCCATCATTCGCCAATGCGTTATAAAAAGCCAACACTTGCAAAGGCGTAATCTTCAACTCGTACCCGAAACTCATCCAACGCAACGTGGTACCGCTCCACGTCTTATCCCCCGGATATTTAATATAAGGTTCTGCTTCACCCGCCAGCTCGATCCCCACCTTTTTATTCAAACCCATCGCATACCACCGATTCACGAACTTCTCTGGCTGTTGCCTGTAATGCTCATATACTAATTCCGTGATACCATTCAACGAACGCTCGAAAATTCCCTGCACCGTCACCTTACCAATCGGATGCTTCGACTCTTTTAACGTCACCTTGTTATGTGTGTAAACACCATCTCCCAAGTCAATGGTGTCCTCCGGATGAACATACCCGTCTTCCAACAAAGCCACCATCGTCGCCGCCTTGATCACCGACCCCGGCTCCGCAGCATCCCCAATAGCGTTATTCAACACCTCCCGGTACCCTGTCGCCGTCTTCGACACGTTTGCGATAGCCTTTATATCTCCCGTCTTCACGTCCATCAAGATAGCCGTCCCCGCACTAGCCTTGTAATGCTCCAACTGCCGGGTCAAAGCCCCTTGCACAATATCTTGACACTCCACGTTAATCGTCGTCACCACGTCATTCCCGTCCACCGGATCGTCTACCGTCACCGAAACCCAACGTCCCGACATCATCTGCCTGATACTCCGTCCCGGCTCCCCCCGCAATTGTTTCTCGAAAGCCCCTTCAATCCCCACGCGTCCCTCAAAACTACCATCCTTTGCCTCGTTCAAATAACCGATCGTCCGGTAGGCCAAGTCCCTATGCGGCTGCAAACGCACGTTTTCCCGTTCCAAAATCAGACCACTCTTCGTACCCCTTTCCCGAAAAATAGGAAATTTCTTAACCTCCAGTAAGTCGGTGTAAGAAATTTTCTTCTTGTTCACAAGCAAATAACGATTCGGCTTTGCCCCGAACTTTCCCTGCCACAACTTCTTCCGGTACTCCGCCGCCGGGGCATCCTTGAAAAAGCGGGACAACATCATCGACAAACTATCCACCTTCTTCCGAAACAGCGTGTCCGGAATTGCCTTACAATCAAGCCTCAGCGAATAATAAGGAACCGAACTCGCCAGAATACGCCCGTCATCCGCATATATATTCCCTCGGTTCGGTGCCACTTCAAAATCTTTAAATGATACCGAACGTCCCATCTTTCTCCACTTATCCCCTTCCCATATTTGCACGTGCAGGGCTTTTACCACGATAAAGGCAGCAATCACCATCACAATCAGGTACACAAGTCCTAACCGCCCGGCCAATTCGTGTTTTATAGATGCTGCCATATTATAGTTAAAAATTAAAAGCTAAAAACTAAAAGTTCATCCCTCATCGTAAAATCATTTAGTCCCTAACCTGTTATTTATATATAGTATTCACTTTTATCTTTTAGTTTTCACCTTTTACCAGCCAAAATTACCTATTGATTTTGGTTGGTGGTTCCTTACTTTGCACCAAATCCAACCCCGCCTCCTGAATTCGTTTCTCCACCTCCGAGGGAACGCTGATCCGCATCAACTCCGAGGCTGTCGTGATCGATTCGAAACGCAACTCGCTCAACTCCTTCTCCATGTTCACCTTCTTCATGTACAACTTCTCCGTCGCATACCCATTAGCGATATAAACGATTCCCAGAAAAGTCAGGAAAAGAATAAACCCGATGTTCTTACGCAACACCGTGTCTGCCAACAAACGCCCGTCCAGCAACTCCTTCATTGAATCCCCCAGCACCTCCTTCTGTTCCTGCAACGGTGGCACGAAATCCTTTACCTTCTTTTTCTTAAACCACATCATTTAATTAATTTAAAATTCAGAGTTAAATAAATACAAGCTAAAATCAACAATCACCCGATCATAAATCCAAAATCATTCCCGTTTTTCCGCTATCCGCAATTTCGCACTTCTCGCTCTCGGGTTTCTCTCGATCTCTTCCTCCGACGGCACGATCACCTTCCGGTTCACCAGCTCGAAATTCCGTTTCACGTGACCATAAAAATCCTTTTCAACCTTCCCCTCGAAATTACCGCTCTTCAAAAAGTTCTTCACGATCCGATCCTCCAGCGAGTGGTAAGTAATCACCACCAACCGACCACCAGGACGCAACGCCCGTTCCGCCTCCTTCAACATATCCTCCAGCGCCTCCAACTCCCCGTTTACCTCAATACGCAAAGCCTGATACACCTGTGCCAAATACTTCTTCTCCTTTTGTTTCGGCACGCAGGGTGCGATCACCTGCAAAAACTCTTCCGAGCGAGTAATCATCTTCCCCGTCCGGGCATTCACTATCAAATCAACCAACCGTCTCACGTTATCCACCTCCCCGTAGTTCCGAAAAATTCGAATCAAATTCTCCTCGCTATATGTATTCAAAATATCCGTAGCCTTCAGCCGACTCCGCTGGTTCATCCGCATATCCAATTCCGCATCAAACCGGAAGGAGAAGCCCCGTCCCGCCTCGTCAAACTCGTGCGACGACACACCCAAATCGGCCAGAATCCCGTCCGCCTCGTCGTACCCGCAGTAGCGCAAGAAATTCCGCAGATACCTAAAATTATGATTCACAAAAATAAACCGACTATCATCCGGCACGTTAGCCAGCGCATCGGAATCCTGATCGAAACCGATCAGGCAACCATCCTTCAATCGCTTTAAAATCTCTCTCGAATGACCACCGCCCCCGAAAGTCAAATCAAGATACACCCCATCCGGATCAATATTCAACCCAGAAACGGACTCTTCCAACAATACCGGCACGTGATACATGGCTACACAAATTTAAAGTTAAAAAATAAAAACATAAACATCTCGTCGATAGGCATTAATCCATCATCCCTACAAACCGATTTGCGACGTCAAAAGTACAAATTCATCCGTATTCATCGTACTTTCTTCATACTTTATTTTACCCCAAATCTCGATTTTTGAATCCTGTCCTACCATCACGATCTCATCCCCCTCGATACCGATGCTATCCAGCATCTTGCGCGGGATCAACACGCGCCCGTTCCCATCCAGCTCCACCTCCTGCGCCCCTCGGAAAAACTCTCGAAAAAAACGCACCTGTTCCCGGTTAAACTGGCTCAACTTCTCTCTCAAGCCCGCAATCAATTTCAACCATTCATCCTTCGGGTAAACGTCAATACATTCATCGAAAATATTCCGCCGCATCACAAAAGACACCTCTCCCGCCGCCTGTATTTCCTTTCGGAAAACAACCGGCACAACAGCTCGTCCCTTGCTATCCAACTTGCATGTATAATCTCCAATAAATGACAACATATTACTTCCCTAATTTGTGATGTAAAGTTATAAAATTATTTCCCACTTTAAACCACTTTCCCCCACTTTTTTATCACAACACAAACAACACTCTAAAAACCAAATACATATATTTCACATACATTTGTATTCGGCAAACCACCATCCATTATCAAATGAAGAAAAGATTAACTCTTCAGACCCCCCCTCCAATAATCACACGACAATCCCCCATCAAAGACACTCGTGAACGTCTTTGATACGTCTTTGATTCGAAAGTGATACGTCTTTAATCCCTAAGAACATCGAATATGCAACGGGAAAACACCGAGTGTTATCCTAAAAAATTTTACCGTAAACCAGGGTAAACAGAGGTCAGAATCACTAAAATTTCTACTTCATGATATTTACCACAGGAACACTAATTTCATCTTCCAATCCAATCATTGCGTTCACGAGCAACACCCTCTGAAAATGCCCAATATCCTCCACCCGAATTGGACACGCCTGAATCTTCCCCGCATCTAATAAACTCTGTCGCCGAGTCCCTTCAAGCAGATAAGTATCCGGCGTGTAAAGACCACCCACCACATCCTCGAAGACCACGTTCGTAAAAGAAGTATCCGTCACCCATCCATCACGCACGATCAAAACATCATTACACTCCCCACGCTGTTCCATCAAACGAATAAACATCGACCGATCCGTCGACTTATAACGATAGTCAACCTTATCACCATCCACCAGCCGCAAACTTTTAATTTGTCTCATCGCATAAGGCTGAAAACTTACTTCACGAACCTCCCAATCATACACCACCCGACACTTCACCAATCCGGAACACATCTCAACCGGAATAATCATTTTTCCAACCTCCCACGCAAGGGATTTTCCCCAAATAGCCTCAACCGTCCTCCTTGCCCTCCGTTCATGGGCCTCCAAATTACAGAACTGCCCATCCAACACCTTGATTGTCTCGACAAACCTCTCCATACCGAATCCGTTAAAATTATTTACTTCTCTCGTTCCCAAACGGTAGATATACCTTTGCCAACACCTCCTCGTACTCCGTCCGGCAATCACTATTAATTGTAATTCCCCCACCACTACGAAAATAATACCACCCATCACGCACCTCTATATAGCGAATCATTACTGCCGAGTCCAACTTTTTCCCATCAAAATACCCAAAAACACCCGTGTAAAATCCTCTCCGCTCACGCTCGGCCTGGGTAATAATACGTAACGTCGAAGGTTTAGGTGCCCCAGAAATAGACCCAGCAGGCAACATCCCGAAAACAATCTCCCCCAAACGGGAATAATAATCCCCCGTCAACCGCCCCGTCACCTCCGAACTCACTTGAAGAATCTCACCCCGACTCACCCGTAAACGGTCTATGTATCGAAAACGCTTCACATCCACCCGTTCTGCCACTCGATTAAGATCATTCCGGATTAAATCCACTATCGTATTATGCTCCGAACGCTCCTTATAATCCTCCAAGATCACCCGTTCCGCATCAGGCACAGAGGCATCAATCGTTCCTTTCATCGGATAAGAAGAAATCATCCCCTCGTCCATCCGTACAAAAATCTCCGGAGAGAAACAGACAAAACGTCCCGGAACCAGTAAGCGATAGGGTGACTGAGCCCGATGAAAAATCTCTTCCAACGTCCAGTTTGTATCCAATCCTGTTGCCACGGTCAAGTTCAACAAGAAAGAATCACCACGGGCTAACCCCTCCCGCACCACGGCAAACTTCTCCCGGTAAACCTCATATGCCATCGGATTCATAGAAAACATTTTCTCTGACAACACCCCCGATATTCCCTCCCCCATCGGAGAATTCGAGACTCCTCCAACTTCAAAAAGAATCTCTTGCTGCCCCAACGGATCCAACACGAAAAAACCTTCCGACAACTCGAAATCAACACCAAACAAAAACGGTTGCCGCCGGGCTCCCGCCTCATTCATGCATACCCGTACCTCATTAGCTGCAATCATATTCATAATTCCGATGACGAACCGTGTTGTCGTCCCCTCACGTAAAAGAAATGTTTCAAAAATAAAGGTTGCTCCTCACCCGGAGCATTATAAAAACTCTCCAAAAAACGATTAAACGGCTGGCGCCCCTCCGCAGCATAATGCACCGCATCGTCCGTAATATCTTCAAAAATAATTGTTACATCACGTTTAGGCACGAAAAATAACAAGTTTGCCAGAACGTAAAAAATTCCTTTCAAATAAGTCCATGCAAAATTTGGTGAACGTCCCGTCCTAGCCCTTGACCACATACTCCCCCACAATCCCCGGATACGCATACCCACGACACGAGCATCTCCCGGCAACTGATTACACACCTGCCAAGCTCCCTGCTTATTACCCACATGCTCCAACCCGCTATTCGTCAACTGTCCAGCCGGATAAAGTAACACGTTATGCCCCGATGCTAAAGCGTCCACCACCACCCGGTTCAACCCCGCCACGATATTCACCTCCCGACGACTCTTCTCCAAATCCGGCACCCGCACCGCATTCATCAAATGCAACACTTGCGCAACCACCGGAATTTTAAAATACCCCTCTGTTACCAACGGGGACACATCCACGTAACGCAACAACTGGGAACAAACGATTTGCGGATCTACCGATGCTTGATGATTAGGCAAAAACAAAGTCGCCCGCCTATCGGCCAATATCCCCGTCCCTTCAAGGCGCACCCGGTAACGGGAACTCAGAACACCCCGGTAAAAGGCCGCCAATACCTTCTTATAACCCATATCTAATTCTTTAATCTAAACTTCTTAAACCTCATCCTCACTTCCTCCACACACAAAAACAAAACAACCGTGATCGTAAACGTCAATACGGCAAGAAAAATAAACACATATTTTGTATCAAAAAGCATCGTCATCCCCCCAAAACACCCCGATGCCATCAACATAAACAAAAAAGTGATCAAATTCGAATAAGCCAGCATATCTCCTAATTCTCGCCCCTTCACGTTCGCCTGAATCCAAGCATCCAACGGAACCTTAAACATTCCGCTGAAGAAGGCTGCCAAAAATACGAGAATAGCGAACGTTACCCCATGAGCGTCAAAAAGGAATATTGCCAACAAGGTCACCCCCGTCGTAATTCCACCATAAGGTACCAATCCCAACTCCACATCCCGACGAGATAGCACCCCGGCAAGATAACATCCGGCCCCAATCCCCACGGCTGCTAATGACATCACGATACCCGTCTCCGAATCGCTCATTCCCAAATCAGAACGACAATATACGATAAGCACCATCTGGATCATCGAACCGATAAACCAAAATGTAGCCAGTCCCACAACCACCCAATTCAATCCTTTGAACACTAACGCCCGCACAAACATGTCCTTCACGAACTTCACAGGATTTAATGTCTCGTGACTCTCCTTCATCGGTTCACTCTCATTTGCCCGAATTGTCAAACTAGACAACCAACCCAACAACGCCACCCCGAACAGGATCACGCACAGCACCGGGATCGTCACACTCTCCGACAAAAAGGCCGCCATCAACGTCCCTGTCAGGATACCCACGAAAGCGAACATCTCCATAGCCCCCGAACCATAGGAAATTCCTTCCTCTCCCCCGATATCACGAATCAACCCGTACTTCGAGGGAGAAAATAACGCACTCTGCAGCCCCATCAACAAAATAGATGACAACACCAACACGGTCGAATGCATCAAGAATCCTGCCGCAGCCACAACCATGATCAGCATCTCGGCAAACTTCGCCCAAACAACAATTTTTCGCTTTTTATATATCTTCGCCAATCGTCCCGCCAACGGGGAAAACAGCAAATACGGTATCACCAATGCTGCCGATGCCAGCGTCACCACCATCGACTCGTTCTCCTTCCCCACCCAAGCAATGCAAATAAAACACGCCAGTGTCTTCAAGAAATTATCATTCAAAACTCCCAGATAATTCGTGAAAAACAGGGAAAACCAATTCTTTCTCTTCGCCATAATCACAACTTATATGATAAAACACAACAGCCAAAAGTAGTTTATTTTCCCCCGAATTCCTACTTTCGCGGGAGAAAACAGGTCATCAACCTCACAAAGAAAACCACGGCATGGAGAATTCAAAAATAAAAAATATACTTGTCATTGATAATCATGACTCGTTCGTCTATAACCTCGTCCAAATCCTCCGGGAAAACGAACACTGCCAATTCGACATCGTATATAACGACCAAATCGACTTTTCCTCGCTCGGCAACTACGACAAGATCCTGTTATCCCCCGGACCGGGAATTCCAGCCGAAGCCGGAGAGCTTCTCACACTCATCGAGCATTGTAAAACCACTCACGACATCCTCGGTGTATGCCTCGGCCACCAAGCCATCGCCGAATCCTTCGGTGCCAACTTACAACAACTGCCTCACCCCAAGCACGGCCACGAAAGTCCCCTCACAATCGTCGACCCCACTGACATTCTCTACCATGACCTCACCTATCCCGTGCAAGTAGGACGTTACCATTCATGGATAGTGAACCCTCACACGCTCCCCCCATGCCTCCGTATCAGCGCCCTCGACGAAGAAGGTCACATCATGTCCTTCTACCACACAACTCTCCCCATCCGAGGTGTCCAATATCACCCCGAATCCATCATCACCCGCCAGGGCCGCAAAATGATTAACAACTGGGTAAATAATTAAAAATGTAATTATTTTTTTCCCACATACAATGGTCTTGATGCTGACTTTCCCCGATCGAAACCAAACCAGAATTCCTCCTTTTCCCCCGGTAAATGATACACCCGCATCACATTCTCGTATTCCCCCATCACGTTCTCCACATCCCTCGGAACCTCTTTACTCCACGGTTTCAGTCGCTTACTCGGTTCCTTAGCAAAAGGAATCCCCGCAACAACCCAAGCTACAGAAATATCAGTCAGAAACATCGGGTACCGTTCCTCGCAAAACTCGTACAACAACGCTCCCCGTCGTTCCAAACTAAGCGGTTGCTCCAACAATTCCCGTTCCTCCATCCAGCGTAAAAAATCCGACAGAAAACATTCATCATGCCCGATCAACTTACGAGTCACCTCCTGCCATGCCAAAGCATTATAAAAACCATCAATCAAACGAGACAACAACCGGGCTTGACGCAAATCCTCCACCGACATCGCTTTCGTCTGCAACACTTCGTACGGCACGTCCGGGGAATAGACAATTCCCAAAGCCTCTGCCTCTGCACGCATCGCTGTTCCGGGTAATAATTTCAACAACTCCAACTGGATCTCTCCCGTTCCGAAACCGGCCAGTACTCGCACATCCTCGATCATCTGTTCCAAAGAATACAATGGTAACCCGGCGATCAAATCTGCGTGTACCACCAAATTAGGTAATGACGCCAAATAACGCAGCCCATCCAAAGCCGCCTGCAAATCACCGATTCGCCGACAAGCCTGTAACACATTCTCCCGTAAACTCTGAATCCCCGCCTCCAGATGCAACAACCCGGCAGGCAACTCCCGCAACAACTCCTTCACCTCATCGGAAAGCAACGCCGGATGAATCTCCAAATGAAAACGCATCCCCGGAGCAAACTCCCTGAATAACTCCAGCAAACTGATCGCCCTCCGGGAAGATCCGTTAAAAGTACGATCCAACAACCGAATATCCCGAATACCATGATCCCGAATAACAGTCAGGCGTTCCCGAATACGCTCCACGGACAACACCCGCACGGGTTTCTCCGCTCCACTCACGCAAAAAGCACAGGTATTAAAACATCCCCTTGTCGTTTCCAACTGCACGAATGGCTTTGTCCAATCGAAAAAACGACTGTGTTCCGGAATCATCAATTGATCGAACTCCATCACCCTCGCCAATCCCCCATCATGATACACACCCTCCGCATCCAACCAACACAGCCCCACAACCTCATTCCACCGGGAAGGACAATCGTACACCCCCAGCCACTCATGAAATCCCAGCTCACCCTCTCCTCGAAACACGCAAGCCACGTGCCGATTCCGACGCAAATATTCCTCATTATCCCCCAGCATCTCCGGTCCCCCGAATATAATGGTACATTCCGGTAACAACGCCTTCACCCGAGCCGTGATCTTCAACAACACCTCATGCGTGAACAACCATGCCGTGGCCGCCACCACATCAGGCCGGGCCGCCACGATCTCGGCCACCACACTCCCCACATTTGAATTGATCGTCGCTGAAACCTTTCTCCATTCCACATTCCCCTCCTTTCCTTCCACTTGGGCATGAATAGCCGGAAGAGCCAATGAAGAATGAGCATACGAAGAATTCAAATCCAACCAAAGAAGTAACATAACAATTTCAATTTTAGTGTTCGCCTCCGGCGAGTTACAAGTTCCTTTCCCCCTCCTTCCCAACCCCGCAAAGCTAACTCTTTTTCTATAAAGAATCAAAGTTCTCGAACAATACAAAAAAGTGGTAACTATCTTTCAATAGCTACCACTTCTATTTAAATAATTTGTAACCTATAACCCGTTAACTTGTAACGACAGAATCCTATTCTGTCTTCCCGTGCAAATGTACATCCAACTGTGGGAACGGGATATTCAGATTCTCCTCGGCGAACGTCTTGTACACCTTCTCGTTCATATCAAAATAAACACCCCAGTAATCCCCGGCGTTCACCCAAGCACGAACCACGATATTCACTGAACTCTCCCCCAAAGAAGTCAAGGCAATAAAATAAGCCGGGTCCTTCAACACACGCCCATCCGCATCCAGCAAACGGGCAATCACAGCCTTCGCCTTCGTGTAATCATCCCCGTAAGCAATTCCAAACTCCCAGTCCACACGACGGGTAGCCTCTTTAGAATAGTTTTTCATCAACCCTGTTGACAAACCTCCATTCGGGATAATAATAATTTTATTATCGGGAGTTGCCAAAATCGTATTAAATATCTGAATTTCTCTCACCGTACCGGTCTGTCCTTGAGCCTCGATCGTATCTCCAACCTTAAACGGCTTGAACAACAAAATCATCACACCACCGGCAAAATTTTGTAACGTACCGCTCAACGCCATACCAATAGCAACACCGGCAGATGCAAAAAGAGCAATAAATGAACTAGTCTCGATGCCAAGCACTCCAATCACCACGATAATCAACAACAATGTTAACGTGATATTTACCAAACTCTTCACGAATGTCGACAAAGAAGCCTCCACGTGACGTTTTTCCAATATCTTCGCCAACAGCTTGTTCAATCGCCGAACAATCCAGCGTCCCACAAGGAACACCACGATAGCCAACAAAATCTTAGAACCGACCGATATACCTAAATCGATCATCTTAGTTAAGAACACATCTAATGACACATTAGAAGGACTTGTCAATAATTCTTCCATACACCTAAATTTATATTAATAATTAACAACTTATATCCGCCTCCAACATCATACGACATTTCTTTTGAACATCCGGCAGGAAACGATCGAACAACTCCTGTAACCGATCCTGATTCCTCTCGAAAAAGACGATGGCCGCCCCCGGGTCAACTCCCAAATTCTTGTATTCCACCATGATTTCCAGTGAACGCTTAATTCCAGAAAGGGACGCATAACGCACCAATCGATTCGTCAGGATAAAATGCCAAAGGAACCCCTTAAACCGTTCCGGTAAATGACGATAATTCAAAACTAATGCCCTATAAAACCCAAAAGCGAACCACCTCAACGACTGCCCGGAATAACTCTGAAAACTCCTTGCTAATAAATGATCAAAATAAATATCCGTCAAAACGCCCGAGTAACGCCCGAAACCACCTCGCAACATATCTACCACCTCCCGAACCACGGGATGATGATCCGTATAATCATCAATCTCCCGGTGTAACAGAATACCCTCCCGAAAACCCAACGGATAATTCTCGTAAGCCCGTCCCTTAACAGCATCCCCGACAAAATTTCCGATCTGAACTCTCCGATCATCTCCCGAGAGAAATATATGTGCTAAATAATTCATTCCTTGGTTTACGTTTTTATCTAATAACAAGTTTCAAGTTTTTCGGACTTTTTTTAACACGAATCCAAAAGCAAAAATAACAAAAAAAGACAAACCCTTCTCCCGAATTCCCTATCTTTGTTGACATTATTGGTAACTAATTGAATATGAATAGAACATTTAAATTTAACACGCTATATATCGGGATTCTTTTGCTGGTCCTCGCTTTTTCGTCCTGTACCTCATCCAAACAACTCGCCATCCAGAAAAATAAAACCGCACAGCTATCCCGCAAGCTGGGTTTCACGGTGAACCGAAAAGACGATCTACCCCTACTGGAAGAGGTCAGTCGATGGCTGGGAACTCCCTACCGGTATGGTGGAACCACCCGCACAGGGGCCGATTGTTCGGGTTTCGTGGGAGCCGTGTATAAAAATGTTTACCATAAATCCCTACAACGCACGGTTGTTAATATCTATAATAAAGACTGCCAGCGCATCGGGAAACGCCGTTTGAAACCGGGTGATCTTGTCTTTTTCAACTTCTCCAAGCGGAAGAAAAGAACCCTCAACCACATGGGTATCTACCTCAAAAACGGTTACTTCGCTCATGCCAGCACATCAAAAGGTGTCATGGTCAACCACCTAAGCGAGAATTACTATAAAAAAGGGTGGCGTAAATCCGGCAGGGTATGGTAGATTAAGTATAAATAAAGGGGGGTGTCCCCAAAGTCTATTTTTAACAGACTACCCCCTCCAACTCCCCCTTACACAGGGGGAGAGCTGATTACCAAGCGTTTCCCCCCCTGTGCAAGGGGGAGTTAGTGGGGGTAGTTGTTTGAAAAACCTTCAATCAAACAAACAGATTCACGTTTGCATTCTCCGCCCGCTCCAAGTAAGTCGCCACACCACCAACATTTACCCCGTCAATCAACTCCTCTTTCGCAATTCCCATCACATCCATGGACATCTGGCAGGCTATAAACTCAACCCCATTGTTCCGGGCCTGTTCAATCAAACTCTCCAGCGAATCGATCTGCTTATTACGCATCACCTTTCGCATCATCCGGGTTCCCATCCCCATCATATTCATCTTCGACAAAGACAACTTACGGCTTCCGGCAGGCATCATCATTCCGAACATCTTGCCCATCGTGTCTTTCTTCACTGCATCGGCACGCTCTTTCCGGATCACATTCAACCCCCAGAAGGTGAAAAACATCGTTACCTTCCGTCCCGTCGATGCCGCCCCATTCGCAATAACAAACGACGCCAAGGCCTTATCCAGATCATCGCTGAACACGATCAGCGTCTTGTTGTTCCCCGCTCCTTCCTTCACCACGGGACAAACTCCTGCCCCTTTCTCCAACACAGCCGTAATTATACCTTTTTCTTCCTTCACATCCACCAACCGGTTTCCCGTCATCTTTGCCCACGATGCCACATCCCGGGAAAATCCCTGGTCGGTCACCTTAATCTCCAAACGTTCCCCAGCCTTCAATTGCTCCATCCCACCTTTCAACTTCATCACGGGTCCCGGACATTGTAAGCCACAAGCATCTATCGCAAAGGATTTCTTCTCCACTACTTTCTCCGGAGCTTTTAGTTCCACCGGCTTTTTAGGTTCCGGCTCCGAATATTTTATCGGGTTACATTGTTCCGCCATCGCAGTTGAATATGTCCGATACCCTCCATTCAGGTTCACCACATCATAACCGTGTTGCATCAATACCCGGGCTGCAATATACCCCCGCAACCCGATTGCACAGAACACCACGATTGTCCGATCTTTCGGTAATTTTTGGTATTCTCCCCGTGAACCATCCAAAGAAATATTCACGGCTCCCTCGATACTTCCCATGGCAAATTCCTCCGCCGTACGTACGTCCACCAACATTACTTTGGATCGGTCCATATCTTTCAATTCTCGCCAACTAATCATCTTCACTTTTCCACTCAGCATATTATCCGCCACGAATCCGGCCATATTCACCGGGTCTTTCGCCGACGAGTAAGGTGGCGCATAGGCTTGTTCCAATTCCATCAGATCATAAATAGTCCCACCATTCCGAATTACGGCTGACATCATCTCCAATCGTTTATCCACCCCATCAATACCCACGGCTTGTGCTCCCAGCAACTTTCCATCTTCCGGCGAGAAATTAATCTTTATATCCATCATAATCGCACCCGGATAATACCCGGCATGAGATGCTCCATGCACGATAGCCTCTTTATAAGGAATTTGCAAACGATCCAACATCTTTGCAGACACCCCGGTTGCCCCCACGGTCAAGTCGAAAACCTTGGCAATGGCCGTACTAATAGAGCCTCTATATTTTTGATGATTACCATTCACCACGTTGTCTGCACAGATACGTCCCTGTTTATTGGCCGGTCCCGCTAAAAACGCCAGAGACGGATGACCACTCACCGGATTCGGGAACTCGATTGCATCACCCACGGCATAAATATCCGGATGGGAAGTCTGTAAAAACTCGTTCACCTTGATTCCCCCTGTCTCCCCAATCTCTAATCCAGCCTCACGTGCCAGTTTCACATCCGGACGTACCCCGATAGAAAGTAATACCATATCAACCTGCAACACCAACCCGCTTTTCAACACCACGTCAATACCGTCCTCCACGGGGCGGAACGCTGTCACCGCTTCTTGCAAATGCAAACCAACGCCTTTCGATTTGATATGTTGATGTACCACGGTCGCAATCTCGTAATCCACCGGAGTCATCACTTGATCAGCCATTTCCACAACCGACACTTGAATCCCATACTCGTGCAAGTTCTCCGCCATCTCCAGACCAATAAACCCAGCCCCCACGATCAACGCCCGTTTCACGTCATTCTCCTCGATATACTCCTTCACCCGATCCGTATCATTCACATTACGCAAGGTAAAAATTCCCTCCGAATCAATTCCCTCTAGTGGTGGACGAACCGGAGCCGCTCCCGGCGACAAGATCAATTTATCATACGTCTCTTCATAAAGTCCTCCCGAATCCAAATTATGTACCGTGATTGTTTTCTTTTCCGGGTTTACACGCTCCACTTCCGAACGCACCCGAGCCTCAATATTAAATCGTGCGGCAAAACTTTCCGGTGTTTGCACGAAAAGTTTCTCCCGTTCGTATATCAACTCTCCAATATAATAAGGTAAACCGCAATTGGCATAAGAGATGTAATTACCTCTCTCGAACATAATAATTTCAGCACTTTCATCGAGCCTACGCAAACGAGCTGCCGTCGAGGCACCACCGGCCACACCACCAACAATCAAATATTTCATACACGCTTAGATTTTAGGGTTATATATACTTTTCAATTATTTCCTGTAACTGTGATGCTTGAACCACCCCGCTATTATTCCACAACACCTTTCCCTGTTTAAACAACATCAACGTGGGCACGGACTGGATATGATACAAATACACCGGTTGTCGGTTAGCCGGCACATCCACGTCTATCTTCAAGATGATTACCTTGTCACCTAGCCTCTTTTTCACATTCTCCAAAATCGGATGCATCATCTTACACGGCCCGCACCACGTGGCAAAAAAGTCCACCAATACCGGCTTTTCTCCATTAATCAACTCATTGAATTTATCCATAATATCACGTTTTAATTTATACTACTTATAACGTCCGTTCTCCCGTAAAGTTCACGGACTTACTTTGTGCATTTCATCATGCACCGCATGGCCTCCGTGACATGATCACTCGCCATACTATAAAAAGCATTACGCCCCTCCCGCCGAATCAATAGGATTCCCTTCGCCTGCATATCTGTCAGGTGATGCGAAATCAACGCCTGACTACATCCCATCCGGTCACATATATCCGACACGCTCATCTCACCGTTTTTCGAGAGTAAACATATAATTTTTAACCGATTCGGGTGTGCCACCGCTTTCAACACGTAAGCCAACTTTTCCAATTCTTCCCATGTAAAGCATTCTGTTTCCATATTCTCATTCTTTGAATATACAAATATATAAACATACATTTGAATATATAACACTATAAAGAATATTTAACACACCTCATTTGCCTTAAATATCTCTCCATCTTCAAAATTTCTACAATATTCCCTCCTAATTTTGCCTCAAAAAAACAATAATAATAAAGTTATCCGCTAAAATCCGTAATTTTGTAACCAACAAATGATCATTGACTTATGTCGAAATATTACACATTATTACCGGCCCTTTTTGCTGCATTAACAGCAATATTCGCAAAATCGGGGTAATGGTTCCTAATTTCAAAGAAATATCTATTTTGAGCAAAGAAATGAAATGTATTAGTATTCACTGTTTCGCACTCACGGAATCTGATATAGACAATGCATCCACTGCTGTTTGCCGGAATTTCGCCCCACTTTACAGTATTAACGAAGAGGCCGCAACAGGAACCTCCAATTGCGCTCTGGCCTGTTATCTTCACAATCTTGGGATAAGACCACAAAGATATATCTTTGAACAAGGACATAATCTTTCCAGAGTTTCCAGAATCATTGTTGAGCTAAAAACGGATACTGATATTCTTGATGTCAGAGTTGGTGGTGACGGGATTATAGAAGGTGTGTTAAACAAAAATACTAGCATTTGGGGCTCACGTGAAAAATAAGGTGGAGTTCGTTTTCTTCTTGTTTTGAATTTCATTCTTTTCATGCAAAAATCTTAGCGACTCTAAAGAGAAAAAATTTAATGTCAAGCACGCCCCTGAATTGAGCCCTGAAGTCTTTGAGCTTGGCGTTGAATGCCTCGGCGGAAGCGTTTGTACTCCTGTTGTTGAAAAAGTTCAATATCCTGGTCGAGTGCGCGAACACGGAAG
>ERZ827088.989-NODE-989-length-37974-cov-6.287613_pt1 | contig 37974 bp, 29 predicted proteins | sample MGYA00519922_ERZ827088 | MGnify/ENA primary metagenome ERZ827088 (study PRJEB31778, sample SAMEA3449254) | human gut metagenome | biome: human gut; feature: human-associated habitat; material: faeces | place: United Kingdom | collected 2010/2012 ...
AGGACCGCAAGGTCATCCCCAGCCCGAAGGTTGCCACCTACGACCTCAAGCCCGAAATGAGCGCCTACGAGGTTGCCGACGAGTGCAAGGCCCGCATTGAGAGCGGCAAGTACGACGTCATCATCCTGAACTTCGCCAACTGCGACATGGTCGGCCACACCGGCGTGTTTGACGCAGCGGTCAAGGCCGTCGAGGCTGTTGACAAGTGCGTGGGCGAGGTCACCGACGCGGTGCTGAACGCGGGCGGCGTCGTTTTCCTGACTGCCGACCACGGCAACGCCGAGAAGATGAAGAACCCCGACGGTTCCCCGTTCACGGCCCACACCACCAACGTCGTGCCCTTCGCGGTCATCGGCGCGGGCGACGTGAAGCTGCGCGAGGGCGGCTGCCTGGCGGACATCGCCCCGACGATGCTGCCCTATATCGGTCTGCCCGTCCCCGAGGAAATGACCGGCAAGAGCATTATTGCGGAGTAACAAGCCTTTTCGAGAAAAGGCTTGGCGAAAAGCTTTAAAATTATGACCCTTAAAGCGGCAGGCTTCGGCCTGCCGCTTTCTTTATGCCCCAATCCCTTGCGCTGGGACGCGAAATCGTGTATAATAGGATATTACCGATGATTATAAAGGGGAGGTGCGGCCATGAGCCTGCAAAGTTTTGGATTTTTCGGCTTTCTGCTGGTCGTGGCCGCCGTCTACCTGCATCTGCCGCAGCGCTGGCAGAGCGCGTTTCTGCTGGCGGCCAGCTGGGTATTTTACGCACTGGCGATGCCGTCGATGCTGCCGGTCACGATTGCCCTTGCCGTGTTCACCTACCTGTGCGGACGCGGCATGACCGCGCGGGAAGGCGCCCGCAAAACGGCGTTCCTGCACATTGGCGTTGTAGGGCTGCTGGCGATCCTGGCGTTCTTTAAGTATAACGGCGCGTTCGCGTCGGACGGCGGCTGGCAGGCCGTCGCCATGCCGCTGGGCATCAGCTTTTACAGCTTTGCGGCGATCTCTTACTTAATTGATGCCGCGCGCGGCGACTGCGAGGTCGAGAAGAATTTCATTGACTGTGCGCTGTTTTTGAACTTTTTTGCCACCGTCACGCAGGGGCCCATCTGCCGCGCCGGGGCGCTGCTGCCCCAGTTTAAAGAGGAGCACCGCTTTGACGCCGCCCGCACGGTGCGCGCGCTGCGGCTGATGGCACTGGGCCTGTTTAAGTTAGTGGCCGTCAGCGACGTGCTGGGGCTGCTGGTGGATGAGGTGTTCCCGAACTACCGCAGCTATGGCGGGCCTATGCTGGTGCTGGCCGCGGTGTTTTACACGTTCCAGCTGTATTTTAACTTCTCCGGCTACTCCGAGGTCGCGCGGGCCGTGGGTCTGCTGCTGGGGCTGGAGCTGCCCGAGAACTTCAAGACGCCGTTCTTTGCCACGAATTTTTCGGGCTTCTGGAGCCGGTGGCACATCAGCTTTTCGTCGTGGCTGCAGGATTATCTGTTCATGCCGCTGGCGTGGGCGGATGTCTCCGGGCTGACGGGCGGCAAAATCAGCCGTCTGCCCGCGGAATTTTGCGTGTTCACGGTCTTTTTTGTCTCCGGCTTCTGGCACGGCAACACGCTGCCCTTTGTGGTGTGGGGCCTTTTGCAGGCCAGCTACCGCCTGGGCGAGGAGCTGCTGCACCGCCGTTTGGGCAAGCCGAAAAAGAAAGCCCCTGCCCGCGTGCTGTGGGCCAAGCGCGCCGGTGTGTTTGTGCTGTGGTGCGTGAGCATGGTGTTCTTCCGTGTGGGGTCGTCCCCCGCCGCCGCACCGCTGACCGTCGGGGATGCGTTCGCGTATCTGGGCCGCTGCTTTATGGGCTGGGGCCCCGCGCGGTTTGCATCGGAGCTGTACGCCGCCGCGTCCGGCGGATTTTATGCCAACGCCATCATGGTCGCGGCGTACTACGGGTTTGTTGCGCTGGTGCTGGCGCTGGCGTTTTACCTTGACACCCGCCGGGCGTTTGCGTTTAAAAACAAGCCGTCCGAAATCTGCCTGGCCAATGAAAAGCACCGCTGGGCCGTGTATTATGCCCTTGTCATCGCCCTGCTGGCAGGCTATATCATGCAGAGCGGCGGGTTTGGGAGCAGCGGATTTGGTATGTACGCGGGGTTCTGACAGCTGCGCTGTAGGGGCGAGGCATGCCTCGCCCGCAGCTTTCCCATCAGATGTCATTTACCGTCAGGTGGCGGGCCGGGCATGCCCGGCCCCTACGTTCTACAAAAATTACGGAAGGAGGTTTCCGGTCCGTGAAAAACATTCTCAAAAAGCTGGCGTTGCTGGCAATTCCCGTGCTGCTCTGGCTCGCCTTTTTCATTGCGTTTGAGCCGAACAACTATTTCGGGCTGAAGGCCTCCGCGACGTCCAGCCAGCCGGTTGCGCGGGTGCGGGCGTACCAGCAGGAGCCCGGTACAAATTTGATTTTGGGTGACAGCCGTCTGGCCCACTTTGACATGGGCCTTGTGGACAGCCTGTCCGGGCAGTCGTGGCAGAACCTTGCGTTCGGCGGTGCATCGTTAAAAGAGACGCTTGACCTGGCCGACTATCTGCTGGATTCCGGCCACGACGCAGACACACTGCTGGTCGAGGTCTCGTTCTACACACTGAACGCGGGCTACAACACGGACCGCTTCGCCACGCTGGAGGAAACGCTGAACAATCCGCTGGCCTACTGCTTCAACCTCGAGTACAACGTCAACGCGCTGACCGTTGCCATGGACACACTGCGCGGCACACCCGATACGATTGAATCCGGCGACTGGGCCGCGGCGGATTATCTGGCCGACGATGGCACAGTTTTGCCGCTGCACCGCAAATTATACGACTACACCGCGACCATCACACCGCGCTGCAAAAGCTGGGCGCTGAATGACGAGCAGTTCAACCGCCTGCACACGCTGGCCCGGCGCTGCCAAAGCGAGGGCGTGCGGCTCATCGTAGTTTTGCCGCCGATGGCCGACAACGTGCGGACCGAGGTCTGCGATGTGTTCGGCATCACCGAGACCATGCAGGGCACGGTGCTGCCGACGCTGGCCGCCTGGGCTGATGAATGCGGCTTTACCCTGCTGGATTACGAGTGGGGCGGCAGCGTTATTACCGACGATGACAAGCAGTTTTTTGACGGATTCCATCTGGATGAGCGATATGGACTGCCGGAGTGGACGCAGGAATTGTTTGGGGATATAGCACGCTGAAAGGCTTCCCCCCTCGGGGGAAGCTGTCCGCAAAGCGGACTGATGAGGGCGAAGTTTCCCACAGCCGACCATAAATGGGCAATATCCATAAGCTCGCCCCTCATCCGGCCCTGCGGGGCCACCTTCCCCCAGAGGGGGAAGGCTTTAGGAGGATTTATACATGGCTTTAGACTTTCTGATTTTGTATGAGCACACCGTCCGCGAGTATGAGAGCGACCTTTTGCTGAAGCTCGAGCTCGAGCGGCGCGGCTACACGGCGGAGATCCGCCAGCTGCTGGACCCCAAGCATCTGCGGCTGTTCGGCAAAGACAAGCCCGAGGTGCTCGTCGCCAGCTGCATGTATGACAACGAGGCCATCAACAGCCATGTGTACAACAATATTGGCCGCTGCAACAAGATCGTCAACCTGCACTGGGAGCAGATGCTCTCCGACACGCAGGAGGAAGGCGACTGGTTCAACATGAACGGCAACGCCAAGCGCTGCGTGCAGACCTGCTGGGGCAAGCGCACCGCCGCCCGCCTGCAGGCCCACGGCATGGACGCCAAAAACACGCCCGTGACCGGCGCGGTCATGATGGACTTTCTGCGCCCGGAGTTTGACGGCTACTTTAAGGACAAGGAAACGCTCTGCAGGGAGTTCGGCCTTGACCCGGCCAAGCAGCTGCACCTGTACATTTCCAGCTTCGGCTATGCCAGCATGAACGACGACGAGGTCGCCGAGCTTTCCAAAATGGCGGGCACCGATTTTACGGGCTTTGCCAAAACCAACCGCGTTTCGATGCAGGAAACGCTGCGTTGGTTCGATGAATATCTGGGCGCACACCCGGAGGTGGAGCTTGTCTACCGCCGCCATCCCAGCGAGTGGAACAGCCCCGCGCTGGAGGAGCTGGCGAAGAAGCGCCCCAACTTCCACGTCATCTTTGCGGACTCGGTCAAGCAGTGGATCGTCGCGGCGGACTCGATCTCGATCTGGATGAGCACCGCCATTGCCGAGGTCTACATGGCCGGTAAGAGCTGCCACATCCTGCGCCCCGTCCCCATTGAACACGAGTACGACCCGGTCATTTACAAGGACGCCCATTACGTGACGCGCTACGACGAGTTCGCCGCCGCCATGGCCGAGCCGGAGCCGCCGTTCCCGATTGCGAAGGACGTCATCGAGGGCTATTTTGACCCCGGCGAGACGCCCGCCTACAAGCGGATGGCCGACCTGCTGGAGGACGTGTACAAGAACCCCCCGCGGGACGAGCCGATGGGCGACGGCTTTACGCCGCACTTCAACAAGCTGAAATTCTGCGCGCTGGCGGGGGTACACTTCCTCTACCGCCGCGGCTGGGAGCCGAAGAAGCTCTTTGCCTTCTGCCCGCCGCTGGCCAATTTTGCCCAGCGCATCTACGGCTACGTGGACAAGGCGCATGTGACGCCGGAGCAGGTCGCGGCGATGGAAGCAAGGATCAAGCCGTTTGTGAAATAACGACCACCGCGTAGAGGTCGGGCATGCCCGGCCCTGCACTGTACGGCAAACGCGCGGCAAAGGCAAGGCCGCGGGCCGGGCATGCCCGGCCCCTACAACGTTACGACAGGACAAGCAACTATGTCAGATCAAAAGAGATCCTCCGGTGAATCCTTCGCCGGGAATGTGATGAAATATTCGGTGGCGACCTATCTGGGCTTTGCCATCACGGGGCTGGCGCTCATCGTCAAGGGGCTGCTGCCCGCTGAGGTGCTGGGCGCACCGGTCACCTTCATGACCTACACGGCCACGATCATGAACATCGGCATTCTGGGGCTGGATCAGGCGCTGCTGCGCTTTTACCATGAGCCGCCCGCCGGGGCCGAGCCGCGGCAGCTGTTCGCGGCCTGCACGCGGATTTCGGCGGCGTTTATGATGCTGCTGGGCGTAGCGGGCAGCGTGTTCTTTGCGCAGCCGCTGGCAGCGGCGTTCGGTCTGGGCAGCGCCGGGCCGGGCATTGTGCCGCTGCTGTTCCTCAACGCGGCGCTGTATATGCTGGTGCGCTACTTAAACGTGCTGCTGCGTTTGGAAAACGACCTGCGCGCCTACACGGCGGAGACGCTCTGGATGCAGGGCTGCTACAACCTGTTTTACCTGCTGCCGGGCTTTTTTACATCCAACGTCTTTGTTCTGGCGGTTGCGGCGATCCTAAGTTTTGGTGTTGTAGCGATTGCGTTTGGGTATAAATACCGCGCCGCCGTGTTTGCGCCGCTGCCCGGCGCACAGCTGGGCGGCATCGCGCGCCAGACCGTGCCCTACGGCGTGGCGCTGGCCCCGGCGCAGATTTTGTTCAGCCTGTCCAGCGGCATCTGCCTTTCGTTCGTCGGCAACGCCAGCGGCGAGAACGCCCAGGGCCTGTTTGCCTTCGGCTACAGTCTGGCGCAGCTCGTCACGGCCATTCAGGCGGGCTTTTCCACCTACTGGGGGCCCTACGTCTACAGCCATTACCGCGACGAGCAGGAGCGCATCTGCCGCGTGCATGACGTGCTGAATTTGCTGATCTTCGGCTTCTTCTGCGTGCTGGTCATGTTCGAGGACATCGTCTTTGTCATCTTCCCGGACAAGCGCGGCTGCCTTGCCATTTTCCCGCTGCTGATGCTGGCCGTTGTGTTCAACATTCTGTGCGAGGGCACTGTCTACGGCAACTCGATTGCCCGCAAGCCGTGGCATGACACGATTGGCATCGGGCTGGGGGCGCTGTCCAACTTTGGGCTCTGCGCCCTGCTTGTGCCCGCGTTCGGGCTGACCGGCGCGGCGCTGGCGCTGGCCGCCAGCAACGGCCTTGCGTTTTTGTACCGCAGCATCACGGGGCAGATGTACTACCGCACGGTGGCCAGCTACCCCAAGACGATCTCCGGCTTTCTGCTGGCGTTCGCGGTCACGGCCATCGGCACGCTGCTGTGGCAGCATTTCTTTATAAAATTTGCGCTGGTAGGCGTGATTTTGTTTATCTACTGCACCCTCTACCGCGCACAGCTCGCCAGACTCTGGAGCATGGGCCTTGGCATCCTGCGCGGCATCTTCCATAGAAAGTAAGGCGACAACATGAAGCATTGCGGCACACAAGAGCTGGAAACGGAGCGGCTGGTCCTGCGGCGGCTCTCCATCGACGACAGCGAAATGATGTTCAACAACTGGGCCAGCGACAGGCAGGTGACCCAATACCTGCGCTGGAACGCCCACCGCAGCTGGGGCGAGACCGCCGAGACGCTGAACGAGTGGGAAAAGCACTACGATGACCCGGCCTTTTACCAGTGGGGCATCACCGACAAGCACACCGAGGTGCTGTTTGGCACGATCAGCCTCTTCCCTGCCCCGGCGCTGAAGATGGGCTGGCACCTGAACACCGAACGCCTTGGCCCCGCCTGGGAGGTCGGCTATGCGCTGGGCCGCAAGTGGTGGAATAAAGGCTACGCCACCGAGGCACTCTGTACCGTGCGGGACTACTGGTTTGACACCGTGGGCGCAGACTGGCTGGCCGCCGTCCACGCCAATGAGAACATTGCCAGCAGCGCAGTTTTGCAGAAGGCAGGCTTTGTCTACGACCATGACGTGACGGACCGCAAGTTTGACGGCACGCCGGTCCCCTGCCGCGCCTACCATCTTTTGAAAGAGGAATTATGACCGATAACACGACAGAATTAGACTTTGGCACCACTGCCCAGAAAGCCACCGACGCCGAGAAGCTGCCCGTGGTGCTGCTAGCGCTGGATCAGGGCAGGTACGATATGGCGCGCAGCCTGGACGAGCTGCGGGCGCTGGCCGACGCCAACGGCATGGACGCCGTGGCCGAGGTCGTGCAGAAGCGTGCGACGCCCGAGGCTGCAACGCTGCTGGGTGAGGGCAAGGTCGCCGAGGCGCGGCTTGTCTGCCAGAATGTGAACGCGGCAGCCGCCATCTTTGACGGCGAACTGACCGGCAGCCAGATCCGCAACCTGTCGGCGGCACTGCAAGTCGAGGTGCTGGACCGCACGATGCTGATTTTGGAGATTTTCCGCGCACGCGCCACGACGAACGAGGGCAAGCTGCAGACCGAGCTTGCCACGCTGCGCTATCAGCTGCCGCGTCTGCAGGGGCTGGGCGAAGCCCTGAGCCGCCAGGGCGGCGGCGGCGGGGGCGGCGGGGGTGCCCGCCGCGGCGCCGGTGAGACAAAGCTCGAGCTGGACCGCCGTCATCTGCACCACCGCATTGAGCATCTCGAGGGCCGCTTAAAGGAGCTGGAAAAGCGCCGCAGCGAGACCCGCCGGGCCCGCCAGAAAAACAATGTGCCTGTGGTCGCGCTGGTCGGCTACACGAACGTCGGCAAGTCGAGCCTGCTGAACGCGCTGTGCGGCGAGCAGATTTTTGAAGCCGACATGCTGTTTGCGACGCTGGACCCGACGGCCCGCAAGCTGGTGCTGCCCAGCGGCCTGCAAATCATTCTGGTGGATACCGTCGGCTTTGTCAGCCGCCTGCCGCACCATCTGGTGGAGGCGTTCAAATCCACGCTGGAGGAGGCCGCGTTCGCGGATGTCATCGTCAAGGTGGCCGACGCGGGCGACGCACAGGCCGCCGAACAGCTGGCCGTGACCGATGAGGTGCTGGGCAGCCTCGACTGCACGGACATCCCCCAGCTGGTCGTCTACAACAAGTGCGACACCGCCAACACCGTGGCCTTTGACCCGGATATCCTGCTGACGAGCGCGAAAACCGGCTACGGTCTGTCCGCACTGCTGGCAAAGCTCGACGAGGTGCTGAACCACCGCGTGCGCACGATCGAGATCGTGCTGCCCTATGACAAGCTGGCGCTGGCGGACATTCTCCGCAGCCGCGGCAGCGTCGCCGCGGAGGAATACCGCGAGGATGGCGTGTATTACCGCGGCACAGTCAAAATTGACGATTTGCATCGGTTTGAGGAGTTTTTGGTGTAAAATCCTCGCGGTAGGGGCCGGACATGTCCGGCCCTGCACTTTCCCGCAAGTGCGCTCCTGCCTTTTTGCTGCGGGCCGGGCATGCCCGGCCCCTACGGTGTGCTTTTCCCGTTGACACCGCATAGTCCCACGTTTTATAATGATTTCGGCGGGCCGCGCCCGCACCTTATTTATTATCTTTTATCTATTATCTTTTATCTATAAAAAGGGGTAATAACTATGTCTACCGTCCGCACCCGTTTTGCGCCGTCGCCCACGGGCTATATGCACGTCGGCAACCTGCGCACCGCACTGTACACCTATCTGCAGGCCCGCCATAACGGCGGTACCTTCATCCTGCGCATTGAGGACACCGACCAGGGCCGTCTGGTCGAGGGCGCTACCGACATCATCTACGGCACGCTCAAGGCTACCGGCCTGACCTGGGACGAGGGCCCCGACGTGGGCGGTCCCGTCGGCCCCTACGTGCAGAGCCAGCGCATGGGCATGTTCAAGCAGTACGCCGAGCAGCTTGTCAAGGCGGGCAAGGCCTACTACTGCTTCTGCACCGAGGAGCGCCTGAACGAAATGCACGAGGCCCAGCGCGCCGCGGGCGAAATGACCCACTACGACGGCCACTGCCGCCATCTGTCCGCCGAGGAAGTTGCCGCCAAGCTGGCCGCGGGCGAGCCCTATGTCATCCGCCAGAAGATCCCCGAGAGCGGCGTGGCGGGCTTTGACGATGTTGTCTACGGCCATATCGAGGTCGATGTCAGGGAGCTGGACGACCAGATTTTGATCAAGACCGACGGTATGCCGACCTACAACTTTGCGAACGTCGTGGACGACCATCTGATGGGCATTACCCATGTCATCCGCGGCAGCGAGTATCTGTCCTCGACGCCGAAGTACAACCTGCTGTACGATGCGTTCGGCTGGGAGAAGCCCGTCTACATCCACTGCCCGCCCGTCATGAAGGACGCGCAGAACAAGCTGTCGAAGCGCAACGGCGATGCCAGCTATCAGGACCTCGTGGCGAAGGGCTATCTGCCCGCCGCCGTGCTGAACTATCTGCTGCTGCTGGGCTGGGCCCCCGAGGGCGAGCAGGAGATTTTCTCTCTGGACGAGATGATCAAGATCTGGGACCCGGCCCGCATTTCCAAGTCTCCGGCTATCTTTGACCCGCTGAAGCTGCGTGCCATCAACGCTGCCTACATCCGTGCCCTGCCCGCTGAGGAGTTCCGCCGCCTGGCCAACCCGTTCATCGACAGCGCCGTGCACTGCAGCATTGACCGTGACCTGCTCTGCGCCAACCTGCAGCCCCGCTGCGAGGTGCTGGAGGACATCCCGCCGCAGCTCGACTTCTTTGACGCCGTGCTGCCCATTGACGCTGAGATGTACCGCAACAAGAAGCAGAAAACGACCCCCGAGTCCGCGAAGGAGGCCCTGACCGCCCTGCTGCCCGTGCTGGAGGCGCAGACCGATTGGACCCGCGACGCGATCTTTGAGGCGTGCAAGACGCTGGCCGAGAGCATGGAGAAGAAGAACGGCTGGCTGCTGTTCCCGCTGGGCATCGCCCTCTCCGGCAAGTCCCGCACCCCGGGCGGCGGCACCGACCTGGCCGCGATGATGGGGAAAGAGGAGACCGTTAAGCGCGTGAAGGCGGCGCTGGAGAAGCTGTAATTTTATAAAAACAACGGTGCAGCTGCAAAATCGCAGCTGCACCGTATTTTTGTTTTCGCCCCGCGGGGCGAAAACCCCACCATATTTATTGTTTATTATTTTTTATCTATTATTTATAGTATCGTTCCCCCGCCGACGACCACGTCGCCGTCATACAGCACCACGGCCTGGCCGCGGGTGATGGCGCGCTGGGGCTCGTCAAAAACGACCTTCACAAGGCCGTTTTCCAGCGGGTAGGCCGTCGCAGGCTGTTCGACCTGGCGGTAGCGGGCCTTGGCCTTGACGCGCATTGGGGCGGTCAGCTCAGGAATCGAAATCCAGTTGAAGTCCCCGGCGATCAGCGTCGTCTTGAACAGCTCGCTCTCGGGGCCGACGGTGACTGTGTTCTTCTCCATATCCTTGCCGCAGACGTAGACCGGCGCGCCCAACGCCAGCCCCAGCCCCTTGCGCTGGCCGCAGGTGTAGCGCACCGCGCCGTGGTGGCGGCCCACAACGTTGCCGTTCACGTCCAAAAAGTCGCCGTCCGGGTAATATTTGCCGGTGTAGCGCTCCATAAAGCCGACGTAGTCGCCGTCGGGCACAAAGCAGATGTCTTGGCTGTCGTGCTTGCGCGCGTTGCAGAAGCCCTGCTCCTCGGCGATCTTGCGGATGGACGGTTTGTCCATGCCGCCCAGCGGGAACTTCGTGTGCGCCAGCTGGTCCTGGGTCAGAACGTAGAGCACATAGCTCTGGTCTTTATCGGTGTACAGTGCTTTTTTCAGCAGCCAGCGGCCCGTGGCGGGGTCCTGCTCGATACGGGCGTAGTGGCCTGTGACCACATAGTCCAGGCCGTGCTCCCGGGCAAAGTCCAGCATTTTGTCAAATTTCATCGTGCGGTTGCAGTCGATGCAGGGGTTCGGCGTGCCGCCCGCCTCGTAAGTCTCGATGAACTTGGCAATGACCTTTTCGCGGAATTCCTCGGTGTAGTTCACGACCTCGAACGGGATGTCGAGCTGGAACGCGACCTCGGCGGCGTCCTCGACGTCCTTCGCCGAGCAGCAGGTGTGGAACCCGCTCTGGCCCAGATCCTCATTCTGGTACAGGCGCATGGTTGCGCCCATGCAGCGGTAGCCCGCCTGCTTCATCAGGTAGGCGGCGACGGTGCTGTCCACGCCGCCGCTCATGGCGATCAACGCGCCGGGGGTATTTGACATAGGGGCCTCCTTGGTTAAAAAAATATGCAGCACGGTTCTTTCGTGCTGCACATTTTTGCTTTTGAGTTGTAGGGGCGAGGCATGCCTCGCCCGCGGCCTCGCCTTATCAGGGCATTGCCGGGAAAGCTGCGGGCCGGACATGTCCGGCCCCTACGGCCTTCACTTCGTATGCAACAGTACCTTTATTATAGCAAAGGTTTCCTGTTATTGCAATCAGTCCGCGAACAGCGGGGTGGACAGATAACGGTCACCGGTGTCGGGCAGCAGGGCCACGATGGTCTTGCCCTTGTTCTCCGGGCGCTTGGCCAGCTGGATGGCCGCCCACAGGGCCGCGCCGGAGGAGACTCCCACCAGGACGCCCTCGGTGCGGACCAGCTCCCGTCCGGCGGCAAATGCGTCCTCGTCCCGGACCCGGATGACCTGGTCGTAGATGCTCCGGTCCAGGGTGTCAGGGATGAAGTTGGCGCCGATCCCCTGGATCTTGTGCGCGCCGCCATGACCCTCGCTCAGCACCGGGGAGCCGGCGGGCTCCACAGCGACCACCTTAATGTCGGGGTTCTGCGACTTCAGGTACTTGCCCGTGCCGGAAAGCGTGCCGCCGGTGCCCACGCCGGCGACCAGGATGTCCACCTTGCCGTCGGTATCCGCCCAGATCTCGGGGCCGGTGGTCTCAAAATGGGCCTTGGGGTTGGCGGGATTTACGAACTGACCGGGAATGAAGCTGTTTGGAATCTCCTTTGCCAGCTCGTTGGCCTTGGCAATGGCGCCCTTCATGCCCTGGGAGCCTTCGGAGAGAACCAGCTCCGCGCCGTAGGCCTTCATGATCTGACGGCGCTCCACGCTCATGGTTTCCGGCATGACGATGATGATCCGGTAGCCCCGGGCGGCGGCTACGGAGGCCAGACCGATGCCGGTGTTGCCGCTGGTGGGCTCAATGATGACAGAACCGGGCTTCAAAAGGCCCTTGGCCTCAGCGTCATCGATCATGGCCTTGGCAATGCGGTCTTTCACGCTGCCGGCGGGATTGAAATATTCCAGCTTGGCCACGATTCTGGCCTTCAGACCAAATTCCTGTTCCAGATGGGTCAGCTCCAGCAAGGGGGTATGGCCGATCAACTGATCGGCGGCGGTATAGATACGAGACATAAGATGATCTCCTTTTTATGTTGTAGAATGATTTATTGAGAAATGGAAAACGGATCATTCCTGACAACATCGGAAGCCTGGTGTCATACGGTTCATGGAAATCCTCTTTTCTGAGCGAATAAATATAACCAATCAAGTAGGTTAGTGGGATTATACGGCGGCGCATTTCCATTGTCAAGAGGAAATTTAAAAAAATCCGGGTTTCCAGCAGAAAAACCCGGCGGACACAGAGTGTGTCCGCCGGGGATCGGATGGAGTTGTCTGCAAATGGAGATCACGTCTTGTAAATGCCGCCGCCTACAAATTCCCGCATCAGGGAGGTCTGGGGTACGTCATCTGCCGGGACTGGCAGGAAGTAGTCCAGGAATTTCAGGAGCCGCTTGGCTTCCAGATATTCGTCGCTGCCCCGGGGGACGCCGAACAGCAGCGGCTGCACATAGGGCTTCAGCAGGGCAGTTTCGTAAATGAGGGAGGAGTTGAACACCGTATCGGCACTGTCCTGATAGGGGAAGATGTTCTGTTCCTCGCCCCGGCGGACGGAGGGCCACATTTTGATGGTGGCCTGAGCACCGTAGCCCCGGGTCCGGGCGTCCCGTTCAATGCGGCGGAGCAGCCGGGCGTCGGTGGTGGGAATGCGGTTGTGATCGTCGATATTCAGGGTGGTCAGGCAGCTGATGTAAATTTTGTACTTGCTCTCCTTAGGCAGAGAGTGGGAAAATTCGTCATTCAGGCAGTGGATGCCCTCGATCACCAGTACATCGCCGTCTCCCAGCGTCAGCTTTTCACCGTTGTATTCCCGGACGCCCTTTTTGAAGTTGAAGGTGGGCATATCCACCGTTTCGCCCTTCAGCAGACGGCTCATATCGCTGTTGAACTGCTCCACGTCCATAGCGCCCAGTCCCTCAAAATCGTACTGGCCGTTGGCATCTCTGGGGGTGTCCTCCCGGTTGCGGAAGTAGTTGTCTGTGGCGATGGGATGGGGCCGCAGGCCGCAGGCCATCAGTTGGGTGGACAGGCGGTGGGAGAAGGTGGTTTTGCCAGAGGAGGAGGGACCGGCGATCATCACGAAGCGGACGTCCTTCCGCCGCGCGATCTCCTCGGCAATGTCACCCACTCGCTTTTCCATCAGGGCTTCGTGGGCCAAAATCAACTGGGTGGCGTTGCCTTCAGCAATCATGTCATCCATCTCCCCTACGTTGGAGATATACATGGCGGCGGAGCGATCCTCGGCGTCATGCATGGCCTGAAACACCTTCATAGAGGGCGTGAACTTACCCACCTGCTCCGGTTCCTCCAGCGACGACAGGCGGAGGATGAAGCCATCCTCAAACAGCTCCAGAGCAAACCACTGAAGATAACCGGTGTCCGGTACCATGTAGCCGTAGAAATAGTCAGTGAAGCCGTCCAAAGTGTAAAGATTGACCCGGGAGCTGATGCGGTATTTCAGGAGCCGGGCCTTATCCTCCATGCCGTTTTCTGTCAAAAAGGCCGCGGCGTCTTCGATATCCACAGACTGCTTTTCGATGGGCAGAACCTGACGGACCAGCTCCCGCATCCGGTCCTCGATCCGGTGCAGCAGGGTGTTATCCAACGTGAAGCTGCCTCTGGCCCGGCAGAACAGAGCATTGCTCAGGGAAAATTCCACCCGGACGTGCTCCACCTGCTCCCGGCCTACCACGTCATAAAATGCCTTGAGCATCAGGAGAATGGCACTGCGCTCATAGGTCTGGCGGCCCGGCTTGTCGGCGGCGGTGACCATGGAGAGGGAGCAGTCCCGCTTCACGGTCTTTTGCAGCTCACGGAGCTTGCCGTCCCGGTTCACCAGCAGGATCTGGTGGGGATAGTTCTCCTGAAATTCCGCGGCGATGGCGCGGTAAGTGGTTCCGTAGGGATACTGGTGTATCGTGCCGTTCACGGTGACGTTCAGCATGGTTTCCATAGAATTCTCCTTTCAAATATGGCTGCGGGAGGGTTCTCCCGGTGATCGTTCGTTTTTCTCCATTATACGGTGTGGAACCGCCGGGTTCAATGGGTAAAGTGTAAACATCTGCCCAAAAGCGGACCGTTCCGGCCCCGGCCCTTGCTTTTTGCCGGGTTTCATTGTAAAATTTTCACAGCTACATTGCAGGGAGGACAACGCCATGGCAAAACGAAACAGCCGCAATACCCGGGGACGGATCATCTCCGCCGCTTGGAAGCTCTTTTATGAGCAGGGATATGACGGCACCACAGTAGAGGATATCGTTTTTGAATCCGGCACCTCCAAAGGCTCCTTCTACCATTATTTTGACGGCAAGGACGCCCTGATGGGCACCTTGGCCTATGTGTTCGACGAAAAATACGAGGACCTGATGCCCACGCTGGACCCGGAGAAGGGTGCCATCGAGACGCTGGCCTATATCAACCATGAGCTGTATGTGATGATCGAGTCCAGCGTGTCCATCGACCTGCTGACCCGTCTGCTGTCCACCCAATTGCTGGCGCGGGGAGAAAAGCACCTGCTGGACCGGAGCCGGGTCTACTTCCGCTTGCTGAAAAAGATCGTCCGTCAGGGTGCGGAGCGGGGCGAATTCCGCCCCGGTCTGGCTCAGGAGGAGATCGTCCGGGCCTTCGCCATGTGGGAACGGGCGCAGCTTTACGACTGGTGTCTGTGCGGCGGAGACTACTCGCTGGTGGCCTATGCGGAGAAGATGACGCCCCTGTTTTTGGAGAGTTTCCGAGTCGGAGAATAAATCTTATTTTTTGTTTTTCAAGTATTCCATCTTTCTGTACAGTATAAAACTGTTGAAATATAAAGAAAAATCTGATATTATAAGAAACGCCGTATAGAATTGATTCTATACGGCGTTCTGTATTTCATTCTTGTTTGCGTTGTGGTATGATACCAAGCATTGAAGTGTTAAAGGAGAGAGTATTGTATGACATCCGCACAGATCGCGATCATGACAACGATCATTTTGTATCTCTGTCTGGTGATTTTCACCGGCGTGATGATCGGTAAACGAAGCAAGAAGAGCGCTGAAGGCTTTTACCTCGGCGGCCGGGGCATGGGCCCCCTGGTCACGGCCATGAGCGCGGAGGCCAGCGATATGAGCAGCTATCTGCTTATGGGTATCCCTGGCCTCGCCTATCTCAGCGGCGTGGCGGACGCAAGCTGGACCGCCATCGGCCTTGCCATCGGCACCTATCTGAATTTCCTGCTGGTGGCCCGCCGCCTGCGGCGTTACAGCGTGGAGTTGGACGCCATCACCATCCCCAGCTTTATCTCCAAGCGCTACGGGGAGAAAAAGCCCATCATTATGGGTATCGCCTCTCTCATCATTCTGGTGTTCTTCGTGCCCTATGTGGCCTCCGGTCTGGCGGCGATCGGCAAGCTGTTCAACAGCCTGTTCGGCTGGAATTACATGCTTTCTGTGATCGTGGGCGCCATCGTCATCATCAGCTATACTTCCGTGGGCGGCTTCAGCGCCGTCGCCACTATGGACCTGATCCAGTCTGTGATTATGACCGTCGCCCTGTGCGTCATCGTGGTGTTCGGCATTGTGCAGGCCGGCGGTATGGATGCTGTTCTGGCTCATGCCAGCAGCCTTCCCGGTTTTCTGAGCTTTGGTCAGACCTATAACGCCGCCTCCGGCCAGGCGGAGCCTTACGGTCTGATCCGCATTGTTTCCATGCTGGCCTGGGGCCTTGGCTACTTCGGCATGCCCCACATTCTGGTGCGCTTTATGGCCATCCGCCACGAGGATGAGCTGAAGCTCTCCCGCCGGATCGCCTCCATCTGGGTGGTGATCTCCATGGCCGTGGCCGTGTTTATTGGCATCGTGGGCCATGCCGTGTCCAGCGTGGGCCGCATCCCCATGCTGGAGGGCAGCGCCACGGAGACGGTCATTGTCCGGCTGTCTGATCTGCTTTCCTCTTACGGTCTGCTGCCTGCCATTGTGGCCGGCTGTATTCTGGCAGGTATTCTGGCGGCTACCATGTCCACGGCGGACTCCCAGCTTTTGGCGGCGGCCTCCGCGTTTTCTGAAAACGTATTGCAGGATGTGTTCGGCGTCAAGCTGACTTCCAAGCAGAATATGCTGGCCGCCCGTTTGACGGTGGTGGTGATCGCGTTTATCGCCATCTTCCTGGCGGCGGACCCCAACAGCAACGTGTTCAAGATCGTCTCCTTCGCATGGGCCGGCTTCGGCGCAACCTTTGGCCCCGCCGTGCTGTTCGCTCTTTTCTGGAGACGCAGCAACCGTCAGGGTGTGCTGGCAGGTCTGGTGGCCGGCGGTCTGATGATCTTTGCATGGAAATTCTGCGTCCGGCCTCTCGGCGGCATCTGGGACATCTATGAGTTGATGCCCGCCTTTGTTGTCAACTGCATCGTGCTGGTGGTGGTCTCGCTGGCTACCCCCGCGCCTGACAAGAGCATTACGGACGTGTTCGACAAGGTCCGGAATTAAAAAGCTTATTAAAAAGGCGGTGGGCTCAGCCCACCGCCTTTTTTAACTGATTCGGCCGGAAACGGCGTAAACAATAAAGCAACCCGCCGTATGGATTCCATACGGCGGGTTGCTTTTGGCGGGGGCATATGAGGATCGAACTCATCCAGGCGGCTGTTCGCCGTCCGCACCGGTTTTGAAGACCGGGAGGCACACCAGCACCTATCTGCTCCCATATTTCCTTTGAAGCTGACCACCGCCGAAGCGGAGCAACGCTCCGGCGGTATGTCAGTCATGAAATTTGAGCTTCAGGCGGCGGCAGTCGCCCTCTCGAACCGTGATCTGCCGTCGGTCGCAGGCTTCTAAAAACAGCAAAGCGTATTTCCGGGTGGTGTCGAAAGCGTCCCGGACCTCTGCCAGCGTGACAGCGCCGTGGTCAGCACACAGCGTCCGCAAGATATCCAGCCCCTTTTGGAACACCTCCCGGTGCCAGCACAGCTCCGGTGACAGCCGTACCAGCTCTCCGCCGGTGAGCAGGCTTTCCAGCACCTGACGAGCCTCCTCCCGGCGCTCCGGAGGAATACTGTCCAGCACCGCTTCGATGGTGTCCGGCTCCGGGCCACCCCGGAGGAAGCGCTCCAACAGCGCGTCCCAGAGGGCGGTTTGCCGCTTGGTGAGCCGAATGGAAAACTCCGCCAGCGCCCAACGGTTTTCGGCGCGTTTCATCCGCCCCTCCGCCCGAAAAACCTCCAAAAGCGCATCGCCCTCAGCGGGAGTGATCTGCCGGAACAGCTTTTGCCGCAGCTCGGCGGCGGGCATCCCGGCGTGAAGGGGGTGCTTTTGGTGGTAGGCGGACAGCAATTCCCGGCAGCGGTCCCAGAGGGTGTCCAGCGCCGAGGCCGCCGCGTAGCGGTCCGGCAGCGGCTCCGCCAGCTTTCCCTGATTCAGCAGGTCTGCCAGCAAGGATACAGCAGTACCAGTGTCCAGACCGGAACGCTCCGCCAACTGGCTGCTATCCGGCAGTGAAACACCGAATTCCTCCGCAGCTTGCAGCAGCCGTTGACTGCCGGAGCCCTGTTCCCGGAGGATCAGGCTGTCCAGCACCGCTAGGTCATGCCGTTTGTGGCGAAGGGGCCGAGGGTCCAGCACCGTTCCGCCACCGATGGTCTCCACCGGAGAGTAGAATCGAATGACAAACCGATCCCCCTGTTTGACGGCCATCGGCTCCGTCAGCCGCAGCTGGGCAAGGCAGCTTTCTCCGGGCCGCAATTCGTCCCGCTCCAGCAGCACCGCCTTTGCCAAATGAACGGAGGTCCCGTGGTACAGATGGACCTGGGAGCCGTTCAAAACCGTGCGTTTGGCGCTTTCCAGACACCGGAGCCGCACATCCAGCATCCGGGAAGGCCGGACGCTGCCGGGTCTTACCGCCGCATCCCCCCGGTGGACCTCTGTTTTTTGCAGATTTGTCAAGTTGAGGGCCGCCCGCTGACCGGCGTAGGCGGCGTCCACGCTTTCACCGTGGACCTGCAAGGTCCGCACCCGGCTTTGCAGCCCGGAGGGGACCAGTTCCACAGCGTCCCCCACCTGGACAGCCCCTTCCGTAAGGGTGCCGGTGACTACGGTGCCGAAGCCGTCCACGGAAAAGACCCGGTCAATGGGAAGCCGGAAGGGTGCCAGCGCGCTTTTTTCCCGCGCCTCCTGTACCAAGCGGTACAGGGCGTCCCGCAGTTCCGGGATTCCCTGACCGGTGACGGCGGAGACTGACAGAATGGGCGCGCCCTCTAAAAAGGTGCCCTCGGTCAGCTCCAACGCCTGTCCCCGAACAAGTTCCAACCAGTCATCATCCACCAACTCCGCCTTGGTCAACACCACCAAGCCGCCTTGGACGCCCAAGAGAGACAGAATATCCAGATGCTCTACGGTCTGGGGCATAACGCCTTCGTCCGCGGCGATGACCAGCATGGCAAGATCAATGCCCCCCGCCCCGGCCAGCATATTTTTGATGAATTTTTCGTGGCCCGGCACATCCACGATCCCTGCTTGCGTGCCGTCCGGCCAGTCCAGTCTGGCAAACCCCGGCTCGATGGTAATGCCCCGGCGCTTTTCCTCCGCCAGGCGGTCCGTATCGGTGCCGGTGAGCGCCTTGACCAGAACGGTTTTGCCGTGATCTACATGGCCCGCTGTGCCGATGATGACGTGTTTCATGAAGCGGTCTCCCGAAAAGCCTGAAGGATCTCGTCAAGATCCGCCGGGAACAAAGTCCGCATATCCAGCAGACACCGGTCATGGGCAATGCGGACGATGATGGGGACTGGCCGCTGCCGTAGCTGCGCTTCCAGTGCGGCGGCGCTGTCCCTTGGGACGACAGCCACGGCGAAGGAGTGCAGCGTCTGGGTGGGGACTGCCCCGCCCCCCACCGGGTTTTCCGTGGAAACCACCTCGGCGGTCACGCCGCTCTCTCCCATGCGGCGGCAGAGTGACTCTGCCCGCTGGCGCAGCTCCTCCGGTGTTTGGGCCAGCATGGAGAGCACCGGGATCTCCTGAAGGGCGGTGCCGTCCACATATGCTTGCAGAGTTGCTTCCAAGGCGGCCAGCGTCAGCTTGTCCACCCGCAGGGCGCGGGCCAGAGGGTGACGCTTCAAAAGGTCGATACAGCGCCGCTTGCCCACGATGATCCCCGCTTGGGGACCACCCAGCAGCTTGTCCCCGGAGAAGGATAATACATCCACTCCGGCCTTTACGGACGCTTGAACCGTCGGCTCATCCCGGAGGCCCAAGGGTGCCAGATCTACAAGACAGCCGCTGCCCAAGTCCTCAATGACCGGAATGCTGCGGGAGCGGCCAAGCTCCGCTAAGGCGGCGGGGGACACGCTCTCCGTAAAGCCCACGATGCGGTAATTGCTGGTGTGGACTTTCAAAAGGGCGCGGGTCTGCTCGCTGATGGCGTTGGCGTAGTCGGAAAGGCGGGTCTTGTTGGTGGAACCAACCTCCCGGAGCACCGCGCCGCAGGCGGCCATCACATCCGGCATCCGGAAGGAGCCGCCGATCTCCACCAGCTCTCCACGGGAGGTAATGACTTCTCCTCCGGCGGTGAGGGCGGAGAGGATCAGCAGCACCGCCGCTGCGTTGTTGTTTGCCACCATGGCGGCCTCCGCCCCGGTAAGGCGGCACAAAAGCGGCTCTACATGGGCGTACCGCTGCCCTCGCTCCCCTGCTGTCAGGTCATATTCCAAGGTAGAATAGCCCTGAGAGACCCCTCTCGCTGCCGCTAACGCGCGGTCACTCAGGCAGGCCCGGCCCAGATTGGTGTGCAGAACGATCCCGGTGGCATTGATAACGCCCCGGAGGGAGGGCAGGCGGGATGCCCGGCACGACGCGCTGATTTGAGCGCAGAGGGCCTCCGTGGAGGGCAGCTCTGTGACGGTCCCCACCAGAATATCGGCGCGGAGCCGGTCCAGCGTCCGGCGAACCGCCTCCGTCACGGCGGAGGCCCCCACCTCCGCCGCCAGCATTTTCAGGGCGGGCAGACGGAGCAGATCGTCCACCTTTGGAATTTGACGCAGCAGTGTATCCATGAGAACCTCCCTTGGCGATTTACGGCTTTTCCTTATCATACTGGATTTCCAACGGGTTGTAAAGCACCCCGGAAAGCAGAAAAACGCGCCTCCCGAAAGGAGGCGCGCTTGCTCACTTGCTGAGATAGTCTTTCAAAAATTTCACTGCCTCCACATAGCCCTGGAACCCCAGACCTTTATAGGTTTTGACGCAGGCCATGCCGGCGTAGGAGACCTGACGAAACGGTTCCCGGCTGTCCACATCGGAGATGTGGACCTCCACGGCAGGGATGGCCACGGCCTTCAGTGCATCCAGAATGGCTATGCTGGTGTGAGTGTAGGCGGCGGGGTTGATGACGATGCCGTCATAGACGCCGTAGGCCGCCTGGATGGCGTCCACGATGGCGCCCTCGTGGTTGGACTGGGCAAAGCCCACCTCGATGCCCTCGGCATCGCAGGCGGCGCGGATGAGGGCCAGCAGGGACTCATAATTCTGGCTGCCGTAGATGGCAGGCTCCCGCAGGCCCAGCAGATTCAGATTGGGCCCGTTGATGACCAAAAGCTTCATAGCAGCGCCTCCTTGATGGTTTGTACCGTGGCCTCCAGCGCCCCGTCGTTGGACACCGTCACGTCGGCAAAGCGGCGGTACAGCGGCTCCCGGCGGGCGCAAAGCTGAGCGAGGTCCGTGGCTTGGGAAATGGGACGGCCCTCCGTTGGCAGCTTGGCAAGGTCGCGGGTCAGGCGGAAAATGGTGCCGTTTTGATGCAGCAGCGGGTAGTTTTCCGCCTGGGTGACGCAGCCGCCGCCGGTGGAGAGGATGATGCCGGAGCGCTTGCCCTGCTCCGCCAGAACCTCTGTTTCCAGTTTCCGGAATGTTTCCTCCCCGGACCGGGCGAAGATCTCCGGGATGGACATTCCGGTCCTTTGGGAGATCAATTCGTCAGCCTCCACCACCTCCCGGCCCAGCGCTTTGCCCAGAGCGGCGGCCACGGCGGATTTGCCGCTGCCGGGCATTCCGATGAGAATGATGTTCCGCAGTCGGTGGTTCACGGTGCGCTCCACCCGCTCCAAGGCTTCATCGCCGATCACCGTGCCGGTGAACTGCTCGCTGGAGCGCTTGGCCTGAGCCACCAGCATGGAAAGTCCGCCTGCATGGGGAATCCCCAACTCTTCTGCCTGTAATAGCAGAGCGGTCCGTGCCGGGTTATAAACGATGTCCAGCACCCCCTCGCAGCGGGGAAAACGTCGCAGATCCACTGCCGCCGCACCGTTATGGGGATACATTCCCACCGGGGTGGTGTTGGCGATGATCTGGGCATCGGCGTGGCGGTCCAGATGGTCGTAATCGTCCGGACCGCTGCGGGAAATGACGGTAACGTCAGCGCCCAGCTGCTCCAGCGCGGCCTTCACCGTGACGGAGGCCCCGCCGCTGCCCAGCACCAGCGCCTTTTTCCCGGCGGAGTCGATGCCGCTGCGGCGGACCATATAAAGAAAGCCGAACAGGTCCGTGTTGTCGCCGTACAGCGTGCCGTCAGGACGGTGGACGAGGGTGTTGACGCTTTGCAGTCTTTCCGCCGCCTTGGACAGCTCCCCGCAGCAGGACACCACCGCCTTCTTGTAGGGAATCGTGACGTTCAGGCCGTCCCAGCAGTCGGAGCGCAGAAAGGCGTCCAAGTCCTCCTTGGGGATCTCAAAGAGACGGTAGTCATACTCCCCTAACGCGTGATGGATCATGGGGGAATAGCTGTGGCCCAGCGTTTCCCCCAGCAGTCCGCACCGCAGCATCAGACCACCTCGCTGTAACTGCCCAGATAGGAAAATTCCTCGCACAGAGAGGGCAGCTCGCCCATGAGCTGCAAAAATTCCGGGGCGTATACCGGCGTTTCCAGATCAAAGTAGAACATGAATTCAAAATTCCGCTCCGGCATGGGGCGGCTTTCCAGCTTGTTCAGGTTCAGGCCCAGGGCGTAGAACCGGGAGAGCACCCGGCACAGGGAGCCGGGCTCGTGAGGCAGCACCGCCATGAGGCTGGTGCGGTCCGCACCGGGGTAGATCTCCAGATTCTTGGAGATGCAGATGAACCGGGTGAAGTTGCTGCCCTGATCCTGCACCCCGGCCTCTAAGCATTCCAGCCCATACAGCTTCATGCAGGAGCGGGAGGACAGGGCGGCGGCGTGGCCATCTCCCTCCGCCACCTTCTGGGCGGCCACGGCGGTATTTTCACAGGGGATGACCTTCACACCGGGGAAGGCCTGCAGATACTGCTCGCACTGGCTCAAGGCCTGCTGGTGGGAGTAGATCTCCGTGATGTCGCTCCGCTTGGCGCCGGGCTTCACCAGCAGATTGTGGTCCACCTTCAGCCGCACACTGCGGACGATGCGGAAATCGTGCTTCATCATCAGATCGTAAATGGCATTGACGCTGCCGGCGGTGCTGTTTTCCAGCGGCAGCACACCGTAGCGGCACAATCCCCTTTCGATAGCGGCAAACACCGCCTCAAAGGAGGCAAAGTACATGATGTGAGGCAGCTTGAACAGCTTGTCGCAGGCCAGCTGGGAATAGGCCCCCGCCACACCCTGACAGGCAACGGACACGTTGGAGGGAAACAGGTTTGGCGTCTGGTCAATGGCGGTCTGAATTTCCGTGGTCAGCGGGGATGTGCTCCCCAGCAGCCGTCCCTGATAGCAGCGGCTCAGCTCAAAAAGCATGGTGTAGAGAGAGGCGGTGTAATCCCGCATATCCTCCGGGGCCTGCGCCGCTACATCCAGCAGCTTTTCCCGCTCCCGGACAGGGTCCAGCACCGGCAGGCCGTGCTCCTTCTTGTAGGCGGCGATGCCGGCGGCGGTGTTCATCCGCTGGGCAAACAACTCTACCAGTTGGCGGTCGATCTGGTCGATCCGGGCACGATAATCACTGAGTTCCATAGAGATTCCTCCCTTTTAAGACTGGCCCAACAGGGCGTCGTATACGGCGATGGCCGCCGCGGCTTCGATACAGGGAACGGCCCTTGGCACGATGCAAGGGTCATGACGGCCCCGGACCCGGAGAATTTCCGGGGTCAGGGTGTTCAAATTCACGCTTTGCTGCTCCTTGGCAATGGACGGCGTAGGCTTGAACGCTGCCCGGAAGGTCAGGGGCATCCCGTTGGTGATGCCGCCCAAAATGCCGCCGCAGTGATTGGTTGTGGTTCTGACCGTGCCGTTTTCCACCACAAAGGGGTCATTATTTTCGCTGCCACGGAGCCGCGCGGCCCCGAAGCCGATGCCGAACTCGATGCCCTTCACAGCGGGGATGCCGAAGACGATGGAGGAAATACGGCCCTCCATGCCGTCAAACAGCGGTCCGCCCAGTCCCACGGGCAGACCCAGCACAGCACATTCCACGATGCCGCCAACGGAGTCACCCTCCGCCTTGGCGGCGGCGATCTCTGCCCGCATGGTCTCCCCTACGGCGTCATCTACCACCGGGAATGGCTTGTCTGCCGTGGAAACGGTCAGAGGAGTGACATCTTCCACCGAGCCGATGGAGGCGATGCGGCTGATGACTTCAATGCCCTGCTTTTTCAGCAATTGCAGGCAGATGCCACCGGCGATGCACAGGGGGGCTGTCAGCCGCCCGGAAAACGCGCCGCCCCCGGCGAAATCTGCGTGACCGCCGTACTTCACTCCGGCGGTATAGTCCGCGTGGCCGGGGCGGGGCACCACGGAAAGGCCGTCATAGTCCCCGGAGCGGGTGTTGGTGTTGCGGATGATGGCGGTAAGCGGCGCGCCGCAGGTGACGTTCCCCACCAGACCGGAAAGAAATTCCGGCTGGTCCGCCTCCTTCCGAGGGGTGGACCAATCGTTGCGGCCAGGGGCACGGCGGTCCAAAAACGTCTGAAGGGCCGCCATGTCGATGGTCTCCCCGGCAGGCAGACCCTCCAAAATCATGCCGATGGCCGGGGCATGGGACTGGCCGAAGATGGTCAGATGCAGAAATTCTCCGTACCGGCTCACAGGCCCCCTCCTTTCAACGCGTCAAAATCTTCCCAGAAATGGGGGTAGGACTTGGAAACACAGGCCATGCCCTGCACAGTGACCGGGCTTTCGCACAGACAGGCTGCCACGGCGGCGGACATGGCGATCCGATGGTCGCCGCAGGAATCGGCAATGCCGCCCCGCAGACGGCCCGTGCCGTGGATCAAAAGGCCGTTGGGCTGTTCCTCCACACTGCCGCCCAGAGCTGTCAGCAATTGAGCCGTGGTGCGGAGCCGGTCGGATTCCTTCAAACGGAGCCGTCCAGCGTTGAAGATCTGGGTGTCACCCTCCGCCCCGGCAGCAGTGACGCACAGCACCGGGATCAGGTCGGGGATGGGGCCGGCGTCGATGGCCACGCCCTTCAATTCTCCCCGACGAACCGTTACGGAACCGTTCTCCGTGGAAACACGCGCACCCATGGCGGCCAGAATGTTCAAAACGGCCCGGTCCCCCTGAGAGGAGGCCAGATCCAGTCCGTGAACAGTGACGCCCTCCGGGGACAAGGCGCCCATACACAGGAAGAAGGCGGCATTGGACCAGTCTCCTTCGGCGGTGAGACGGTCCGGGAAACGAAGGCGCTGTCCGCCGGGAATGTGCCACGTCCCCCCGGTTTTCCGCAGAGAGACGCCGCCCCGGCGGAGGGTGTCCTCCGTCATAGTGACATAAGCGGCGGATTCCAGTCCGCCGGTAACGGTGAGGGCGCTGCCCTCATTCAACAGGGGCAGAGCCATCAGTAAACCGGAAATGTATTGGGAGGACACATCCCCCGGCAGAGAAAACTCGCCGGGGCGGAGCCGTCCCCCGCAGTAGAGCAGGTCATGGTTCTGCCGGATGGTCATGCCGTGATCCGTCAGGACCTGATCCAGCGGATGCAAGGGGCGCTGCGGCAGCCGCCCTTCCATGTGGAACACGGCGTCTGCTTCCAAAACGCCGGTCAGCGGCAGAAGAAACCGTAGGGTGGAACCGCTTTCCTGACAGTGCAGATGACGGGTCCCCTGGGGCTTCTGGGTGATGGGCCGCACCGTCAGGTCCTCACCCCGAAGCCAGATCTCAGCGCCCAGGGCGTTGAGACAGTCCGCAGTGGCGGCAATGTCTCTGGAAATGCCACGGCAGCGGATCACCGTCTCGTTTTGGCTCAGAGCGGCGCAGATCAGCAGCCGGTGGGCCTGAGATTTGGAGGCGGGGATGTGAACGGCTCCGGTACGGAAACCGGGCTGAAGAATTTCGATCATCGCAGACCTCCCGCCTTCAGCCACCCGGCCACCTCGTCGGCCGGGACCGGCTCCACACGGCAATGGCCCACCCGCTCCGGTACGATGAACTTGGTCACATCGTCCGTGCGCTTTTTGTCGGCCGCCGCCGCCGCCAGAATGTCGGTCAGGGAATAGTCGGTCTCCGTGGGGAGGCCATACCGCTCCAAAACGGCCAGCAGCCGGGGCAGCGTCTCCGGGGTGCAAAGTCCCTTTTCCACGGCGGCCCGGGTGATGATGGCCATACCGATGGCGACCCCCTCCCCGTGGAGCAGGGTGAAGCCGCTGCAAGCCTCTACGGCGTGGCCTACGGTGTGGCCCAGATTCAGCAGTGCCCGCTGGCCCCGGTCAAATTCATCACCACGGACCACGTCCCGCTTCATGCCAACACACACGGAGATCACCCGCTCGAACTGCTCCCGCACCGGGGTTTCCTCCAGCTCCCGGAGAAAATCCTCGCTGTAAAGCATGGCGTATTTGATGATCTCGGCGCACCCGGCCCGGTATTCCCGCTCCGGCAGCGTATTCAGCAGGGATGGGTCGCACAGCACCAGAGAGGGCTGATAGAAGCAGCCCGCCTGGTTCTTGCCGTGCTCCAGATCCACGGCGGTCTTGCCCCCCACGGAGGAATCCACCATGGACAGCAGCGTGGTGGGTACCTGAATATAGGGAATTCCCCGCTGATAGGTGGCGGCGGCGAAGCCTGCCAGATCCCCCACCACGCCGCCGCCCAGCGCCACGAGGAAATCGCTGCGGGTGAAGCGGCGGTCGCAGAGGAAATTCAAAACCTGTCCGTAGGTGGAAAGATTTTTCTGCTGTTCCCCGTGCGGGAACAGGAAATGATCAACTTGAAATCCGGCGTCTGTCAGAGCTTTTTCGGCGGCAGCGCCGTAAAGGGCGAACACCGCGTCATCAGAGATCACGGCGGCCCGGCGGCCAAGGCCCAGTTCCGCTGCCATGGTCCCCAGCCGGGTCAGCAGACCCGGCTCAATGACAACGTCATACTCGCGGGAGGCCGCGATATGGATGGTGGTCAACGGCCATCCACCTCCTCTTTTCGTTTCCGGCCCTCGTCCAGCAGGCGGACAAGGCCGGGGAGATCGTTATGTACCATGGCATCCTGATACTGGCGCAGGTTTGCCATCAGGGTATCCAGCTCCGCCATGAGAAAGTCCTTGTTTTCCAGAAACAGTTCCGCCCACATTTCCGGGGCCAGCCACGCTACACGGGTCATATCCTTGTAACTGCCAGCGGAGAAGCCCTTGTGCAGTTCCGCCGTGGGGCTTTTGATATAGGCGTTGGACACCACATGGGCCAGCTGGGAGGTAAAGGCGATCATCTCGTCATGCTGTTCCGCCGTGGTAATGGAAAACCGGCCAAAGCCCGCGGGCGCCAGCAGCTCCTTGACCCGGCTCAGCAGGTCGATGTCATTGTGATCCGCCGGGACCAGTACCATAGGAGCGTTGTGGAACATGGTGGATGTGGCGTACTTGAAGCCGGAATTGTGGGTGCCCGCCATGGGATGCCCGCCCAGATAGGTGAAGCCGTATTCCTTCGCCAGCGGGAAGCAGGCGTCGCAGACCAGCCGCTTTGTGCCGCAGCAGTCGATGACCACCGGCTTCGGGCCGATATGAGCGCCGTGCTGCCGCAGATAGTCTACAGCGGCGGAGGGATAGACGGCGATCAGGATCAGGTCGCAGGAGGAAAGACTTTCCTCCGATAAGAGACCGTCCACCACGCCGGAAAGAACGGCAAAGTCGAAAACGGACTGATCCGTGTCAAAGGCCAGGACCCTATGGTCTGCCTCGTGGTAGGCCTTGGCAAAGGAGCCGCCGATCAGCCCCAGGCCCACGATCCCGACGGTCATGCCGTCACGACCTTCCGGATCTCGCGGATCTTGCCCATCAGAACGTCAAACTGCTCAGGCCGCAGAGACTGCGCACCGTCGCACAGGGCATGGATGGGATCGTTGTGGACCTCAATGATGAGGCCGTCGGCATTGCAGGCGGTGGCGGACATAGCCATGGGGGCCACCAGCCGGTTGATGCCGGTGGCGTGGCTGGGGTCCACGATGACCGGCAGGTGGGTCAGCTCGTGGAGCATGGGGACCGCCGCCAGATCCAGGGTATTGCGGGTGTAATCGTCAAAGGTGCGGATGCCCCGCTCGCAGAGGATGACCTGTTCATTGCCGTTGGCCATGATGTACTCGGCGCTCATCAGCAGTTCCTTCAGGGTGTTGGCAAGGCCACGCTTGAGGAGGATGGGCTTGCGGAGCTTGCCCAGCTCCCGCAAAAGGTCGAAATTCTGCATATTCCGTGCGCCTACCTGCAATACATCCACATCCTCAAAGAGGGGCAGGTCCACCACGCTCATGATCTCGGTGACAATGGGCAGACCGGTCTCCAGCCGGGCGATCTTCAGCAGTTCCAGACCTTCGGCCTTCAGGCCGGCGAAGTCATAGGGAGAGGTGCGGGGCTTGAAGGCACCGCCCCGGAGCATATTGGCCCCGGAGGCCTTCACCGCCTTGGCCACCGCCACGATCTGCTCCTCAGATTCCACGGAGCAGGGACCCGCCATGACGCAGAAGCTTCCGCCGCCGATCTTCACATCGCCCACCTGTACCACGGTATCCTCCGGGTGAAATTTGCGGTTGCAGCACTTGAACGGCTCTGTGACCCGCTTTACGGAATCCACAATGTCGAGACTGGCTACCAGGTCCATATCCACCTTGGTGGTGTCGCCCACCAGTCCCAGAATGGTCTGGTACTCGCCCTCGGACACATGGATGTGCAGGCCCAAATTCTGGAGCCAATCCATCAGCTGTTCACGGCTTTCCTGGGTAACACCCGGCTTCAACGCAACGATCATAACGGTTTCCTCCTATAAATTGTTTTTGATGATAAGTGATGAATGAAAAAACGCCCCACAGGCGTAACCTGTGCGGCGCAAAAATCGGCTTGGGGGGCCCTTTTGATTGCAACACAAATTACCCTTACTATGCGTGCATAGTAAAGTAGTAATAGGTGAAGAACATAACAGAAGTCATAGTAGGTATCTCTCCTGATCTCATAAGGCTTTCCAAGATGGTTACAATGTAACACACCCGCAGACCCCTGTCAACAAAGGGCGACGAAAAAAGTACACAATTTTATCGGTTTAAAGCGACTGCGATTCCCGGCGAAATCACAGAAGGCAGAAAATCAAAGCTCCCTCCGGCCCTCCAAGGCCCGGGCCAGGGTTGCATCATCGGCAAATTCCAGATGGCCGCCCACGGGGATGCCATAGGCCAACCGGGTCACCTTGACCTCAAAGGGCTTCAAAAGCCGGGCGATATACATGGCGGTAGCCTCCCCCTCCGTGTCCGGGTTGGTGGCCATGATGACCTCCTCCACACCGCCCTGAGCCACCCGCTCCAGCAGTGGCTTGATGGCGATGTCATCGGGACCGACGTGGTTCATGGGACTGATGACGCCGTGGAGCACATGGTATTTGCCGTTAAACTCCCGGCCCCGCTCCATGGCCGCCACGTCCCGTGGGTCCGCCACCACGCAGATCACAGAGTTATCCCTCTTGGGAGAGGAACAGATGGGGCACAGCCCCCCGGCGGTAAAATTGCGGCATACGGGGCAGTAGGTGACGGTGCGCTTGGCGGTAACGATGGCGTCCGCAAACGCCTGAGCGTCCTCCTCCGGCAGGCTCAGTACATGAAAGGCCAGCCGCTGGGCGGTCTTTCCACCGATCCCCGGCAGACGGGCAAATTGTTCGACCAGCGCCTCCAGCGGCGCGGGAAAATACTCCATGATACGCTCCTTCATTATCTGCGGGGCAAGGCTCGCCGCCCTGCCCCGCAGCGGTTGTGTTATGCGGTATTTGAATCACTTTGCCCCTGCGGGGCAATCACCCTCTGCGCCTGGCAAAAATACCACGACCTACGCGCCATGGGCGGCAGAAAATCATTTAAATCCATCCTTCGTCAGGACATGTGCCTGACGAAGGATACTCTGCACCCCGCAAGTGTGCGAGCATCCCACGCAAGCGAGTGCGCGCGGCGGGGTGATGGGGTGGTTAGGAGGGGAACCTGTTCCCCTCCTATTATCCAAGATCCATGGCGAACAGGGCCGCCGCACCGCCGGTGTGGACAAAGGCGATGTGCTCCTGCCCGTCGAAGTAGCCCTCCTTCACCAGCATCAGGAATTTGGCCCAAGCCTTGCCGGTGTAAACGGGGTCCAGCAGGATCCCCTCCTGCCGGGCCAGTTCCTCGATGTAGGGGGTGTCCTCGGCGTTGGGGATGGCGTAGCCGGCGCCCACATGGTAGATCATCCGGAAACGGCTGTCCATGTCTGTGGGGACGGGCTGGCCCACCAGCCCGGCGGCTTCTTTCACCAATTCGGATACGATCTCCTCAAAGGGGTCGGTATCCACGCCCAGACCTGTGGCCTTGGCCTGCGGGAGAAACAGGGAGGTACCCAGCACCAGACCGGCGGTGGTGCCGCCGGAGCCGGTGGCGGAGGCCACATGGCTGATCTCGATTCCGGCCTCCTTGGCCTGCTCCGCCAGTTCCCGGACGCACTCGGCGTAGCCGATGGAGCCCAGTGCCGTGGAGCCGCCCACGGGGATGATATAGCCCTTGTGTCCCTGGCTGGCCAACACCTCGCAGCGCTCACGCATCTCGGCGTAGATGTCCTCGTAGCTGTCGGTGTCCATAAATTCCACCTGCGCGCCGAAAATATCGTCCAGCACCAGATTGCCCTTGCGGTCCGTGACACCCCGCTTTTTCAGGATCAGGACACAGCGCAGCCCCAGACGGGCGGCGCAGGCGGCGGTGAGCATGGCATGATTGGACTGGGCCCCGCCGGTGGTGAACACGGTGTCGCAGCCCTGCTTCTGGGCGTCCGCCAGCAGATATTCCAGCTTGCGGACCTTGTTGCCGCCCAAAGCGACGCCGCACAGGTCATCCCGCTTGATCCAGATGCTCTTGTTGTAGATCCGGCTGATATTTTCCAGCCGGTAAAAGGGCGTAGGATACACGCCCAGCCTGAGCTGAGGCAGATTATTCCAATGACTCATACGCTCATTTCCCCCGGAGTTCCTTGATACGGGCAGGGATGTCCTCCGCCTTGTAGACGGCGCTGCCCGCCACCAGCACGTTGGCACCAGCGTCGATGCAGGTCTGGCAGGTGTCGGGGGCCACGCCGCCGTCTACCTCCAGTTCGCAGGCGGGGTTCCGCTCATTGATGAGCTTGCGGATGGCGGCCACCTTGGGCATCTGGTCCGCCATGAATTTCTGACCGCCGAAGCCGGGCTCCACGGTCATGACCAGAATCAGCTCCACCTGATCGATATAGGGCAGGACTGCCTCCCAGGTGGTCTTGGGCTTCAGAACGATGCCCGCCTTCTTGCCCTTGGCGTGGATCTTGTCGATGGCGGCCTGAATGTTTTCCGGGAAATCCGCCTCCACATGGACCGTTACCAGATCGGCGCCGGCATCGCAGAATTTCTCCACGTACCGCACCGGCTGCGTGATCATCAGGTGAACATCCAGGAACATATCCGTGACCTTCCGGATAGACTTCAGCACCGGGATGCCGATGGAGATATTGGGCACGAACACGCCGTCCATCACGTCCACATGGACGTAGTCGGCGTCGGCAATGCGGTGAATGTCCCTCTCCAGATTCGCAAAATCGGCGGAGAGGATGGACGGAGAAATTTTAATCATGGAGATGACCTCTTTTCTCTAAATTTCCGGCAGATGGGCCGGAGATATGGGACATGCTTCGTGGCAGACGGCGGCGGGAACGCATAGGATAGCGCAAGCGGCGTGAGCGTCCCCATCGATACGCCCCGCAGCGTCCGCCCTCGGGTCTGACGCCGCCGCTTTTCAGATAGGAGGCCGGCGGCAGCGCCGGCCTCCATTAGGGCGCAAAACAACTGCAATTTCGATGACTGTTTTCAGCCATAGTGTAGCAGACATGGGCGGCAAAAGCAACGCCGGGAGGAAAATTTGTGCCCCGCTCCTTTTATTGACCAACGATGGTGCCTATGCTATAATCACCCTGTATGAAGGAAAGGAGGTGGCTTATGCCCGCTATTTCTGTGATCGTACCGGTCTATCAGGCGGAAGCGCTGCTGCCCCAGTGTGTAGAGAGCGTTTTGGCCCAGACCTTTTCCGATTGGGAGCTGCTGCTCATCGACGATGGCAGCCGGGACGGTTCTCCGACCCTGTGCGACGGCTACGCCGCAAGAGACCCCCGCATTCGCGTGTTCCACAAGCCCAACGGCGGCGTGTCCACCGCCCGAAATCTGGGGCTGGAGCAGGCCACGGGACCGTATATCGCTTTTTTGGACGCCGACGACACCTTTGAGCCGGCGGCGTTGGAGACCTTGTGGTATCTGCGGGAAAAGGCCGGGGCAGACAGCGCCGGCTGTGCCCACTACAACGTGACGCCTGACGGGGAACAGCGGACAGAGCTGTTGCTGCCGGCAGGAATCTATGAAGAGACCGGCATCCGGGAAAAGATCCTCTGGCCTCTGGCGGGGGACCGGCTTCAACCGCCGGTGTTCAACGGCTTCATCTGGCGTTTCCTCTTTGACGCCGCCATCCTCCGGGACAACGCCATTACCTTTGAGGGGGCCTATCTGGAGGATGAGCTGTTCCTGATGGAATATTTCGCCAATGTGCACCGTCTCGCGGTGACGGACAAGCCCCTGTACCGCTATCTGGAAAACCCCGCCTCCGCCACCCACCGCTATATGCGGGACTATCCGGCGGTATTCGCCCGGTTTTTGGAGCGAAAGGCGGAGATCGTGGAGAAATACGGCCTTGACGCCGCCCGGCCTCAGTGGCGGGCCAACACAGTGTGGGCAGGGCTGCTGATCGCCGTGGGCAACGAGTATGTGAAGAGCAATCCGAAGCCCGTCCGGGAAAAGCGGAAGGCCGTGGAAGCCCTCTGCGCCCAGCCGGAGTTTGCGAAAGCCATCCGGGAACTGCGCCCCAAGGGCTTGGGCCGCAATAAGCAGATCGTGGCGGATCTCATCGGCAGCGGCCGGTTCGGTACGCTGACGGCGCTGTACCGCCTGAAAAATCATATGTAAGGAGCAACTATGACACTTTGGCAAACCAGCCTGACCTATCAGATATGGGTCTGGCTTTGCGATGTCTATGAGGACAGTACCCTCCACCGTTTTCTGGCGGCAGCCGGCCGCTGGTGCAGTGGACAGGTCGAGGAGAGCCGCATCCTGCGGCCGCTGTGCCGGGAAGGGATTGCGGCCCGGTCCTGGAAGGATAGCTTCCTGTGCCGGGTGCTCAGCGCTCTGGTGAACCTGCCAGGGACGCTGCTTCACGCCTGGTACAAGGCGTGGAACCTGACCTTTGAGGACAGCTTTTTCGCACGACTGGCCTTTGACATGGGAGACAGTGCCTCCATTGCCCAGTTCTGGTGCATCGCGGCGCTGTGGTGCATCCCCTACGAGCGCTGGAACAACGCATACAGCTTTATGACCGGCGTTTTGCTGCTGCTGCTGTTTTACGCCGGGGCTATGCGGACAGGCCGCCGTCTGGATGTGGCCCGGATCGGCTTCTATCCGGCGCTGATGCTGGCTGCCGTGACGCTGGCCGTGACCTTCTCCTATGCGCCGGGGCTGTCCGCCCGGTTTTTGATCTACCATGTGTCTGCTGCGCTGCTGGTGGTCATTACCGTCAGTGCCGTGTGGAATGGGGAGGACCTGAAGCGGCTGTGCGCCGGGGCGGCTGTCTGCGTGGGCGCAACAGGCGCTTACGGTATTGTCCAGCGGATTCAGGGCGTGAAGGTAAATCCTTCCTATGTGGATCTGAAGGTCAACGCCGGTATGCCGGGGCGGGTCTTTTCCATTTTCGACAATCCAAACACCTTCGCACAGGTGCTTTTGCTGCTGCTGCCACTGGTGCTGGCCCTGTTCCTTACGGCGAAGCACTGGCAATGGAAGGCCATCTGCGCCGGTATCTTCTGCGTGGGCGGCATGGCCATGGCCATGACCTATTCCCGGGCAAGCTGGGTGGGGCTGGCTGTCGCTATGGCGGTATTCGTGTTCCTCTGGAAACCGAAGCTGATCCCAGCCTTTATCCTGCTGTGCGTACTGGCGGTGCCCTTCCTGCCCACCACGGTGCTGAACCGCATCCTCACCATTACCAATACGGCGGACTCCTCCACCTCCAGCCGGGTGTCTCTTTACAAGGCGGCCATTGAGGTCATCCGCCGTTCCCCCCTCACCGGAGCGGGCCTCGGCACCGCCGCCACCCAGACATACATCCGGGAGTTCAACCTGTATCACGACAAGGCTCCCTTTGTCCACTCCCACAATTTCTATTTAGAAGTCTGGATCCAGATGGGCCTGCTGGGCGTCACCGGTTTTGTGGGTTCCATGCTGTGGAACATCAAAAACGCCGCCCGGGCGGTCCGGCATGGCGGCCCCTCCGTGGGGAGGACGGTAGCAGCCGCCGCTGCGTCTGCCATGTGCGGCGCGATGGTCTGCGGTCTGGCGGATTTCTTGTGGAACTATCCCCGCGTGCTGGTCATTTTCTGGTTCACCTTCGCCATGGCCATCGCCGGCGTCAAGGTCTGCACGGAAGAAGCAAAGTAAATGATAAAAACGTTCGCCGTATGGACCTCCATACGGCGAATGTCTGTTTTTAGAGGGCGCTGCCCTGAATCAAATCATCTTTCAGAAATGCCTGATGAATGGCGTTCAGTACCCGCTTTTTATCTCCGCTCCACAGGGGAGCCAGCAGGTCCCGCTTCGCGCCGTCCCCGGTGAGGCGGTGGATGACTGCCTCCGGTGGAAGATTCCGCAGACACAGCTCCAGAATGGAAATATATTCCTCCAATTCCAGCGTCTGCACCCGGCCTGCCTGCCACTCCGCTGCCAGATCCGTGTTCCGGAGGACGTGGAGCAGATGGAGTTTTACGCCCTCTGCCCCGCTTTGACCGATATAGCGGGCGGTCTCCGCCATCATTTCCGGTGTTTCGCCGGGAAGACCCAAGATCTGATGGACAATGACCGTCACGCCGATGGCTTTCAGGTCCTTCACCGCCCGGTCGAATACCGGCAGGTCATAGCCCCGGCGGAGATACCGGGCGCTTTCCGGGTGGATCGTCTGCAAGCCCAGCTCCACCCACACCGGCTTGACGCGATTCAGATCCTCCAATAGGCCCAGAATATCCGGCCCCAGACAGTCCGGCCTGGTGGCGATAGATAAGATCACCACATCCTCCGGTGCCATGGCCGCCTGATACAAGGCCCGCAGGCGATCCGCGTCCCCGTATGTGTTGGTGAAGGACTGGAAGTAGGCGATGTATTTCGCATCGGTCCCGGCCTTGGCGGCTACCCGCAGTCTGGCGGCGGCCAGTTGATCCGGGATGGCTCCGGCCTCCGCGAATGCACCTGCGCCGTCGCAGAAAATGCAGCCGCGCGTGTCCAGCGTCCCGTCCCGGTTGGGGCAGGAACACCCGGAGGACAGGGCCAGCTTGTAGACCTTGCAGCCGTATTCCGCCTTTAGCCGGGAGTTCAGGTCATTCCAGTACATATCATTCCGCTTTGGGGGCGGGGTAGGGGATGGAATAGGGCTGGCTGCCCCGTTCCGCCAACTTTTCCTCCAGCCACGCCTTCACCTGCTCCACGCCCTCCTCCGTCCACGGGAAGGTCTGGGATTCCACATCCTTGGCCAGCTCGAAGCTGGTGTTCTCGTAGACCCAGACAGTGAGAGTGCCCTTTCCGTCCGTCCAGCCCTCCCGCTGAAAACGGTAGCGGAAGGTGCCGATGCTGCCGGGGTAAATAGCGGCTTTTGTGAAGAAGGCCACATTCAGATGATCGAAATGTCCCATGATTACCTCGTTTTCCCGCTCTGCGGCGTCCTGATTTTTTCCTCAGCAGTATAGCATACTTCACCGGGTTCCGCAACGGCCCTTGCACCGGCGAAAAAAACAGGGTATACTGTTTTTGACTATGAATATGCCACACAAGAGGAGACTGCCATGAACATTCTGGTGCTTTCGGATTCCCACGGAAATATATCCAATATGGAGGAGGCGGTTGAACGGGAAAAGCCCGACATGATCCTCCATCTGGGGGACTGCTGGCGGGATGCGGAACGGCTGGCGGAACGGTATCCGGACATTCCCATGGAGCACGTTCCCGGAAATTGTGACTGCCGTCCGGAGGAGCCGGCGGAAAAACTGCTGTTTTTAGGGGACTGCCGTGTGTTGATCTGCCACGGCCACACCTGCGGCGTGAAAACCTCCCTGCTGACAGCGGGCTTGAAGGCAGAGCAGGACCATTTAGATGCCTTTCTGTTTGGCCATACCCACAAGCCTTTGGTGGACAAGCGGGGCAGAACACTGTTCCTGAATCCGGGAACTGTGGGCAAGGGCCTGCGGCCTACCTACGGTATATTAACGGTAGAGGGCGACCGGATCGACGGCCGAACCGTGTTTTTGGATAGCGAATCATAAAACCAACAGATACGATAGGTAAAAATATAAGCAGAATTGATATCTGAAAGTGCATTTTTTAATTTTACAAAGGTCAACCTATCTGTTAAAATGAATAAGCTGGGGCAAAAGGCCCTGTGCTTGAAGCTAAAATCATGTGTGCCGCCATGTGGCGGCGGAATGGAGTTTTTTATGAGCCGTATGGTCGGTACTGTCTCCCGGGGTGTCCGGGCTCCCATCATCCGCAGCGGCGACGATCTGGTGGAGATCGTCACCAAGTCCGTTTTGGAGGCTGCCGCCCAGCCGGAGGATGGCTTTGCCATCCGGGATCGGGACGTAGTGGCTATGACCGAGGCCATCGTGGCCCGCGCTCAGGGCAACTACGCTTCCGTGGACGATATTGCCGCCGACGTGAAGGAAAAGCTGGGCGGTGAAACGGTGGGCGTTATTTTCCCCATCCTCAGCCGCAACCGTTTCGCCGTCTGCCTGCGGGGCATTGCCAAGGGTGCGAAGAAGATCGTCCTCATGCTGAGCTATCCCTCTGACGAGGTGGGCAACCACCTGATCGACCCGGATGTGATGGACGAAAAGGGCGTGGACCCCTATCGCGACGTGCTGACGGAGGCGAAGTGGCGCGAGCTCTTCGGCTACACGAAGCACCTCTTCACGGGCGTGGACTACATCGCCTACTACAAGGAACTGATCGAGAGCTGCGGCTGCGAGGCCGAGGTGATCCTGGCCAACGACTGCCGCGCCATCCTGCCCTACGCCAAGACCGTGCTCTGCTGCGACATCCACAGCCGCGCGCGCACCAAGCGCCTGCTCACCGCCGCCGGCGCCGAGAAGGTCTTCGGCCTGGACGACATCCTGAACGCGCCCGTGGACGGCAGCGGCTGCAACGAGAAGTACGGCCTGCTCGGCTCCAACAAGGCCACGGAGGACAAGGTCAAGCTCTTCCCCCGCGACTGCCAGCCCATCGTCGAGCGCATCCAGGCGGAGCTCCTGGCGCGCACGGGCAAGCGCGTGGAGGTCATGGTCTACGGCGACGGCGCCTTCCGCGACCCCGTGGGCAAGATCTGGGAGCTGGCCGACCCGGTGGTCTCCCCGGCCTACACCGCCGGCCTCGAGGGCCAGCCCAACGAGGTCAAGCTCAAGTACCTGGCGGACAACGACTTTGCCGACCTGTCCGGCGAGGCCCTGCAGGCGGCCATCTCCGACTACATCCGCAAGAAGGACGGGGACCTCACGGGCAAGATGGTCTCCCAGGGGACCACGCCGCGCCGCCTGACGGACCTGATCGGCTCGCTGTGCGACCTCACCTCCGGCAGCGGGGACAAGGGCACGCCCATCATCCTCGTGCAGGGGTATTTCGACAACTACGCGGAGTGAGATCCTTTTCGCGCGCCGGCCGAAACCAGCGTTTTGCTGATTTCGGCCGGCGTTTTTTGTTAACATAGGAAAATGGACATATAAGCGGACTGGAATTCGGAATTGGAGAGCGATTTGGAAACAAAAAATAAAATAATACTCCAAAACACGGTTGACAGAAAGTGAAAGATATGATATTCTTTTTATAGGAATACTACAATTTTATCGCTTTTTGGCGCGGCATTTGTGCGGAGGGCCGCGCTGTCCGCCGCGAGGCGACATTTTGCATCGAGAGGGGGAGAGGGAAATGGGAAAGAGCATCTGGGGCTGCGCGCCGAAGGCCGTGCGTGCGGGCGTCTGTGTTTCCATACTCGCGTTGGTCTTTTCGGAGATTCTCCACCGGGAGCCGCAGAGCGTGGCGCTTCTGATACAGCTCTGCGATCCCATCTTCCCGCTGTACGCCCCCTGGGCGGAGGACAAGGCGCTCTACGTGCTGCGCGCGGCCATGCTGGTGCCGGTGGGCGCGCTGCTCTGGCGCGATGCGAAGCATCCGCTCGCGTGGAGCGGGGGGATTCTCGCCCTGGCGCTCGCGCTGGAGATCGTGCAGGTGGCCTTCCGCCTGTACTACTTCCGGCTCTATGCCGTGCTGGCCTGCGCGGCGGGGCTGGCGGTGGGCGCGGGCTTTGACGCGGCGCTGCGCTGGGCGCAGGGCCGCAGCGCCCGCAGCCGGGACGGCGGGGCAGGGGAGGCAACGCCCG